>LWDU01040346.1_pt1 | contig 44907 bp, 38 predicted proteins | sample 727161 | NCBI WGS metagenome assembly LWDU01 (sample SAMN04566230, study PRJNA314399) | hydrothermal vent metagenome | isolation source: deep sea hydrothermal plume seawater | place: Mexico: Gulf of California, Guaymas Basin | collected 2004-07-11
AACTCGGCCGTATTACCTCCCGATACCGGGGGCACTATCGTCAACAACGCAGCGTCACAGCTTATATCTATTCCGTAGTTACCCAGCGGCACGCTGGTCTCTATCAGTAGCTCACCCGTGATTATCTGTCCTGGCACCGGGTCGCCCGCCGGAAATGAAATGCTCACCACGGCTGGCGGCGGTGGAATCGTGCCACTGCACGTGCCCGCGGTGCACACGTCGTTGGAGGTTGCCGGATCCCCGTCGTCACAACCGCCACCCTCGTTTGAAGCTACACCCTCGCAGGAGTTGCTCGTCTCGTTGCAGTTGCCGGTGTTGCACTGGTCGCTCGAGCCCGAGCAGTCGGTGGCCGTGCCACCGTCGCAGGCGCCCGCCGTGCAGGTTTCATCCGTGGTACAGAAAGCCGCGTCGTCGCAGGTCGTACCATTGGCAACAGGCGCGGCCTCGCAGGCGTTGCTCGTTTCGTTGCAGCTGCCGGTGTTGCACTGGTCAGCCGAGCCCGAGCAGTCGGTGGCCGCGCCACCTCCGCACACTCCGCTGCTGCAGGTCTCACCCGCGTTGCAGAACTGGCCGTCGTTGCAGCTTGTTCCATCGGCCGCGTTAGGATTACTGCAAACACCCGTTCCCGGGTCGCAGGTACCGGTTGTGTGGCACTGGTCGCTGGCCGTGCACACTACGGGGTTCGAGCCGGTGCACGTTCCCGCCTGGCAGGTGTCGGTCGTGCTGCACAGGTCACCGTCGTCGCACCCCGTGCCGTTGGCCACGGGCGGGTCGGAGCAGAGGCCCGTGCCCGGATCGCAAGTACCCACGCCGTGGCACTGGTCACTGGCGCTGCAGGTCACACCCGCGCAGAGGTTGGCCGTTCCCGCGCACACGCCACCGGTGCAGACATCGCCACCAGTGGCGGGATCTCCGTCATCGCACAGCGTGCCGTCAGGCGAACCCGCATTGCCACAGAAATTCTCCCGCCCGGCACACAGGTCCACAGAACCCGTGCTTCCGCCGCCGCCGTTTACGCAGAGGTTGTCCCAGGTATTTGTGCAGCAGAACGAGTCCAGTGCGCAGATAGTGGCTTCGCAGACCGGATCATTACATCCCGCGCCGTGGCCGGTAGAAAAGCAGTTCGAGACTTCACAGGTATCGACCGTGCAGGACTCGCCGTCATCGCAGGCAGGAGTACTCGATACGCAGGCACCCGCCTGGCAGGTCTCACCCGTGGTGCAGGCGATACCGTCATCGCAGGCAGAGCCGTCGGCTGCTGCCGGATGGTCGCAAGTTCCCGCGCCGTCGCAGGTGTCGGTTGTGCACGCGTCGCCGTCGTCGGTGCAGGTGGAGCCGGCGGTCTCGAAAGTACAGGTCGAGGAACAGCAGTCGCCGCCGAGAGTGTTGCCGTCGTCGCATTCTTCGCCCACCTCAAGAACACCGTCGCCGCATCCGGTCGCCAGTGCCCATCCCATGTCCTGGAGAAGGGGCACGGCCAGGCCCGGGTCGAGATCGGGGCCGGTGTGAGAAGGTTCCATCAACTCGTTGGGCGTAAGTGACGTGCTGAAATGAGACACCGAAGAACCCTGTTGTGCCGGGTTGGGCGCGTACATCTCCACGTGCCCGCTGGCGTGGGCACCGGAGCTCAGTACGCCGCTGGCAGCTACTACCAGGGCACCGGTCCAGTGCAGGTTGCCGGTGTTGGTGCTGGCCGACACGCGCTGGGCGTTGGACATGGCAGGGTAGAGAAGCCCGGTTGAGTGGTCCTCGAGCTTGCTGCTGTATCCGTCGGGAAGAGCGTTAAACAGTGCACCAGTAGAAAGCGTTACAAAACTGGCAAAACCCAGGCCGTGCCCGATCTCGTGCAGGGCCACGCTGAGCAGGCTGATGGTGTTGGCGGGCTCGACGGCATCAAGACCCATGTACCACGACAAGGACTCCAGGCAGCCAGGGGTTCCCATCGACCCGTTGAACTGCATGCCGATGTCGTTGGTGGCAGCGTCGAGGTCGGCGCCGGCAAGCGAGTTGGCCAGCGCCTGGGGATACCAGGTCGAAGCGAGCGGGGCGTTAGCGAAATCCCGGTGGGCGGTTTGGGGCCCGGCTGAACCCAGTACGCCCGATGTTGCCGAGCAGCTGAGTGCCGCAAAGCTGGAGCCCACCTTTATCTCCACGGGACTACCCAGGATTCCTCCCCAGATGGACGCTGCTTTCTGGAAGACGGTCAGTGCCTGCGCGCCCTTGGTGGTCCCCCCGTTGCCGCCCACGGGAGTGGCCGCAGTGGGGTCGTTGAGACCCGTTCCGGCCGCGTCCAGGTTGATGATGGTTACGGTCGAGGCGCTGGCCACGGAAAAGGTGGCCAGCAGGAAGAAAGGAAGAATTAAAGCACAGGCTGTGCGGAGCCTTCGGGTGAACATCGGTAACCCCCTTGTCAGTTCAAAAATTCATCAATCGATCACAGCAGCTATGGTGTTTCGGCGATCGGCTATCGGGACTCGGCAGGCTGTTGGCAATCGGTGACGAGTTTGCCGTCTGGCCCCACTTCGGCTCGGAAATCCGCCCGGAAACGATCATCCAGGCGTATCATCGTGCCACCGCCTGCCACCGGGCTTGGCTCCTCGACCAGCTTGGGACTGATCGACTTCAAACTGGCGGCCACGTCAGTTTCAGATCCCGGCGGGGGCTCGTCGAGCAATTCGCCGGTGCGCGGGTCAATGTGGACCCGCAGGCCGGAGCCCCCGGTAACAGCCGCGGCAGCAGGTGCTGCATCGTCGGCCGCCGCCACCGCTGTCCCGGCCTGGTACGGGAGCGCCAGTAGCGTCAAGGCGGCAGTGATCGCTATTAAAATATTGGTGACAAAGAAGAGAGGACGTCTAACCACGGATGGCTTCATAATACCTGCTCCAAAACATTCCTATAGAGGGCAGATAACGCCATTTGGGGGGGCTTTGTCAAGCCCCACTGAGGTTTGCCATTGCCCGGCAAACCTTAGCTATGGCAGTGTAGGGACGGTTCAGAAGGAGCGCTGGCTGCACTTTTATATTTCTAAGTAAAAGGTTTATTTTTTTCACCACAGACACATACGCAACCTGGATCCCTAGCGGGTGCGGCCGGGTTCCGTCGGGGACAGCAGCCACCAGCCCCACAGGGAGGCGAATGCCAGGTCCGCGCAGGCCACCAGCACCAGTCCTCCCGGACCCCGGTCCGCCAGCCAGAGCAGCAGGGCGATTACGAACACCATGGTCTTGGCTATTGCGGCTAACCCGACCAGCGGTCGGTCTATTTCCGGCTGCGTGGCCAGCCAGGCGTAAGCCAGGCCGAACAGGGCGATCATTGTTGCCAGCAAGGCGGAGTACACCAGGGGCGGCGAGGGGGGCATTCCCACCAGCCTCCCCAGCGCAGAGGAGGGAAGCAACACCATGTAAGCCGCCAGCAGGTTGAACGGGGCACTGGCCCACAGCGTGTATCTTACGGCCTGGATCATGTTCGGGAAGGTTCTCTCATGGGTGGTTTGTAGATCCGAACTTTGCAAGCGTAGATTACCGAACTCGCAAGCAGTTCATACGCCGCGTAATGCTACTGGGGCGCGCGGGGGGCTTCTTATTGATTCGCTGGCTTTAACGCCGGTGCCGCCAGTTGCCCAACAGTTGGGCAGTAACTGACAAACCATCGGGCAGCCCGGTCAGCGGTTCGGCCAGAACGCTTGTATTAGCTTGGCCCGGGGGTTGGCCCGAATATTGCTGCACTGTGTCAACGGGTGGAGTGTTGTTTTGCCGACTTCGCTGGTCGAACTCTCAGGGGGCTAGGGAACGGAGCGGACTCGCAGGCGGCCAGGGTACTGGAAATTACAGCACATTCTATCCGTTCTGGTGGAATCGAACGTAATGCTTCAGGTGATGGTGGTGACTGACAGCGAGACACATATGCAGAGGCTGTCCCAGAGTGTGGTCAGTTCGGGTTACGCGCTGGCTGATTGTGCTCTGAGCAGTGGTGACTGGAGTGGGCTTGTTCGGGAAATTGAGCCGGATGTCCTGCTTGTAAACGCGCCGTTTCTTGACCGTAAGCTTGTCGAGCAGGTCGCCAGGATAGGCGAGGGGCGGGCTCTGCCTGTGGCCATGTTCACGGACAATTCGGATCGTGGGCTGATGGTCGATTCTTTGAAGGCGGGCGTTACCGCCTACGTGGTCAAGGGCATGGATACCAGCAGGGTACCAGCTGTACTGGATCTCGCGGTTGCTCGTTTCAAGGAACTGCAGGTACTGCGACGGGAGCTGGCCGAGGCCCGATCAGACCTGGCTTCCCGCAAGCTGGTCGAACGGGCAAAGGGCATCGTCATGGAGCAGCGACAGTGCACCGAGGACGAGGCCCACCGAATGCTTCAAAAGACGGCCATGGATCATAAGAAGCGGCTGGTAGAGGTCGCCAGGGAAGTGATTCTTATCGCCGAGCTACTTACGACGGCTTGATAGCGCCGTCTGTGCCCAACGCTGCGGTGCTCAACGGAGAGTACCCGCATGTGCCCGGGACGATCCCGGCAAGTACATCTCAATTGCCAAGGCCAACGGTGGCTTAAAGGACAGGACGATGGTGTCCAGCAGGCCGGGTTAAGCCCGGCCCGCGATCTGGCAGGGACGTTTGTCGCGGATTCCTGGAGGACCGTAATGATTATTGAAGGAAAGGCCACGCGCATCGAACCATTGAACTTCAAGACACCGCAGATGCGGGTGTTTCACATGGCGTGGCTCGCTTTTTTCTTGTGCTTCTTCGGCTGGTTCGGGCTGGCACCGATGCTCGTGATAATACGCGAAGACCTGGGCCTGACCACCGACCAGATAGTGACCACCAACATGCTGGCGGTGGCCAGTGCTGTCATCATGCGCGTCTTCATCGGCTGGTGCTGCGACCGTGTAGGTCCGCGGCTGACTTACACCTGGCTGATGGTCCTGGGTTCTATCCCGGTGATGTCAGTCGGACTGGCGTCGAGCTACGAGACCTTTCTCCTCATGCGCGTGGCGATCGGCGCTCTCGGCGCATCGTTTGTCATTACCCAGTACCACACCTCGGTTATGTTCGCCCCCAACTGTGTGGGTACAGCGAGCGCGGTGACTGCCGGGTTGGGTAATTCAGGGGCGGGTGCGACCTACTTGCTCATGCCTCTTCTCTTCGCGGTCACGTTGACGGCAGTCGGTTCGGAGGCCCTGGCCTGGCGCTTGGTGATGATAGTGCCCGGGGTCGCGTTGGCGATCACCGGGGTAGCATATTACCTGCTGACCACGGACGCGCCCGAGGGCAATTTCTCCGAGCTACGCGCGCAGGCGATCGCCGACGGAAAAAAGCCCCACGCGCAGTCTTCCTTCCTCGCTGTCTGCTCTGACTACAGGGTGTGGGCGTTGTTCGCGATCTACGGACTGTGTTTCGGTGTCGAACTGCTGATCGATTCGCAGATCGCCCTTTACCTGGTCGATGACTTTGAGATGAACCTCGCGATGGCCGGTCTAGTCGGTGGCCTGTTCGGCGCTATGGGCATCTTCGCGAGGCCGCTGGGTGGAATGGTTGCAGATCGCTTCGGCGCCCGCCAGGGCCTCCGCGGCCGCGTGTTCTGGCTTTTTATTATTCTCTTCTGCGAGGGCGTCGCGTTGATGCTGTTCAGTCGCATGACTGGTCCGGTACCGGTGGTTCTTTGCCTGGCAGGCGTGGGCCTGTTTGTCCATGCCTGCTGCGGTGCCACCTACGCCATCGTACCGTTCGTCAAACCCGAGGCCAACGGTCTCGTGTCGGGCATAGTCGGCGCCGGTGGCAACGCGCTTGCTGTCGCATTGATGTTCCTGTTCAAGCCCCAGCTCAGTGGCCTGGCATGGTCCGACGCCTTCCTGCTGACAGGGACAATAGTCGCCGCGGGTTCGTTCCTGGTCCTCACGGTTTCCTTCAGCCCTGAAACCGAGCGGCGGGTACGCAGGGAAATGGCGCAAAGGCTGGGCCACGCTGGGGTAGAGCCCCTGCCGGCTAGGGCCTGAGCAAAGAGTGCGGCGATGAGGACTGGCAACACTGGATCAGAAAGCAGCTCGCCGGGCGGCAGTTTTGTCGAAAGGCTTCTCGACGAACAACAGGACCTGAGCGCGGTCGAGCGCTTTGCACAGCGGAACGATGACCACCAATCGGCCTCCCGGGCAGAGCACTACCGTGATCTCATACCGCTCACAGAGCCCACGCAAGGGGAGCAGTACGCGTTCGACGTCAACCTGGACGCGTGCACGGGCTGCAAGGCCTGCGTTACGGCTTGTCACAACTTGAACGGCCTCGATGACGATGAAGTCTGGCGTGACGTTGGTCTTATTCACGGCGGCACGCTCGAAGATCCGGTGCTGCAGACCATCACCACTGCTTGCCATCACTGTCTTGAGCCCGCGTGCATGAAGGGTTGCCCCGCCGGTGCCTACGAGAAAGATACGATTACCGGGATCGTCATGCATCTCGACGATAAGTGCATAGGTTGCCAGTACTGCTTGCTTACATGTCCCTACGACGTGCCCAAGTACAACAAGTCCCGCGGCATCGTTCGCAAGTGCGACATGTGCACCGATCGCCTGGCGCTAGGCGAGGCTCCTGCCTGCGTCCAAGCCTGTCCCAGCGAAGCGATTCGCATAACCACGGTAAAGATCGAAGAGACACTGGAGGACGCGGAGGCCAACTTCTTTCTGCCGGGCGCTCCAGACCCTGCTCTTACCCTGCCGACTACTCGCTACCGCACCGAACGCGCTTTCCCCCGTAACACGCTGCCAGCTGACTACTTCGAGGTCTCGGCTGAGCACGCGCACGGTCCACTGGTAGTCATGCTCGTACTGACGCAGATGTCGGTAGGCGCATTCCTGGTGGGGACACTGCTTCGGACGCTGGTAAGCGTCCCCGTGCTCGAAGCGATCAGGCCTTTTCATTCTATAAGCGCGGCCGTGCTGGGTGCCGTTGCCCTGGGCGCGAGCGTGTTTCATCTCGGCAAACCACAGCGGGCTTACAGGGCCCTGGTAGGTTTGCGTAGCTCTTGGTTGAGCCGTGAAATAGCGGCGTTTGGATTGTTCGCGGCCAGCGCCGGGGCGTTCGCCCTGTACCCCTGGGTGCTAAGGTTAACGGCTATCGACTGGTCGTGGCAGGAACGAATTCTGGAGACCATAGTGGTCGCCAGCGGCCTTGCCGGTGTCCTCTGCTCGGTAATGGTCTATCACGTCACCCGGCGCGAATTGTGGAGAGGATTTCCCACGGCGATCAGGTTTTTCGCCACGACGCTCCTGCTGGGCATGGCTACAGCGCTGATCACGTCGGTATTGACGGCCAGCCTGGCGGGCAGTCTCGAGGTGGGGCGGGTCATGACGGCCATGGGCTATGACCTGTGTCGCGCGATAGCGGTTGTGACAGTCTGCAAGTTGCTCTTCGAACTGCTGGTTCTGCGTCATCTCACCGACCAACGACAAACACTGGGCCGACGTACGGCAACACTGTTGGTGGGGGCACTGGGGCCGGTTACCCTCAAGCGCTTCGTCTTCGGGTTACTCGGCGGAGTGGTGGTGCCGGTAGTGATCCTGGCGCAGGGGCTACTGGGCGGAGGCGAGCAGGCGGGCGCGATGTTCACCGTTTCGCTGGCCTGTTTTTCGCTGGTGCTCATCCTCAGCGGAGAACTGATGGAACGGTATCTTTTTTTCCGGGCCGTGGTTTCGCGACGAATGCCCAGGGGCGTGGTGTGATGTCGGTGAGGGTGGTGTGCGGTTTCTGTTCCGTGGGCTGTGGACTCGACGTTCATATGCACGACGGTGAAGCTACGGGCATCGTCCCGGCGATAGACTATCCCGTCAACAAGGGGGCCGCTTGCCCCAAGGGTTGGGAGTCCCTGCGCGTTCTCGATTCCGAGCACCGCGCGACTCGGCCCTTGATGCGGGGTCGATCGGGGGAGCTGGAGCCCACCGACTGGCCCACGGCGGCGCAGGCCTTCACCCGGCGCTTCAAGCGGATACAGGAAGAGCACGGCGAGGATTCGGTGGCGTTTCTCAGCACCGGGCAGATGGTAACCGAGGAGATGGCCCTGCTCGGGGCCTTTGCCCGGTTTGGAATGGGCCTGGTGCACGGCGACGGCAATACCCGGCAGTGTATGGCTACCTCTGTCGTCGCCTACAAGCAGGCCTTCGGTTTCGACGCGCCGCCCTATACCTACGGTGACCTCGAAGAGTCTGACGTCATCGTGATGGTGGGGGCCAACCCCTGCATAGCGCACCCGGTGCTGTGGGAACGGGTGCTGAAAAACCCACACGATCCCAGGGTCGTTGTCATTGATCCCCGCAAGACCGAGACCGCAATGGTGGCCACCACGCACCTGGCCATCAAGCCTAAATCTGATCTCGTCCTGATGTACGGCCTGGCCCGGATCCTCGTGAAAGAGGGGTGGGTCGATAGCAGCTACATCGAACAACACGCCAGTGGGTTTGAGGAGATGGTGGCCCACGTCGAGGAGTTTGTCCCCGAACGTGTCGCCGCGGATAGCGGTATCTCGGTCAAGGCTCTCATGGACCTCGCGCGCACTATCCACGAAGGCAAAAGGGTGTCGTTCTGGTGGACGATGGGTGTCAACCAGAGCTACGAAGGGGTGGCCGTCGCCACGGCGATCATCAACCTGGCCTTGATGACCGGCAACATCGGCCGCGTGGGCACTGGTGCCAATTCGCTCACCGGCCAGTGCAACGCCATGGGGTCACGCCTGTTCAGCAACACGACGAGCATGTTTGGTGGGCGGGATTTCTCCAACGCCGAGCATCGTCGCGAAGTCGGAGAGGTCCTCGGGATTGATGCGGCGCGTATCTCTGCTCGACAAAGCTTGTCCTACGATCAAATCGTGGAGGGTATAGCGGGCGGCAGGATAAAAGGCCTATGGGTTATCGGGACGAATCCGGCCCACTCGTGGATCAACCAGAACGGCCTGGCCGAGATTCTCGAAAGACTGGATTTCTTCGTTGTCCAGGACATGTACCACGACACCACCACTGCGCGCCACGCCGACCTGCTATTGCCGGCGGCGGGGTGGGGTGAAAAAGAAGGCACGTTCATAAACTCGGAGCGGCGCATAGGCCTCGTGAAAAAGGTCGCACGCGCCCCGGGTCTCGCGCTCTCTGACTTCAGTATTTTCAAACTGCTGGCCGACTACTGGGGCTGCGCCGAGATATTCGAGAAATGGGAGTCTCCCGAGGCGGTGTTCAGTCTACTGTCGGATCTTTCACGTGGCCGGCCATGCGACTTCTCGGCTATCGAAGGCTACCGGGAGTTGGACCAACGAGGTGGAATCCAGTGGCCACTGACCCCGGCCGACGGCAAAACCGAGGTTTTGAAAAGTGAGCGCCGGCTGTTCGAGGACGGGAGTTTTTTTCACCCCGATGGCCGGGCGCGATTCCGAGTAAGCAAACCGCGTTCGATGCCCGAGAAACCCGACAAGGGCTATCCGCTTCTTCTGCTCACGGGGCGCGGCAGTGCCGCGCAGTGGCATACCCAGACACGTACCAGGATTTCCGCCATCTTGCGTCGCCTTTACCCCGCCGGTGCCTACCTGGAGGTCAATCCCGTTGATGCTCGCGCGCACGGAATTGAGCACGCCAGGATGATTCGAGTCGAGTCGCGACGCGGCATTATGAGAGCCAAGGCGTTCGTCACCCGTTCGGTCAAGCCCGGCCAGGTCTTTGCGCCGATGCACTACGAGGAGACCAATCGCTTGACCGATGCGGTGTTCGATCCGGAGTCGAGGCAGCCGTCATACAAGGCCTGCGCTGTGCGTATACGCCCGGTGGATTACTGGGAGGAGGAGCCGCGAGGGTGAGCGGCGAGCGCACCGGGGTCGGGCAAACGAGGGACATGAAGAATAGTAGCAAAATTGATACGCGCCAGACGGTAGTGGTGGTGGGCAACGGCATGGTCGGCCATCGCTTCTGCGAGAAGCTCATCGAATCAGACAAGGCCGGCAAGTACCGCGTGGTCACGTTCTGCGAGGAAGCCAGGGCGGCCTATGATCGCGTGGGGCTTACCCAGTTCTTCGCGCATCGCGACGCCGAAAAGCTGATGCTGGCCAACCGGGACTGGTACCGCGAAAATGGCATCGAACTGCACATAGGCGATTGCGTCGAAAGCATAGACCGGCGCCGCAAGGTAGTCCGCTCCCGGAAAGGTGAGGAGATCACTTACGACATCGTCGTAGCGGCGACAGGTTCTTATCCCTTCGTGCCACCGGTGCCGGGGATAGGGAAGACCGGGGTCTTTGTCTACCGCACTATCGAGGACCTTGAACAGATTATTTCTTACGCTGGCAAATCACGGGTGGCAGCCGTTATCGGGGGCGGGTTGCTGGGCCTCGAAGCAGCAAAGGCAGCGTACGACCTCGGCATGCAGACCCACGTGGTGGAGTTTGCCCCACGCCTCATGCCACGACAGATCGATGCCCTTGGCTCTGAGGTCCTGGTCAACGAACTGGAAAAACTCGGCGTGCAAGTGCACCTGGCCAAGGGGACAAAAGAGGTCGTCGGCGATTCCAAGGTCGCGGGTCTTCTATTTGAAGACGGCGAGGGACTCGATTGCGAGATGATCATAGTATCGGCTGGCATTCGCCCGCGCGACGAACTCGCTCGCGAGTGCGGGCTCGACGTCGGTGAGCGTGGAGGGGTAGTGGTTGACGACCAGCTGCGCACCTCGGATCCGGATATATACGCGATTGGCGAGGTGGCGTTGCACCGGGGGATGGTCTACGGGCTGGTCGCGCCGGGGTACGAGATGGCAGAGGTCGTGGCCACCAACCTGGCAATGGATGGGGAGGGTGTCCCGCGTAGTTTTACCGGAGCCGACCTCTCGACCAAGCTCAAGCTGATGGGGGTCGATGTCGCGTGCTTTGGCGATCACGAGGCCGGCCCCGACGAGGCGCTGCCGGTGGTTCACCACGATCCATTCAGCGGCGTTTATCGTAAGCTCCTTTTCGACCACGAAGGGAAACGATTGCTGGGTGGTGTTCTTGTAGGGGACGCGTCTGATTACGGTGCGCTTTCCGTGCAGTGCCGTGGTGGGCAACCCCTCGCTGTCGAGCCCGGCGTGCTCGTGGCCGGTTCGCGTGCAGGCAAGGCGTCGGCCGCCGCCGTCGGGATCACCGACATGCCCGACGACGCCCAGGTCTGCTCGTGCAACGCGGTGACCAGGGGGACCATCTGCAACGCGATACGTGAACAGGAACTTTCCACGGTGGGAGAGATCAAGTCGCTTACCCGCGCGGGGTCCGGCTGCGGGGGCTGTGTACCACTGGTCACCGAGCTACTGGCAGCCGAGATGGCAGCGGCAGGCAAGCAGCTCAGCACCGACATCTGCGAGCATTTCAGATACACGCGACAGGAGCTGTACGCGATCTGCAAGACCAAAGGTATCAGGTCCTTTACCGCCCTGGTCGCGGACTACGGTAGCGGAGAGGGCTGTGAGATCTGCAAGCCCGTGGTCGCGTCTATCATCGCCAGCCTTTGGAACGAGCACATACTTGACCACGCGGCCCTTCAGGACAGCAACGATCGTTTCCTGGCCAACATCCAGAAAAACGGGCTCTACTCTATCGTTCCCCGAGTGCCGGGCGGTGAAATTACCCCTGGAAAACTTATCGCGCTGGGTAGCGTGGCGAAGAAATACGGTCTGTACACAAAGATCACCGGTGGCCAGCGTATCGACCTTTTCGGTGCACCCGTACACCAGTTGCCCGATATCTGGGAGGAGTTGATCGATGCAGGATTCGAAAGCGGGCACGCTTACGGAAAGGCGCTGCGCACCGTCAAGAGCTGCGTCGGTACCAGCTGGTGTCGATACGGGATGCGCGATTCCGTGGGCTTCGCGGTCAGCATCGAGAAGCGTTACCGGGGGTTGCGAGCTCCTCACAAGATAAAGTCGGCCGTATCGGGTTGTGTGCGTGAGTGTGCCGAAGCACAAGGCAAGGACTTCGGGCTGATCGCTACCGAGCAGGGCTATAGCCTCTACGTTTGCGGCAACGGTGGTTCCAACCCTCGTCACGCCGACCTGCTTGCAACTGATCTCGATGAGGAAACCTGCATCAGGTACATCGACCGTTTTCTGATGTACTACATCCAGACCGCTGACAAGCTGACCCGTACCTCGGTATGGCTGGAGAAACTCGAGGGGGGGATAGAAGCGCTTCGCGAGGTGGTCATCGACGACAAGCTTGGGATTGGTGATGAACTCGAGCAACAGATGCAGTCGTTGGTAGATGGCTACGAGTGCGAGTGGAAGCGGGTTGTCGAGGACCCGGACAAGCGCAAGATGTTCAAGCAATTCGTTAACAGCCCCAATGGCTTAACCGCTGACGCCGGTGAAAAGGCTGGGCCGGAGTCGGTGACGAAAACTGATGGCTGGGTACGAGTAGGCACGGTAGGCGATTTTCCCGACGGTGCGGGGGCCTGTATCGAGCACGGTGGAGAGCAGATCGCGGTGTTCAACTTCTCAAAAAAGGAGGGACACTGGTACGCTACCCAGAACACGTGTCCACACACCAACGCACCCGTTCTGGCCCGCGGCATTATCGGCGACGTGGCGGGCGAGCCCAAGGTCGCTTGTCCTTTGCACAAGAAAAATTTCTCGCTCAAATCGGGGCAGTGCCTGGGCGAGGAGTCTCCAGGTCTGCGTATCTTCCCCGTCAAGATCGAGAGCGGGGAGGTTTTTGTCAGCTTGTCGGGCGGCAAATACCCAGGTTCGAAGGGATGCAGCGTAGTCAACCGGGCTGGCAGCGTTGCCGGGGATTTGGATAGCGACGGCCCGCCAGCGATACTGAACTCTCCGCCGGTGTTGGCCGGCGGGAGGGGGGACACCCGACATGGCAAGCATCAAGGACCGCATCATTCGCGCCGCGAAGCTGGACGTTAATCTCTACGAAGAGGTCGAGGCTGACCAGGAGGCCACCGGCCAGGCCACCGGCGTGGTCGTGGCGGCAGCGCTGGCCGCGGGCATAGGCGCCGGCGGTGGACAGGGCCTGGTGTTTGCCACCCTGGGTGCACTGGCTTCCTGGTACATCTGGGCCTACATGGCGTATTTTATCGGGACCCGGCTACTGCCCGAGCCGCAGACTTCGGCCGACCACGGTGAGCTGTTGCGCACCACGGGTTTCGCGGCGGCGCCGGGCATCATCCGCGTGCTGGGTGTTATACCGGCAGTGCGCGAGTTGGTCTTCCTCGTAGCTGGAGTGTGGATGCTGGTAGCGATGATCATCGCGGTGAGGCAAGCACTGGATTACACCAGCACCTGGCGAGCGGTGGCCGTGTGCATGGTGGGCTGGATTGTGCAGGCGCTTATTCTCGTTGTGCTGATGTCGCTGGGCGGCTGACCAGCGGCATCAGCAGAATTCGGCGCTGGCTTACTCGTTCGTCCAGGCGAGCACGTCTTCGGCCTCGAGCTCGACCGTGTCAGCCAGGCATCCGCCGAAGATAGCAATGGCCGTGCTGCCGTCGCAGTCGCCTGGGAAGGCCGCCGTGCGATCTACCCCGAGGCATTTTTTCTGCAGCCCCGACAAGAGCTTGGTCCGCGCCTGGGCCACCTTGTTCTTGGGGTCGGCGAACAGGCACTCGGTCAGCTGCAAGGCGCTGCCGATAGAGTTCAACAGCTCGGCGGTATCCTTGTCGCCCGCCGAGAGGCCGCTCTTGGCGCACTTGCCAAAAGTCTTCACCCGCGCGCCGAGCATCTTGTCGTAGCCCTTGTAAACGGCCGCCTGGCACTTGGCCGCGTCCTTGTCGTCAGAGGCGCGCACAATCGCGTCGTCGATGCCGCCACCGCCGTCGGTGCCGAAAACAGCGTGCAGCAACTGGTCTGTTCCCGTCCCGGCAGCGCTCGACACCGCGGCCGCGCCTGGATCGGCAAAGCGGGCACCGGTGGCGCAGGACTTGGTCACCAGTTTATCGGCCTTGGCGTCGGCCTTGAGGGCAAAGCCCGCAGCGTCGGCTGCAATGCAGGCGTCGGCGTCGGCCGCCTTGCCCTTGGAGGTGTCCTTTATGCACTTGCCGATGAGCTTGCCTCGCGCCTTGGTGGCAATCCCCGATGCCTTGGCGTGCGCGTTGATGCAGCGCTGCCCGTCCTTGTCCTCCGGCACGGGCAACAGTGCCTCGTCCTCGGCGAGCAGGAAGCCGTCGGTTGCCAGTTGCGCGCCAGCCGCTTCGAGGGCCGCCGCGAAGTCGGTCTTGCTCGCGTAAAGTGCGTTGAGAGTGGCCGCGTCCAGCTCCACGTAGCTTCCGGCCAGCACGCAGAACAGGCTCCCCAGCTGGGAAAACAGGGGGTCGACCGCCGGGTTGAGAGTGTTGTGCGGCGAAAAGTAGGAGTGCAGGGGGTGGTCCATCTGCGGCATCCTTATGCCGCCGGTGGCGTTGCCGTAGGCGTCGCGGGTGAGTACTCCCCCCGCTTCGTCGATTAACGAGCCGCTGGGCGGTACGCTGCCCAGGCGCACCTGGTCTTCCATGTTCTGCCACATCGAGTTGTAGATGTACGAGCCCAGCACCGGGCCGTCGGCCAGGGTGTTGAGCAGGCTCGCGCAGGTTTCTTCCAGCTGCAGTGGCCCGCCGGGAATGTCTTCGGGGATGACCTCGATGCGGCGGTGAACGGTTACGTGCGAAGTGCCCGCCAACTCGTAGTACCGAAAATCACCCGAGTCGGTCTGCCTGGCCAGGGTGAAGGCCTCGGGGCAGGTGCCGCCCGGGCACTCGCCGTCGTTGCTGCAGGCGTTGCCGTCATTGCTGCCGCCGTCGCAGGTGCGCGAGGCGTTGGTGAGCATGAAGCTGACGTCGGTCTCGGTCAGCGCGCGGTAAACCGGCACGTCGAGGTCGGTTGCAACCAGGCGGTCATCACCCGTCAATGATGGCGTGCAGTCGGGGTAGGCCGGTGAGCCGGACGCACCACAGATCGGGCCGTAGTTAATGCGTCGCGCGGTGCCGGCCGCCTGCACGAAGTACCCGTCGTTGATCGTCGGCTCGTGAAAAGCGCTGGCGTAGGTGACCATCGAGCCGCCCTGCTGCGATTGCCCGGCGTGGAATACTCGCTGCACCGGGTAGTCGGGGTTGAGTGGGTTATCAGCCTCACCGCTTCTGAGCAGGTTGGCCAGCTGGCTCAGCATCTCGAAGGCCTGGCCGTTCTCACTCATGTACAGCGACGAGTAACGGGTGCCGCAGGTCTCTGGAAAGATACTTATGCCGAGCAACGGGCAGCTGTTGCCGAGAAAGTCGATGATGTTGGTGGCGTTGGTAACGCCCACGTAGATCCAACCCGCCCGCGTAAAAAACTCGGCCGAGGCATCCCACACCGGGGCGGTGTCGAAACCGGCGGTAGAGTTCAGCCATTCTATTATCACCGTGCCGTTGAAGTCGGCCGGGTCGGCAGGCTTGCGAACGGTGAAGCGCGTCTTATAGGGAACGTCGGCGTCCTCCACGATGATCTCGCCTCTCACCGGCGGGTCGTTGTAGGTGTAGACCGTGGCCGCGCCTTCCATGAAGTACTCGTTCTCCACGTAGGTGTCGGGCGCGATGCGGCTGATGTAGCGCAGCGGGGTCTCCGACTGGTGTATGGCGCCGTCGGCGTCCACTGGTTCGGTGATGGTGACGGCCCCGAAAGGGTCGGCCCAGGCTGAGCCAGCGACCAGTAATACGGTTATCGCGGTGATGATTGTTTTGCGCATGATATAACTCCTGTCCACCGCGATTGTTAGGCCCCGTGCGCACCCTTGTCCAGTCTGAGAGGTAACAAGCTGCGCAGGCAGTCAGGACAGGAGGCCGGGGCAGGCGGCCGGGCTCGACGGCGGCGCGAAGGGTGGAGGAAAGGACAGCGCAGGGGTTACCCCCCCGGCCGGGGGTGAGCCGGGCGGCTGCGTCAAGAGAGCGGGCGTGCTAAGAACGCTGCTGGGCTGGGCCCGCTGAGGGCGCCCGGAGGATTCGATGATCGAAGCTGCAGTAGAAAAATGGTTGCAACTAGTACACGGCGAGGTCGATGACGCGGATGCTTTTCTCGATGAGCTGCTGGCCGACGACGTGGTCTTCTATTCGCCGGTGGTATTCTCCGCGCAGAAGGGCAAGGCCATCACCAAGCTTTATCTCGGCGCGGCGGGCTCGGTTTTCGGCGGCGATAAACCGGCCGGCGCTGGCGCCGGTAACGGTTCGAAGAAGAGCGGCGGTTTCGTTTACCTGAAAAAAGTTTTCTCGGGCAAGCAGGCGATGCTGGAGTTTGAAACCGAGATGGGGGGCAAGTACGTCAACGGCGTTGACATGATCCAGTGCAACGACGAGGGAAAGATCGTCGAGTTCAAGGTCATGATTCGACCGCTGCAGGCGGTCAACATGGTGCACGCAAAGATGGGCGAGATGCTCAAGGCGATGCAGGAAGGCAGCACGGAGGGGCAAGGACATGGCGACACAGCTTGAGCAGGCCAGCGAAGTAGTCACGAGCGTGGTGCACGGGGCCGACGTACCGTGGGTGTGGATGGGCTTTGAGAACAGTGGCATCGAGATGAAGCTGCTTCGGCGCGGCCGCGAAGACGGTGTCTACACCTTCATTAACCGTTTCGCGCCCGGCTTCATGGCGCCGCGTCATTTGCACCTGGGTGAAGTGCACGCGTGGACAATGGAGGGCTGCTGGTGCTATCTCGAGTACGATTGGAAAGCGCATGCGGGCGACTACGTGTACGAGCCGGCCGACACCATACACACTCTCTACGTGCCCGAGGTGAACGTGGAAAAGGGCCTCGATCTCTACGACGAGAACGGCGAGTTGTTCATGACCCAGGACGGTGCGGGTTTAGAAGAGCTCTACCGTGCGGGGCTGGCCGAGCAGGGCCTGGACTGGCCCGACGCGATACTGCCCTGAACCTGGCAGGGCGAGCGTTGCCGAGGCCGCCGCGCCTCAGCCCAGGCCGCCGTCCTGGTCCTTGCCGTCCATGCCCGCGTTGAGTCGCGCCTGGCCCACCAGCTCGCGGGCGATCTCCCCGATCTGCGTCGGGTCGTCCACCGGCTTGGCTTCGGGCCCACGGTGCCAGCCCTCGGCCACGGCAAACACGCCGCCCGAAGCTTCGAACACCCGTCCGCTGATGTCGTTGGACTCTTCACTCGCCAGCCAGGTGACGATGGGGGCTATCCAGCGCGGCGACATGGCGTCCTTGCTCTCTTCTGTTTCGCCGCCCATGCCGAGGTCTTCGGTCAGGCGGGTCAGCGCCGCGGGCGCGATCGCGTTCACGGTAACGCCGTAGCGCGCGAGCTCTCTTGCGGCGATGATCGTAAACGATGCGATACCCATCTTGGCAGCGCCGTAGTTGGTCTGACCGGCGTTGCCGTAGATGCCCGACACCGAGGTGGTGTTGATGATGCGGGCGTTGTTGGTTTCGCCAGCCTTGCTGCGCGCGCGCCAGTAGCCCGCCGCGTGGCGGGCGGGGGCGAAGGTGCCCTTGAGGTGCACCTTGATGACCGCGTCCCACTCGGCCTCGTCCATGTTCACGAGCATGCGGTCGCGCAGTATGCCGGCGTTGTTGACGAGCACGTCCAGGCGGCCGAAGGCGTCCACTGCCTGCTGTATCATCGCCTCGGCCTCGTCAAAGTTGCTCACGTCGGCCGCGTTGGCCACCGCCTCGCCGCCCGCGGCCTTGATCTCGGCCACCACTTCGTCGGCCGGTCCCGCGTCGGCGCCGCTGCCGTCACGCGCGCCGCCAAAGTCGTTGACGACCACCTTGGCGCCGTGCTCTGCAAGCATGAGCGCGTACTCGCGTCCGATGCCGCGGCCGGCGCCGGTTACGATTACTACCCTGTCTTCACATAATCTGCTCATGGGACAAACATTGTCGTCCGGGCGAGCCAAAGCAAGGCAGTCGTCGCGGGTTTGAGCCGCGGATGCTGTTGTCTCAGCTCGCCCAGTGGGCTTGGCTTGCAAGCGAGGGACACCCCCGGGAGGACGCCGCCATGATAGACCTTTACACCTGGACCACGCCCAACGGACGCAAGGTTTCGATAATGCTCGAGGAGACCGGGCTCGACTACCACGTGCAGCCCGTCGACCTGCAGGCCAACGAGCAGGCGGGCGCCGAGTTCCTGGCCGTGTGTCCCAACGGTAAGATTCCGGCCATCGTTGACCACGACACGGGGGGCACACCGCTGCCACTGTTCGAGTCGGGGGCCATACTGTTACACCTCGCCGAAAAGACCGGGCAGTTTCTGCCTGGCCTTGAGCGACCGTCCGAGCGCGCGCGGGTCGTGCAGTGGCTGATGTACCAGATGAGCCACGTGGGCCCTATGATCGGCCAGGCCGGCCATTTTGTTAACACCGCCGAGGACAAGATCCCCTACGCAATAGAGCGTTTCGTGGGCGAGTCGATGCGCATTGTTGGCGTGCTCAACAACGCGCTGGCCGATTCTGACTACCTCGCGGGCGATTACTCCATTGCCGATATGGCCACCTATCCATGGATCGAGGCGGCGTGGGAGCCGTTCACCTCGATGTCCGAGGGCAAGGCCGAAGAGTTGGCGGCGCTCAGGGCGTGGATGGACAGGTTGGCTGCTCGCCCCGCGGTCGCTCGCGGGATGGCCGTAGGTTCGGGGAACTGATAAACGGGCAGACCGGAGGATAGCATGAAAGAATATCTACAGTTTTATATCGATGGCGCCTGGGTAGACCCCGCGGGCAGCAACACCCTTGAAGTCATCAACCCCGCCACCGAGCAGGCCGTGGGCCGCATCGCCATGGGCGGAGCCGAGGACGTGGACCGCGCGGTCAAGGCCGCGCGCCAGGCCTTCGAGACCTTCAGCCTCACTAGCGTGGACGAGCGCATCGCGTTGCTCGAAAAAATAGTAGCCGGCTTCCAGGCTCGCTACGAGGAGTTTGCGCAGACGATTTCCTCGGAGATGGGCGCGCCGATCACGCTCTGCCAGCTGGCCCAGGCCGGCGCAGGGCTCGCGCACTTTGCTGGCATGGTCGAGATAGCCAAGGGCTACGCCTTTGAGCAACAGCGTGGCACCACCATGCTGCGCAAGGAGCCTGTTGGCGTGTGCGGACTCATCACGCCGTGGAACTGGCCCATCAACCAGATCGCCTGCAAGGTTGCACCGGCCATTGCCGCTGGTTGCACGATGGTGCTCAAGCCGAGCGAGCTCGCGCCCTTGAACGCCTGCCTGCTGGCCGAGGTTATCCACGACGCGGGCGTACCGGCGGGTGTGTTCAACCTCGTTAACGGCGACGGTCCCTCGGTGGGCGCGGCCCTGTCGGCCCACCCGGGCATAGACATGATGTCGTTCACCGGCTCAACGCGTGCCGGCACGGCAGTGGCCGAAGCGGCAGCGCCCGGCGTCAAGCGGGTGGCCCAGGAGCTGGGCGGTAAGTCGGCCAACATTGTCCTCGACGACGCCGATCTAGAGGCGGCGGTGTCGGGTGGCGTGCAGAATTGTTTTGGCAACAGCGGGCAGTCGTGCAACGCGCCCACGCGCATGCTGGTGCCTGCCGATCGCCATGACGAGGCCATGGCAATCGCGCGCAAGGCAGCCGAGGCGGCTGCCGAGGGCGTGGGCGATCCCACCAAGGAAGAAACCGTGTTCGGCCCGCTGGCGCACGCCGGGCAGTACGAAAAGGTGCAGGGGCTCATCAACAAGGGCTTAGAAGAGGGAGCCACCCTGGTGGCCGGCGGCCCGGGGCGACCCGAGGGACTCGACAAGGGGTACTTCGTGCGGCCCACGGTATTTGCCAACGTGTCCAACGACATGACCATTGCGCGCGAGGAAGTCTTTGGCCCGGTGCTTTGCATACTGCCTTACCGCGACGAGGAGCAGGCCATCGCCATTGCCAACGACACCGAGTACGGGCTGTCGGGCTACGTTCAGTCGGGCGACATTGAGCACGCCCGCCGCGTGGCGTCGCGCTTGCGCACGGGCAACGTGCACATCAACGGTGCAGGCCCCGACTTCGCAGCGCCCTTTGGTGGCTACGGCAAGTCGGGCAACGGCCGCGAGTGGGGCGAGTTCGGGCTCGAGGAGTTTCTCGAGGTCAAGGCCGTGCTCGGCTGGGAACCGGCCTGAGCGGTTTCCCAAGCACATGCCCGTGAGTCGTGCCGCCGTCCGTTGTGGGTTGCGTGGCAGCCGTGGCAGGCAGTAGAGGACAACACGCATGCTTTCACGACTCGACGATTACCCGGTGCACCAGGCGCCCGAGCCACTGCTGAGCCCTGCGACGAGCGACCGTAACGTATACGATCGCTACTGGATGAACGGCTTCGACCGCGACGGCGAGTTTTACTTTGCCTTCGGCCTGGCGCGCTACCAGCACCGGGGCATCCAGGACGCTGCCTTCAGCGTGGTGATCGACGGCCGCCAGTATGCCCTGCACGCCTCGGGGCGCGCGCCCGCGGAGCCCACCGATACCGCCGTGGGTTCAATGCGCTTGGAAATCACCGAGCCAATGCAGTCCATGCGATTGCTGGTTTCGCCCAACGAAGCGGGCATAGAGGGCGAGCTCGTTTACAGCGCGCGCACGGCCAATATCGAAGAGGCGCGGCAGACCATGCGCCGCGATGGCCGGGTGATAATGGACGCCACGCGTTTTACCCAGTGGGGACGCTGGAGTGGATCGCTGCGCGTGGATGGCCGCGAGCTTGAGATCGACCCTGCGCGCGTGCTCGGCACCAAGGACCGGTCGTGGGGAGTGCGCCCCGTGGGCGAACCCGATGCGGGCGGCGCACCGTCAGCCGAACTGCCGCAGATATTTTTCCTCTGGGCACCGCTGCACTGGGACGATCACTGCACGCACCTCGGCTTGTTCGAGGATGCCCAGGGCGGCAGGTGGCACCAGGGCGGTGCCGTTCTTCCGGCCTATGATTCGCTGGGCGAGCTGCCCGGTGTCGAAGATCCGGCCACCCGTCGCGCGCGCGCCGTGGATTACGAGGTCGATTATATTCCCGGCACGCGCCGTGCTGCGGCGGCGCGCCTGCTGTTGGATATGGGCGACGGAGAGCGCCGGGAGATAACGCTCGAACCGTTGCTCACCTTTCGCATGAAGGGGCTGGGCTACCTGCACCCCGAGTGGGGGCAGGGCGTGTGGAAGGGCGAGCAGGCCGAGGCCGGAGAGAGCTGGGCCGTTGACGACATCGACGAGCTCGCCCTTGAAAACATACACGTGCAGCAGGTGGTACGCGCCCGTTGTGGCAGTAGCAGCGGCGTGGGCGTGCTCGAGCAACTCGCCATAGGCCTGCACGCGCCGTCGGGCTTTACCGATTTTTTTGGCGGGGCCGAATGATGCCCCGCTACGCGCTCGAGCAGTTCTTCGGCGGCGACCACCAGCCCATGGTGACGCACGTGCCGCACTGCAAGCACCTGGACATGAGGCTGGTCGAGGCGGCACCCTGCGCGGGAACGGTGAGCCTGCCCTGGCAGGAGCGCCTGGTGGGTAACCCGGCTACGGGCGTCGTGTTCGGGGGGGTGATAACCACCCTGCTCGACCACGCATGCGGGTTGGCTGTGACCTGCTCGCTGGAGAAGCTGATCGCTATAGCCACCCTTGACCTGCGCATCGACTACCTGCGCGCGGCCGTGCCCGGCTGCGAACTCTTTGCACGGGCCGAGTGCTACAAGAGCACCCGCAACGTCGCGTTCGTGCGCGGCACGGCCTGGGACGAGGACGCCGATGATCCGTTTGCTACCTGTCTTGCTACCTTCATGCTGGGGGCGCACTCAGCCGGCCACGGTGCTGACCGGATGAAAAACGAGGCGGAGCAATCGTCGTGAGCGCTATCGACGAGGTCATAGCGCAGATTCCCTACGCGAGATTTCTCGAGGTGCGCGAAGACCACGACGAAGACGGTTCGCTGGTGGTGCTTCCGTTTCGCGACGAGATAGTAGGCAACGTCAACCTGCCGGCGGTGCACGGCGGGGTGGTCGGCGCTTTTCTCGAGCTCACCGCGCTTCTGCAGCTCATGGAACAGGGCCTGGAGCGGGTGCCGCGCCCCATTAACTTCAACATTGATTTTCTCCGCTCGGTCGGCCCGCACGACACCCGCGGGCGCGCCGAAATCGTCAAGCACGGCCGCCGCATTGCCAACGTGCGCGTGCTGGCCTGGCAGGACGACCGGGCCCGCCCGGTGGCCGCCGGCATCGGCAATTTCCTCCTTTAAAGGCGCGCGCTCTTCAGTACAGCCGTCCCACGAAGTGGGTGGCGAGGTCGAGCAGCAGGAGCATGCCCATCGAGGCCGCCAGGGCTTCGACCACTACGCGGCGCAGGGGCCAGTTCTCGCCGGGCCGCTCGTCCAGGCGGCGGAACATCGGGAAGCTCACGAGGAAGTAGCAGGCGTAGAACAGCGATCCCCACTTGAGCATGCGCGGCAGGTCGCTGTAGCCGAACTGCTGCTCGATGGATCCGCCGGCCATGAAAAAGGTCTCGGCCCAGGCAAACAGGTAGGCCACCGCGACGACCAGCAGCGGTTGCGCCCAGCGCGACGACAGCAGCGGCAGACCGCCCGCGCGCCGAAGCAGCACGACGGCGGCCGCGTGGTAGCTCACAAAATAAAACAGCGCCGAGGGGTACATGATCAACGGCACCGCCTGCGCGCCGCTGCCGATCAGGGCCGAGTCGAGGGTCCACTCGAGCTGCGGGTAGCGGTAGTACATGCCGAGCACGTCGAAGAAGTACTCGCTACCGAAGTAGCTGCCCATCCCCGAAAATACGGCCAGCCACGCGGTGGCCTTGAACCAGTAGCAGCGCCACCAGGGGCGCCCGGCCGTGGTCGCACGCCCGGCCAGGAGCGGCACCACGACCAAGGGGGCAATTATGGCCAGCATCGCCAGGTTGAGTGCCGAGTCGCCCCAGCGCTCACCGGCGCCTGTCAGCATGAGCGTACCCATGCAGGCCATCCAGTAAGGCGTGTAGAGCAGGAACAGTTTCTCGGCCCAGGCCTTGTCGGGGTTGGCCGAGAACCAGCGTGCAGCGGGCCGTCCGCCTTCGTTGTCGGCGACGGTATTCACTTGCGCGGCGCTCACTCGGGGCGTATTTTCTCGTGGCCCGGCGCTACCTCACCGGCCACGGCTGCCTCGAGCCGCTTTGACATTCCCTCTCCCAGTACGCCGGCCTCTATCATCTCGAAGAACAAGGCGGTGACGTTGCCGAGGTCAAAGAAATCGGCCTGCCACTCCCACTTGAAGTCACCCGCGTAGCGAAACCAGGATCCTCCGATGCCTTCCACCGTGTAAGGCGTGCCGTCGGGCCTGCTGGCGTCGGCCACCTGTTTCCAGAAGCCGACGACCTCGCCCTGCTTCTCGTCGATGAGCACCTTCATGTAGGGGTAGTTCCAGCCGTCCAGTCCCTGCATCTCGGTGCCCAGCGCCCACTCGCGGATCTGCTCGCGGCCGCGAGCCATGAAGCGCTCGTTGGGCCCGGTGTTCCAGCTGTACTCGGCGTCGTCGGTATACATCTCGGCCATGGGCTGCCAGTCGCCGGCCTTCTCGGCACGGCGGTTGGCTTCGAGCCAGCGCTCTACCATTTCTTCGAGTTCTTCTCGCGGGTACGACGGCATAAAGTTTCCTCCTGTTGGTTGCTCACGAGAGCGGGTCGCTGGCTGTTTTTTTGTTAGAGCCTGCTGTTCGGATGGCGCGGGTGGGGCAGTTGGCGGCGGCCGCGGCGACGCCCCCGCGCTGGTCGTCCGGCGCTTGCGGGTCGAGCAGCACAACCTTGTTGCTCGCGGTGTCAACGCGGAACACCTCCGGCGCTTCCGATTCGCACACGCCGTGGCCCTGGCACAGGTCGAGGTCGACGCTCACGCGCAGGGGGCCGGTGGGTTGAACGTCTGCCGCGACCCCGGCTCGGGTGGATCCAGCGTCGGAGCTTGTCCGGGTCGGTCGAATGCCCTGGCCACGTCGGCGGTAGCGCACGCGAACGGGGCCGGCCGGTTGCACGACCATCTTCGTGTAGTCGGCCTTGTAGCTGTCGGGAGCATCGACCAGTCGAAACTCGAAGTTGGCCAGTAGCGAGGTCATGATGGCCTTGATCTGCATGAATGCGAAGGCCGAGCCCGCGCAGCGATGGCGGCCACCGCCAAACGGAATCCACGCAAACGGTTTCTCGTGTTCCTCGCGGCCGGGCAGGTAGCGCGAGGGGTCAAAGCTCAGCGGGTCGGGAAACGACTCTTCGAGCAGGCCGGCTACCACCGGCGAGATGGCTACCTGGCTGCCGGCCGGCACCGTGTAGCCGCCGTAGTCGAAGTCGTGAATCACGCCGCGCAACAATATCACCAGCGGCGGGTGCAGCCTGAGAACCTCGCGCAGCGCGTTCTCCAGTTCGGGCATCTCGCGCAGGGACTGGTAGCCCAGGTCATCCGACGCGGCCATGATCTCGTCGTTTTCGGCCAGCACGCGGGCCAGTACCGAGGGGTTGCGCAGCAGCTCGACCACCAGCCAGGTTAGTGTGCCCGAGCTCGTGTGGTGGCCGGCAAACATGGCCGAAGTGAGTATGCCGGTGATCTCGTCGGCGGTAAGCGACGACCCGTCGCTGTAGCGCGCCTCGATGAGCGCCTGCAGCGCGTCGTCGGCGCTGTCGCCGGTGACCGAGCGGTCGTCGATGATGTCGGTGATCATTTCGACCAGGCGCACGCGGGCGCGGTCACGACGGCGGTGCGCGGGGATGGGGATCGAGGGGTTGATGTAACCGAGGGGCGTGACGCCGCCTTCGAGGTCGGCGTACACGCGCGCGAACTCCTCGTTCATCTCGTGGCGAAACTTGCGGCCGAGCAGGCAGTGGCTCGATGTGTAGGTGGTGAGCTCGGCGAAGAACGCGAGCAGGTCGAGCTCGCCCTCGGCGTCGAGCCCCGGCTTGCCGTGGCCGTCGCCGTTATTACCACCGTTATTACCGCCGTACATCATGCCGTTTACTTCTTCGACAAACACAGAGGTGTAGCTGCGCATGTTGCGGTCGCGAAGGGCGGGCATGAGAAAGCCGAGTTGCTCGCGCAGGCGATCGAGCGGGGCGTCAAAGACCACGCCCGGCCCGAACACCGGCGTCATGATTTCGTAGGCTTCTTTCTGGCTGAGCTGTTCGTCGGGCGCGCGGCAGAAGGCCTCGTGGGCGGCGGGCCCGGTCATGAGCACGATCTTCTTGTTGAGCAGGCGAAACTCGCCCAGCTCACCACACTCGCGGTGTACGCGCTGCATGAGCGCGACCGAGTTGCGGCCGAATTCAACGGCGTGGCCGAGCAGTGGCAGCCCGCCGCTGACCTTGGACGGGGCCCGGCGGGCGGCGGAGCGGTCGCTCATTTCTTGAATTCCACCGGCATGGCCGAAAAGCCGCGCACGTTGACCGAGTGCACGCGTTCGAGTCCGTCCGGGTCGAGCTCGTAGCCTGCAAAGCTGCCCAGCAGCTCTTCGAGCGCCACGCGGGCCTCGAGCCGGGCCAGCGATGCGCCCAGGCAGAAGTGCGTTCCGTGACCGAAGGCCATGGTGTCGGTCGTGTCGCGGCGTATGTCGTAGACGTCGGCGTGGTCAAACACCCGCGGGTCGCGGTTGGCAGCGCCGACGAGCAGCACCACCATTGAGTCGGCGGGCACGGTTTGTCCGTACCACTCGAGCTCGCGTGAGCTGGTGCGTGCCAGTGCCTGCGACGAGGGATCGTAGCGCAGTGTTTCTTCCACCCACGCGGGCACCAGCGACGGGTCGTTGCGCACGAGTTCAAACTGGTCGGGATTGCGCCAGGCCCAGTACAACGCGTTGGCCAGCAGCTTGGTGGTGGTCTCGTTGCCGGCGATTATCATCAGGAAGAGGAATCCGATGATCTCGCGTTCGCTCAGGCTGTCGCCGTCGATCTCGGCGGCCAGGAGCGCGTCGGTGAGGTCTTCGCCGGACTTGTCGCGGCGGTCGGCGAGCGAATGCTCAAAGTAGCCCACGATTTCCAACGCGGCTTCCAGCCCTGCCGTCGGTATGTCGCGAGAGCCTTCTTCGCGGTGCACGACGAGGTCGGCCCACTTGCGCAGTGTTTCGCGGTCGGCCTCGGGGACCCCCAGCATCTGGCTGACGACGTCCATGGGCAGGCGGCCAGCAAAGTCGGAAATGAATTCACAGCGAGGGCCGTCGAAGCGCTCGATGTAGTGGCGCGCGAGCTCGCGTATGCCGGGCTCGAGCGCGGCCACGCGCCGGGGCGTAAACACGCGCGACACCAGCGCGCGCATGCGCGTGTGGCGTGGTGGATCCATGGCCAGGAACGACATGGTGTTCTCTGCGTTCTCGGTCATGGTCGCGTCCAGCGATACGCCGCGGCGATTGGACAGGTCTTCGGTGTTGCGAAAACCCGCGAACACGTCGGCGTGCCGTGACAGCGCCCAGAAACCCAGCTCCTCGTTATGGTATAGCGGTGCCTCTTCGCGCAGGCGCTCGTACACGGGGTAGGGATCCTCGTGCACCTCGTAGGCGTAGGGGTTATACACCACCGCCCCTTCTGCCTGTGTTGGCAGCCGAGGTGGTCCTTTTGTAGACGCGCTACCCATGGCCAGCGAAGACTACGCTCCTTGCCCCGATAACAGAAGGGGGGAGGAGCCTTTGGGGGCAAAAATACCGGGACCTTCATGCCAATAGGTACGAATCCTCCCTTGGGCTAGGGTGGTGTCATGAAGTTGCGAGTGGGTTTCGTTGGACTGGGTAATATAGGCCGGCCCATGGCGGCGCGCTTGGTGGCTGCAGGCATGCACACGACGGTGTACGATGTCGACGCTTCGGCGGTGGCGGCGCTCGTCGATCTGGGCGCCCACGCTGCTATTGCCGCCCGAGAGTTGGCCGCGGCTGCCGATGTTACCGGCGTCTGCGTGCGCGACGACGAGCAGTTGCGTGCCGTGGTGACCGGCGATGACGGCCTGCTGGCGGGCGCCTCGGAGGGCGACATGATAGCCGTGCACAGCACGGTACTGCCCGACACCGTGCGCGAGCTTGCCGTCCTGGCCGAGCAGCAGGGGGTGTCGCTCATAGACGCCTGCATAACCGGCGGCGCATCGGGCGCCGAGCAGGGTACGCTCACCAGCATGGTTGCGGGCGACCAGCCAGCGCTCGATCGGGCGCGCCCCTACCTCGACGCGTTCAGCGCCAGTGTTCTCGCCACCGGCCCGGTCGGCTCGGCCGCCGCGACCAAGTTGTGCAACAACCTGGTCACCTATCTTGAGTTCCTGGCGGCCTTCGAGTCGCGGTTGCTGGCCGCGGGTTCCGGGCTCGACCCTGACACGCTCGAGCGTGTGCTTATAAGCAACGGCAACCTGACCGAGCAGATGCAGTCATTTCTCGCCCTGCACAAGTTGCCCGCCGCCGCCCGCGAGGATGCAGGCCTGCAGACGATGCTGGCGGGCTTTGCCGGGCTGGCCGAGAAAGACCTCGCCCTCACCCTGGAATACGCCGCGCAGAATGGCGTGGAGTTGCCCGGTACCGAGCGCTGCCAACAGCTCATGCGCCGGGTCTACGGGGTCATCGACCCCGCCTGAGCCCATCTCCCGGCATATTGCCGGAATAAATCCTTAAACCAGGCCAGGAACTCCCAAACACCGCTATATCCGCCCCTGAACTTCGCCCCAATCCGAAAAAACAGCAGTTTGGCCTCTATTTTTACCCGATCGGGGGATGGGTAGCTCTTGACACCAGCCTTACTTTGGGAATATTATCCCAAATAGAGGAGCCGGGGATGCCTAACCGAGCCGTGAGGCTGGCGGGGTAAAAATAATCGGGCCGGTACCGAGAAAGGAGGCAAGAAGAAAATGACAACAGTAAAAACCATGGAGCAGAAGGCGGTGCTGGTAGCCTGGCTGGCCGCCGCGGTCATCGTGCTGGTGGCGGGTAGCGCGAGCGCGCAGATAGGGATTCCGCCTGCGCCGATGCCACCCAACACCGCAGTGTGTCCGGTACCGCTCATCGACGTGGACGCAAGGCGCTCGGTGTTCGTAACCGAGCTCAAGGTGCTCAAGAAATTTGAGCTTGAAGACGTGCTCGGTCGCCTGGCGGCTCCGAGCATCACGCCGGCGCTCGGAGCGAAGGCGCTGTGGAAGCAGTGGTGGGACACCCAGAACGTAGCCCCGGGACTGGGGGTGGGATTGAACTGCGACGACATCATCGACGCGTCGGGCAACCCGGCTATCAACGGTTTTCCGATCGAGTGCCCGCGGCCCGAAGGCGACGAGGTTAACAACAACCCCTTCGACCCGGGGCTGGCGTCTTACTACAAGCCCATCGCGTTGGTAAATCGTTTTGATCTCGCGCCGACCGACGGTGCCAACTGCGGCGAGTACCGCGTCATTTTTGCGCGCGACTCCGGTGCGACGAACCTGACCCAGCGCAACCTGGTCATCTTCGAAGCAGTGCTACCCAACCCGAACCCGGGTTGCGGGGTGGAGGGCTGTCGCAACGTGGCCAAGTTCTGGGGCAAGCTCACCGACGTTAACAGTGCCAAGCGCAGGGGCCGCCTGCTCAGGCGTTTCTACTTCAGCGGAATACCCAGCCTCGGTATAGAGCCGGTGATACAGCGCGCCAACTTCGGACCCGGCGCCGGCCAGGTGCGCACCAACCAGTTTCTCAACACGCCCGGCCCGGTGCCGTGGCAGCTGAGGGAGTTCAAGCTGGTGGAGCTTTGCACTTCACCCTCGGGCCCCTGCCAGGTGCAGTTCGTGCCCGTCACCGACAAGACCAACCCCTTCGGTGAGTTGTTTGACGACACGTCCACGTTGCCGCGGGCGAACCCGTTCCAATCGCACTTGCTCACCCAGTTGCCGGCCCTCGTGGTCAACGACCTGCTGGGGTTTTCATACCAGGTGCCTGACATGTTCAACGCGGGACAGAGCAACTCGCAGGGCTCAGAAAACAACTACGAGTTTCACTTCAACCAGGGCAGCGGTGCGCTGGGCAACGCCATGCAGGCGGGACTCAACCTGCTCGGAAGCAGCCTGACACCAGGCGAGGTGGTCAAGCGGGCGCAGACCCAGTCCTGCGCCGGTTGTCACCAGCTCAACAACTTCGGACAGGCGGCCAACCTTGGAGGCGGGCTGACATGGCCACCGTCGCTGGGCTTCGTGCACGTGTCGGAGGGGACCACTGTCACCATCAACGGTACCCAGCATTGGCAGACATCGCTGGCCCTGGACGACGTCTTCATACCGGCGCGTGAAAGTCTCCTCGAGGATTTTCTGTCGAACCCGCCCTGCTCGCCTTGCGTGTCGCTGGCGGCTGGAAGCGGCCCGGGCAATGGCGCGAGCATGGCGCCGCCGGGCAGCGGACAGGGCTCGATGCTGGTCGAGCCCGATGCGTCGGGACGACTGCTGGTCGATCCCGCCGACGTGGCGGCACTTGACGCGAGGCTGTCTGAGGGCAGGTCGTTGCTCACTATAGGTGGACCTCGCAGGGTGCACTGAGCTCGGCTCGGTGCGGCAGCGCGTGACACTGGTCGCGCGTGGGACTGATCGCGAGGGGGTGCCCCGAGCGCGGTGAGGCCAGGCGGCGGTCGTTCTCCCTATCCCCGGGGAGTGCGGCCGCCGTTTTTTCAGAAGGGGCCCGGGCTCCTAGTTGTTTACCTGGGCCCGCTTGACCGACGCCCGGACCACGGGGATTTCGTCGTCGGCGGGCTCGGGCATTTTCTGCTTGCGGGCCAGCGCTGCCTCCACGGCGGGGGCGAGGCGCTCGGCCCGCGCGGCCGCGCCCTGCTGCTCGCGTTCGGCAAACTCGGGCAACACCTCGGTGGCGAAGCGCTCAATCGACTCGCAGATATGTTCGTGGCGCGCGCGACCGCACTGCTGCATGAAGATGACCTGGTCTACGCCTGCTTGTTCGAAGTCACGGAGCTGTTGCCTGATGTCGTCCGGGGTACCGATGCCCGGGCCCGCCTCGATACCGGTTCGTATCTGCGAGGCTCGGTGTTCCTGGTAACGTTCCCACAAGCGGGTACGGCCGGGCACCGTGTCGCTGGCCACGAGCGAGTTGAGCGCGAAGCCGAAGAACTCGAAGTGTTCCTTGCCGCGTTCCACGGCGGTGGCACGATCGGGGTGCACTGAGAAGCCGGTGACCATGGCGAGGTTGGGGTTGACCGAGTGGCCCAGCGGCACGCAGTGGTCGCCGGTGATGGTGTCGTAGTACGCGTCGCACCAGGAGCGCGCGTCGCGCGGGTCGACGAACGAAAACGCCAGTACGCCGAGTCCGTGTGATGCGGCAACGCGTATGGTGTCGCGGTTGGTGCAGGCCATCCACATGGGCGGGTGCGGTTTCTGCACGGGCTTGGGGATGACGTTGCGGCAGGGCAGCTCGAACGACGGGCTGCTGTAACCGGGGTAGGGGGTCATGGCCATCATGTTGGCAATCTGTTCGGCCGCTTCGAGCGACATGTCGCGCTTCGTGCGGGCGGGCACACCGAAGCCGGCCAGCTCCATGCGCGTGGCGCCTTCGCCTATGCCGAAGTCCACCCGGCCACCCGACACGAGGTCGAGAGTGGAAATCACCTCGGCCGTGCGCGCGGGGTGATTATAGTTGCCTATGACCTGGCGGATGCCGTGGCCGAGCCTTATGCGGCTGGTGCGCGCGGCGGCGTTGGCCAGGAAAACCTCGGGTGCCGAGCAGTGCGAGTACTCCTCGAGAAAGTGATGCTCCACGGCCCAGGCGTGGTCTATGCCCACGCGATCGGCGATCTCTATCTGCTCGAGTGCCTCGAGGTAGAGCCGTTGCTCGTCGCCCTCGTCCCAGGGCCGGGGTAGTTGCAGTTCGTAGAACAGTCCAAATTTCATGTTTTATGTCCTGCTTGCAGACGGACGTGGTTGCTCCCCCGGCCCCCGGCAGGGTATGTTCGCGTCGCTGCTGAAGCCACACTGGCCTGGCTCGGCGTCGGGGCTTTGCTGCTTCGCGTTGCTGTTGTATGAACGGGGGCGGTTGCCGTGCATCGCCTCGGTGCGCTCGCCTCCTGGGGATCGATTGATGGAAGAGACTGGCGTTTACGAAGCGATGAGCACGCTGCGGGCCGTGAGGCGACTGCGCAGCGACCCCTTGCCCGACGAGGTACTCGAGCGCGTGCTGGAGGCCGCCACCTGGGCGCCGACCGGCGGCAACCTGCAACCCTGGCGTGCGATAGTGCTTCGCGACCCCGAGCTCAAGGCCGCCACCGGTCGCCTCTACGCCGACTGCTGGCAGCGCTACGTTGGCGGGCACCGAGCGGCCATCGAGGGGCTGGGCGCGGAGTTAAAAGCCAGCCAGGAGCGCATGCTCGCTGCCGGGGATTACCTGGCCGAGCACTGGGCCGACTCGCCGGCGATAGTCGTGTTCTGCTTCAACCCCGAGGCCATGGCGATCACCGACCGGGCGCTCGACCGCGTGTCGGTAGTTGGCGGCGCGTCGGTGTACCCGGCGGTCGAAAACCTGTTGCTAGCCTGCCGCGCCGAGGGGCTGGGCTGCGTGCTTACGACGCTGCTGTGCGAGGTCGAAGAAGAACTGCGCGGGCTGCTGGGTTTTCCCGGGCCCTGGGGTGTGGCCGCGGCCGTGCCGCTTGGATATCCGCTGCTGGGTGGGCACGGCAGTATCAGTCGGCGCCCGGTGAGCAAGATGTTTTTCGCCGACAGTTGGGGAAAGGCGTGGTAGCCGCGTTGGCTGTACTCGCCCAACTCGCCGGGATGCTCGGAGCGACGCCGGCGTGAAGACGCTGCTCGAAGGCACACGGGCCCCGGCGTCGCTGGTGGCGGCGCTCGACGGCCGCGGCGGCGAAATCGAGAAACTCCGGCGCTTGCCCGACGACATCGTGGCCGAGTTGCTCGGCTCGGGTATTTTTCGTGCCTGCGTACCAACCGTGTACGGCGGCGACGAAACGCCGCTGATCGAAACCCTTGCGCTTGTAGAAGACATAGCTTTCTACGACGGCTCGACGGGTTGGTGCGCCGGCATCGGCGCAACCACCTCGACCTTGTCGGCGTGGCTGCAACCCGACGCGGCGGCGCTGGTGTACGGCGACGCAAACGTGATCACCGGTGGCCACGCGGCGATGCTGGGCACGGCGGCGCCGGCGCCCGCGGGCGGCCTGCTCGTAAACGGCGCCTGGCAGTGGGGCTCGGGCACGCAGCACTGCAGCTGGGTGGTGGGCGGTTGCCGCATGACCAACTCCGAGGGCAAAGCAGCGCCCGGTCCAGGCGGGCTCGAGCAGGCCGTGGTGTTCATGCGGCCCCCGCAACTCGAGTTCATTGACTCCTGGCATGTATCGGGGCTGAAGGGCACCGGTAGCGTCGACTTCAAGGCCGACGATGTGGTGGTCGAGGCCGGGTTGTGGGCCGACCCCTTCACGCGCCCGCCGGTTCTCGACCTGCCGTTGTCACGTTTTCCGTTTTTTGGATTGCTGGCCTGCGGGGTCACCTGCGTTTCGCTGGGCATAGCCCGCCGCGCATTGGCCGAGTTTCTCGAACTGGCGGCGAGCAAGGTGCCCTTTCAGGCTGCGCGTACCCTGGCCGAGCGACCGACCGTACAAGCCGGGGTGGCCCGGGCCGAGGCCGACCTGTTGTCGGCGCGGGCGTTGCTTCGCGAATCGGTAGAGGCGGCGTGGGCGTCGGCGGAACAGGGCAGCCTGCCCGACGAGCAACGCCGCGTGCTCAGGCTGGCGGCCACCAACGCGACGCTGTCGTCGGTGCGCGCGGTAGATTTTCTTTACACGGCCGCCGGTGGCTCTGCTGTCTACGAGAGCTCGCCCATGCAGAGATTGTTTCGCGACATCCACGTCGCCACCCAGCACGCGATGGTAAACGAGCGCACCCTCGAACTCACCGGTCGCATGGCGCTTGGCCTGCCAACCGACACGACCACGCTCTGACTGGCCGGGGCCGGGGGGCGCTTGCAGTTCCCCCGCCGTGCTTGACAAAGATACAGCAAGCAGTAAGTTTACAGTTGCATGAATGGTTTACCGCCAGCCGAGCTGAAACAGCCCGCAGAACAGCCGCCCGGGAGGCGCGAGCGCAACAAGGCGCGCCTGCGGCAGTCGCTCATCGAGTCGGCCATTGAGCTTTTCGACAGCGGAGGGGTAGCCGAGACCACCGTCGCCGATGTCTGCGAGCGCGCGGACGTTTCCGAGAAAACTTTTTTCAACTACTTCCCTTCGCGTGCGCAACTGCTCAGGGCCATAGCCGACCAGTCGCTCGAAGAACTGTTTGCCCAGCTCGACGCCGCGCGTGAGCAATCACGGGATACCGCCGGTCGTGTGCGCGTGTTCTTTGACAACCTGGCCGAGGCGGCCGAGCAACGCGGGCCTCTCAGGCGCGAGCTCTTGAGCGAGATGATCCATTCCGGCCACGACGACGGTGGGCGGGGCGAGCAGGCCCGTCGTCTGCACGATGCGTTCGCGGCTTTTCTCAGGGGCGATGACCTGCGCAGTGACCGTGAACTCGACTCCCTGGTCGAGCTGGTGATGGGCGCGTTCTACGTGCTGATGTTCAACTGGGCAAATCTTGACGACTACCCCTTGCGGCGGCAGGCAGTCGCCGTCGCCGAGCTTCTGGCCGAGTCGGTCACCGGGACCCGCATGCTGAAAACCGAAGGAGAATGAAACGATGACAGACCGAGCGGCCCCTCCCATACCCAACGGCTGGTACGCTGTTGCTTGGAGCAAGGAAATTGAGCCCGGTGGGGTCAAGCGCGTGTACGCGTTTGAGAAAGAACTCGTCGTGTTTCGTACCGAGTCGGGCAAGGCCACGATTTTTGACGCGTACTGCCCGCACCTGGGCGCCCACCTGGGCGAGGGTGGTACGGTTGTTGGCGAGAACCTGCGCTGCCCGTTCCACCACTGGCAGTTCGACACCGACGGCAGCTGCGTTGATATTCCCTACGCAAAGCGTGTCCCGCCCAAGGCCTGCGTGGGTACATGGCCGGTGGTCGAGTGCGCCGGGATGGTGTTTGCGTGGCACCACGCGCTGGGGGAGCCGCCGTTTTTCGAGGTGCCCGAAGTGCCCGAGTACAACCACGCAGACTGGGCCGAGCCCCACAGCTGGGAGATAGAAGTGGAGACCCACGTTCAGGACATGGCCGAGAATAACTGCGACCCGCCTCACTTTCTTTTCGTGCACGAGAACGAGGAAGTGCCCGAGTCGGAGATCGAGTATCTCGACGGCGGGATGACCATGCGCATGGCGAGTTCGAGCGAGCGCGAGACGGTGATCGGCACTTACACCTCCGAGCTGGAGCCAGGGTAAAGGGCGTCGGTGACGCGGGCTTGTTGATGTTTTCGTCGACCACGCCGATCACGCGCACCCATTCTCACTCGCGCTGGGTGTTCATGGTGACGCGCAACCTGGAGGGTAGCGCCGGCCAGGAGTTTATCGACACCATGAAGGAAGGCGTGCAGCAGGACATGGCGATATGGAACAACAAGATGCACCGCGCCGACCCGTTGCTCTGCGAGGGCGATCGCTTCCTGGCCGAGTTCAGGCGTTGGACCAGGCAGTTTTATTCTGAGCCCGTGGGCCCGGAGCGTGTCGAAGCGCCAGCACTCGCTACGGGCGAGGCCGCCCCGGCATGAAAAGGAGATTGAACCTGTCATGAGCAACGATTCCGCCACCACGGGCAAAGCCGCCCGTTGCCTCGTTGTATCGTCGGACTGCCACGCGGGCCTGCCGCCCGAGCAGTACCGTGCTTACGTTGACCCCGAGTACCGCGAAACTTTTGACCTCGCGCTGCCTATACAGATTGAGAAAACCGAGGAGGCGTCGCGTGTCTTTCTCGTGGACGAGGTCAACGACGAGTGGCGCAAGGGCATCGAGCGCGAGCTGTCGGGCGCTTGGGACTCAGACATAAGACTCGAGGTAATGGACGGCGATGGTTGCGCCGGCGAGGTTATTTTTCCCGACGGCATTACCGAGATGAACATGCCGCCCTTCGGTGCAGGACTGTCGCTGCCTACCGAGGAGATCGTGCCCGAGCTGCAGTGGGCGGGTGCGCGCGCGCATAACCGGTGGTTGGCCGAACTGTGCGCGCAGGCGCCCGAGCGGCGCGCAGGGGTGGCGATCGTGCCGGCACTGTGGGACGTGGACGAGGCGGTCAAAGAGGCACGGTGGGCCCACGACAACGGCCTGCGGTCGGTGCTGCTGCCCACTTGCTGGGGCCGCGAGCCAGCGTGGAATCACCGCCGTTACGATCCGCTGTGGGAGATTTGCGAAGATCTCGGCCTGGTCGTCAACTTTCATTCTGGTGCTGCTCCCATGAAGGACTACGGCGATGGCCAGGGGATGGTGGGTATTTATATCAGCGAGGTGGCGTGGTGGACCGCGCGGCCGCTGACCTTCATGATCTGGGGCGGCGTGTTCGAGCGCTACCCGCGCCTGAAGGTAGCGGTGACCGAGGGCACGGCGGTGTGGGTGCCGGAGTTCACGGCGCTGATGGATTTTCGTTACGAGGAGACGCACTTTGCAGCCAAGCTGGGCGACTACCGCAGTCACCTGTCGATGAAGCCAAGCGATTATTTTCGTCGCAATGTTTTCGTGGGGGCGTCGTGCATGTCGCGGCGCGAGGCTGAGATCCGTCATGAGATAGGCCTGGGCAACATGCTGTGGGGCTCGGACTATCCTCACCCCGAGGGCGCCTGGCCCGGCACCCGCGAGCAGATGAGCGTTACTTTTAAAGGTCTGCCCGCTGACGAGGTGCGCGCCATGCTGGGCGGCAACGCTGTCCGGATCTATGGCTTTGACGCCGACGCCCTGGCGCCGGTGGTGGAGCGCGTCGGCCCGCACATGGAAGACATCACCGGCTGAGGGTGCCTGGGCTGCCCGCGCCGAGAGCGGTGGAATAACAGCGATTGCGGGTTGGGCAAGTCGCCGCGGGGAGTAACGAGATATGAAAGACTACGCTGAAAAAACGGCTGTCGTTACTGGAGGCGCCAGCGGCATAGGCCTGGCCTTGGGCCGTGAGCTGGCGGCGCGCGGTGCGCGGGTGGTGCTGGCCGATATAGAACAGGCTGCGCTCGACCGGGCAGTGGCTGGCTTGCTCGAGACCGGTGGCCAGGCCCACGGGGTGGTCACTGACGTGAGCGACTACGAGTCGGTGGTCGCGCTTGAGCGTCGCGCGGTCGAACTGGGTGACGGCAAGGTGCACCTGCTGTTCAACAACGCGGGGGTGGGCGTGTACGAGGACCTGCCGCTGTGGGAGCTACCGCTGGTCGATTGGAAGTGGACACTCGACGTCAACCTGTGGGGGGTGATCCACGGACTGCGCGCGTTCGTGCCCGGCATGCTGGCGCATGGCGAGCCCGGGCACGTGGTCAACACGAGTTCGGGCAACGGCGGGCTTACCTTGTTGCCGACCACGCCGATCTACTCGACCAGTAAGGCGGCAGTGAGCACGCTGACCGAAGCGTTACACCTGCAGCTGGTGGCGGCCGGCGCGGCCATTCGCGCGTCGGTGCTGTACCCGGGGCCGCACATGGTGTCGAGCAATATTTTTACGGCGTTTCGCAACCGCCCGAGTGGGTTGCTGCGTGACGACGGTCAGCAGACTCCGCCCACGCTAGACGAGATTCGCGAGATGGTGACTGGCATGGGCCAGGAATTGGAACTTACAAGCCCCGAACAGGTGGCAGCCATGGCCATGAGCGCGCTCGATGACGACGAGTACTGGATACTGGAGATGAGAGAAGACACCGAGGCCGCCGTCCGCGCTCGCTTCGAAAACATCCTCCACCGCCATACCCCTTGAAGGAGCGTATCTCCGTTCAGGGAAGGGCGCGCGACATGTGATCGAGGTAGGCCAGCGTAGCCTGGGTGGGTGCGCCAGCCGCGTGAGTGCCTGCCGCGGGGGCGGGCGGAGTGAGAATGCGCCGGCGGTAAACGTCGAGCACCAGCTGGCGGGCGAGACTTGATTCGGGGGCCGCGAGCAGGGCCTGGTCGGCCAGGTGACAGGCGAGCCGCAGGTCATCGCTCATGAGTGCCCGCGCCCGCGCGTCGACCGCTGCAAGACCACCGGCCATCTCGACCTGCAGCACCGCCAGCCGCTCGGGTGACGACGGGTCCCAGTGCGACGGCTGGTCATCCCACCAGCCGGTCAGCTCGTGCACAACCATGCGCGCCACGTCGCGCACGCCGACATAGCGTTCCTGCAGGCGAGAGTCGGTGGCAAGCTGCGCGGGCAGGACGACCGACGCCACCACCTGGTCCTTGCGCATCCCCGAGTTCAAGCCGGCTACCACCTGGTCGACAACCGACTGCAGCGCCTCGGCCAGCACCAGCAGGTTGTCGCGGATTTCGATCGGGTCGTCGAGCGCCTGGCCATGCCCGGGCAGCAACACGCGAGCGTTGAGCGACGCCATTTCCTTGAGCGCAAACGCCCACTCTTCGACGTGCCGCTGCACTCGCTTGCCGTTGCCCGCGTTAGGTATGAAAGACTGCCAGTAATCGGCCGACGCCAGCACCCGCCGGTCGGCCGCCCACACGTAGAGCTGATCGTCGGTCTCGCCGCGGTGGTGCACCAGGACAAAAGTTTCGCCGCCGATCTCGAGAACCAGGCGATCGCGAAAGGTACGCGTCGGCCACACGATGTCGTCGCGCGTGGCTGGCAACTGCTCGACGGGTTGGCTCATGTAGTGCGCGATCGAACCGCGCAGCCGCAGGTAACGCTCAAATCGCGGGATGATGGCCTCGTGGGCGATTATGTTGCGCGGGTTCATGCCAGCGTCCGCCAACGCCCATGCACCGTAAGCGTGATCTACGTGGCCGTGCGTGTATATGACCGTGTGCAGGGGCGCGTCGCTCACCGAGCGTATGGCGTCAACCAGTGCCGGTCCGGCCGGCGCCATGCCGGTGTCCACCAGCAGGAGGCCGTCGCGCGTTTCGAACAACACGGCGTTTACGATCGGCATGCGGATGAGCCATGTGTTCGGCGCCACGAGCTCAGCGCGGGTCTTCGCGCGCGCGTCGGCTATCGCCTGCGGGTCGTCGCGCGAAAACATGTTCTCGGCAATCGCGCGCGAGTAGTCACCCCAGATGCGGGCGTTGCTGATGATGCCCGGCAGCAGCTCGGGGTAGCGGGCCAGCACGCGTGATCGCGCCGCGAGGTCGGCACCACCCACGGCACGGTCGAGTGCCGTTCGCGCAGGATTTTCTACTGCCCGGTAGAGCTGGTTCGCGCTGCGGCCGCCGTACTCGCTGCTCCCCAGCACCAGGCCCAGCGATGCGAACAAAGCGGCAACCAACAGGTAGCGAATCAGTGCAGCCATGGCGTATCCTTCCCCTGCGCGCCCGCGCAATCAAAAGGCGCCGAGCGGCAGAGACGCGCACGCGCGGTGTTACCGGCCAGCCTGGGGTCTGTTGTTTTGCGTGGGAGGGCAGGGTGTGCGAGAACCCGCGTGACCCTGTTGGAGGACGCCGCCTTGGAACCTGTACGCGAACTTGGACTCGATGAAATCAACCTCTCTGAACAAAGCTTCTGGGAGCTGAGCGAAGAAACACGCGAGGGCGCGTTTGCCACTCTCAGGGAGCAGCGCCCGGTGGCCTGGTTCGAGGCGCCCGACGTGGGCGACATTCCCGGCCTTGAGGCCGGCTCGGGCTACTGGGCACTGACCCGCCACGCTGACGTGCTCGAGGCCAGCCGCAACCCCGAACTCTTCAGCTCCGACTCGAGCTATGGTGGCACTCAGATCATCGACCTGCCGGCGGAGTACAGCGAGTTCTTCAACGGCATGATCTCCATGGACGACCCGCGCCACGCTCGCCTGCGCGGGCTGATCTCGGCGGGTTTCACGCCGCGCATGCTCGGTCGCATAGAGCAGGCCGTGGAGCGCGCCGCACGCGAGGTGGTCGATTCGGTCATCGAGAAAGGCGAGTGCGACTTCGTGCTCGACGTGGCCTCACCGTTTCCGCTCATGATCATCTGCGACATGATGGGCATCCCGCGCAGCCAGCTCGACTTCGTGTTCGACCGCTCCAACATAATCCTGGGCGCGGGCGATCCCGACTACGTGGCCGACGTGCAGGACATGGTCATGGCCCAGCTCACGGCCGGGGCCGAGCTGGCCCAGCTCATGGAGGAACTGCGCACGGAGCGCATCGCCAAGCCCACCGACGACATCACCTCGGTGCTGGTCAACGCCGAGGTTGACGGCGAGAGGCTCACCGCCCAGGAGTTGTCATCGTTCTTCGTGCTGCTGGCGGTGGCCGGCAACGAGACCACGCGTACTGCCATCTCGCAGGGCTTGAAGGCATTGAACGATAATCCTGACCAGCAGCGCCTGTGGATGGACGACTTTGACGGCCTCAACGCGACCGCGGTAGAAGAGATAGTGCGCTGGGCAACGCCGGTCATTCATTTTCGGCGCACGGTCACCCGCGACACCGTCATCGGTGGACAGGCGGTAAAAGAGGGTGACAAGGTGGTGCTGTGGTACAACTCTGCCAACCGCGACGAGGACGCGTTCGAGCGGCCCTTTGATTTCGACCTGGCCCGAAGTCCCAACGAGCACGTGGGGTTCGGTGGCCCCGGGCCCCACTTCTGCCTGGGCGCCAACCTGGCCAGGCGCGAAATAACGGTATTGTTCCGCGAGCTTTTCAGCCGCATGCCCGACATAAGGCCCACTGGCGACCCCGACCGCCTGCTGTCGTTTTTCATACACGGCCTCAAGCGAATGCCGGCCGAGTTTACGCCGGGCGCGCTGTCGGCCTCCTGAGCAGCGCTGTCGGTCGGCTGAACGCGTGGCTACAGGGCAGCCCAGGCGCCCTTGATCCCAAGGGAGCCTTCAGACCTGGCGCAGGAATTCGGACAGGCCGTAGCCGGTGCGACCGTTCATGGTCCACTCGGTCATGCCTTCGCCTATGTGCGTGGTCATTCCACCCCGGCGGTTACGCAGCGGGATGAAACCTTTTACCTCGCCGTTGATGTCAAACTCGCGGCCCGACGCGGTGGCGATGTGCACGCGCAGCGCGCGGTGGTACAGGCCGTTGGCCTCGTAGTCGGCATCAATTTCTACCCCGGTAACGCGATCGATCTTGTCACCCTCAACCACTACGCCGCCGAGGCGGATGTCGTCGGGGCCGCGGCGGATGATGCTGACCATGGCACCCAGGTCGTCGCCGAAGTTCATGGTGAGCCACTCGTAGCCTTCGATGGCTTGCCAGTAGCGCGGCCCCCAGCTGTGGTCGCGCAGGCCGTGCCCGTTGATCTCCACCGTTTCGTCACCCAGTATCAAGCGGCCGCTCACCCGCATGTGCTGTTCGTAGTGCGCCTTGGCAAACTGCTTTTCATCGGGGAGTTTGTCTTCGCTCTTGTCACCCGAGCTGCCGTACATGGGTCCGACCGCAACGTGATCGAGTTCGAGTGACAGTGGTCGCGACGGGTTGTCGGTAAACGCGCGGCGGGGTTCGGCCATCTGCGTGGGATCGGCGAGCTCTACCACCTGCCCGCTGTAAGTCGTACGCAGGTGACGGCCCGGCTCGACCACGGTGAAGCACATGCCGCCTGCCTCGAACGAATCGTTGTTGGCAATGGCAGGTCTCGCAAAGTTGAACAGCACTCGCCCGTCGGGCAGGTAGACGGTCACCGTCATCTCGGCACGGCCCTCGTTGGCGCGGTTGCCCAGGCGCACGAAACCTCCCACGCCGCGATCGCGGTCGAAGAAGTTGAAGTACATGCTCTCGTTGAAGTTGGGCTCGGGGCCCAGTGGGTGGGTGTAGTCGTCGGCGGGGCTGATGTTGCCAAGCGTGAGTGTCATGCACACTTGTTAGCCCGGCCGCGCAGTCCAGTCGAGGCAGCGGCGCGCGAGCCACGCACACGCCGGCGAGTAGTCCTAGTTCTCGTCTATATCTTCGAGGCTGACGAGCTCAACGCCCAGTCCCTCGTCGTCGTCCAGCTCCACGCCTGCGGGTATCTCAGCGGTTTCGGTGTCGGTGGCGGGCACCTTGAGCGCTCCCTCCATGTTGCCCAGCGAACTGGTCGGAAAAGGGCTGCGTCCCACCTGCACCGAGCGGGTATCGCCAGTGGCATTGCGCCGATCGAACTCTGCACGCTTCCACTTCATGAGTTGCTCTCTGAGCGCCACGCCATCGATGTTGAGCGTGTCGCAGACCGTGCGAAACGAAAAAGGGTATTCCCAGCAGTCTTCTGCTATCCAGGTCTCGGCCTCGTCGGACATGCGGCGGTACCTCAGTCGGCTGGCGCCTGCGTGCTTGTAGAAGCAGCGTATTCCGTCCTTGAGTACCGCGTACATAAGCGCCCGTTCGGGTCCCATGGCGTCGTCGTTTAACTGCGAGGCAAAGTACTGTTCGGGCAGGGTGAGGTCGGGGCTTAAGTGATCGAGCAGCGACGGCATGAGTATGAAGTTGCCGCTCAGCGCGTCGGGTTCGTGGCGGCGCGGGCTGCGGCCCTTGCCAGGTGCCTGTATGCCCTTTCTCGCAGCGCCTTTGCCGGTTGACGGGACGCCGGCAGGGGAGTTTCCGTTCGAAGAACCACGGCTTGAAGGCACTGCGCTGGAGGCGGAAGCGTTCTTGCTGGCGGTCGACCGGACGGACTCATTCCTACTTCGATTCATGGGAGGGAGTTGTCCAAGAACTGTGCCGCGATCGACCTTCCCCGATCGGGGGCCAACCGGCCCGGCGACGGTCACCTGGCCAAGCCGTCCAGACCCCACACCCCCTGCCGGGGGCGCCCCTGCAGGCCGCGAGAAACAGGCTGTTTCTGTCTGGATTCTGTCGCGTGCCCTACTTGCTGTCGTGACTCCTTCGTGTCGGGCTGGCCATTCGGGGGGGGCGGACTCACCCGTTCGGGTGGGCCGGGGGCGTTATTGCATCCCCGCGACGGCGGGCAGGATTCTTGCAGAATCGCCCGATACCCCACGCCTGGTGCGCTTTAGAAACAGAGACTAGCCGCACGCTTGACACAATTTAGAGGGAGAGGGTATAGTTTGCAATCTTGTTCAGCCCGCTGAGGGGTTGGGACAAGACGCTCAAATTTTATGGCTGACGAACAACAGGGACGAAAGCTGTCGCGCAAAGAGCGCGAGCTGCAGTTCAGGCTCAACATTGTCCTGGACGCTGCCGTGGAGGTGTTTTCGGAGAAGAGCTTCGGGCATGTGTCTGTCGAAGAGATCGCGACCCGCGCCGAGATCAGCGTGGGTACGCTGTACAATCTTTTTCACAGCAAAGAAGAGGTCTACACTGCAGTTGTCTCACGATCACAGGGCGAGTTTCTCGACACGATTGAGCGATTGCTGGGCGAGGCCCGCGGTCCGCGCGAGCAGGTACTGGCCGTTGTGCGCGGGCACCTGCAGCACTTCGCCAGTGTTGAGAACGCGATGAAGATCTACATATCGGCCACTAACGGTTTTCAGTGGGAGCTGCGGACCAAGCTGGCTGTTGAAGTAAGCGAACGGTTATCGGGCTTCGAGGCCCAAGTGGTCAACATATGCCAGGCGGGCATGGACGAGGGCATATTCAAAAAAGATGTGTCGGCGCAGGATCTTGCGGCGGTGATCCTCGGCGTGCCCCACTCCTTTCTGATGGCTGCTGCACGCAATGACCCGCCCGACGTGGCTGCCACCATACCGGTGGCCGAAATCACAATCGATCGTCTCCTGGGCACTGATTGATCGCGGCCGCCTGATCTCCGGCCGGCAGCTTTCGATTTACTCTCCGAGCACTCTTCCTCGAACAATCAACATAAAGCATCATTGTGTTCAACTGGCGTGAGGGCTTGGTTGCGCTGGACTGTTATAGTAGTAAACAGCTCAGCAGTTGCGCTCCATTCTTGAAACCGCATTTCTTGAGCGGTGTTGCTGCTTGGTGAGGTAATTGGCCCTTCTTTCCGGTTGCGGGGAAGGGAGGCGGAAGAGGATGTGGTGTGATTAAGAGCGAGCTCAGGGTTCCGAGCCTGACGCATGCAAAGGCGGCAGGCATATGCGACACGGCGTTAAAGGCCATGGGTCTGGACGCCGAGAAAGCGTTGGACTACAAGGACGGTTACGATTTTCTTGTCGGGGGGCAGGTACGCGTGGCCGTGCGCTATGCTTTTCCCACCTCGGACCGTGAGCAGGTCTACACCAAGCGCAACGGCGAGGTGTCGCGCTATGTCTACAAGCGCTGGACCTTCAACTTCCACCGCCACGGCAAGATGGACGTGCGCTACTGCGATTTTTTTGTCTGCCTGCTTGCCCCCGTAGGCGACAATGCTGCTGCCGGTGGCGACCTCAGTGTATTTGTCATTCCCTGGGAGGCGGTGACCGGACTCACGTTCTGTTCTTCAACGCGGGTTGGAAGCACGAGGCAGTACCGCGGCAAGTACGCGCGCTTTCGTGACGGGTGGAACCTGATCTCCCAGGCGGCAGGCGTTGGCCTGGCCCAGACCGGTCGCATAAAGATAACCGATAAGGCCCGCGCGGCGCTGAGGTTGGTCAAGGGTGGTGCCGATTCGCGCGCTACAGCAAAGGGCGGCAACAAGCTGGTCAACCTGCGCGGCGACGGCGACGGTAGCGACCAGCCACCGGTGGGCCCCACCGGTCGCGGATTGCGGCCAGTAGTCTGACCCGGGCGCGGCTGATTCTTCCACCATCTGGCAGGCTTCGGCCAGCTCCACGTGCTGGCCCTCTATTTCTCCGCTGGTCGACAACCGCCGGGCCCTGGCTATGAGTTCGGTGCTGTAGCGATTGACGTTAAGGCGCAGCAGCTCCCGGGCTTCAGGCGTGACCTGCAGTGCCTCGGGATGGCTGGAGTCGGTACTGACCCGTCGTTCGTGTTTTGCGGCCGGTTGGGGGGGGCGCCTGCTCGTACCATGCGTTGTTTCATGTTGCTTGACTCTCCCTGTTGTGTTCCGGTCGCGGCCAGGAGGGGTAAAGCAACGCCCGTGCCATCGCCTCCGGGACCGTAACGGCGCTGTTTATACGGTATGCAGGCCAGCTGGGCGCAGCCAGCCAGCGTGAAAAAAATGACTCGGTGACGCTGTTCTGATTGTATGGCCCTCTTGTGGCCACGCCGCCTTGCGCTATCCTGAGGGCTGACTGCCCGTTTTGTGCGTATCGTTATCAGTGGAGAGGTGACCGAGTGGCTGAAGGTGCTCGCCTGCTAAGCGAGTGAGGGGATCATACTCCTCCGAGGGTTCGAATCCCTCCCTCTCCGCCAGTCGGTAAACGGCCATGGGCACGCGCCGGCAGTGGGTACTGGCCGGTGATAGATACTGCCCGCGACGGGCACGCGGGCGATGATGGGTAGCAGGTCGGTAGACGGCCAGGAGAGCGGAGGCGGTAACGTGGCAGTTTCTTGCAAGGCAGACGACGGTTGGCTCACTGGCAGGTGGGTCACGGATGGATTTAGGATAGCCAGTTTGCTGGTGTTGGCACTGGCGGCGGCAGGTTGCTCGGCCAGGGCAGAGCCCGAGGGAGAGGCGCCCAGTCATTTTGTGCAGATAAAAGAGCAGGGAATGGGCTATGCCCACAACCATGGTGCACGACCCTGCTACTCGCTCGAGTTGGCCGACCCCGATTGGAGCCTGGAAGAATCTAGACCCGACTGGGCTCAGTTCTCCCGCCTGGATGGCGTGCTCAGGGTCTATTTTGTCGATAACCGCGACGTGGGTTTTGCCGTTGGAGGCATGGAGGCAGAGGACGCATTGCGGGCTTTCATCGGGGCCGAGGCGGCGTTTATCCAGCCCTTGTTCCAGTTCCAGTCGGTGGAGTCGCCCAAGCTGGCCGAGGACGACAACGGCATCTGGATGCAGTGGGCCTGGGAAGGGCGCGCGGGTAATCGACGCGGAGCCGGCAGCCGGCCCCCGGATGACCAACGCCACGTCGTAGCCAGCCTGTGGATGGACCCCTGGGTGCTGAGCTTTGACTGGGCCACCACCGAGGTTGAGGCCGACTACTTCGGGCCTACGCCCGAGATGATCGACATACTCGAATCGCTGCGCTTTCACCCGGCCTGCTTCGCGGCCATGCGCACGGGCGAAACCTGGTCCCCCTGAAGGG
>LWDU01041002.1_pt1 | contig 44850 bp, 43 predicted proteins | sample 727161 | NCBI WGS metagenome assembly LWDU01 (sample SAMN04566230, study PRJNA314399) | hydrothermal vent metagenome | isolation source: deep sea hydrothermal plume seawater | place: Mexico: Gulf of California, Guaymas Basin | collected 2004-07-11
CCGCGTGACCCGGGCAATCTACGTGTGCGTAGTGACGGTTTTCTGATTCGTATTCTACGTGTGATGTTGCAATTGTAATTCCGCGCTCACGTTCTTCAGGTGCATTATCAATTTGATCAAATGCTTTAACTTCTCCACCCAACTTCTCAGCCATCACTTTGGTTAGCGCTGCTGTCAAAGTTGTTTTACCATGATCAACGTGACCAATTGTGCCGACGTTTACATGTGGTTTATTACGTTCGAATTTTTCTTTAGCCATCTCTCAAAGACCTTAATTAAATGTTTGCAACAATCAGTATAATATGGAGCCCATAACTGGACTTGAACCTGTGACCTCTTCCTTACCAAGGAAGTGCTCTACCTCTGAGCTATATGGGCATAAAACTTGTCTGGAGCGGGTGATGGGAATCGAACCCACGTAATCAGCTTGGAAGGCTGGAGTTCTACCATTGAACTACACCCGCATAACTTTTTATTTTTTCTGGATGGTGGAGAGGGGAGGATTCGAACCTCCGAAGGCAGAGCCGTCAGATTTACAGTCTGATCCCTTTGGCCGCTCGGGAACCTCTCCGTTCAGAACAAGTAATTATGCAGGTATTTTTATATCTTGTCAATTTTTTTATACATCTTTTTAAGCAGAATGCAGCTTAAGCATTACTGCTTCAAACTCTCCTTTCTGCACTAAAGAGAGATAATTAAAAAAATCACTATATAACTCCTTGATATGTTGCAAGTCACTCCTAGGAAAGTCCGACAAAACATAGTCAGCAACCTGCATCCCTGGCTTTGGCCGCCCAATTCCTACACGCAAGCGCTTAAAATCCCTTATTCCCAGAGCCGCAATAATATCCCGTAGTCCGTTATGCCCCCCATGACCACCAGCGGACTTCAACCTCAATACACCCGCATCAAAATCCAGCTCATCATGAATGACCAAAACTTCTTCCGATTTAATTTTATAATATTTTGTGACTGAAGATACCGACTGGCCACTACGATTCATAAACGTGCCAGGCTTCAACAAGTAAAGCTTATCTGACCCCACCTTCAATTCAGCCAAGTCACCAAAAAAACGCACTTGCCGAGAAAAAGTCAGCGACCTTTCTTTTGCCAGTTCATCTAAAAACAAAAACCCGGCATTATGCCGGGTTTTTTGGTATTTCTGACCGGGATTACCCAGCCCCACAAGTAGCTTAATCACTATTCTGAAGCAGTTACTTCCTCTTCGCCATCTTCACCAGTAGCAGCATCCTCTTCATCTTCCGCTGGACCTCTAGTCTTCACGATTTGAGCAACAGTTAAGTTATGCTCCTCACCATGCGTCAACGCAAGAATTTCAATACCTTCAGGAACTACGATATCTGATAAATGCACAGAACCACCGATATCAATAGCTTCCAGATCAACTTCTATATACTCAGGTAAATTAGCCGGTAGACACGTAACCTCTAGCTCAACCATGGAATGAGTCACTACGCCGCCCGCTTTAACACCAAGCGAAGTCTCTTCATTGATAAAATGCAGAGGCACATGCACTTTAATTTTTTCATTCATATTAATGCGCAAGAAATCCATATGTATAATAGTATCTTTTGCCGGGTGCCTTTGCATATCCTTTAGGATTGCATTTTGCACCTTACCATCAACATTCAACTTCAAAACATGCGAATACACCGCCTCATTAGTCAGTCTTTTCACGACTTCATTACGGTTTAACTCAATCAACTCTGGTTCAGTCGAACCTCCGTAGACTATAGCCGGCACATTACCATTACGACGAATTGCTTTAGCACTACTCGTACCTGCACTTCCTCTACTTACAGCATCAAATTCAAAAACGCTAGACATCTAAATCTCCACACCCAACAAACAATAACTTAAAATTATTAACCAACAGCCTTATCAATCAACATAGAGCGAACTAACTGACTCACCCATAGCGATCCGTCTAATTGTTTCAGCCAACATATCCGCAATACTTAATTGCCGTATCTTACCCAACATCGCCGCCTCTTCACTTAGCGGAATAGTATCTGTTACTACCAACTCATCCAACACTGAGTCACGCAAATTTTCTATTGCACGACCCGATAAGACCGGATGCGTACAATAAGCAACCACCTTAACAGCACCTTGCTTTTTTAATGCGGCTGCCGCGCTACATAGCGTACCAGCCGTATCAACTAAATCATCTACGATGACGCAAGTCTTACCACTTACATCACCTATTATATGCATCACCTCAGCCACATTAGCCATCGGTCGACGCTTGTCAATAATTGCCAAATCTGCATCATCTAGGCGCTTCGCCAACGCTCTCGCCCTGACTACCCCACCAACATCCGGAGAAACAACAATCAAATTCTTATAATCCTGCCGCCACACATCGCCTAATAATAAGGGCGACGCATACACATTATCCACAGGAATATCAAAAAAACCTTGTATCTGATCAGCATGCAAATCAACCGTCAGAACTCTGTCAGCACCTGCAACACCCACCATTTTAGCGACCAATTTTGCGCTAATTGCCACTCGAGCCGAACGTGAACGCCTGTCCTGCCTTGCATATCCGTAATAAGGCATCACCGCTGTAATTCTTGACGCAGACGCTCTTTTCAAAGCATCTATCATAACCAGCAGCTCCATCAAATTTTCATTTGTAGGCTGACAGGTAGGCTGAATAACAAAAACGTCCCTATCTCTGACATTTTCGTCAATCTCTACCGTTACTTCACCGTCGCTAAAGCGACCTACAGTTGCCATCCCTAGGCGCATGCTCAATCGACGAGCTATCTCTTTAGACAACTCTTTATTGGCATTTCCAGAAAAAACCATCATTGAAGTGTCACTACTCATTTAGAGCATCCTCATATAGTACGAGCTGATTTCATGGGAGATTAAATGGCTGGGCTGCCAGGATTCGAACCTGGGTATGCGGAGATCAAAACCCCGTGCCTTACCGCTTGGCGACAGCCCAATTTTAGAAATTAAAGAGTTCACTCATCTGCCTATGCAGCGGTGAAACAGCCAATCCTTGTGCAATATAAACTTCTCTATCTGAAGCCAGTTTACTATATACGTCCTGTGCCGATTGCTGATCACTGAACTGAACAAAAACACATGCTCCAGTCCCCGTTAATCTAGCTTGTCCATATTCATCAAGCTCATCCAGAGCCCGATCTACTTCAATATAGCGCTTTCTAACTACAGCTGAACAATCATTTTGATTATCCCCTGAGTGAAAGCCGCTTATTGTGATTGATTTACTATTCCGTGTCAAATCATTTGCGGAAAATATTTCCCCCGTATCAACATGACACTGCGGTTTAATTATGACAAACCAGGCATCAGGTAATTCAATAGTGGTTAATTTCTCACCCACACCCTCGGCCCAGGTACTTGTCCCTTTAACAAAAACTGGCACGTCAGCCCCCAAAGCCACACCTAAGGCCATCAATCGCTGCTCGGATACTCCTAACTGCCACAACTGATTTAAAACCACCAGAACGGTTGCCGCATCGGAACTCCCGCCACCTAACCCACCCCCCATAGGCAGGTTTTTTTCGATATCTATACAAACGCCACCCTGATAGCCAGTCTCCTTTTTTAACAAGTTCGCCGCGCGCACAGTCAGATCGTCTTCTTCTTTCACTCCGGGAATAGGCTTTTTCAACGTGACTCGCCCACCCTCTGTTTTACTAAAACTCAACCCGTCAGTAATATCAATTATTTGAAAGACTGTTTGTAACAGGTGATAACCATCCTCACGCTGCCCAACTATTCTTAACATTAAATTTAGTTTTGCAGGTGCCGGCCAGCGGATTCCCCAGCCTAATTCTGTATCTGTTTGTGTAGTCATTCTATTTCCCACCGATCGACTATCAGTTTTAATTTTATATTATCTTTTGTAACCTTAATGCGCCGCGGCAATACACCGACTGGAGTATCTACATATTCATTGTAGACTATACGCCAACCCAGCTGCAGAAAGCCATTATCCAACTGCTCCACTGGCGCAGATTGCAAATAGGCGCCTAGTATCCAGTGACGTAAAGCGGTTATGGGTACAACAAAACCTATTTGTTGGGCAATAAAGGCATCTATATCCTGTGAAGTCTGCTTTTCGTCCTGCGCGTCATGCAATACAATCCCATGCTCGCTGAGCTCTATTTGCACGGCCCCCATCCCTAAAGCACCTGATAATTTTAATACATCGTGTTGCTCGGTATGCTGCCATCGAATATTTGCTGTCAGAACGTCATCACTCTTTATCAACAGACGACCCTGCATTTTCCATTGCTTTATATTCAGCTGCTGCTGTTGACTCAGCGCCTGCCCTTGTTTTGCATCATAGGTTTTTATTGAGCTACAACCCACCAAAACCAGCAAGATCAAACATAAAGCACAAGCCCGCATTAATTACCACTCAATAAGCGCGCTTCAAGCTCCAATAAATATGTATCACCCGGGTCTTTTGCCAAAGCCTTACTCAGTAGTTCCTTTGCCTGTTTATCTTGCTGCAAAGCAAACAACACTTCGATTAAATGTCCTGCTATTTCTGCCCGCGGCTCTAGATCATAAGCACGCTGAAGATATTTGCGCGCCTCTTCCAGCCTCCCTTGCTTAAATAATAACCAGCCATAGCTATCCATAATAATAGGCTCATGCGGCTTAATGGCTAGCGCCTTATCCAGATAGATTTGTGCTTCATCATAACGTGTAGTTTTATCTACTAAGGTATAGCCCAATGCATTTAGGGTATTGGCATCATCAGGATCTTTTTCAAGAATATACTTCAGGTCATCCTCTAAGATTTGCAACTTACCTAACTTCTCAGCGATTAACGCCCGCGCATAAAGTATTTTATTATTATTCGGCGCATTAACTAGCGCACTCGTCAACACATCAAAGCCCTGCTGATCTAAATCTTGCTGCGCATAAACCTCTGCTTCCAGCAATGCCAGGTCGATAGATTTTCCTGAAAACTCTGTTTTTAAACCATTTATTCTTAAGCCAGCTTCCTGATAGCGCTTTTCATCCATTAAAATTAAAATCGCACTGACACCCGCATCATATTGATAAGGTCCGGCACCAATCGAATCAAACCATACCAAAGCCTGGCCATTCTGTTTAGCCTTGCCATCCATGCTACCTAGGTAAAAGGCAGCCCGGTCTTTATATTCCTGATCAACAACCAAGCCCTGCAAGATAGTGCGTGCTACCTCACTCTGCTCAGTTTGTAAATAGACTAATGCCAGCTTAAACTGCAACTCATGGTTATCAGAATACTTTTTAATCATCTCCTGCAAAATCTCTTCAGCTTCTGAAAAACGCCCTTGCTGAATTAATAATTGCGCAACTTGCTCTTTAATTTGCTCATTTTTTTCAAGCTCATCGATTTGCTGCAACGCCTCTGTCGCCGCCGCTAACTTTCCCTGAGTAATGAAAAGCTGAGCTTGTAACAGCAAAGCTCTCTTCCATTGTGGCTCAATTGCCAAAGCTTTGCCAACATTATCTTGCGCTGGTCTTAGCTTATGGGTCTGCACATCCATCAATGCCAGAACAAAATATAATTTGGCATTATCCGGGTATTTGGCGTTTAAATCAGCAAACACCTGGTATGCTAAATCCATACTCTGTTGGCCAGTTAACTGCTTAACCATGGAAATTGCCTGGGCATCAAAATTATTGTCATCCTGCAGCAAAACAAACTCGGTATTGGTAAATGCCGTCTCTCGGTCACCAGACTTTAGCGCAGCAACAGCCACCAAATACCTCGCACCCAGACTATCAGGCTCTTCCTCGAGCCACATATCTACCGCCTGTTTTAATTTGGCTTCATCTCTTACATACAAGGCAATCTTTGCCGCGCGCTTGATCACATCGATATCCTTCACGCGTTCAGATGCGCGCATGTAACCGTCTAGCGCCAAATCATATTGCCCACGCTGCCCGGCAATTTCGGCAGTCATTAATAAAAACAAAACATCAGATGATATTTCTGTTTTTCTTTCCTGTTTTTCGTCACTGCCTAGCGCTGTCTTATTTGCCGTTTCAGGCGGATTGCTTAAACTTTGGGAACTTTTCGATACGCATGCCGACAGTATCAAAAAACTTAGCAGCATCATTACTTTTAAAACCATTTATGACATTTCCTTAAAATTCAATCTGAATTCATTTACAAACTATTGAATTAGGCTTAAGCACTAGAATATTTGCATTACCCTATATCACATAGCCACCTTCAAGGCTTATGCGTAGCAGCAAATTATACGCATTAAATATAAATATTGATACGCCCTCCTTTTTACTTCGCCCGCACTGCTTCTAGCAATACAATAATGTCAATCAGCGTACCAGAAACAGAGCATAGCTCTTAATCTCCACTTTAAGATATACACACATAAGGTTTGCTATTTCATCAGTGAAAAAAACAACACCCTGGGTATTTTTAGGATCTATATCCGACTCATTAACAACATAAAAAGCTTATTTATTGCTTATTCCGTTTGGCTAAATTAGTAAAACTCCTTAAAATGGTCGGTTACAACCATTACATGTAAATATCTAACCATCAATTAACCGGCATTAATGACACTTCTTGCGCTAGGCATCAATTACACTACAGCACCCGTTTCTGTCAGGGAGCGTCTGGCTTTTCCGGAAGAAATCTTACGCGATGCCGTGACTGACCTATGGCAACAACAAGATATATCCGAAGCCGCTATTCTATCCACCTGTAACCGCACCGAAATATACTGCACCACCCAGGGCCAGGGCGTAGGCCCTGTTATCGACTGGATTTCTCGTAACCGCCAACTCAAACATGCTGAATTTCAGCCCTATTTGTATGCGCATACCGACAATGCATTAATTCGCCATATTTTTCGTGTTGCCAGCGGCCTGGAATCCATGATCCTTGGCGAGCCTCAAATTTTAGGCCAGATGAAATCGGCCTATCAAACAGCAAGCCAGGCAGGCACATTAGGTAAAAGTCTAGGCACACTTTTCCAGCACACCTTTTCCACTGCAAAAAAAGTGCGTACCGACACGGAAATTGGTTCTAGTTCAGTCTCAGTTGCCTTCGCTGCCGTACAACTTAGCAAGCAAATATTTGATGACTTAGGCGAGCAAACCGCAGTGCTCATTGGCGCTGGTGAAACTATAGAACTAACTGCACGCCATTTACATCAAAACGGGGTCGGCCGTATTATTATTGCCAACCGCACCTACGACAAAGCACATACTCTGGCGAGTCAATTTAATGGCTATGCTATCGCACTGTCTGAGTTGCCTCTGCATATCGCAGAAGCAGACATTATCGTCTCTTCGACTGCCAGCCAACTCCCCATTCTTGGCAAAGGACTGGTTGAAAGCGCCATCACCAAGCGTAAGCACAAGCCTATCTTTATGGTCGATCTAGCCGTTCCGCGCGATATTGAGCCAGAAGTTGCAAAACTCAACGATGTCTACCTGTATACCGTTGATGACCTACAGAATATTATTAAAGATAACCTCAACTCGCGTCATCAGGCAGCAGAACAGGCTGAAGAGATTATCGATACCAATGTCGAACATTTTCTATCCTGGATGAAAGCGCAAACGGTACAATCCACGATAGTTGATTATCGCCAGCAAGCATTCGTACTACAGCAAGAAAGCCTTAAAAAGGCTCTTGCATCATTACAAAATGGTGGCTCTCCCGAAGAGATCATGCAACAGCTTGCACATACTTTAACCAATAAACTTACCCACACGCCCTGCACCCAGCTAAGAAAAGCAAGTGAAAATGAACGTCACGACCTCATTGCGGCAGCCCGAGAAATATTCAAACTATAAAATCAGCAATGAAAGCCTCAATAAAAACCAAACTAGAAAACCTGTTCGACCGTTTTGATGAAATTGCCGCACTTCTATCACAACCCGAAGTACAGGGCGATCAGAATAAGTTTCGCGCACTTAGCCAGGAATATGCACAGATCAATCCACTGGTCGATTGCTACAAGAAATTTATCGTCACCGAAAACACCATCAGTAGCGCCGAAGAGATGCTCAATGAAGACGATGCTGAAATCCAGGAAATGGCTAAAGAAGAGCTGACTGAAGCAAAGCAGCAACAAGATCAAATCGAACATGACTTACAAGTCTTACTATTGCCTAAGGACCCAAACGATAATCGTAATATTTACATGGAAATTCGTGCTGGAACAGGTGGCGACGAAGCAGCCATTTTCTCTGGCGATTTGGCCCGTATGTATATGCGTTATGCAGAAAATAAGGGCTGGAAGATAGAAACCACCAGTGAAACGCGTGGCGAACATGGTGGATATAGAGAAATTATCCTGCGCATTGCCGGGCAAGACGTTTATTCACAACTTAAATTTGAAGCAGGAGCGCACCGTGTTCAACGCGTGCCTGAAACCGAATCCCAGGGCCGCGTACACACCTCTGCCTGTACGGTTGCCATCATGCCGGAAGCAGAAGAAATTGATAATATCGATATTAACCCTAGCGATCTACGGGTCGATACCTTCCGTGCATCAGGCTCAGGGGGACAGCATGTTAATAAAACCGATTCCGCGATTCGCCTTACCCACCTTCCTACAGGTACCGTAGTCGAATGTCAGGATCAACGCTCACAGCACAAGAATAAAGCACGTGCAATGGCTGTCCTACAGTCCCGTCTGCTGTCAGCCGAACAGGAAAAGCAACACGCCGAAAATTCAGAAAATAGAAAGCTACAAGTCGGCAGCGGCGACCGCTCCGAGCGCATTCGCACCTACAACTATCCGCAAGGGCGTATGACCGACCACCGCATCAATCTGACTTTATATAAACTGGATGAAATTATGCAAGGCAGCATGGATCATGTCATCCAACCGTTAATTAATGAACATCAGGCTGAATTACTAACCCAGCTAGGTGATGAAGACTAAGTTATTTGAGGTAGATACCTTTCACCATATAGAAGATAACCACGAAACACACGAAATAAACAAAAATAACATCCAACAACTTTCGTGCCTTTCGTGGCAAATATTTCTTTTGACTCTAGCCAAGGCTGATAAGAAAATCTTAAGATGAACAATATACAATCTGTGCTAACAAACTCAGCCAGCACCTTGTTGGACATTTCTGATTCAGCAGACCTGGATGTCGAAATATTACTTTGCCAGGTACTGAACAAAAACCGCAGTTATCTACGCACCTGGCCAGAAAAACTGCTGAGCAAGACTCAGCTAAATCAATTCACCCAGCTACTGGAGCAGCGCCAGCAGGGCCAACCTATTGCTTACATTACTGGTACACGGGAATTCTGGTCACGCGATTTCATGGTTGACCCTAATGTATTAATTCCCAGACCCGATACCGAAACATTAATCGAACTTTGCCTGCAACTGATTAATCAAAAGCCTGATGCCAGCTTGATAGACTTAGGCACGGGTTCAGGCATTATTGCCATTACCCTGGCAGCCGAATATCCACAACTCCAGGTAAGCGCTGTCGATAGTAGCTATGAAGCGCTACAGATAGCCCTGAAAAATGCTCAGCTTAATCACACACCGAACATCAACTTTTTGCATAGTAACTGGTTTGATAAAATTGCTCCTCAGCGCTTTGACTTTATTGTCAGCAACCCTCCCTATATAGCAGCAGATGACCAGCACCTGCAACAAGGAGATGTCCGCTTCGAACCAAATTCTGCTCTTATTGCCGAACAGCAAGGCCTGCAAGATTTTATGCAGATCAGCGAACAGAGTCAGCACTATCTGAATCATGGCGGCCACCTAATCTTTGAACATGGCTATAATCAAAAGCAGAGTGTTCACGATATACTCAATCAATATCATTTTCAGAATATTCATTGCCTGCATGATTTATCAGGCCAACCACGCGTAAGTTATGCACAATGGCTAACACCCAATTAATATCCAATATGCCAGATAAAATACAAGAAATTGCAATCCCGAGGAAAATCGTCCAGAAGCTGCTACACCATGCCCAGAAAACACCAGAAATAGAGATCTGCGGACTAATCAGCAGCCGGAACAATACACCTTGCCAAAGCTATCCGATTGAAAATACTGCGGGCAACCCAGATAGATTTTTCAACCTGGATCCCCAGCAACAAATTCAGGCTATGGCAAAAATGCGCGATAACGGCGAACAGCTTTTTGCTATTTATCACTCCCACCCGACAGCCCCTGCCATTCCATCCAGTACTGATATAGAGCAAGCAGCCTACCCTGATGCACTGACCATCATCATCACGCTTAAAACCAAAGGGGTTTTGGAATTACGTGCATATAAGATTACTGAGCAGCAGTTTGTAGAAGTGCCGCTACGTTTACATTAAGCCCCCTACCACCAACTCTAGTCCACTGCATAATACTTCCACCCTCTAGGTGCGAGGGTTTTATATACGACTCAATCTCCTTGCCCTTTCACAAGATAAGAACAACTCCAACTACCCATCTAAACGGATAATCCTTCCGCACCTCGCTCTACAAAAATAAATGTAATTCTTGACGAAACAGCTATTTTCAGCTATTTTGGAAAGCTTTTTAATAAACTTAGAGAAGAAACAAGCTTAGTAGTAATAGGCTTTTTCAATCCAGGTTTAATTTCAGCTAGACCATACTAACCGCACAGACTTTTTTCTGTCTGCTGCATAAGATATGTATCGTTAAGTATTAGATAGAGGGCAATAAGAGTGGAACTCAGTGGCGGACAAATAGTCGTTCAGTATCTTAAAGATGAAGGTGTAGAGTATCTTTTTGGTTATCCTGGCGGCGCAGTATTACATTTGTATGATGCAATTTTTCATCAGCAAGATGTAAAACATATTTTAGTCAGGCATGAACAGGGAGCAACGCATGCGGCTGATGCCTATGCGCGTGCGACTGGCAAACCAGGCGTCGTGCTGGTCACTTCTGGACCAGGTGCAACTAATGCTGTTACGGGTATTGCCACTGCTTATATGGACTCTATTCCTATGGTGATTATTTCAGGTCAGGTACCTACTGCGGTGATTGGTAGTGATGCTTTCCAGGAAGTCGATATGGTGGGTATTACCCGCCCTTGCGTTAAACATAACTTTTTAGTTAAAGATGTTAACGACATTGCCGAGACGATGAAAAAAGCATTTTATGTCGCGACTACAGGCCGCCCAGGTCCGGTTGTTGTCGATATTCCAAAAGATATTACTGATCCGAATATTAAGGTACCTTATAAATACCCTAAAAAAATAAAGATTCGCTCTTATAGCCCCCCGACAAAGGGACATCCAGGGCAAATTATAAAAGCGGTAGACTTATTATTAAATGCGCAGCGCCCGGTGATTTATTCAGGTGGCGGCGTTGTTTTAGGCAATGCCAGTGCAGAACTAACCGAAATAACGCACTTACTTAACTACCCTATCACCAATACTTTAATGGGGCTGGGTGCGTACCCTGCAACTGATAAACAGTTTGTTGGCATGTTAGGGATGCATGGCACTTATGAAGCGAATTTAGCAATGCACGAAAGTGACTTTATCCTCGCTATCGGGGTACGCTTTGATGACCGGGTGACGGGTAAGCTTGCCGAGTTTTGTCCACATGCAACTATTGTCCATATTGATATAGACCCTGCTTCTATTTCAAAAACAGTTAAAGTCGATGTACCGATTGTTGGCGATGTTAAGTTAGTGCTTAACCAAATGCTAAGCGTCTTAAAAGAACATAAAAAAAGGCCGTCAAAAAAAGCGCTGTCAGCCTGGTGGAGCCGGATAGAGCAATGGCGTGAAACTAATTGCCTGGAATTTGACCGCAATAGTGATGTAATCAAGCCACAAGCAGTGGTCGAGCAACTTTATCAAGTGACTAAAGGTGATGCCTATATTACTTCTGATGTGGGTCAACACCAGATGTTCGCAGCACAATTTTATCATTTTGATAAGCCGCGTCGCTGGATTAACTCAGGAGGACTAGGCACAATGGGCTTTGGTTTACCTGCAGCTATTGGCGTTAAACTCGCTCACCCTGAAGCCGATGTTGCCTGTATTACCGGTGAAGCCAGTATCCAGATGTGTATTCAGGAACTTTCTACCGCCCTGCAATACAAGACACCGGTTAAGATTATTAATTTAAATAATCGTTATATGGGTATGGTAAGACAATGGCAGGAGTTTTCTTATGAGAGTCGTTATTCGCACTCTTATATGGATACTATTCCTGATTTTGTTGCTTTGGCTGAAGCTTACGGTCACGTAGGAATTCGCGTAGAAAAACCTGAAGATGTCAGACCCGCTCTGGAAAAAGCATTTGCCTTGAAAGATCGTACCGTTTTTATTGATTTTATCACCGACAGAACAGAAAATGTTTACCCTATGATTGAATCAGGAAAAGGTCATCAAGAAATGACTTTACGGATTGCACCAGGCACACCTATCGACAGAGAGTTAGCATAATGAGACATGTTATTTCTATTCTTATCGAGAACGAAGCAGGTGCTTTGTCGCGTGTTGCCGGACTTTTTTCTGCGCGTGGCTATAATATAGAATCATTAACCGTCGCGCCAACAGAAGACGCTACTTTATCACGCATGACCCTGGTTACCCGTGGCAGTGAAGATGTTATTGAGCAAATAACCAAACAGCTTAACAAATTGCTTGATATTGTTAAGCTGATTGATTTAGCCGACGCCTCCCATGTAGAGCGAGAGTTAATGCTGGTAAAGGTCTCAACCAGCGATGAAACGCGTGGTGAGATCAATCGACTGTCGGATATTTTTCGCGGCAAAATTATTGATGTCACTACCAATAGTTATGTGATTGAGATGACCGGGGCATCAGATAAGCTAGATGCATTTGTCGCCGCACTCGATGCTGACAGCATTATTGAAACCGTGCGGTCTGGTCCAACTGCCATGTCACGCGGTGAAAATGGTTTACATTTATAAAGGGGTTACCTCTATTAATTCATGACTGGCATCTATAGGTTTAAAATATTCGATAACTGTGGTGAAGATCTTAAACATTTTAAATGCATCCCTGTTCAGACAAAATTGATAGAAGCGCCCTAAAGAACAACATTCAATATTATTATAGGAAATAAAATGCAAGTTTATTACGACAAAGACGCTGACCTTTCAATTATTAAAGGTAAAAAAGTCGCTATTATTGGCTACGGCTCACAAGGCCATGCTCACGCTAACAACTTAAAAGACTCAGGTGTTGATGTTGTTGTTGGTTTACGCGCAAATTCCAGCTCTGTTGCTAAAGCAGAAGCACATGGACTAAGCGTTAAAAATGTACCGGAAGCCGTTGCTAGTGCTGACATCGTTATGATTTTAACGCCTGATGAGTTTCAATCTCAACTATATAAAGAAGAGATAGAACCTAATATCAAACAAGGCGCTACTTTGGCGTTTGCTCATGGGTTCGCGATTCTTTACAACCAAGTTGTCCCTCGTGCTGACCTTGACGTCATTATGATTGCACCTAAAGCGCCTGGCCATACTGTACGCTCTGAATTTACTCGTGGCGGCGGTGTTCCAGACTTAATCGCAATCCACCAGGATGCATCAGGCACAGCCAAAGAAATTTGCCTGTCTTATGCTTCTGCAATCGGTGGTGGTCGTTCGGGTGTTATTGAAACGACTTTCCGCGCGGAAACAGAAACTGATCTGTTTGGTGAGCAAGCGGTATTATGTGGTGGTGCAGTTGAGCTGGTTAAAATGGGCTTTGAAACCTTAGTAGAAGCGGGTTACGAGCCTGAAATGGCCTACTTTGAGTGTCTACACGAATTAAAATTGATTGTAGATTTAATGTTTGAAGGCGGTATCGCAAACATGAACTACTCAATCTCTAATAATGCTGAATATGGTGAATATGTCACTGGCCCTAAGGTTATTAACGAAGAAAGTCGTGCAGCAATGCGTCAAGCATTGAAAAATATTCAAACGGGTGATTACGCCAAGAGATTCATCATGGAAGGTATGACTAACTACCCGGAAATGACAGCTAAACGCCGCCTAAATGCAGAGCACCCAATCGAAGTTGTCGGTGCAAAACTACGTGCGATGATGCCATGGATTGCAGCTAATCAGATCGTTGATAAAGCTAAAAACTAGACTAGCACTTTAAGCAAAACAAAAAAGCCCGTCTTAGACGGGCTTTTTTTTGCGCATTACATTCCTGAAAAATATTATTTTATGTTACTGACTTTATCTTGATAAGGTGACTGACTGTCAGGTTTCACGACGTTATACATTGATACTTAAGTAGAATGGGCAAAGTTCACGTGCCCACTCTACTCTCTTGCACCCATTTGATTTTTATATAAAAACACGCTGAATAGTTACAAAATTAAAACCTATTAGCGTATGGAATAGGTTTGTTTTTTTCAGGCAAAATAGGACGAAACAATCCCTCTGATATAAATCGAAACGTAACACCCAGGTGGGAATACCCTTCTGCCAGAACCTGCAGGGTTACTGTCTTCCCTGCCCCAGTTGCTCCAGAGATCATCCCAGCTCGGTTACCCATGACGGCACCCATTATTATCTGTATCGTGTCGCCTGCATCAATTAATATTTCCTGCATAGTCATCCCTTTTTGCCTAACGTTGTTGCTCGCTAACCGCATACTAAAAGTCGCGTATAAAAAAGACGATTACTACACTTCCTGACATGAGGGCGCCGGCTCAGGCAAGACTATAATTTGCAGTCATTCTGGATTCACTATTGGGCAGAACCAATACGCTATGCTCCGCTGCATTTGCAACTTCCAGACATATAAACTGTTTGTAATCATCATTATCCAAATCCTTAATTGCGGCAACACCTTTAACCCAGGGATTCCATACCACGACATTTTTATTGCCTGAAGAACTGATTTTAATCTGCCGCTTAAACGTGGGGTCATCCAGTAGCATCTCATGTTTATTATTGGTATAAATACGGTCAGTTTCTTTTGTCAGCGTAATGACACCTTGCTGGTGTACTCTAGAAAACCCTGCGTTTTTATCTAAATAGTCAGTATTTTCCAGGCCAGAAACCTTGATTTTCCTGGCATCTCCTACATTCAAATAAGCATGAAAAGCTTCTGTGATCGCAAAAGGCTGTTTGCCCGTATTACATGTTAATAGCTGCAGCGTAAGCGAATCAGAGATCAGAATTTCTAATATAAGATGAAAGCTATACGGCCAGATTTTTCTGCTTTTTTCTGTATCCTTAAGCTCAAGTACGATTTTACTATCACCATTAGCCAACATTTCTGTTGCAAGCACCGCCCAAAGTCCAGTGCGCACAAATCCATGATCTGGTTTTTTTAGCGCTGTCACATCTTGCTCTTCAGGTGCTGCACCAAACCACGGCCAGCAGATAGGCACGCCACCTTTGCTTGCTTTACCTTCGGCGAAATAAGCATTATCGCTGATAAACATAAAATCCTCCGTTTGATTAACCGGCTTAAATGATAAAACCTGGCCGGCATAAACAGAAATAAGTGCTGAAGCTTTAGTATTATTTACTTGTATACAAGGCAGCCCGCCTTTTCCTTGTACGAATTCGATGTGCTTTGCAATACCAAAATCGGCATTTAACTGTTGAATATTAATTGTGTTTCTCTTATTTTTTAAGTTAAAATTATACTTTTCTATTAGCAAGTAATTATACTTATCTGACAAAGATAAAGTCATAAAATTACTGGCTTAAGTCGTTTGCAGCTTTTATTACACAAGCTTTCTCAAGTGATAGAACTTCCTCAATGCAGGAAGGTGCTTTAGGCCATAGGCATTACACAATTGACGGACTAAAGCACCGCTCTACCTTTCTATCTAACTGCTTGCATCATAGGATATTTTATGTCTCTTTTAATCTACTCCTGGTTATCTCGATTATTCATCGCCTGCCTGTTATGTCTAACCAGTCTTAACGCGGGAGCAGAAACCAGAATTGCCATACTAGACTTTGAACTTAAAGATTTAACCCTGCTGCCACGAACTACTACTGAGATCGAAAGAACAGCATCCATAAAGCCCTTACTGGAAACAGAGCTTAAAAAAGCCGATTATGTAATTATTCACATTCCTCTAATCGATCAGAACAATGCTAGTGGCGGCGTAGGTTATTTATTTGATCATGATGATATTGCCGCTAGTCTGGCTCAACAATTTGGGGCGGAATATGTACTGGTCGGCAGGTTGCATAAGCCCAGCTTTTTATTTGCCTATTTAATGGGACATTTAATCCGCGTTCGCGATGCAAAACTAATCGGCAATTATGTTTCCGAAGCGAAAGGTCCGAATAAAAAGCTAACCATTAAAACAGTAGAAAATCTTACCGTTAAAATAGATCGAACTCTGGACCAGCGATATACGCCACCCTCCAGCCATTAACCAGACTAAGGATGTGTTTTTCTTACATCTCTAGTGCAGCATTTACACATACGGGCATATTCACTATGCAAGCCAGCATTCTTCCCTATAGACCTGAAAATGAATTTTATATCGATGAAGGCTGTCATATTGTTGAACTATCCAATTCCAGCGAGGACCCTGATGTCTCGATTGCTCAAGCCCGGGTTAAACCGGGCGTGACCACGCGCTGGCACCGGCTTGCTGACACTGTCGAACGCTATGTCATTATTTCCGGCACGGGGCTAGTTGAGGTGGGTGAATTTCCTGCGACTAAAGTGAACCCTGGTGATACCGTGCTAATTCCAGCTCTCTGTCGCCAACGTATCAGCAATACTGGCAACCAGGATTTAATATTTCTGGCGATTTGCAGTCCACGTTTCACTAGTGACTGTTATCAAGTTTTAGAAGCACAGACAGAGTAATTTATTAATTGTATATCCTTAAACCTAAAACATCAGTTGAGCATGGATTTTGTGAAAAACCTGAGTGTGAAAGATAATTTTTCGACAACATACGATTATAGCTAACGCTCAACTGATGTTTTGGGGTGCTATACTCAATCCGATATGTTTAATGTTAATCGTAAACCAATTACACTCCCAACGGGTTCTGCCTACTTGGGTTGTTCATCCTGAAAAATCTGGAAACATTAACTCAATCTATCTCGCCCTAAACCTTGCATCTCTTAGGATTCTGATACTACGAATCTTTTAGCGTAAATTGGATTGTCTTGTTGCATGTAAAAGTGTATTGTCGTTTTAGTCGCATATGTTGAGAATGAGCTAATTAAGTAGCCTCATTTATCCGTTTTATAAACATGTACCGAACCGGAAGGGTAATTGATAGCGTAGGTTAATAAAGATGATAAAAGGTTTAACGTAAGTTGCTTCTGTAAAAACTTTTCTTTAAAATCAAATTCTTGAAATCTACCGATCGGGAGACCCCAGGGTTAATTTCGATTCAGGCCAACTCATTGTGCCTTGTGTAGAGATAGATAATCCGGAAAGTAAGTTCGATAGAAGATATTTTGATGCCATATTAGATAAAAGTGAAAACTCATATGAATTAATTTATGCCAAATTGATAAAAATAATATTGCATATTTTTTCATGATCGGTCACGCATTGCAGAGTGCATCTAAGCTTTAGCACCAGTAAACCAACAGTAAACGGGGAATTTTTACTCAGCCCCGTTTATTCTGTTAATCAGCGTGCAAAACTTACCTAGATTAAACTTAAAAAGAGAACTGATTTTACCTTCTCATTGTTTAACCATTGTCACTTTTTATGCTTTGTACTTTCTTTTGCATAAAGCCTGTGAATTTTTCAATCGGCTCAGCTTGCCAATTCAATCTGCACCAGGTTATCTGAAAATGTCGGCCCATGCCCCATATCAACAAACTCTGCAGAACTAATGCAATTAACAGTGCCTTTATTTAATTGTCTCCAGTAACCTAATGTTGCGACAATAATGCCAGCACTCACATCATCGGTAATTTTGGCATCACCTTCGAATGCACCCCGGTCATTAAAGACACGTACCCTATTGCCTTCTTGAATACCACGTTCATTAGCATCTTCAGCATGAATTAAAACAAACTGCTCGCCTTGACCTTTGATTTTATGCTCCATATTGGCATAGCAAGAATTTAAAAAGCCATGACTCTTGGGTGAAATAATATTCAAGGGGTATTTTGCAGCCAGCTCTGGATTAGTCTCGAGTGTTTCTCTGGAAGCAACATAATCAGGCAGACAATCCAACGTTTCGCCCGCTTGAAAACCTTCATACATCTGACGGAAAGGGCCTGCGACAAAGTTAGTAGCACCATCTAGTTTGAATTCACATTTACCAGACGCTGTTGGAAAGTTTCCTTCTTTGTGAGGTGCACGATCATCTTTAGTCCCCACTTTTAATCGTGCAAAACCATGCTCTCGCATGTAATTCAAATCAATGCCATCGCACGCGGGTGAGTCCCAATCAACATAGTTTTCAAGGCATTCACTATCTGACCATTGGAAGTTTTCTTCTTCATAACCCATACGTTTAGCCAATCGACGGAAAATTTCATTATTCGAGATTGCTTCACCTGGAGATTCGACGCATTTTTCGTTATAGGTCAGATAAAGATGTCCCCACGATAGCACCATATCTTCCATCTCAGCGCCCATAGATGCTGGCAAAACAATATCCGCATAGGCTGCAGTATCAGAGATAAAATGTTCTGCTGATACCATAAACAAATCTTCGCGTTTCAGACCTTCGATAATCTTGTCTGTTTCAGGTGTCTGGGTCACTGGATTGGTATTCCAGCACATCATAGATTTAATGGGGGGTATCAAGCTTTGTTTCTCCTGTCAAAACCCGACCAAGCTGAAGGTTGTTTACAACTGGCGTACCTTCAGGTATTAAATCTGGGCGGCTGATGACATCGAATTTGTAGGGATGCTCCCACACTGAAAATTGTTGCGCTCCACCGCCAACATGACGCCAGGCGCCAATTAAGGCAGGAAGACAACTTACAGCTCGAATAGCCTGACCACCACCATAGCTTCTTTCTAGCGCAACACCAATACGAATTGCGGCTGGAGGTGAAGAGGCATATTCTCTGGCAAACCTACGAATATCATCCGCAGGAATACCGGTTATTTGTTCAGCCCACTCCGGCGTTCTGTCTTTAGCGCGATCTGCTAAATCAGCGTAACCGACAGTATAATTATCAACATAATCCTGGTCGACTAAATTTTCTTCTATAAGCGTATGAATCATAGCCATTGCTAATGCTCCATCGGTACCTGGCTTTGGAGCAATATGCCAATCTGCTGCTTTGGCTGTTTTCGAGGCATAAGAATCAATAACGATGACTTTCGCCCCATTATCCTGGGCTTCTTTAACGGTATGCCAATGATGCAGGTTTGTACTGATAGAATTACACGCCCAAATAACAATGTATTTGGAGTGAATAAAACTTTCAGGATCGACCCCCGCAGTCGGGCCGACAGTCAATAACCAGGCAGTACAGGAACCTTCGCCACAAAATGTTCGCTCAGTAACCGTTGCCCCCATACGGTTAAAAAAGGCATCACCGCCATTTAATCCATGTACCAAACCTTGGTTGCCAAGATAACTATTTGGCATAATCGCGTGTGGCCCATTCTCTTCAATAATGGCTTTCCATTTTGTGCTTATTTCATCCAGTGCCTCATCCCAACTAATTCTTTCGAACTGTTTGCTGCCTTTCGGGCCTGTACGACGAAGCGGGTATAACAGACGGTCTGGGTGGTAATGACGTTTTTCATAATCATTTAGCTTGACACATAACCCACCCCGGGTCATTGGATGATCAGAGTTTCCCTTAACACCGACCAGTTTTCCATCCTCAACTTCATAGATCATTGAACAGGTATCTGGACAGTCGTGTGGACAACCACCGTGTGCGACAGTTTTTTGTATTTGAGCTGGCACCTGATACTCCTCTTATTTTCATCAGGGATTTAGTACTCTGCTACCTATTACAAGAGACCTTTTGCATAAAACCAGAAAAATCAGTTACTCACAGTTTCTAGGATAAAAGATTCGAAGTAATTTGGTAACACAAGAGTATATCAAAACTTTAAGCAAGAAAAACAAAATGACCTAGAAAAATCTAGCACGCTGATTGACACAAACTGATTTAAGCGATTCGCGGATACAGCATCATAATCCATATGTAAACCAGGATTTCCGTTTAAAAATAAGGATAACAACAATCGAGTCACCCCCCCATCGAATTCGCAGATCTTCTCATAATGTTGTTTTCTGTCGTCCTCAAACGACACATTAATCAGCAAAAATATACCCATCTAGTTTATGTCTTTAAATAGTTACTTCAATCACTTATAGCTATCAATTAATAAAAATTGCAAATATCCAACCGATAATCACTGTTGTATTTTGGGTCATTTTAGCCAGTTGTCTGCTGATTAAGACACTTGCATAAACTACCAGGCATTAATTTGCTAAATTTCCCTCCATAAAAAATCTAAATACCTGTATTTAAAACTTTATTAAGAAATGGAATAAAAATTGCTTTACATAAGTACTAGATAAATACAGTCTATATTTTTTAAATTTTATCGCTTTCACCAGAATAGGCTATTTGTGCTTCAAGCTAGGTCTATTTCTGTAGACAGACTTTAACTACAAAACCAAACCTCCATACCGAGGAAAGATTATTCGTGTAATACCGATGATTTGATGATCAAGATACTAGAAGGATGTTATAAAATTTTAATAGGAATGAAACCATATGCAAAAAAACAGCTTTATAATTTTTTCAATCATTATTTTTCCAATGCAACGTATGCTGCATTTAATTTTTTCCAGTATCACTGGTGGACTCAATGGTAATACATTTCAACAAAAGAGGATTAATTCTATGAAATATCTATTATTTATAATAACTTTATCTCTAAGCACATCTGTCTTTGCTCATGGATACATATTGAAGTCCCGTGCAAAGTTATGTGCTCAAGGTATCAATCATAACTGTGGACCCGTGACCTGGGAGCCACAAAGTGTCGAGGGCTCTGACCGATTCCCTTCAACCGGCCCTGCTGATGGCACACTCGCTGCAGCTGGCAACTTAAGGTGGGGCGCGCTTAATGAACAAACACCGACACGTTGGCATAGAGTTGATATGTTGCCAGGAACCAACACTTTTGATTGGCAATTCACAGCAAATCACGTAACCAATGACTGGCGTTATTTCATCACCAAACAAGATTGGGATCAAACTCAGCCACTCACAAGAGATACTTTTGAATTGACTCCTTTTTGTTCCGTTTCCGGTAACCATCAACAACCGCCTTTTCAAGTGTCTCATACTTGTAATGTACCAGTACGAAGCGGTTACCAAATTATCCTGGGCGTTTGGGATGTTGGTGATACTGCTGCTAGCTTTTATAACGTTATTGATGTACAAATGCCTGATAATGACACGCCGCCCCCCATATCTGAGTTAAAAGATATAGGCGATATCAACCCCAGTTCTGATTTACATACACGAGATATTGTTCGCCTTAGATTATTTACTGCGCAAGGTGAACTTATAGATCAAGCTATTGAAATGAACATTGCGAATAATGAGCAAGGGAAAATGAACACATGGCCTAAACTGTTTGCAGAATCCATAAATACTAAAAATACTGAACTAGAGGCAGGAATAAAAGATACTGAAGGCAATATTGTTCCAGTATTTGGAAAAAATGATGTTTTTACAGATATTTCTTCAGATATTACTCGAATAGAAATCGATATCGATTTAGCTGAAGTAAGTGCTTCACTGGACATTAACTTGCATCAAACTACCTTTAGCGCGGGTGAGCCCATGCAGCTGGTGTTTGATACTATGGCTGATCCTGCAATGAGTCTCACGGCAGAACTATTTTTCCAAGGGGCTAGAATCGGCTTTAAAGAAGCTTCTCTATCGAGCAGCACTCAACTTCAGATAGACATACAAGATCCTCAAGCGGGCTCTTATCAGTTGATCATTATCGGTGAAACAGCAGATCATCAACATATTGTGCAAGAGAACATTACGGTTAACGTATTTGATCCTGTTGATCCTACTGATTTTGTTTATCCTGATAACATTGGGAGTTATGTAGCAGGTGACTTAATACGTGGTCAAGATGGAAATACCTATAAATGTCTCGTTGCAAATTGGTGTAATGGAAGTAGGACTTACTATGCTCCAGAGCTTGGATTAGCTTGGGGTAGTGCCTGGGTGATTATTAGTGAAGGCCCCACCCCTGCAGTAGAAACAGAATTCACATATCCAAATGGTCGTGGTCAATACCAGCAAGGTACGATTGTCAAAGGTAGTGATAATAATCTTTATCGTTGCGATATTCCTGGCTGGTGTAATAGCCAAAGTAGTTTTTATTATGCACCTGCGACTGGGTCGGCATGGAGTAGTGCCTGGACACCTCGCTAAAGAATCAGGGTAGCACATAACCAAATGATAGTGGTGATGTTACCCTTTAGTCAACTTGATAAAAGCACCAATCGAGGCTGTCCCATCGAATCTCTATGGAGACGTGATTTTTAGTGATTTAAAGTTATATGTCATAAAACATCCGCCACTCTAATTTTTAAGCGGTTGTTTAATAAGGGCTAATAAACCCTCTAAAATATCAGCCCATGTCCCTAACAATGGTTGACTTGCTTCCAGGCATAAAAAACCGTGGCAAGCGGGCCATTTATCTATGAAGGGTATGGTCGACTGAGTATGAGGTAAATGAGCCTCAATCGTGTTTCTACCTTTTATCTAAACATCGAGTAGGCGCGCCCTGAAAGGCCTGAATTTATTGGGGGCACTATACTATTTCTCGGGAAAAGTGGCTCAATATTAATGGCCGAAAATGGCACAATTATTTTCGGCCATTGACAACTGACTCATGAAATAAACCACAAAGTATAAATTATGGTTTATTATGGATATTTATTTCTATTGAATTTGACGAATTAAGCATGCTAGACCAAATTAAACTGTTCTTTGATGAACATATGAAACTTCCGGCACCGGAAGAACCTTTAGAAGAAAAACTGCAAATTGCCCGTGCTGCCTTGTTATTAGAAATGGTGACTATGGATGATAAAATTGAGGTAATAGAGCAGCAGACTGTTTTGGCATTAGTGCAGCAGAGTTTTTCATTAACGTTGGAGCAGGCAACTACGCTATTTGATCTGGCTGAAGAGCAAAGAAATCAGGCGGTTGATTATTACCAATTTACTTCTCTTATCAATAAATCTTACAGTCTTGAACAGAAAGTTGAATTAATTGAATCGCTGTGGAAAGTCGCTTTTGTTGATGGTGATCTGGATATGCATGAAGAGTATCTGGTGCGTAAAATAGCTGACTTGTTATATGTTCCTCATGCCTCATTTATGAAGGCTAAGCATCGAATGAAAGTTGGATTAGAGTCTTAGTTAATATTTATTTTGGTATGCTTGAAGGCTATTGGTGAGAATTGGCTGTATATTGTTTTAGAGGGACAAGTAATGGCGTTTTCAGCTGAAAACCTGAAGTAGTGCAGAGTTAAGTTCTCACCTTCAGTTTTTTAGCTGTTTGACTGATAGCCATGAAGGTGTCTTTTATTGTAGTGCCATTTTCTGACATAGTATGCAAGCTCGGGCAAGGATTTCATAACACGTTGGACTAACTGGATATTTTTTGAGTAAACGGTAACGGTTTGCTGTACTGTATAGCGAATTTCCGCCTTAGCATTCCCGTATTGCTGTGCGGATTTACCGGTAATATCAGGCGTCGAAAGTGATACTTCATCGCTGCTGATTTTGTTTTTTTCCAGGAAATTCTTAATCTTGACGTTGCTGGCTTCAATAGAATTATAAAGCTGAGCAAGATCATTACTAGACTCGGCAAAATAAATGGACAGATCACAATATCAGCTGGGTATTCATGCTCTGACAAGCCTTTTGCAGTGACAGTACGCTCATACTCTTTAATATTGAATAGCGGCATTCCCTAGTTGGTAACCAACGGCCGCTAATCCCAAGAATATAAAGGCACTTAATTTACTTTGGTCTTGTACCTGCTTCTCCTTTAGATAATTGGTGATTATCCTAGAATCCGCAGTTGAGCATGGATTTTGTGGAAAACCTGAGTGCGAAAGGCAAGTCACAGCTCACAGGCAATGGCCGTAGCTCTTGGTAAGAGCTGTAACTCAGTATTTTGTGCTCAGATTTATTCACAAAACAGTGAAGCGGGGTATATTCATCCAACTGGTGACAAGTATTTTCGCTTATTATATTTAATAGTACGTCACTTTATAGTGTTTAATAACGGTCAACTGCGGATTCTAGGATTATTGTATAGAATTGCGGACTAAAGTCTGCCCTAAAGTTTTTTTCGCTTTGCTTTAAAAAAATTTCTTAATAAATCACCGCAAGTCTCTGCCAGTAGCTCGCCTTGCCAGTCTATCTGGTGATTTAAAAAATCGGCATCGGCTAATGATAAGGCACTGTATACTGCACCCCGTTTTTCATCTATGGCACCAAAGACCAGCCTTTTAACTCTAGCATGGGCTATTGCGCCCATACACATCACACAAGGCTCTAAGGTAACATATAAGGTACTGTCTATTAAGCGGTAATTACTTAAACGTTGCCCTGCTAAGCGCATTGCGTTAATTTCTGCGTGTGCTGTTGGGTCATTATCCGTAATAGGCGTATTCCAGCCCTCCGCAACACACTGTCCATTGACCACCAGCACAGCGCCTACTGGCACTTCTCCCTGCGCTTCTGCGCGCTGTGCGAGCCTGATTGCATGACGCATCCAGGCTTCATCTTCTGCTTGCTGGTTTATTCCCATTCAATGGTTGCCGGGGGTTTACCAGAAATATCGTAAGTGACGCGCGAGATACCATCGACTTCGTTGATAATGCGCGTGGAAACATGCCCCAGAAAATCATAGGGCAGATGCGCCCAGCGTGCGGTCATAAAGTCTATAGTTTCTACTGCACGTAAGGCAATGACATAATCATAACGGCGACCATCCCCCATTACCCCAACTGATTTAATCGGTAAAAAGACGGCAAAAGCCTGGCTAACCGTTTGATATAAATTTTGTTTATACAGTTCATCCATAAAAATAGCATCGGCCTGACGTAATAGATCGGCATACTGCTTTTTGACTTCACCTAGGATGCGCACACCTAAACCCGGCCCTGGAAACGGATGACGATAAATCATATCGTAAGGTAGGCCTAATTCAGTACCCAATTTACGCACTTCATCTTTAAATAATTCACGCAGAGGTTCGAGTAATTTAAGCGTCATATTTTCGGGTAAGCCGCCGACATTATGATGCGATTTGATTAAATGCGCTTTACCACTGGCCGCACCTGCCGATTCAATCACATCAGGATAAATCGTTCCCTGTGCTAGCCATTTGGCATTGGTTAATTTACCTGCTTCTTCATCAAAAATCTCGACAAATAGATTGCCGATTATTTTACGTTTTTGTTCTGGGTCCGATTTTCCTGCTAAGGCAGATAAGTAACGCTGCTCTGCATCGACCCGGATAACTTTTACGCCCATATGCCTGGCAAACGTAGCCATGACCTGATCACCTTCATGTAAACGTAATAACCCGGTATCAACAAACACACAAGTCAACTGGTCACCGATCGCCTTATGCAATAAGGCTGCGACCACAGATGAATCTACCCCACCTGAAAGCCCTAGAATAACCTGGTCACTACCGACTTTTTGCTTAATGGTTTGCAGGCTTTCCTCAATAATATGAGTCGAATCCCACAAGGCATCACAGCCACAAATATCCAGCACAAAGCGGCTTAAAATACGTCCGCCCTGCTTAGTATGGGTTACTTCAGGGTGGAACTGCACACCATAAAAATCAAGCTCTTCATTGGCAATACCAGCAATCGGCGCACCATCAGAGCTGGCAATCAGCTTAAAGCCTTCAGGTAATTCGACCACCCGGTCGCCATGACTCATCCATACATCTAATAAGCCATAGCCTTCAGGTGAAGTATGATCTTCGATATCTATGAATAATTTAGAGTGTCCACGCGCTCTGACCTGTGCATAGCCAAATTCACGGTGGTCTGAACTTGCCACTTTGCCATTCAATTGCTCGGTCATGGTTTGCATACCGTAGCAAATACCTAAAACTGGAACACCTGCATCAAAAACAGCTTGAGGTGCTCTCGGTGTATTACCTGCTGTAACTGACTCCGGCCCACCAGATAAAATAATCCCTTTTGCGCCATATGCTTTAACTTCTTCCTCTGAGCAGTCGCAGGAATAGATTTCGCAATAAACACCTATCTCACGTATGCGTCGCGCTATTAACTGCGTGTATTGTGAGCCAAAGTCCAGGATAAGGATTTTGTGCGCATGAATATCTGTTGTTTGTTGATTCACGGTGATCTCTTGTTGTTCGTATTGGTGGGAAGGGCTGTATTGCAGTAGAATTCATTGCTGCGGAACACAGAAGGCCAAGTCCATTAAGTTAAAGCGCCAAATATAGGGTGCGCTGAGGAACGAAACGCATCTTTCGGTGATGGATGTGTTTCCTATAGTCAACTCATCCTATGTTAATATTTTCAACTTAATAGCAGTAAAAAAGCGAGTGAGGAGAATCCGGATTAATAAATTCGCAATTAACTACACCCGATAATTCGGCGCTTCTTTAGTAATGGTAACATCATGCACATGGCTCTCACGCATCCCCGCACTACTAACACGTACAAACTGTGCATTTTCATGTAATTTCTCGATTGTTGCACATCCGGTGTACCCCATACTGGCTCGTATACCCCCTAGCGCTTGATGGATTATAGCAACTAGACTGCCTTTATACGGCACACGTCCTTCGATACCTTCGGGTACTAATTTATCTGCTGAATCGGCATCTTCTTGAAAATATCGATCACTGGAACCTTGCTGTTGCGCCATTGCTCCGATAGACCCCATTCCCCGATAAGACTTATACGAGCGCCCCTGAAATAATTCTACTTCGCCTGGTGCTTCTTCAGTACCAGCAAACAGTCCACCTAACATCACAGAATAAGCACCTGCAGATAAAGCTTTTGCCATATCACCCGAGTAGCGTATGCCTCCATCAGCGATTAAAGGTACGCCTGTTCCTTTTAAAGCCTGAGCGACATTATCTACTGCAGAGATCTGTGGTACGCCGACACCAGCAACAATTCGTGTGGTACAAATTGAGCCTGGTCCTATGCCTACTTTGACCCCGTCAGCACCTGCTTCAACTAAAGCTAAAGCTGCATCAGCAGTAGCAATATTACCTCCAATCACCTGCAGATCAGGATAGTTCTGTTTCACCCAACGCACCCGATCCAGCACACCTTGCGAGTGACCATGTGCCGTATCAACCACGATCACATCAACGTCAGCTTCAACTAAAGCCGCCACACGCTCTTCAGTGCCTTCGCCCGTACCTACAGCAGCACCAACACGTAAGCGCTCTAGCTCATCTTTACACGCGTTAGGATAGTCTTTCGCTTTTTGTATATCTTTAACGGTAATCATGCCGCGCAAATCAAAATCATCATTCACGATCAGTACTTTTTCAATACGATGCTCGTGTAATAACTTTAAAGCTTCGGCCTGGGTAAAGTCTTCCTTCACTGTAACCAAGCGTGTTTTAGGTGTCATTACATTGGCAATAGATTCATCAAGACGCGTTTCAAAGCGTAGATCACGACTCGTTACAATACCCACCAATTCATTACCATCAACGACTGGCACACCCGAAATATTGTGTTCTCTTGTGAGTGCTAATACATCACGTACGGTTGCTGTCGAGGCAACGGTAATTGGCTCTCTGATGACGCCACTTTCATATTTTTTGACACTACGAACTTCCTGCGCCTGTTCCTCAACCGTCATATTCTTATGAATAATACCGATACCGCCTTCCTGCGCAATAGCAATGGCTAATCTTGCTTCGGTAACGGTATCCATTGCGGCAGAAACCAGCGGGATATTAAGTGCTATCTTGCGCGTTAACTTTGTTTTCATTGATACTTCACGCGGCATCACTGTAGAGTGAGCAGGCACTAATAATACATCATCAAAAGTTAAAGCTTCCTGTATAATTTGCATAACACCTTCCGTCCAGTCAATAAAAATTAACCGATAATTATACTATTATTTAACACTTACTAATAGTAAGAAATTTCAGTTTCACGCTGTTAGTTAATTCAACTCCTGTTTAGAAGCAAGGATTTAATAAAAAAGCCTCACTCCCTACCACCATCAAGCGCAACTTATTCAATTAGCTTAAAAAAGCTTTTCGGTGCCCCGCAAATGGGACAGGCCCAGTCATCCGGAATATCATCCCACAAGGTACCGGGCGCAAGCCCGCTATCTGGATCACCCGACTCCTCATCATAAAGGTGCTCACATTCCATACAACGATATTTTTTAAATTCAGCCACGTTTTTCATCTCCTAATATTTTACAAAATAGCCCAAAATAGCTTCCCAACCACAACAAATAATAATATCGAAAAATACCGCTTCAACTGCTTAGTAGGTAGCCTGCTTGCCAATTTTGCTCCGATAGGTGCGGTCAACATACTACTCATTACTATTCCCAGAAAAGCGGGCATATAAATATAACCAACACTGCCTTCAGGCAAACCCGTTTTCTGCCAACCCAATATTGCATAGCTTATTGTTCCAACCAAAGCTATTGGCAAGCCACAGGCACTGGAAATAGCAACGGCATTACGCATTGCCACCTGATGCCTCGCCAACAAAGGCACTGTTAACGTCCCTCCACCTATCCCCAGTACGGCAGAAACAAAACCGATAACAGCACCCGCCATAGCTTTAGCCCACGCACCAAGCACCTTAAACTTCGCTCCTATCTTGATTGACACTGCCATCTCTATCGCCACATACAACATATACAAGGCAAAGATAAAACGCAAAGTATCGGATGAAATTGAATCTGCTACCACAGTACCTATCACTACCCCAAATAAAATACCATAGGATAAATTAAAAACATCCTGCCAGATAACCGCACCCAGTCGGTGCTGCATTAAGGTTGCTGCTACAGACGTAATGATCATTGTCGCCAATGAGGTCGCCACCGCCATCAGCATTAGCAATTCATTTACGATGCCGTGTGACTCCAGTAAAAACAAAAAAAACGGCACCAGCACCACTCCACCCCCGATACCAAAAAGCCCTGCTAAAACACCCGAAAAACAGCCGAAAGCGAGGCACACAACTAATATTTCTAACATTTTATTGCTTACAAACTCTTTTAAAATCATTAGCAGATACTATACACCCGTCTCCATGTAAAATGCAGATTTCCAAATAGCCTGCGAATCATTTATCATAACTTTAACTATTTAATTAAAACGATACCTCATGAAAGCCTATTTAGTCGGCGGCGCAGTACGCGACACACTGCTTAATCTCCCAGTTCGCGAACGAGATTGGGTGGTTATTGGCGAAACGCCAGAAGCCATGATCGCACGTGGATATACAGAAGTAGGCAAAGATTTCCCGGTATTTCTGCACCCAGAAACAAAAGATGAGTATGCTCTGGCTCGCATTGAAAGAAAGACCACTCACGGCTACAAGGGCTTTGCTGTCCATGCAACCCCCGATGTTAGGCTGGAAGATGATCTTATACGCAGAGACCTGACCATTAATGCCATGGCTCTCATGGATAATGGTGAAATTTTCGACCCCTATGGTGGCCAGAAAGACTTGGAAAATAAAATCTTTCGCCATATCTCGCCTGCTTTTTGCGAAGACCCTGTACGCGTATTACGCATCGCTAGATTTTGCGCCCGTTATCAGCATCTGGGATTTAGCATAGCGCCAGAAACTCAGTCCCTTATGCAAGACATGGTAACTCAAGGTGAAATTGACCACCTGGTTCCCGAGCGCGTCTGGGCAGAAACGGCCAAAGCATTAAGCGAGCAATCACCTGCTGCTTATTTCCAGGCCTTACGCGACTGTGGCGCACTCGCGCGTATTTTCCCTGAATTAAATGCCTTATTCGGCGTTCCACAGCCAGCTCTACATCACCCTGAAATTGATACTGGCGTGCATGTGCTAATGGTTCTCGACCAAGCGACCCGATTAAGTGACAAAACCACGGTGCGCTTTGCAGCCTTGATGCATGACCTAGGCAAGGCGTTAACACCCGCCGACAAATGGCCCAGCCATCATGACCATGAAACGTTAGGAATCGAGGCATTAAACATACTCGTCCAGCGCCTGCGAGTGCCGAATAATTTCCAAAAATTGGCCTTACAAGTCATGCAATACCACACCCATTGTCACCGAGCCTTTGAAATACGCCCGAGCACACTATGCGATATGCTTGCCAGGATTGGCGCCTTTAAAGCAGACAATCGAGTCAATGATTTTTTACTTGCCTGCGAAGCAGATGCCAGAGGTCGCCTGGGCTTCGAAGACAAACCATACCCCCAGTCAGACTATATACGAGCAGCCCAAAAAGCCGCCCAGAAAATAGATCGCTCAGCGATTAGCAACGACAATATCCAGGGCAAAGAAATTGGCTTAGCCATTCATCAACTACGCATTAAAGAAATAAGTAAAATAAAACAATGCTTCACTTAAACCTTAAATAACAGGATAGAAGATGCCATCATTTGATATAGTTTCAGAATTTGATATGCACGAGGCTCAGAACGCACTTGCCCAGGCCAATAAAGAAGTTGGCGCGCGCTTTGACTTTAAAGGATCGAACGCTGAATTTGAGCTCACTGGAAATTCGATCCTAATGAAAGCCGAATCAACTTTTCAGCTCCAGCAAATGCGACCCATTCTGTTTTCCAAATTAACTAAACGCGGGATCGATATTGCCTGCCTGGAAACAGGAGATGTTAAAGAAGCCGCAAAAACAGCCCACCAACCGATAGAATTGAAAGAAGGTATCGAAAAAACTTTGGCAAAAAAAATTGTTGCATTGATTAAAGATAAAAAGCTAAAAGTACAAGCGGCTATTGAAGGGGAAAAAATTCGCGTCTCAGGCAAGAAACGTGATGACCTGCAGCAAACCATGCAAATGTTGCGCAGTGAAGATTTAGAACAGCCTTTGCAGTTTAATAATTTCAGGAATTAACACTTTTTTTGCTGCAAGTACCGATATCCTAAATAAACACACAAAACTACTGTTAGCCATATTGCTACCATGGGACCAATCACGCCATCATAGGGACTGATTAAATACAGCAGCTCTGAGCCATGATTAACCTCTGTTATTTTATGCGCCATTTTTATCTGCCACACCCATGCCGTATGACAGCCGATAACCCATGCCAGGCTGAGTTTTAAATGTGTCCGCATTACAGCCAGGAAAAAGCCGACCATAAACAAGGCCCAAAAAGCGCCTAAGTGCTCCGGGTTTAATGCATGTTGAACTGCTTGGAATAGAAGCATGAAACTGTCTGAAAGGTCAGCCTGTGCAAACGGTATAGATGTTTTTGTTTTAATAAAATGTAATGCTGCATAGTAAAATGAACTGACAAAAATAGTCGCATTGATGCCTAATCGCTTAACATAAGCTGAAATCAAGACCCCACGAAACATCGGCTCTTCGAGTAATGAAATCAGCAGCGCCAATAGAAAAGCAACTAATAAACTGACCGCTAGCTTATCTAAACTCCAGACCTTACCCACATCAATTTCAATGATTCCCAAGGCATAACTGAGCAATAACACTGGCAATAAAGTCATTAGCCCCAACACCATACCACCCAACATTTGCTTTAGAAATGCTTTAACAGGCACAAAACCCATATCACTAGCACTGATTTTTAGCCAGCGCATTACCGGATAGATGCTTAAAACCAACAAGACCTGAGTAAATTTACTGATGATCTTGCTTAATTCTATCGCCCCATCCAACCCTATATAAATGCCATAACCGATAAAACAGGCCATAATAGAAAATATAAATAACATAAACAAGGGTATCAAGCTTATTTGTATTTTATTCAGCATCGACTACTCCTAAATCACCCCATAACAGCTGCACAGCTGTTAAAGCAGCAAGCGTGGCTGTTTCGGTACGCAACACGCGCGGGCCTAATTGCACAGGAATAAAGCCCGCCAGTTTTGCCAATTCTCGTTCTTGCCCAGAAAACCCCCCTTCTGGCCCTGCTAATAAAGTCACTCGATTATCTTTTGGCTGTAATTGCGTTAATGTTTGCGTTGCAAATGGATCTAAAAAAAGCCTAAGACCTGCCTGTTGATTAGCCCAGGCATCTAACATCTGCACATCACCAACTTCCGGTCGAATGGTGCGTCCGCTTTGCTCCGTTGCATGCTGGGCAATTTTCTGCCAGTGACGCACTTTGTTCTGACCTTTTTCTGCTTTTAATTGCACTACGCAACGCTCTGTTTGTAAAGGAGCAATATGGGAAACACCTAATTCAACTGACTTTTGTACCGAAAAATCCATACGGTCGCCACGCGACACCCCTAAACCCAATATGACTTGCAAACCTGACTCGACACTGCGATCAGTAAAAGATAATAGCTCTATAAGTACCCGTTTACGTGAAACCTCGACCGCTTGCCCCTGATATTCGCCACCCGTACCATTAAATAAAGTAATGGGTTGCCCTTTCTTGAGCCTTAATACGCTCCGCAAATAATGAGCGTTATCATCATCTAGCTCAATTGTCTGCTGCAAAACCAAAGGCATCGCAACATATAACCGTGATACTCTCATGATTTTACCTGTCAGGGATATCGAAAATAATCATCAACCAGAATAAAAAAGGCAGACAAAGCATGAATGCCTTGCCTGCCTTTTTACTATAACTTGAGTGCCCTGCTAAAACCGTAAATTATTCCAGACGGCCAAAGTTGGTTTGGATTGGTTCATGGTGTAAAAATGTAGCCCTGGCGCACCATTATCAAGTAGCTCCTGACATAACTTAGACACCACATCTTCACCAAAAGCTAAAATTGAAGCTTTGTCATCACCAAAACATTCCAGCGTTTTACGCATCCAGCGCGGTATATCTGCGCCACACATATCTGAAAATCTGAATAGTTGTGAAAAATTAGTTATCGGCATAATACCTGGGACTATAGGAATATCAATACCGCTCTTTTCACATTTATCCATAAAGTAAAAATAAGCTTCCGCATTGTAAAAATACTGGGTAATGACAGCATCAGCCCCGGCATCCACTTTACGCTTGAAGTTATCAAAGTCGTCAGTGGCATTATTTGCCTGCGGGTGAATTTCCGGATAACCAGCAACATGAATTTGAAAATGATCACCCGTTTCTACACGAATAAATTCAACCAGCTCATTGGCATAGCGAAATTCACCAGCTGACATCATGCCCGAGGGAAGATCACCGCGCAAAGCAACAATTTTAGACACGCCATGCTCACGATAATTGCTTAATATTTCGCGGATATTTTCTTTGGTCGAAGCTACGCAAGACAAGTGAGGCGCTGCTGAGACACCATTATTTTGGATTTTAATAACGGTATCATAGGTTTTATCGCGCGTAGAACCGCCTGCTCCAAAGGTTACCGAGAAAAAATCAGGATTAAGTTTTGCTAAATCACTATGAACTTGCTCTAAATTCACCTCCCCTTGTTGCGTTTTAGGAGGGTAAAATTCAAAGCTAAATAAATCAGCTTTGTTATTTTTAGTCATGATAATACTTTTAAAAATATGAATTTTTTGTAGAGCGGACTTCAGTCCGCTATAAACAACATAAAAACCAGTCGCACCAGAGGTTGCGGACTAAAGTCCGCTCTACCCGCTTTATCATCCCAAGGCTTTAAAACTATCAGTAACGATAATGATCCGGCTTATAAGGACCTTCTACTGGCACATTAATATAATCAGCTTGCTCAGCTGTTAATTGCGTTAGCTGTACGCCTAATTGAGCTAGGTGAGAGCGCGCCACTTTTTCATCCAGCTTTTTCGGCAGTATATATACTTCGTTTTTGTAATTAGAGGCATTTGCCCATAACTCCATTTGCGCAAGGACCTGATTACAGAATGAATTAGACATAACAAAGCTTGGGTGCCCCGTTCCACAGCCAAGATTCACTAAGCGACCTTCTGCTAAGACAATGATTTTCTTGCCATCTGGAAAAGTCACATGATCGACTTGCGGTTTGATCATATCCCATTGGTATCGACGTAATGCGGCAATTTCAATTTCTGAATCAAAATGGCCTATATTACATACGATGGCATTGTTTCTCATGGCCTGCATATGGCCATGATTAATAATATGGTAGTTGCCTGTTGCAGTTACAAAGATATTCGCTTGTGGCGCAGCCTCTTCCATAGTCACTACGCGAAAACCTTCCATCGCTGCTTGCAATGCGCAAATCGGATCAATCTCTGTAATCCAGACTGTTGCCCCCAAGCCACGCAATGATTGCGCACAACCCTTACCAACATCACCATAACCACAAACTACCGCAATTTTACCGGCAATCATAACGTCTGTAGCGCGTTTGATACCATCGACTAAAGACTCACGGCAACCATATAAATTATCGAACTTAGATTTAGTGACGGAGTCATTCACATTAAATGCAGGTACTTTTAAAGTGCCTTTAGTGACCATCTCGTATAAGCGCAATACACCCGTTGTTGTTTCTTCCGAAAGACCTTTAACATCGGCCATCAATTCTGGAAATTTATCATGCATCATGACAGTTAAATCACCACCATCATCTAGAATCATATTAGGACGCCAGTTATTCGGGCCTATAATTGTTTGCTCTATACACCATTCCGCCTCTTCTTCTGTTTCACCTTTCCAGGCAAATACAGCAATACCTGCTGCTGCCATTGCTGCTGCCGCATGGTCCTGAGTAGAAAAGATATTACAAGAAGACCAGCGCACCTCAGCTCCTAAGGCAGTCAAGGTTTCAATTAATACCGCAGTTTGAATAGTCATATGCAAACAACCTGCAATACGCGCGCCTTTTAACGGCTGCGCCGCACCAAATTCTTCACGTAAAGCCATTAAACCTGGCATTTCTGTTTCAGCAATTAAGGTTTCTTTACGACCCCATTCAGCAAGGGACATATCTGCTACTTTATAATCTTGTTCACTCATGTTTAATATCCGGTATATTTATAAATTAAAGGCCAGCGGCATCTTTTAATGCATCAACTTTGTCTGTTTTTTCCCAGCTAAATGCCTCTTCTGTGCGACCAAAATGTCCATAAGATGCTGTCGACTGGTAAATTGGTTTTAATAAATCCAGCATGGCAATCAAGCCCTTAGGTCTAAGGTCAAAAACCTCACGGATAATTTGTACCAAACGCTCTTCACTGATCTTACCTGTACCAAAAGTTTCTATACTGATAGACGTTGGTTCAGCCACACCAATCGCATAAGACACTTGAATCTCACAACGCTCGGCCAGCTTTGCTGCAACAATATTTTTAGCTACATAACGGCACATATAGGCCGCAGAGCGATCAACTTTAGAAGGATCTTTACCCGAAAAAGCACCACCACCATGACGCGCCATACCACCATAAGTATCAACAATAATCTTACGTCCGGTTAAGCCACAATCACCCACTGGTCCACCAATAATAAATTGACCGGTTGGGTTAATAAAATATTGCGTGCCCGCGTGCAGCCATTCTTTTGGTAAAGTCGGCAGGATAATTTCATCCATCACTGCTTCTTCCAGTTTTTTACCACCCATTTCAGGCGAATGCTGGGTTGATAAAACGACCGCATCAATCGCTACGGGTTTATTATTTTCATAGCGAAAAGTGACCTGGCTTTTTGCATCAGGTCTTAACCACGGCAAAGTACCATTTTTACGTACATCTGCCTGACGCTTTACCAAACGATGCGCATAAGTAATCGGTGCGGGCATTAACACATCTGTTTCATTACTTGCATAACCAAACATCAAGCCCTGATCACCCGCTCCTTGCTCATGATCCTCACTATCATTAACGCCGGCGGCAATATCAACCGACTGTTTTCCAATCGCATTGAGAACCGCACAACTTTCGTAGTCAAAGCCAATTTCCGAGCTGTTATAGCCAATTTCTTTTACCACACCACGCACGACTTCTTCGGTATCAACCCAGGCATCGGTGGTAATTTCACCCGCGAGAATAACCATGCCGGTTTTAACTAGCGTTTCACACGCCACTCGTGACTTGGGATCCTGAGCAAGCAGAGAATCCAGGATTGCATCAGAAATCTGATCGGCAACTTTATCGGGATGCCCCTCCGAGACTGACTCGGAGGTAAAAATATAGTTATTGCTCATTTTATGGTCCTTCTTTATCAAGGGATAAATACAGACCTGAACCGTATACACATAATTCAGGTATAAAAAAAGGCCGCAAATGCAGCCTTTCTATGGATGGTGGGCCCTCCCAGACTCGAACTGGGGACCTGCCGATTATGAGTCGGATGCTCTAACCAACTGAGCTAAGGGCCCTAAACTTTTTACCCTGGAAGAGCTTTATTCTGCATCCAGAAAGCACCTAAGCTGATCTGAACGAGACGGATGACGCAATTTACGTAATGCTTTTGCTTCAATCTGTCTAATGCGCTCACGTGTCACATCAAACTGTTTTCCTACTTCTTCCAACGTGTGATCAGTGTTCATATTGATGCCAAAACGCATGCGCAACACTTTCGACTCGCGTGCAGTTAATCCTGCCAACACGCCTTGCGTCGATTCTTTCAAGCCTTCTATTGTAGCAGACTCTACAGGTGAAATCATCTTCGAGTCTTCAATAAAATCACCTAAATGCGAATCTTCATCATCACCTATCGGCGTTTCCATGGAAATCGGCTCTTTAGCAATTTTTAATACTTTTCGTACTTTATCTTCCGGCATTTCCATTTGCACGGCCAATTCTTCAGGCGTTGCTTCTCGGCCTTTTTCCTGCATGATCTGCCTGGAAATACGATTCAATTTATTAATCGTTTCAATCATATGCACTGGAATACGAATGGTTCTTGCCTGATCTGCAATAGACCGGGTAATTGCCTGACGTATCCACCAAGTTGCATAAGTCGAAAATTTATAACCACGCCGGTATTCAAACTTATCCACCGCTTTCATCAAGCCGATATTTCCTTCCTGAATTAGATCCAGGAATTGCAGGCCACGATTGGTATATTTTTTAGCAATAGAAATGACCAATCTTAAATTGGCTTCAATCATGTCTTTCTTGGCACGACGTGACTTAGCTTCGCCGATTGACAAACGGCGACTAACATCCTTTATTTCGGCAATCACCATGCCATTTTTATCTTCTATTGCAGAAAAATGAGTCTCGACTCTTTTAATTTCTTTCTCTTTATCCTTGAGTACCAGCGCAGTATTCTCATTTTGCTCTGCAAAACGGGAAAGCCATTTTAAATTGGTCTCATTACCTATAAAGTTATCGATAAATTCCTTACGATTAACTTTTGCCTGCTTTACACAAATACTCAAAATAAGCCGCTCTTGATCACGAATACTTTTCGTGATCCCAGCAACCATGGCCACCTGTCTCTTAAAATACTGCGGAGCCCATTTAATCTCAAGAAACCGCTCAGCAAGCGCATCAAAAGCCTGATTAGTTTTCTCATGCTTATAGCCATTTTTCTTTAATGATGCTTCAACACGTTTATAAGCTTGCTGAATTTCAGTAATTTTTTCCTCAGCTTCTTCAAAAGTCGCGCCTGTTGGCTCAGGAACTTCATCTTTGTCGTCATCACCATCTTTCGCATCGGCTGGCGTTGCTGCAACTCTAGAGTCATCATAGTCTGGCTCATTCAGATCGATAAAATCACTTAAGATATCCGTTAAGCGCAAGCCATTTTCTTCGCCTATCGTTGCAAAATCAGCAAACAATGTTTCAACAACTAATCTGGAGCGCGAGATAGCTCGTATAATCTGGCGCTGACCTTCTTCAATTCTACGCGCGATCTTCAACTCTTCTGGTCGTGTCAATAAGCCAACTGAGCCCATTTCACGCATATACATTCTAACTGGATCAGTGGTACGCCCAAATTCACTATCAACCGAGGCTAATGCAGCAACTTCTTCCGCATCATCGTCATCATCATCGGAAGTAACTTCCTCAGATAAATCCTCATCATCTTCAGGCGCAGACTCATGAACCTTGATACCAAGGCCATTAATCATACCGATAATATCTTCTATTTGCTCAGGATCTACAATTTCACTAGGCAAGTGATCATTAACTTCGGAATAAGTTAAATAACCTTGCGCTTTTCCTTTAGCAATTAATTGCTTAAGCTGGGATTGCTGTTGTTCTTGATTCATTTTTCACTCTTAAAATGCTATATGAAGCCATTCGATATAGAAAATTACTTATGTACGACTAGCCAACATGCTTAACAATTCCTTTTGCTCATGCTCCACTAATCCGCTCGCTCGCTCCTTTGCGATCAACTCATCAAGGCGCTGCTCTCTACCCTGATCTATTAATCTATCTACCGCACCTGAAAACTCTTCATTTACTTCATCCCCTGAAATAAAAAAATCATGATTCATCATGATATGTATATATTTTTCTTCGTCCTGACCTCGAAAATACTCTATTAGCCTAGGCAAATTAATATCGGGGTGCTCTTCGATTATTTCAACTATTTTTTTTAGCAAAGCTATGCCGGGAAAGTTCAGCGTTTGCCAATGTATTTCTTTTTGTTCAATGACTCCAATCAAGTTTGGACTTTGCAACAATAAAGAAATTGCAATTCTTACCGGAGATAAATTTGTATCTTCCTGTTTTTTCTTATGTCTAGCTTGACCAAGTGTAGTTGGCTTTTGAAAAAAATCTAGCTTATCTACTCTGGATAATTTTTTTAATTTTTCCAGCATCAACTCTTGAAACACTCCGTTAGGCAATGTTTGCAAATAACCCTTGGCTTTATTTACTAAACTTGCACGCCCTTCCATATCATCCAGGTTCAGCCCCTGGCCTAAGCGATCAAAAAAATAATCTGACAACGGCTGTGCCGAAGTCGCATTTCCTTCGAACGCCTCCAAACCCTGATCTCTAATAAATATATCCGGGTCACTCCCCTGGGGAAGCTGCATTATCTTTATCTGCCGACCATCCCTAAGACTAGGGAAAGCGGCTAGAACTGCACGCCAGCTTGCTTCTCTTCCAGCCTTATCGCCATCAAAACAAAATACAATTTCAGTACTAAAGCGAAATAATAACTCCAGATGCTCTTTTGAAGTTGCGGTTCCCAGGGTTGCCACTGCATACGTCACACCAAACTGGGCTAGAGCGATCACATCCATATACCCTTCAACGACAACAATCCTCTCTGGCTTTGAATTTCTCGCCAGCAATTCATACAAACCGTATACTTCACGTCCTTTATGAAAAACGGCTGTCTCAGGAGAATTTAGATATTTAGGCAAAGAGTCATCCAAAACCCGACCACCGAAACCTAAAACTCGCCCTCGTCTATCCCGAATAGGGAAAACAACCCGCCCGCGAAAACGATCATAAACAGAACCGCCGTCTTTGGATATCGCCAAACCCGCATCAATAAGCTGTTGCGCTTCAAACTGCTTGGATAATGTATCCCAGCTATCGGGTGCAAAACCGACCTGAAATTCGCGCGCCACCTCACCACTCAAACCACGAGTCTTAAGATAGTCTATCGCGACTTTAGCTGAATCATTTTCCCGTAGCTGCTGTATAAAAAAACCAGCAACCTGCTCAAGCACCTGAAAAATTTCTGCCGTGTTATTTTTCTTCGCTGGAACCTGACTGCTACTTGACTCCCTCGGCACTTGCACACCGACAAAGTCTGCCAGATCTTCCACAGCCTCAACAAAGTCAAGATGGCTATAGTCCATCAAAAAGCTAATGGCATTACCACCCGCACCACAGCCAAAGCAATGATAAAGCTGCTTATTACGCGTTACCGCAAAACTGGGGGTTTTTTCAGTATGAAAAGGACACCGAGCAACATAATTACTGCCCGTTTTTTTCAGTGGCACATAAGAATCTACCAGGTCGACTATATCTACCCTGACTAATAAGTCATCTATAAAAGAACGAGGGATCCTGCCAGCCATAAACAGCCGAGCCTATGTGCCGACTAATAATTCCTTTATTTTTACGCTTACTACAGCCATATCTGCCCGACCCTGCATGGCTGGTTTTAATATTGCCATAACTTTACCCATATCCTTAATTGAGCCTGCCGAACTGTCTGCAATAGCCGCCTTGACCATGCTGCTAATTTCTTCTTCAGTCAATGCCTGAGGCAAAAACTCCTGAATTATCAGAACCTCAGCTTCTTCCACTGCCACCAGATCTTCACGACTCGCGTCACGATATTGTCTGATCGATTCTCTGCGTTGCTTTTGCATTTTATCTAACACAATAAGCACTTGTTGATCGTCCAGAACAATACGCTCGTCCACTTCCCTTTGCTTAATAGCAGCCAAAATTAACCGGATAGTACCTAAGCGAACTTTTTCCCGGTCTCTCATGGCCTGCTTCATTTCGTCTTTCAGGCGATCTTGCATAGTAGTCATCTTTGCTTACAGCTGTGGACGGCCACGACGAAGGTTTTTCAAAGCATAACGCTCACGTGATAATTTCTTTAGATGACGCTTTACTGCTGCTGCTGCTTTACGTTTGCGCTCTGCAGTCGGTTTTTCATAAAACTCACGACGACGCACTTCAGACAAAACCCCTGCTTTTTCACAAGACCGCTTAAAGCGGCGCAGAGCAATATCAAATGGTTCGTTTTCTTTAATTTTAATTGCGGGCATAAATTTTTCCAGTTTGCTAAAATTCTTAGTTATTGAGCCAGCCAAAAACAATATGCATCAGCTAGCGAACTCTAAATTATAGCAGTAATTATTTTAAAATCAAAAAATCAATGTACATTTTAGGGATAGAAACCTCTTGTGATGAAACTGGCGTAGCGCTATATCATAGCGACCGAGGCCTGATTCAACATAGCCTATACAGCCAAATTGCGATGCATAATGAATACGGCGGCATCGTTCCCGAACTCGCCTCCCGTGACCATATTCGCAAACTTGTTCCGCTAATAGATGAATGCCTGCAGCGCAGTCAACTTACTAAAGCAGAGATCCAGGGTATCGCCTATACTGCGGGACCTGGCTTGATAGGCGCATTGCTCGTCGGCGCAGCTACGGCTAAAAGTCTGGCCTGGTCATTAGATATTCCAGCCCTAGGCGTACATCATATGGAAGGTCATCTACTTGCACCCATGCTGGAAAAACAGCCGCCCGAATTTCCTTTTGTTGCCTTGCTGGTTTCAGGCGGGCATACCTTATTAGTTGAAGTCAAAGCTATCGGGCAATATCAACTACTAGGCGAATCCCTGGATGATGCCGCAGGTGAAGCCTTTGATAAAGCCGCCAAAATGCTTGGACTTGCCTATCCGGGCGGCCCCTTATTAGCCAAACTCGCCGAACAAGGAAACGCAAACCGCTTTAAATTTCCCCGCCCAATGACCAACCGTCCCGGCCTGGATTTCAGTTTTAGCGGCCTGAAAACCTTTACCATGAACACCTTAAATAACACTGAGAAGACAGCACAAGACAAGGCAGATGTTGCGTTTGCATTTCAACAGGCAACTGCCGAAACGCTAGCGATAAAATGCAAACGCGCTCTCAAACATACGGGGCTCAAGCGCCTGGTTGTTGCAGGAGGAGTCAGTGCCAACACTCAGATACGGCAAACATTAACAACAATGTGCAATAAAGAACGAGCCGAAATATTTTTTCCCAGGCCTGAATTTTGCACCGATAACGGCGCGATGATTGCCTATGCGGGTTGCCAGCGCCTCCTTGCTCAACAGCAAGAATCTTTAAGCATTAATGCCAGACCTCGCTGGCCAATTGATGAACTATATGCCAGAACTGAGTAACTACCAAACAATTATATTGTTACCATGAAGAGCATGAATACCCTGAAGATTTGACCGCCTTAACCTTTATTTTCTTCATGAGCTTCATGGTAAAACTTTAAAACCAGTATTAACTCTCTTCACCTGCCAGCAAACGCCGAATATTAGTCTTATGTCGCCAGATTAGAATAACTGCGATTAAAGCGGCGACATACACCAAAGGCTGCATGCCCATTATCAAATAAACATAAGCAGGTGCCAATGTGGCCGCCACTAATGCAGATAATGACGAAATTTTGAATAATTTATACACTGCAACCCAGCTTAGCAGTACTGCCAAACCAACCATCCAGTTCGCCCCTAATAAGACACCAAACGAAGTCGCCACACCTTTGCCCCCGACAAAACCAAAAAAAATCGGATATAAATGCCCTATAAAGGCAGCAAGCACTACTGCGGATAAAATCAACGGATCCACTGCTATAAACTGCGCCACCATTACCGGGATTAATCCTTTGAGCATATCGCCCACCAAGGTAATAGCCGCCGCTTTCTTGCCGCCAATACGCATCACATTAGTCGCCCCCGGGTTTCTCGAGCCTTCCGCGCGTGGGTCTGGCAAACCCATTACCCGACAAACAATAATTGCACTGGAAATGGAGCCTAATAAATATGCAACTGGGACTAAAAGCCATTCAATCATTTTTCTATCCTATTTTTAAAAAATATAAGTTCACTACTGCATAACAGGGCAATTTCCCTGCTACAATTACTCATACAGTAATGTAATTATAAATAATAACTGGAATCTTAATGGACATTATTTTTTTAGGTGGCTTAAAAGTTGACACAATTATCGGCATCTATGACTGGGAGCGGGAAACCCGACAAACAGTTATTCTGGATATTGAAATGGCTCACGACATCAAAAAAGCCGCTGTAACAGATGATATAGAAGACACTTTAGACTACAAAGCCGTTTCCCAACACGTAGTGAGTTTTGTAGAACAAAGCGAATATTTTCTGGTAGAAAAACTTGCCGAAGAAATCAACAGCAGCATTCGTAAAGAATTTAATGTTCCCTGGGTAAAACTAACACTTAATAAAAAAGGTGCCATCAGCGGAGCTAGCGATGTCGGCATCATCATAGAGCGCGGCGCAAAATAATAATGCCTCTCTGCTTTATCAGTCTAGGTAGTAATATCAATCGGGAGCATAATATTTCTTCCGCTCTTGAGGTATTACACTGCAAATTTGGCGAACTCACTTATTCCAGCACTTATGAGTCAGCTTCAGTCGGCTTTTCTGGTGAAGCCTTTTTAAATCTGGTTATCTCTTTTTTCAGTGACCATGACCCACTACACATCACCTTACAGTTAAAAAGCATAGAAACAGATCACCAGCGAGTTCGGACTCAAGAAAAATTCTCCTCACGCACACTCGATCTGGACCTGCTCTTATATGGTCAGCAGATTATATCTAACAACGCCCTCAATATTCCGCATGATGACATCCTTAATTACGCTTTTGTCCTGGAGCCTCTCGCTGAAATAGCGCCTAATCGACATCACCCGATTAAAGATATCTGCTACCAAGAACTCTGGCAAGACTTTGACAAAGATACCATTCAGCAAGAGAAAGTTGATTATGCTTTAATAAAACATACCAGCGAATCCTAATTCTTTATCTCCGCAAATATTAATATAATAACAGCACCTTGGAAAAAGCAGGATCTGCACTATACTTACTTACTCATCAATCGTAGAGGGATTTAAAATGAGAAAGCTAATTATAATGTTAATGTTTTTGTCATTTAGCGTGTTTGCAGAGCCGGTAAACATCAACACCGCAAACGACAAAGAAATCTCCACCGCACTAGATGGAGTGGGAGATAAAAAAGCAAAGGAAATTGTAAAATATCGTGAAATAAATGGCGCATTTAAAAGCATTAATGAACTCAGCAATGTCAAAGGGATCGGTGATAAGACCATTGCCAAAAACAAGAAAAACATTAAATTAAAATAGGGGTAATATTCTTCCACTTTAATGAGGAGGACAGAGCCATTCTGCCCTCCCTATCAAACCCTGCAACGAACCATTAAACGCATTAGATCAACCTACCCAGCTGGGTAACCAAACAAACCATCATAAAAACCGCGCATAATCCCGCAAAACTGGCTCCCTCTTTCTTTATCAAATAAAGAAAAATAAGCTAAAGTAAAAATTAACTTAGCAAAATTATTAGCTTTCCAGCTAAATGGAACATAACTACGCCGATACATCCACAAACTATTGCGTACAATTGTATAGTGCCTTTGACCACTACGACGAGGCATGGTACGCCAGCCAAAGAACCAGAACCTTACAACAGAATCACCTAAATAATGATGCAATATTCCCTGACATGAACCGAAGACATTAAAGCCCTTCGCTTTCACCCGCATATACCATTCAGTCTCAACGTGGTCTATAAAAAAGCTTTCATCGAAAGGACCAATTTTTTCCCATGCTGGTAAATAGATTAAACTGCCGGATGAATTTAAAAACTCACAAGGAATCAGGCTCTCGCCTTCTACGCAACGAAACGTGCGCCAGACACCATCAACCATTGAAGAAAAGCCTAACTCTTTATTTGACCTTGGATCAATTAACCGTGCCCCTAGCGCAGCAAACCGCTTATCAACCCTAAGCTGCTCAGAAGCAGAATCAACCAGTTGCTTCAATAAATCTCCCCTGGGAATACTGTCATGATCCAATAATAAAACAAACTCACAGCCCAATTTTTTAGCGAGTTCCATCCCTTTATTTTGAGCTGCAGCGATACCAAGATTTTGCCCAAGCTCAATCAACTTTCTGTTTTCTGCATCCAAACCGACCCAGACATTCAACAAAGCGATTGAATTAGCATTTGAACCATTATCCACAACAATAACCGGCTGATCATCTAACGCAGCTAATTGCTGCTTAAATATATCTTCAGGCGGATTA
>LWDU01041706.1_pt1 | contig 44794 bp, 40 predicted proteins | sample 727161 | NCBI WGS metagenome assembly LWDU01 (sample SAMN04566230, study PRJNA314399) | hydrothermal vent metagenome | isolation source: deep sea hydrothermal plume seawater | place: Mexico: Gulf of California, Guaymas Basin | collected 2004-07-11
AACCATTGATTAATATAGATTTAATGAGTTTAAAAATCCGCTTTTGTTACACCCTTTGTTACATTAAAAGTACCAAAAAAAGCGGCCTAATCACTCAACGCATTAGCTCTATAGCTTCTAACCCGCTCATTCCTACTTCAACCCCCAGCGCCAACGCGGCATCTGAAACAGCACTTATTGTAGACTTGAGCATCTCATCATGATTGCTTACTCCATTCACTATGGCACAAGCTTCACCCATCTTATCGCAAGTCTCAGCATTAATGTAACCACATGCTAATAACCCTGATTCACCTTTTATAATCAGAAGAGGTGCTACTAGCTCAATTCGCTCACGCTTTAAATTAGACCAATCCATAGCTGCATTGGCACAAGTAGCACCAGCTAGTAACATTAAAAGTAGAACTATGTGTCTCATGGATTGCCCTCTTTATCATCGTCTAACAGCAAACCCCATGGATGCTACTTCTCAAGTTCTGTCTGACAGTTTGTCGAACCCAGGATTCTGTCTATATTCTTAAACGTTTATTCGGACATCCTTGTACCCTAAAATATTACCAACGCTTCACGGATAAGTAACACTAGCAGCGCCACCCATGAAAGCAAAAAGATGCCGAAACGCAGTAGCACAATGTTGATCGTTGCCTGAACCAACGAATGCACCACGCGAATAATAACAAACGCCCAGGCGACATTAACTGCCATGGCATCGACATGACCAGCCACTGCAATAGCAATGCAGGTTGCATAAAAGAGAGTCGGTTGTTCGAACAGATGATTGTAATTATCAGCGATACGACGCACCTCTGATGGCAAATACTTCATGCCGCCTGGGTGACCCATTTCAGCAGCCGGAATATCGGCTTTACTAATGGCTGGAACCCGTGTGGCATACATCCAAATCATCATCACACCACTCCACAAGCCAAGCGCGATAACCGGCTGTAAAATTTCTGAAGCGCCCATGTTCTGTCCCCTATTTAATTTAAGTCTTTGTACCTTGAGTCTTGGTTTTCCTCTTCCTGAATCCCTTCAAAAGCCGCATTAAGCTGGTTGCACACTATTTAGGTTTCTAAGGGCCATTTTCTTGGCTCTCCCAATTTCAAGCTCAGAAAGAATGTGTGGCACATTGTGTGACAGTCAAAGACTGTATTCAAGGATAGAGTGTATCCAACGACACGCTGCCACCTTGCTCCCGGATATGAATCATAGCGCTTATTTTTCGATTTACCGGAGCCGCAATACCCAGCTCCTCTGCACGGTTCGCGACTGCCTCATTGAGGAACGCAATTTCGGTTTTTCTGCCTGCTTTAATATCCTCCCACATTGAAGAGCGCGCGTGCGGATCGATGTCCAACATGGCTTTGGCCAAGCGCAGGAATATCCAGTTTGGCAAACACAGAATAATAGGCATCCATGAAGGCTTTACCGCTGTAAATTGGGCCAACTCAACGCCTTCCATCTTTGCTACTGCCAGCCATTCACGCTGGGCGGCAGCATAAATCTTTCGGAGTTGACGGTTCTCAAGCTGAGTTTTAATGGGCTGATCTGCAATTGCATTAAACGCATTGTTCAAGTTAAGCAGTAATTTACCGTAGATCACAGGCTGCATATCGACATGCACTTCACAAGGGAAACCAATATCGCCGAGCTGCTTTGCAAGTTGTTCTGTTACAGGAGTCGGGTGAAACAGCAACGTTCCTTCAGTGCCACGATGAAAATGCGCGTTGGCCTGACTCAGTATGTTGAAAGGCGTGATGCCCTGCTTCACTTTCTCGCGCGGCAAGTGTTGCCGAATGGGTGCCAGACTGTCGAGGCCATTTTGCATGAAAAATAGCTCCGTCCCACTTTTGGCCAGATGCTGCAGATCGGGAAGCGCATCCTCGAGCTGATGGCACTTCAGTGTCACGAATGCCGCATCAAACTTCTCATCTGCCAACTGCGTAATCAACGCAGTTGGCATGACTTTTTCATGCTGACCCGTATAGTCAGTGAGTGTCATACCAGCGGCATCCACGATCGAATCGCGGATGCGTTCGCGGCAAATTAGGCTGACCTCATGACCGCAAAGTTGCAACAGCCCCCCGAGGTAACAGCCGGTTGAGCCGGCACCAAAAATTGCCAGTTGCATGTATTCTCCTCAAAGCGCATTACCCGGCGCATGTTTCGAGCCCTTCCTATTCGGCACACCTGTAACGGCCCTACGCATGCTCTAAAAGACCCATCGTCAATTAAATGATAAAACTATGGTGTCTAAGCCAAACATTAAATACTTAGATCACGCAAGTTGTAATCTTTTAATTCCGCCTTGGCAGCATCATTCCAGTGAAAGGTTTTGCCTGAATCGATAAACGGCCGATACTTATAAGAAGGCTCTTCTGGAAAACGTTGTTTACGAGCATCGATTGCATAACCAAGCGCTTTAGAACGCTCTTCGATCAAGGCCTCATCGTAAAACATAGGCTCACTGTACAAGCCAGCGCCTTGAACCCCTAACACCGATGAACGGCGGTGAAAGCCGAAATTCACTGTGACTCGCGGCTCAAAACCGCAGTTAGGAAATGATCCGTGAAGCAGCTGACGATTACAGATAATGACATCGCCGGGGTTACAGAGCAAAGGAATCATCCCTTCGATGCGTTCACTGCCGGACTGTTCCACCAATTTTTTAATATCAATTTTACCAACCTTATGACTGCCTGGCTTTACCCAAACTCCATTTACTGCCGTGCTACCGTAAACCTGAGCCATAAAATTGAAACCATGAATCCCTTCATCGAAGTCCTTACTCTCCCAGTGCGTAGCGCCGTCCTGATGCCATGAGACCGCAGCGCCAATACCTGGTTCCTTGATAAATAGACTTTCATTGAACGGGGCAAAATCCTTGCCATTGATTGCCTCGGCCACGTGTAACAACTGCGGGTGACCATAAACGCGCAAGCAGCTTTCAGAAAACTGCAGAGAGCCCAGCAAAATAAATGGCACATGCTTTGGCGCCAGTTCGCTCGCCTTCGGTTCAAATAACTTAACCTGATGGCGGCCATTGGCCAACTCGGTCCCTCCCAGTGGATCTCCCAAGGGCTTTGACCATACAAGATTGGGCGCAAGACAATCCGCCCCCAAGGCTGGCTTGCCGTCCTTAGTATGCTTACCGTTGGGCTCAGAAGGGTAGGATTCGCGTATGGCTTGCAGATCGTTTTTTATATCGTCCAGCTCTTCTTCTGCTAAAACCCCCTCAAATATGTAAAAGCCATATTTAGAGTATGCGTCCAAAATGTCTCGAGCTAAGTCACCCTTCTCATCAAAGCGAATCGCGCCGCGGTTGTGTAAAAGGTAAGCTTTTCTTCACCCTCGATGAGATAGTCACGCATAGCATCGGCATCCTCGCCATAGTGGGCTGCACAAGCGACAATTGATTGGCTGATATCTTGTTTCATAAAGAGTCCTTTGCTAATATTTACATTTTTTACTGGCAATCAATTTTAATGCATACTTAAATCTGTGGTCAAGCACTTTTAATGCATACTCAAATCTGTGAGTCAAGCACTTTTAATGCCTGAGGTCGATAAATGAACAACGCAGTCATTGCTCGGGGAAATACTACCCGGCAAGCGAACAAAAAGTTACGTCGCCAACGCATCCTCGATGTCGCTCGACATTTGATTTCTACAAAGGGCTTCGAGGCGTTCACCCTGAGTCAGCTCGCCTTGGAGGCTGAGGTATCCACGCCTACGATTCACAATCTATTTGGCAAGAAATACAATATTTTTCAGGAGCTTGTTGCAGAGATGGTTATGACGATCGGTGTCGCTATGTCTAGTTCTGACGTGTCCGACCCTATCGAGGGCGCCGAAGTCTTTATCGACAATTTGCTACAATTATATGCAAAAGATGAGGCGTTTTATCGCGCCGCATTTATAGCTGGAGACCGAACAAAGTTGTTCGAACATGAGTTACCAACCGGGATTTTCCATCAATCACTACAAATAGCGGAACGCATCTGCGCTGCCGCCAAAGAAAACGGTTTTCTTCAAGGCAATATCGAAACGACTAAGCTTGCCGAGCAACTTTTCGGCTGTCAGCGGCTCGCACGTCAAGACTGGATTAATGGGTATATCGATTTGAAGCGCTATCGCACTCAGGTTTTGATTGGCATGTATATGACTTATGCTGCCGATGCCAGGCCCGATTTTTACCAAAGGCTGTGCGAAAAAATCGAGGAGCTAAGCAAAAACTAACGCTGTAATAGGTTAAATCGGTTGTAAGCTTCGCTTTTGTTACATCCTTTGATACATACATAAAGGATTAAAGGCTACCTTTTGTTGTTATTTTTATTAGTTTAGTTCGCATAGCTAGAGCCTCCATTTTGTTTTGACTATACTAATAAAGCAAAGGTCTATAAAAGTTGAGGTATTAAGTGTTTCATACTCCCGATCGATCAGATATCACTCCAAACTTCTCTCCAACAGAAGACAATGATGTCATCGACATAGCGTGGTGCACTGGAATCCTTTCAGAAGGAAGACCGTTTAGAGCAGAGTATTGGGTTCAAGACCAATTGACCTTACTTACCTTTTTTGTCTCTGTATCTGGCATAGAGAATTACTCTGATGAGCAACTTGCTAACTTTTTAGAGGCAGAGAATCTTATAGAATTCCGAGGAGATAAACGCTCTGTGGGGTCAATGGTAATAAAAGATGCCAGCGATAATGAGATGTGGTCTATAACGATCTGTATTCATGACACTTCTGAAATATATGCGGATACTGAGCTAAAATTCAACAATTATTAGGAGAATCTAGATTTACGACATCATTGGAGACATTCACGGCCATGCAGATGAACTTGTTAAGTTATTAAAACACTTGGGTTATAAGCAAACAGACTTAGGCTACGCTCATGAGTTTCGAAAAGTGATCTTTTTAGGAGACTTTATAGATCGCGGAGAGAATTTGGCACAGCATAAACAAGTATTAAAGATCGTAATGACGATGGTGCAGAATAAAAATGCACTGGCAGTTATGGGTAACCATGAATTTAATGCTCTCGCATATCACACACATCATAATGGAAAATATCGGCGTCCTCATACACGCAAAAACACTAAGCAACATCAAGCCTTTCTTAACGAATTTAGTGGTAAATCAAAGAACAAAACGGCAGTGCTTGAATTTTTTTATAGCCTGCCCCTATGGCTCGAAGTTGATGGTATTCGCGTTATCCATGCATGTTGGGATGACGCTCATATTGCGACAATGAACAAGATCTGCCCCGCCAACAAACTAGACCGGGCAGCACTGATAGAAGCCACTAAAAAGGGCAGCGCCGCCTACACAGCAACTGAAGTTTTACTCAAGGGGATAGAGTACGAATTACCCAAAGGTAAAAGTTTCCAAGACCAAGATAAAACCCACAGAACCGCCGTTAGAATTCAGTGGTGGAAGCAAAACGCAACTAAGTTAGGCGAGGTCGTATTGCCCGTTGGTTTGGATATTGGTGACGCATCTAGGCGGCCGGTTCCAGTGAATATCCCAATGTATGCAGGTAATCAACCACCCTGCTTCATCGGCCATTACTGGCTTGACGGTGAGCCTGCCCCTTTAGCAGACAATGTGGCATGTCTAGATTACTCTGTCGCTAAAGAAGGTAAACTTGTGGCGTATCGTTGGGATGGAGAAATGAAATTAGATGCAGAAAAATTTACCCACGCTAAAAGATAGGCATACCATGTTATCTGGATAAGACATTAGACTGTAAGGATATAAGTCCATGGGATAATGCAACACATACCAAATAGGAACCATACGGATCGAACTAGCAGAACATGACCTTTGATAATCAAACTCAAAAATCGAAATACATAGCTGGAATAAGGGATCTGCTTAGGCTTTTCTATGGCACTAAGGACCTTAACTCAGCTTATCGAAAAAAACTTGAAGCTAAACTCGATGGTTTTATCGCCGCTGGCCTTTTAATCAACCTAATATCGGAAAAAGAACTCCAAAACATTATTGATGAGGAGTATATGACGGCATTTGGTATGACAAGAAATGAGCGCCGCGAAAAATTAAAATTAGAGTCAAACGAAACAGAGATAGATTGGAAGATATATGACATCCCAACGATTCACCGTCAGTGATCTCCAATACGAGGAATTTCAGGACTATCGAAATTCCATCTACCCAAAAATCTAAACACAGTATCGTTAGCGGATATATCAACATAAAAGCTTTCAATTAATACAATCGCTGTAACGGGTAACGCCTTATTGCCAGATGAGTCTGTTGCAGAAAAAGTGACTTGGGTGCTACCTACTGGAAACATTTCTGGCGCATCGTTATAAACAATAACCGAATTATCAACACTGTCTTGGGCAGTCGCACTATTTAGAAATGTTACTATCGAAGTCGCAGCCGAAGGGGTTCCGTCTCCATTAATCGCTGCCACCGTCGGTCGGCAGCAGTTCTATTTTGTTGAAATACATCAGGTAATGATCCAGGGGGGCTTCAGGATAGAGCCTGATAATGGCTCTGCCGGCGCTATTTGCGCCGAGTTGGCCGATCGTCTCAGTTTTGTATTCGTACCATCCTTCCGTGGATCGTACCGTTCCCTCGATCTGCTCCGAACCCATCTCCAGGATGTAGCGGGCGTTTTCCCATCCGGGCCTTGCGGCATAAGTGATGTCGACCTGATAGGTCCCCGGTGCATCCACCTGAACATGCCACTCCACAAAGTCGCCAGGTGTCTGCATTTTCGATATATGAAAATGTCCGGACTCTCCTCGGCGGTTGAAGCGTTTCTGGGCGTTTCCAGATGTGGAGGCAGACAGGTAGTCCAGCGAGATCCTCCCATCCTCGGCCTGTTCCACTATATAGGGGTCGATATCAGGTTCGCCATTGATCTCGAGAACATAAACCGTACTGACGTCATCCGTTGGTTCCGCGGGCAGGCTGATCGCAAGGTCACCGTCTTCATCCCGGTCAACGGTGAGTGTCTCTTCCGGACTCAAGAGCGGGTAGGCCTTTATAATTTCGTTATTTAAACCCGCAAGATTCAGTTGTCCATTCCTGGGCCAGTCGAATACATGCAGGAAGAGCCGGTTGCTCTTTCGAGTGCTGTACCCCCAGGGTAGTTCGTAGGGAAACGGAGATGGCGATGTTCCATAGATGCTCTCCGAGTTTCTTTGCATCCAGTCTCCAACCGCATTCAGCACATTGATCGATGGATTCGGGATAACCCCCTGACCTGTAGGGCCAACGTTCAACAGGTAATTGCCGCCTTTACTCACAATCGTGACCAATCGCCTGATGACTTCGTCAGGAGTTTTCCAATTGCTGTCAGATTTGCTGTAACCCCAGGTGTCATTCAAAGTTTGCGGGGTCTCCCAGTATTCCTCGATACCCCCGATCGGCATACCGTTGTCGGTCATGCTCTGGTAGTCACCCAGGAGTTCCTTGTCGTAGTGGCCAACCCGGCCGTTGACCAGAGTTCCCGGCTGCAGATTGTGAACGAGGTCGGCAAATTCCTGCCCCTGTTCCTGCGTGTACATCCCCCGGTCGAACCATACGACACCCAGAGGCCCGTACTCCGTCAATAACTCCGTCAGCTGAGGGATGGATTTCTCGTCGAGGTAGCGGCGGAACAGTTCCGGATGATCCATGGTATCCAGATTGGTTTGGGAAGAATCAAAATCCCAGAAGTTCCCATAGGCATAAGGGTGCTCCCAATCCTCGCGATGGGAATAGTAGACGCCGAATTTAATGCCGGCCTCTGCACAAGCTTCTGCCAGTTCTCGCAGGGGGTCGCGTTTGAAAGGAGTGAAGTCGACGATATTGTAGCCGCTGACCCGTGAATCAAACATGGCAAAGCCGTCATGATGTTTTGCCGTAATGATGATGTACTTCATGCCGGTTTTCTTGGCCAATGACACCCATTCCCTGGCATCGAAACCAGTCGGATTGAACGTGGCCGCGATTGCCCGGTATTCTTCCACGGGGATTTGGAACCGCAGCATGATCCACTCTGCTATGTCTCCTTGTTCTATTCTTTGTCCGTTCCATTCCCCGCCGAGTATGGAATAGGGTCCCCAATGAATGAACATCCCGAACTTGTCGTCTTTGAACCAGGAGGGATTATTGTGCGCCTGTTCCCCGCTACCTGCCTCCTGTTGGGGATCCGGTGCGCATGAAACGAGGAGAAAGCAGAATAAAAGGAAGAGTGTCCTTACAATTTTAACGGGATTATTCACGTTTGTTCTCCGCAGTTTAGTGGCCGAGTCCGGTGGTAATTTGATTTGCTGTCTTTTCGATCGCTGCTTGTGCGGCATCAATCTTCACAGGATGAGAATCGTCCAGAAATTCCAGGAAGGGAACGACCAGTGCTACAGCGACCCTGCCACCATGATCGAAAATCGGGTAGCCGATGTCCTGCACACCGTGAATTTGTGCACTGGAATTACACTCGAAGCCATCACTTCGAATTCGTTCAACAATTTTTTTCAGCGCTGATTCTGAGAGGTTTCGGTGTTCTGAAGGAATCGCCTGCAGCATCTCCTCTCGATCCGCATCGTCGGCAAAAGCGAGGAGAATGTGTCCCGAGCAAGAGTCGAAAAGCGGCGCCTCTGCGCCCAGACGAACACTCAGCACGCGCGCGGAAGGAGCGTTTTGCTGTACCACAACATGCCCCTTGCCTGCGTAATAAATGACCAGGTGACAGGACTGGTCAATGTCCTGAGACAATTGCTTCATTAGCGGTGCGGCGACCAAGTTCAAGCGTCTCACCGGGCCGAGACCGTGAGCAATTTCGAACAACTTCAATGTCAGTTCGTAGCGTTCCGAATCCGCGTGGTACGCAACAAAGTATTGGGATTTCAGCATAGCTAGGTTGGGCAATGATTAACAAAATTGTGATTTTTAACTAGCCCTGAATATATCATAAAAAATCAATAATTCTGTTACCAAAGAACAGTCGGCAGAAAAATAGCGAATGTGTGACAGTCTAAGGCTATATTCAAGGATAAAAACTTAGGATTCCTACTCTCAAAAAAGCACCCCATGGGGTCAAATGGTTTGCGACTTCAAAAAGACCGTTAAATCCTCGCTTTTTGTTATTTATTATTCAACCGATAAACCATAAAATTTTTTCATAAACCCACCGTTCTTTCTACAAAGCCTTCCTAAGCGAAAAGCTCACTTTATAGCTGAAGAGGTCTGGGTGTGACACCCAACATTAACGCGCTGGCTACGCTAATCATTGGCACTGTGAGCATTGGGATCATCATCGCCAGCTGGATAATGTTCAGGCAAAGCAAGCGTAACGGCGTTAAATGAGTGTTGAGTCACCTCTCAAACGCTAGAATCGATCAATATCAATCAGCCTAAAGGCTAACCCATCGCCGCTGTTGATTCTCTAGCCGCTTGCAAATCAACATTCTTTATAGGGAGCTGCCGAATACGATTACCGGTGGCATTAAAGATTGCATTTGTAAGCGCCGAAGCAATCGGCGGAGTGCCGGGTTCGCCAGCGCCGCCCCAGTCTGCACCACTGTTGATTATATGGGTCTCGATCGCAGGCGCATCCGACATTCGGACGGACTGATAATCATGGAAGTTACTCTCCACCACAGCACCGTCTTTAATAGAGATCTCACCAAACAAGGCCGCACTCAACCCATAAATAATGCCTGATTCAATCTGCGCCTTCATACCATCAGGTGACACCGCATAGCCTGCATCGATAACCGCCACCACCCGATCGACTGATAGATTGCCATCTTTGACGGTCACTTCGACAACTTCTGCAACGATGGAGCCAAATGAAGACTGCAACGAAATACCTCGCCCTCTTCCAGGCGCCAGCGGTAGATGCCACTGGGCCTCTTTAGCCGCCTTGGTTAATACAGCAAGTTGTCGTGGAAGATGCTGTAGGCGCGCAACACGATAGTCAAAGGGATCCTGGCCTGCAGCCACTGCCACTTCATCGATAAATGATTCAGTGAAAAACCCATGATGAGAATGAGCTACGCTACGCCAAGCCCCGAAGGGAATGTGAGTAGGACTGCGCACGTGACCAATATCCTGTACATCAACTGAATAAGGTATGAGCGCAGCTTCATCGGGCTCATGTTTGTCCACATAGGTGTTTTCCCATGCAATTAGATCACCACTGTCATCAATCGCAGCGCGGAAGCGGCTCTGAATAGCAGGACGATAAAAATCTTGCCGAACATCTTCTTCCCGTGTCCAAATAAGCTGTACCGGACGTCCAAGACTCACCGCCAACTGCGCTGCCTGAATCGCATAATCAGGCCTTGATTTACGGCCAAAGCCGCCACCCATAAAACAATTATGCAAAGTGACGTTCTCAATATCAAAACCCAGCGCGTCGGCAATGGATTGTCGAAAGCTCAATGGGCTTTGGCAACCTACCCAAACTTCGCAATGACCATCCTTAACCATGGCAGTTGCGTTTAGAGGCTCCATGCAGGTGTGGGCGAGAAAAGGCACACGATAATCAGCATTGATCACCTGAGCTGCATTCTCCATAGACGCTACTAAATCGCCCTGCGCAATATCAGATTCACGATCCACACCAGCGCTTATATCTCGATCAAACTGCTTGAAAATTGCATCACTGGATACACCATCATTCTCTGTGCTCCGCCATTGAATATTAAGAGCATCCATCCCCTGTTTGGCGGCCCAATAACCTTTGGCTACCACAGCAACTGATTCTGCATAGGTGAATCCGCCAAGCACTGAACTCACCTCGGCAGACGGTAACTGAATAACATCCACAACGCCGTTGATTGCACGTGTGCGCAATTCATCGACGCTATCGATACCGCCGCCAAAGGTGGGCGCCCGCATCACCGTGGCATAAAGCATGTCAGGTAAGCGTACATCAAGAGCAAAGATTGCCGTACCATCGACCTTACTCGGGAGATCATGCCGTTCGACATGTCGCCCCATAATTTTAAACTCATCTACCGACTTTAAGGTCGGTGATACCGGCGGTGTCATCTGACCAGCCGACTCGGCAAAGGCACAATAGGGCTCCACCCGACCACTGGCTTTGTGAATCAGTTGGCTATTTTCCGCAATCACTTGGTTAACCGGCACTTGCCAAGCCTCTGCTGCAGCGATCTTCAACATCTCCTTCACTGCAGCGCCGGCAATACGCATTCCATATGCACCAGTGGTCCGAACACTGAGACTACCCCCGGTAATCTGCAGATCAAGGGCATGCGCCGTACGAATAAGGGCACCTTCCACAGTGGGGAGAACAAAATCGGGAATATCCGCTCCGGCCAGCAGCATAGCTTGGGCCATGGGATAGTTAGCAAATTCACCAAGAGCAGGCGCTTCTTCAAACTTAACAAGGTCCCAATCAGCATCGAGCTCATCTGCTAACATCTGGGCTAAGGCAGTACCGACACCCTGTCCCATTTCAGCATGTGGAATAATCGCAGTAACCACGTTATCGCTATCAAGCTTTACCCAGGTGTGAAGTAAGGTTTCACCATCGCCGGCAACATATTTGGATAGTTTTGCGGCGCGATTACCCGGACGAATAGCAACACCCACAATTAAACCGCCACCGGCCACAACACCAGCACTAATAAACGCCCTTCTGGTCCACTTACCCATTATTAATCTCCCGAGCTAACTCAGCAACGGCAGGATCAAATTGCTGTACCCCTGCGGCAGACTTAATCGCTCTGCGAATTCGCGAATACATGCCACAGCGACAAATATTGCCCGCCATAGCAATATTAATATCTGCATCAGAGGGCGATGGGTTAGTCGCCAAGAGTGCCGCCGCAGTCATAAGTTGACCAGACTGGCAGTAGCCACACTGGGGTACCTGCTCTTCAATCCAAGCCTGCTGAAGCGGGTGAAGTTCATTATTGCTAGGCGCGAGCCCCTCAATAGTCGTAATTTTTTGCCCACTGACCGCTGACAGAGGTGTGACACAAGAACGCATGGCCGTGCCGTTAACATGCACTGTGCAAGCGCCGCACTCAGCCATACCACAACCAAATTTTGTCCCCGTCAGTGCAAGTTGCTCACGGAGCACCCATAGCAAAGGTGTTGAGGGGTCTACCTGTAGTTTTTGTTCAGTACCATTGACAGTTATTACGGTCATTTTTGACTCTCTCAGCGTAGTTTAGTTTGAGGGTATCATTGTTGCTTTAAACTAATGGCCTAAGGAAAGATTGTCAAACTGCGTTTGATCAATTCTTAGCTATCTACGACTCCTTGGTTCCATCGTCTTTATTTTTCTGAATTAGCGTCGCTAAGCCTTCAGGGTAATCTATGTCATCTGCAATAAAATATTCACTTCTTAGATGCCTCCTCGATTAATGGTGACCTTAAGAGAATTGGCGACTAAGTATTGCCAGTGTTACTGAAGATGGGTTTTTCTCAGACTTTTCAAATTATTCACGTAACTTAGTCCTTATTCCGGGAAACGGTATACGCTTAGAGCATGACAATCAAAAAGTTGAACAGCTTGATCAGTTACTCGATATGGCGTCATTTGATGGTGGCTGCAAAACGTTTGGTACCTTAACTTCTGGTGAAATATAAGATTTTAATATAATGACCAAAACCTCAATTTACCAGACCCAGGTTGAGCATTATATTAACGAGCAATCTATTGTTTTAAAGGGAAACACTCAATATTTTGTTTATAGTGTAAGCCACGAGGCTAGACTCAATTTCAATAATGAAACTATGGAATTATCCTGTGTCCCCTTATTGGTAATTTCAAAAGCCAATTTTGTGATTGGATTGTTTAGTTTCTTAGTCATAGTCTGCATTTACATACTAGTATGATTATATTGTCTACTTGTTAAAATCACCCTAGTCGATATATCATACTGTCCAAGCGAAATGTTGACATAAAGAGAAAGTCACCTTGAAGGGGCGTACCCTCATCGTCATTCAGTTATTGGATTTATAATTTTTAACCTTTTCTACCAATTATTCGAGACTAAATAATGAGCAATCTATTTCAACCCATTGATTTCAAGTGCGGCGTCACCATGAAAAATCGTTTTATGCTGGCTCCCCTCACCAATACCCAAAGCCATACTGACGGAAAATTATCAGATGATGAATACCGATGGTTAACCATGCGCGCCCAAGGTGGGTTTGGCTTAACAATGACCTGCGCTGCCCATGTTCAAGCGATAGGCCAAGGTTTTCCCGGGCAGCTGGGCATTTTTGGTGATCAACATCTTGAAGGTCTTACGCGACTCGCGAGTGCTATCAATAGTGAACACAGCCTATCAGTAGTGCAACTGCATCACGCTGGCATGCGCTCGCCGGAAGAGCTCATTGGAGAATCACCGGTCTGCCCATCGGACAATGCAGAAACTGGTGCAGTGGCTCTGAGTACCGAGGCGGTAGAACAGCTTATAGAAGACTTTATCTGCGCGGCAGAAAGAGCAGTCAAAGCAGGCTTTGATGGTGCCGAGATTCATGGCGCGCATGGCTATATTCTCGCTCAGTTTCTCAGTACAACCATCAATCAGCGCCAAGACCAATATGGCGGCAGTGTCGAAAACCGGATGCGTCCGATCATGCAAATTATCGAGGGTATCCGTAAACGCTGTCCGAGTAATTTTTTGCTCGGCCTGCGACTATCGCCCGAGCGCTTTGACGTGCATCTGCCCGATATTATTGAAGTAGCAAAACGCATTCTTGCCGACGCCAATATAGATTTTCTCGATATGTCGCTTTGGGACTCTTTTAAAGAACCTCAAGATGAGGCCTACAAAGGTCGCAGTCTGTTGTCTTATTTCACCGAATTAGAGCGTGGCGATGTCAAATTAGGCATCGCGGGAAAACTACGCAACCCCGACGAAGTGCGCCAGGCTATGTCGGCTGACATCGACTTTGTTATGCTTGGCCGGGCCGCTATTTTGCACCATGATTTTCCACTACAGATGCAAGCCAATAGCGACTTCACTCCTATCAGAAATCCTGTCTCCGCCAATCATCTGCGCAGCCAGGGTTTGGGTGAGGCATTTATTAATTATATGTCTAACTGGAAAGGCTTTGTTGGCTAGCGAACGCTACAGGCTCAAAAGAGGCGCCAGTGTTTTTTAGCTTAATGCGTAAGCCTTGGTTTCGTACCATTGCCAAATATATCGATCCCTACTGGATAACTAAACAAGGAGTCAATTCTGCCTATAACCACTCACCTATGGTTACCGAAGAACTCATTCAAAGGTACTATGAATTAGCATTGCGTGATGGAAGCAGAGATGCCACCTTAACTCGCTTTAGTACGTATAACACAACTGAAGAGCCGGTCGATACCGCCAGATTTAACGTACCAGCACTTATTATGTGGGGAAGAGAGGACTCATTAATACCCGTTGATGTGGCTGAACTATTCAATGATGCCTTGGAGCAGTCATCACTTGTGATCTATGACAACGTTGGGCATATTCCAATGGAAGAAATACCCAACCGATCAGCAGAGGATGTGTCGAAATTTTTATTAGAGGTCTATGCTGCTAATTGACGCGGTTGCTAGAGGAAGCACGGCAGGCTAATTCGCCCACTAGACTCTAATAAATTTATCTCCCCGAGATATACCCGAGACACCACTGCGGACAACCTCCATTATGCCCATATGAGCTACAGCCTCAATAAATGCATCTAGCTTGTCACTATCACCAGCAAGTTGAACCGTATAAGTCGATGGCGTAACGTCAATAATATGTCCTCGGAAAATCTCCACACAACTTTTTAATTCCGTGCGAACATTACTATCTGTCGCCTTAACCTTAACTAATAGCAACTCTCGTTCGATGTGAGAGCCTACAGTGAGATCCACCACTTTGAGAGTGTCGATCAGCTTATGTAATTGTTTGACGATTTGCTCTGCCATCTGTTCATCACCTTGGGTAGTTAAGGTTAGGCGAGATAGCGTCTCATCATCAGTTGTGGCGGCCGTCAAAGTGTCGATATTGTAACCACGCTGCGCAAACAACCCAACAACTCTAGATAAGGCTCCGAATTCATTTTCCAACAAAATAGAGATTATTCTTTTCATTAGGTTCTCTCCGTCTTGCTTAGCCACAGGTCACGCATTGACCCACCCGGCATGTGCATTGGATAAACATGTTCGGAGCGGTCGACGCAGATATCCATAAATACCACTCGATCTTTCATTGCAAAACACTCGCGCATCTTTTCCTCAAGCTCGTCAAATTTGGTTACCTTTATTCCCACGTGACCGTAGGCTTCAGCTAAAGCCACGAAATCAGGCAGTGACTTCTCATAAACACTCTGAGAGTAGCGGCTGTTGTACTGCATATCCTGCCATTGCCTAACCATACCTAGTGCCGCATTGTTAAGGTTGATAATCTTTACCGGCAAGTTACGTTGGCTGCATGAAGGCAACTCTTGTATGCACATTTGAATGCTTCCCTCTCCAGTAACGCAGGCACTTCATCAAGCAATTGAATGCCCTTCTCGAACGACCGCATTTCAGCATCGTTAGGTTGTTTCAGCCGAACACTAATGAATGCATTTATCGGAAGTCCATACTTCTCCTGATCAACCTTTGCCGTGTAGCCGCCGATTACGCCGCTGGATTCAAGTGCCCTCACCCGACGCAGGCAAGGACGCTGCCGATCCATGACACCGGCGGCTATGACTGTGCACCCTGCTTTTGTGCGAATACTCCGCTACAGCAGTAACGCACGATCATGCTTCAAGTTAATTCGTCGAAATGTAATGGTCTAGCGTTTTGTCATTCACTGCAGGGTGTCCACACTGGCGGCATTTACCCTGTTCACTGCACTCCGTCGCAATACCCGCCCCGGCAGGGCACTCTCTCCATTGACCCAGACGCGATCAATTCCCGTGGACAGGGCGCCAGGGTTTTCAATGGATGCATGATCCTGGATCAGATCTGGATCAAAGAGCACAAGATCAGCGTACATGCCCGGCACCAACAAACCGCGATCGGCTATCCCCATGTGGGCTGCGGCCAGGGCCGACATTTTTCTAACGGCCTGCTCTACCGTCAGTGCCGACCTGTCCCGCACATAGCGAGCTAGCACCCGTGGATAGGCACCATACGCACGTGGATGGGCGTCTTTTTCCCCGTCGGAACAGATATTGGTATGCTCCCACCCCATAAAGGTCTCGATATCCTCTTCCGACATCGCATGGGCGACAATACCGGCGATCTGCTGTCTGATAACGCCGCGTTCAGCGGCCATCGCATCCGACTGCTGAAGCAATTCCAGGTAGGTGGTAACCGGATCTTGCGATCTTTCTCTTGCGATGTCGGCAATACTCTTACCAACAAGAGCGGCGTCCGGTTGGTATAGAGTCACCACGATTTTTTCCGGCGGCGCAATCTCCCGGAATGCGTACTCGAGTGCTGCTCGATCCTGAAGGTTGCGCTCGGGCAGCAACACCGTCATGGTGGAGAACCAGTAACTGTAAGGATAGATATCTGCCGTAACATCTATGCCTTCCGCTCGCGCTGCCTGCAAACGCTCCAACACTTTTTCTGTCTGACCCCACAGGCTTTTCATTGACAGCTTGATATGGGATATCTGCACCGGAATACCGGTTTCCCGACCAACCTCGATTGCCTCTTCCAAAGCCGGCCAAAAGTCGCGATCCTCACTGCGAATATGGGTGATGTATCGGCCACCACCGTTTTTGGCCGTCTCTACCAGGGAAATAATTTCCCTGGTATCGGAATAAATCCCACTGTCGTACTCCAGGCCGGTCGACAACCCCAAAGCACCGCTGCCCATTTCCTGAGCGAGCAGTACACTAATACGGTCAATTTCGAGAGCGGTGGCCGGGCGCTGGGCGTCATCCGTTAAGACCAGCGCACGCAGTGTATTGTGCCCGGCATAGGATGCCACATTCGGGCCCACACCCTGCACCTCAAGCTTTTGGTACCACTCCTGCAAAGGGTATGGCGAAAAACCATCCTGGCCGACGACAACGGTTGTAATCCCCTGGGTGATGGCAGGTGTAACCAGAGGGTCGTCATCGACGATCAGCTCAAGATGGCTGTGCGTATCAATAAAGCCCGGCGCAACCACTTTGCCCATGGCATCGACGACCGTCTCGCCAGGCTGTGGTGAGAGATTACCGACAGCGGCTATTTTGTCGCCCGATATTCGCACGGCGCCGGTATATGCCGGGCTGCCTGTACCGTCGATGATATTTGCATTGACGATAATTACATTGCCAGTGGCTACAGCAAGGCCAGGAGCCGCAATGTCAATTTTCTCAGCTTGGCAACCCGACAGTAGAACAGCCGAAAGAATCAGGCCGGTAGTAAAAGAAATTTTTTCCATTTTCATACAGTCAATCCCTCATTTTCTTGGGGCGCATTGCTGTCGAACAGAAACGCAATGCGATCGATAGAGCCCGTTGTTCAACCCCATAATTGAGACGATAAGCCAGTGACAATTCCCTGCTCATAGCTCATTGGATAAGAGCGGTCTCCAGCCAGGAAAAGCGCCCCATCGAGGTCGACAAAATCGCACAGTTGAGCAACCACATAGGCTGGTGCCATAGCCAATGAGGTACCCACCATATTACCAACCATCAGTGTCATCCCTTTTTCTTTCGCCCGCCGCGCTAGATTCAGCGCTTCCGTCAGACCGCCAGTTTTGTCCAGCTTGATATTCACCATGTGGTAGCGCCTTGCCACCTGCTCCAGTTCCGACACATCTAGGCAGGACTCATCCGCACACAGAGTAATAGGCGATTGGTATCCTTCTAGGGCATCATCCTCGCCTCGTGGTAATGGCTGTTCAATCATCTTAACCCCAAGCGCTTTGAATTGAGGCGCCAATTCCACTAACTGCGAAAAGCTCCACCCCTCATTAACATCCACCACAATATCGGCATCGGGGCGCGCATTGCACACGGCGATAATACGTTGCAATGGCTGTGCACCGTCCAACTTTACTTTTATCTGACGGGCAGTAATAGCTGCGGCTTTTTTGGCCATCTTTTCAGGAGTATCAATAGTGACAGTATTTACAGTATTCACAGGGGACGATGGTATGCCGGTTAACCCAAATATACTCTGACCGCTGCTCTTTGCCTCAAGGTCCCAGAGTGCGCAGTCGATAGCATTTCGTGCGCCTCCCACCGGCAGCAGAGACTGCAACTGTTCACGACTGATACCCTGTTCTAGTTTTTGTTGAATGCCAAGAACCTGCTGATACATACTTTCTGCGGTTTCATCCAGATAGTAAACACCGGTCGCTTCCCCGCGTCCCGTGACTCCGTTTTCAGTGATACTGACCACCAGAACATCACAGTGCGTCCAGGTATGACCAGTGATGACGAACGGCTCTAACAATGGCCAGGATTCAATAAGGAGCTCAACTTGACGCATAAGCTAGCCCTCTCGTACAGATTCGGCAAAAATCTTATCAACAATTGCATCGCAACCGTCCTGAATCGGATCGACACAGGGCAGGCCCAACTCCGCAGACAGCGCGGTCAGATAAGCTGTTTTTGTTTCGGAATCTAGGCCAGAAGTATTTACACAAACCCCGACACAGCGAACCTCAGGGTTGGTCAATCGTGCACAACGTAAATGCAGATCAATGCAGTCTGCCACGCGCGGTAGTGGTATGTGGCGGGCCGTGTCGATCACCTTACGGGTTGGATCATGACACACCACAATGGCATCGGGTTGCGAGCCGTGCAGAAGCCCCAAACTGACTCCGGCGTAGGCGGGATTAAACAGTGACCCCTGTCCTTCAATAATGTCCCAATGATCTTCCGCATTGGCCGGTGATAATACCTCTGCCGCGCCGGCAACAAAGTCTGCCACCACGGTATCAATGGGCATCCCCTCCCCGGCAATCATGATGCCGGTTTGCCCGGTCGCACGAAAACTGGCGCTGATGCCCCGTGCTTTCATGCACTGAGTGATTGATAGCGCCGAGTACTTTTTACCGATAGCGCAGTCTGTTCCAACCGTCAGCAAACGCCGGCCGGATCGTTTTTCGCCCGTACCGATTGGCAGATTATCCACCGGTGTGCGCACATTGACCAGACGAGCCCCGGACGATTTCGCTGCGGCCACAAGCTCCGGAAACTCTTCCAGTCGACAATGTAATCCNNNCCCATCACTTTGTCTGGACACCACTGCACCAATCCCGCACCAGTTTTGGTATCGAGCACTTCCTGAATATCGCCCAAAAAAATCAGATACGGCGATCTCAAGTTAAGACTGCTTACTCCATCACCTTTCGTTTCATGCATGTTTAATTCACTCCAATTGACCCCCAACGGGCCTCTGTAATACGGACAACTATTCGACTGCCACTAAGCGCTGACCAATCCAACGGTTAACTATCTCTTCCAAAATATTCAATGGCAATGCTCCGTTTCCAAGTACCACATCGTGGAACTCTCGAATATTAAATTGATCGCCCAACTCGTTTTTTGCCTGCTCACGCAGCACCTGAATTTTTAGCATACCAATTTTGTAGGCAGTCGCCTGGGACGGTAATACCAGATAGCGATCAACGGCTTTGATAGCTTTTTCCCGGTCGGTTGGCGAGTTATCCATCAAGTAGTTAATAGCTCTCTGCCGATTCCAACCTTGATCGTGAAGTGCGGTATCAACTACCAGGCGGCAGGCACGCCACAACTCTGCCGAAAGGCGACCAAAGTCTGTATAGAAGTCGGCATAGAGCCCCATCTCTTTGGGCAGCAGTTCGGAATACAGCCCCCACCCCTCGGCATAGGCAGCGTAGCTGGCTGCGCGGCGAAATTGAGGAACATTACCCAACCCTTGGGCGATCGTCACCTGCATATGGTGACCAGGAATACCCTCATGGTAGGCAACCGTCGGCAGGGCATATTTGGGCATTGCCGACATATCATAAGTGTTAATATAAAAGATCCCGGGGCGAGATCCGTCCGGGGCGCCCGGCTGATAATAGGCGCTACCAATACTGGCTTTTTCCCTGAACGATTCCACCGGCTTCACCACAATATCCACCGTGGGGATAACGCCGAACACCTCAGGTAGGCGGGCCTTCATTTCGTTGATGACCCGCTCGGCCTCATTGATATAGGCCTGCTTGCCTTCCTCTGTTTGAGGAAACAGGAATGTCGGCTCGGATTGCATATAAGCGAAGAAGTCGGACAGTCCGCCCTGATAGCCAGCTTGTTCTATGATTGCCCTCATTTCCCCTTGGATACGCTCTACTTCAGTCAGTCCTAGGTGGTGTATCGCCACTGCGTCTAACTCGGTGGTGGTGGTTTGTCGCAGAGCATGGCGGTAAAAATCCTTTCCTTGAGGTAGGGTCCAAGCTCCCCCTTCCTCCTCGGCTCGGCTATGTAGGTCATTCAAAACGCCTATCAGTTTTAGATAGGCCGGCCCAACGGACTCCAATAATGCCTGTTGCACCCCTGACTGCAGCCATTGTTTCTGCGGCTCTGCAATATCCAGCTCTCCCAGCTTGCGACTAAAATCCGCCATCAGGGGGCTATCTGCTAAGCCACTATCCGCAAATGGCTGCCCGGTAATGATGCGCTGCGAGTTCTCGACCGCCTGCTGGTAGACAAACTTGGGCGCCAAAATGCCCATTGCCGCGCGCACTTGCAATCCGTCGATCAACTGATCGAACAGTTCTGTTACGCCCTGCAACCGCTTGATGTAGTCATTTGCATCGTCGACAGTCTCAATCCGATGGAGGCGAATTAGCACTGTGGCCACACCGGTGTGGATACCGGTCATATGGCTGACTGGGTAACGGTGATAGCGCCACTTGAACTCCTCAAGAGCGCCCTCCAACTGCTGCTGGTAAAGACGCAGATTCAGTTGGTTGGCATCGCTCAACAACTCTGGAGATAGCCCTTGCAGGTTTTTAAGGTGTGCCTTATCGAGTCGGTTGCTCTCGCGCTGAAAGGCATCACTGTAGTTGTCCCAGCTATCCTGTTGGTCACGAATGCCTTCAAATGCCTGTTCGATAGGACTGCGAGCCAAACGGGCCTGATAAGTACTTTCAAACAGCGCTGCAGCTCTAGCATTTTCTTGCACATTGAGCACTGACTCCCCGCCAGCATGGGAGCCGGGCAAGATTTTAGGTGGATGCTCAAACTTCGCCACTAACAACTCAGTTGCACAAGCGCTGGATAGCATGAACGTCAGACTGAGAAGTGCGGTTGAGTTTTTTGCAAAACGAATCACGATCACCCCCTTCAATGCTTCTGCTGGTGCTTTAGCGTTTGCCCAGGTAGGGCAGTCGTTAACCGGCCATCCTGTATGGCTAGCTGGCCATTGATCAACAGATGCTTTACCCCAGTACTGTATTGATGGGGCTCAAGGAAGGTGGCGTGGTCAGTGATGCTTTGCTCATCAAAAATGACCAGGTCCGCATAGTTGCCGGCTTGTATCACGCCGCGATCTTGCAACCCCAAGCGCTGTGCTGATTGCCCTGTCATTTTGTAAATAGCCTGCTCCAGGCTCAGCACGCCTCGCGCACGAACATAGGTTGACAGCACACGGGGAAAGGCACCGTAGGTTCTCGGGTGGTAGTGCTTTTCCCGGCTTACGGCAAGATCACCGTCAGAACTGATCATGGTATGAGGCGACAGCAGGAATCGTTCGATATCCGCCTCGGCCATGCTGTGGTAAATCGCGGCAAATCTACCCTGGTACTGCAAATCGATTAGCGCATCAATGGCCGCGTCCAAGGTCTGTGGTTGTTGGCGATCGCGCAGGTAATCAGCCAAGGTACGCCCGGCGTAACCCTCGATATGCGGCAGTCCTTCAAACTGAATACTGTCGAAGTCCTTACCGGCCTGCTGGGGGAAGATGGATTTCATTTCCGTTGCAATGTTTTGTCGCTGCACTGGGTCCTTTATCCGAGACCGGAAGTCCTCCGCTCCGCCGGCCAGACTCCAGGCCGGAAACAACAGATCCGAGTAAGTCATAAAAGCAGCGTAAGGATAAATATCCACGGTCATATCCACGCCGGATGCATGAATTTCGTCGATCAGCGCGAGGGCATCACGGCTTTTGCCATGATTACTGACGCCAGTGGACTTGATATGATTGATATGGACCGGTAATTTGGCCTGCCTGCCAATTTCGGCATTATCACGAATAGACTCCAGCAGCTTGGGGCCCTCATCGCGCATATGGGTGACGTAAATACCTCCCCATTGCGCCGCCACTTTCGCCAGCTCCGCCACCTCCTCATTAGACGCATAAGCGGCCGGTACATATTCTATGCCCGAAGACAGGCCAAATGCCCCCTGCTCCATCGCTTGCCTGACCAGTGTTTTCATCTGCTCCAGTTCGGCATCGGTAGGCGGCCGATTATCCAACCCCATCACGGTTTTGCGGGTCCAGTTAAAACCGGCAAAATAGGCGACATTGGGCGCCATCTCCAAGTTGGCGGTGTACTCATCCAACGGCCAGGGTAAATCGTGGCTATGTAAAGAGTTGGCGATGGTGGTAACGCCCTGACGCAGAAAATTTTCCGCCTGTGGGTATTCGTGGATATTGGAAACATGGGCGTGCATATCGATAAACCCGGGAGCCACCACTAGGCCTTTGGCATCAATTAACTGATCCCCCTCTAACGGCTCAAGCGCATCGCCAATGTTGACAATACGCTCTCCCACTACCCTGATGTCCCCCTGATACGGCTCTGCACCAGTGCCATCAACAATGGTGGCATTTTGGATCAGCAATCCAGACTGCGCTGATTGCTGAGGGTCGTTCTGCTGATTTTCCTCGCAGCCCGCCAGCCCCATGATCAGAATCGAGCATACTGTGATTAAAAGTGATTTGGAAATGGGTGTCATCTCTGCAATTCCTTAACTGGGTCAGCATCTGGGGCAGTAGATGGTTTTTTTAATTCTTCGGTGATGTACCACTGGATGTGCTTCTCCAGAACCGGCATCGACAATGTACCGCTGGATAACATGGCCGAGTGGAATTTTTTCAAATCAAAATGCTCACCCAGAGCCTCTTTAGCGGTTTGGCGCAGTCCCAGTATTTTGTCGTAGCCGAGCTTGTAAGTTAATGCTTGGGCCGGTGAGTTGGTGGAGTAACGCAGCACTTCTGTTGCCACTTGGCTTTCGCTGGAAACGGTATGTTCCAGCATATAGCGGGAGGCTTTGTCCAAGCTCCAGCCCTTATGGTTCAGGCCCGTGTCAAGCACCAGCCGGGCGGAGATGAAGGCGTGAGACAACAGAAAGCCATAGTGATCATAGGGATCATCCAACATGCCCATTTCCAGCGCCAGGTCGGAGGCATAATTGGCCCATCCCTCAGAAAAAGCGTTCATGCGAACACCGCGCCGATAAACAGAGAGCGTCTCATTTTCCTTAGCCAGTGAGAGGTGGAAATGGTGGCCGGGCACCAATTCGTGATAGATCAAAAACCCTGCTGATATCATCGAGCTGCTGTCCAAGTTAGAACCGTTGTAATAATAATACCCGGGCTCACCAGTCGCGCCGCCGCTATAGTAACCTGCGGCCATGCTGAGCTCGGCCATCGGACTGGCTCGCTTAACCCCGTAGGGCTTTTGCGGTTGTTTTGAGAAATATTTCGCTAAATGCGGTTTAATCCGATCAACATAAGCCAAATAGCGCTGCTCAACCTCTTCGGGGCTGCTATCGTACAAACGTTTAACGGTAGTTAATTGTTTATGGAACTCTACCGCCGTGCCGGTAAAACCCAGTTTTTGGCGAATGGCCTGCATCTGCTTATGGATATCTTCCATTGCCAGCAGACCCATTTGGTGAATTTGATCTGGCGTCAGATCAAGAGAAGTCTCTCGCTGGATCAGATACTGATAGTAAGCCTCGCCGCCGGGATACTGATAGAGGCCAGCGGCCTTTGGCGCTTGGGCCATATAATCGTCTCCCAGCTCATCCAGCAAGCGATCTAGAGCCAGATAAAGTACCTTGTGCAACACGCTGGCGGTTTCATCCTTCAAGTGTTGAGCCAGGTCGGGCGTCACGCCCTTTAGTCTCGATTGATCAAAACGAGTCAATTCCTCTAGGCTTTCACGCACCCCTGAATAAAGCGTGCGAATTTTGGGAATAGCGGCTTTTGGCAGCAATATGCCTCGCTGGCGCTGTCCTTGTAGTTTGTTGGTCAGTTCACCAATAAAGCGGCCTGCGTCAGTAAACAACGACAGATAGTGTTCTACCCCGTCGGGGGCTGCCAGATCAACACGGTTGAGCGCAGGGACCAGTTCCGAGCTCATAACATAGCCACCGTTATAGGCGGTAACATCAAAAAAGAGCCAGTGGTGCTCGGAGGCCTCGATCAATAACTCAAGATCTCGTTTCAGTAATGCGGCTGTTAATGTATCTTCATGAGAGAGTTTGTGGAGCGCTATTGCATTAAATTCCTGCAACAGTTGTCGAGCCTGATACGAAGCTTGCTTGTGCGCTCTATGCTCCCTGATCTATTCCTCAGGAAATCATCATTCGTCTCAGTGAGCGCCAGAAAGCGCCCGCTCAGATCCAGTAACTGTGCCGCTGGTGTTATTTCCGATGCCAGTGTTGAAAGGTCCCACGCCTTTGGTGGGTGGGTTACCGTATCGGTAAACTTAAACTTCGTTTTAATGGTCCTGCCGGGGCGAACCACTTGGTATGTGATATCTTCGGAACTTAGAATGATACTCCACACACTTGGGTATGTTCGGGTCGGCGCATGGGCCTTGGTTATTGCGATGGATTCCGCACTTTCTGGGAAGTTCTTAACATTGGCAGTGCTATCAGCAGAAGAATAACCACCATACAGCGTTAAAGCATCTGAAGAACCATCGGCGTGGCGATGATCATGCTGTAACTTGATGCTGCCGTCGCTTTTGGTCAGGACCAGTATGCGAGATGAATTATCATCAATATGTAGCGGCATTTTAATTTGGGTGTCTGAACAATCACGAATGTGCAGCACAAATTTCCTGCCGTTATAGGCTGTGCTGTTTGAACTGTCCTCAACTTTGCCTGAAAAGGCATTGCCACAATGAGCTTTAACGGAATCAAAAAACGTATCTTGATTGCTGTCTGTTGCCTTAACTGATGTGCCCATAAGGCTTGCGACTGTTCCAACAATGGTAAGTGCCGCAGTCATTTTTCGTGACTTAATTGTCATTGATATTTTCCCTTAAAGTCATAGAGCAGGCTTCAATGAAATAGAATCTCTTTTTTTACCATCCAAAATTAATGACTCAACCTCTGCATCACTCTCCGAAAGGGGAAGCAATTCGCGTCCATCAATGTTTTCATAAATTTTCCTGGCCGCGTTATAACCGGAATTCGGGGAAAAAAGACCCGTGAAATAACACGGGTCTTTTCCCAATCAGCATAATTCTTAACGATGCTTTTTCAGCCATTTCGTCTTAAAAGCTGTATTCCGCTTTTAGTGCCACAGTGCGCGGACGTGCATAGGTATCCAGTGAAAATGCGCCCCCCGGGAATAACCCATCCTCTTCATCCAACAGGTTGTCAGCACTCAGTACAACTTGCCAATTGTCAGCCATTGCGCCAACGCGGAAGCTCAAGTATGTCAACGGATCCGTTTCAATGACCGGTTGCATCGGGAAGGTTCGGACGAAAACGGAAAATCCATCGGCGTGTGACAGGTCGAGTCTAGCCATGCCGCCTAGATTACTGCTCCAGTTAAAGTCATAAGCTAACGATGCCGAAGCCGTGTGTTTTGGCGTATATTGCGACGCATCACCCACAGCAACGTTTGCTGGAGCACTACTGTCAACCTTGTCATACTCTCGGCCAACATAACCGGCTGTCAAATTGAAAGTGAGGTCATCAGTGATATTAACTCGAACAGCTAAGTCAACCCCAGGACCAGATGCCGAGTCAACATTCGTGGTTCTGCCGTACCCATTTTCCGAAATTGCCACCTGTACATCGTCGAAATCCATGTGGTAAATGGCTCCGTCTACGTAAACACGGCCGTCAAGGAACTCTCCTCGCCCACCGATTTCATAGAGAATGGCCTCTTCAGGAGCATAGCTGGGAATAGATGAACCAGCCCCATTAATCCCTCCACTGCGGAATCCTTTAGACATAGTTGCGTAAAGAGAGGTGCTTTCAGAGACACTCCACAGAAAATTCAATCGCGGAGTCACCGCATCGAATGACTGATCTTCAGGACTCATATCCATAGGTTCTGGCCCTCCTAATAAGAAGATTGAGGGCTCTTGATCCTCCTCGAAAAAACGCAGGCCAAATGACGCTGTAAAGCGCTCAGAAAATTCGTAGCTAAGCTCTCCAAACACAGCCCAGGACTTAGAGTCTATCGGAGCCGCTCCTGTAGTTACCTGAGGAGGAAACCCAAAGAATACTGGATAGCTTAATATTTGCGTCTGTGAAGTATCCGTTTTTCGATAAAATGCGCCAACCGTATAATTTAAAGGCTTATCCCAATTTGAATTCACCCGAATTTCTTGAGTCAAGGTTTCAGACTCACGATCCTCAAATTCAATGGAGCCAAACGCGTTAGGCGGGAAAAATGCATTAACGAATTCCGACAGGAAGTTAATTTTGCGATCCAGATAACCGGTTGAACTCAATATAGTGGCATTCTCTATTTCATAATTGAGTATCAGGTTTAGCAGGTCCCACTCATCCGAAACAGGCGTTGCAAACGGCGTGTTTACCTCACGCTCATTCGTCGCGCCCCTGTTATCAACATTTAAAAGCGTGAAACCACTTTCGCTGAGTTCATGGTTGTTATTGTCTTGCTCGAACTCGTAGTGCATCCACATAAATGACGCATTGAAACTGTCACTAGGCTTGAACAATACCTTAGCGCGAACAAAGTCACGTTCCGCCTCATTGACATCGGACTCACCCATCGCGGTGTTGTCAATCCAACCTCCAATATCTTCTGTTGATGCTGCAATACGTATAGCAAGCTTGTCTTCTATAATCGGCAGATTAACGACCCCATTAATCTCATTGCCATTACTGCCATCATCGATACTGCTGAAACCTATACCCAAACTTCCACTAACTTCATCTAGATCGGGAGAGTTGGAGATAAACCTTATAGTACCGCCAATGGAACCAGCGCCGTATAAAGTACCCTGGGGGCCACGTAACACTTCGATCCGCTGAATGTCCAGTAGTGGAATATCCAGCGCCCTTTGCGTGGCGTCACTGCTGACACCCACTTCGTCCATATAGCGTCCAACCGTTGGTGATCCAAGGCCCACGCCCGACGAGGCGCCACGTATTTGGACGCGATCCTGCCCTGGCTGATTGTTCGTTATAGAGAGTCCGGGGACCGAGTACTGCATGTCTTTAATGTCACTCGCCCCTCTAGCCTTGATCTCCTTCTCGCCAAAAGCTGAAATGGCAAAAGGAATGTCCAATATGCTCTGATCCCGCTTCTGGGCTGTAACAATGATCTCATCTATAGAATTAGAGTCGCCGGCAAAAAGCTGGGAACTCATTAGTACTGCCGCACTGACCGTAGTAGTCAGCAGTTTTCTGTAAAGTGCTGTTCTATTCATGTGGTTTCCCCTATTCTTAACATTGAAATTAATATTGTAATTAATATTGAACCGCCCAGAGCCAAGTCTAAGAAACGGCTACACGGTTAATATATTAACCAAATTTTTGGCAAACTGCAAATATTTTGGTAATCTGTAAATATAAACTAGCAAGATCTCGTGCATTTAGATCAAAGTCGGCTTGATAGGCGCCTACTGATAACAACACCTAAAACAAACAGCTGAGGAAATATGGACGAACAAATCGCTCAAGATGTCGGCGCAAAACTGAAAGCTCTGCGCAAGCGCTACGGTATGTCTCAAAGGCAGCTTGCAGAAAAAGCCGGCCTGACCCACGGTACCGTTTCCTTTATTGAGCGCAACAAAATCAGCCCCTCAATAGGCACGCTTCGGCAAATTCTTGACAGTATTTCGATGACACTGTCTGACTTTTTCTCAGACAACCAAGAAGGGGAAAATGACTTTTTTTACTCTACGGAAGACCTGCTAGAAGTGGGCTCAGGTGGCGTCTCACTGCTGCAGATAGGCAAAAACCTCAACGGACTGCCACTGCAAATACTCCTAGAGCGCTACCCGCCTGGAGCAGAAACCGCGAGTACACCCTACCGCTGCCGGTCGGGAGAGGAGGGCGGCTTCGTTATTGAGGGAGAAATTGAACTCACGGTCAACGGCAGCACTCGGATACTCAAACCCAATGAAGGCTACCTTTTCCCTGTTCACCTGGAGCACAGAATGCGTAACATTGGTGAGGTGGATTGCGTTATTGTCAGCGCCTGCACGCCACCAGCCTAAACTCGCCGCGGGCAATAGGAACATAGAAGGATCTTCAGGCGGCGCCTATGCCGCCACCCAAGGCATAATCAACGGCATTGATCGGGGCCTTAATAAAGGTTAAGATATTAACCATATAGATTCTTTTTAAGGGTGTCCTATGGCCGTTAGATCCGCCTACCTCAGCGCCTTGCTACTCATGGCACAGGCTGTAGCTCAGTGCTCGGTCGCCGATTCACATGATGCCTCAGTGATCATTGACCTTAACAACGCCAGTGATAGCCAAAAACTGAGTTATCTACTGGGTCTCGATATGCATGAGAAGCGCTCAAAGCAGGGTTTTACGTTGGATCCACAGATGGTTGCCCAAGCCATTCACGACGAACAGACCGGATCCCAACCAGAGCTGTCATCCGCCGAATATATGCGCATTGTCATCCTCAAGCGGGAAATGATTGCCGATTTCGAGGCGAGCTGGCAGGCGCTATCCAAAAAAAACCTAGCTGAGGGCGCAGCCTTTTTGCAAAAAAAAGCCCTGGAACCAGGCGTAATGGCTACCGATAGCGGCCTACTTTACAGAGTACTGCAACCAGGAATCGGCCAGCGCCCCACTGATAAAGACATAGCCAAAGTGCATTACCGGGGCACCATGTTGAACGGCGAGGAATTTGACAGTTCGTACAAGCGCGGCAAGCCCGCCGACTTTCCCGTAGGCAAAGTTAAGCCGGCACTAAGAGAAGTCCTACTACTAATGCGTGAAGGAGCAAAATGGGTGTTTTACTCCCCGCCAAACCTTGCCTACGGAAAGGAGGGCGGCGGACAGATTGGGCCGAACGAAACCCTTACCACTGAAGTAGAGCTGCTGGAGATTCTTGAATGAACTCCGTAATGCCTGTCGTTGCCCTGTCGCTGATACTTACACTGATATGCAGTACTGCGGCTGCAGAATCGGCCAAATTGCAAACGATTTCCGCTGTGGTAGAGGATATCTACAGGGATCTCGACCGCACCGACGGGCCGGGTTGCGCTGTTGGATTTGCCCGCGATGGTAAGTTGATCTATCAACGCCAATTTGGCATGGCCAATCTGGAACACGATATTCTAATCGACGCGACCACTATTTTCCGCGTCGGCTCTACGACCAAGCAATTCGTTGCGACCAGCATAGCGCTTTTGTCACTGCAGGGTAAGCTCGATCTGGATGCGGACATTCATACGATTCTGCCGGATTTGCCCGACTACGGCACGCCGGTAACGATTCGTCAGATGATCAACCACAGCAGTGGTATCCCGGATTACATGCCGATTCTGGCAGCGGTATACGGTGATCTGGACGGCAATTTTTACCCCAGTGAAAAGAACCGGGAATTTCTTTACCGAATGAGCCGCCTCGACTTCGAGCCTGGCAGCCGTTACGCCTACAGCAATTCGGCCTACGTGCTGTTGGCGCAGGCTGTCGAAGTGGTCAGTGGCCAGACCATGCGTGAATTTGCAGAAGAAAATATCTTCAATCCGCTGGGGATGCACAACACCCATTTTCACGACAATCACCGTGAACTCGTTGAGAACCGTGCCGATGGTTACGCAGAAATTGATGGCCAGTGGCAAAAGAACAACACCAACCTGGAGGTGGTGGGCGACGGCGGTGTGTTCTCCACCGTTGAGGATCTGGTGACCTGGTACAACAACTTTGCCGACAACCGGCTGCCCGGCGGAGATGAGCTCATAAAAATCCTGACAACGCCGGCGACCTACACCGAAGTGCCGGCCAAGTACCGAACCTGGCCCATTGAATATTCTTTCGGAAATATGCACCTGGAATTCGGAGGCCAGGCGCTATTCGGCCACCCCGGCGGGTTTGTCGGCTTTATCGCTGCACCCTACCGAATTCAGGAGACCAACGAAATTATGGTGAGTCTCTGCAACTACCGTTTCAAAGGCAACGTCAATCGCGTGCTTGATGTGGTCGAAAGAATTTACGGTGACAGCGAATGAACAGGTATTACGAAGGTGCCGGTCTGGTGCGATCGCTGGCGCTGTGCCTAGCGCTATTCTTAAGCGTATCTGGTTGCACTCAGCCCTCATCGACGCCCGCCAACACCATTGTCTTCGAGACCGATGAAGGCAGCTGGATGTCGCTGGATGTTTCCCCCAATGGTGAGAGCCTGGTGTTCGAACTATTGGGCGATATATACAAGCTTCCGATCGTTGGGGGTGTCGCTGAACCCATCATCACCGGTCGTGATTTTGCATCGCAACCGCGCTATTCACCCGACGGCGAGCAGTTGGTTTTCGTCAGTGACCGCAGTGGAGAGGATAATCTCTGGTTAGCCAACGCCGATGGCAGTGGTCTTACACAGTTAAGTAAGCGCAGTGATGGCGAACTGATTTCCCCTGCGTGGTCAAAGGACGGTCAAACTATTTACGTTTCACAGCTGCCCAGCCGCCGCACTAATAGCGCCAACGTTGAAATCTGGGCCTACCCGATAAACGACAATACGCCGGAACTGGTCGAAACCCCGAATATGGGCCGAGGCTCTACCTATGTTTCCGCCTTTGCCCCTGGCGCCTACGGGCCTCAGGTATCCGCAAACGACCACGACCTGTACTTCGCTGCCTCTGCCACACGGCAGCACAGTCCACCCTCTGATCCCCGTGCACAAATCATGAAGCTCAACTTGTTAACCGGTGATGTTGAAGCCGTCAGTGACCGTAGCGAGTCGACTTTCAAGCCACAACTATCGCCAGACGGAAAATGGCTTGCCTACGGCGCCTTGCACGATGGAAAAACCGGATTGCGGCTGCGTAATCTGGAGTCCGGTGATGATCGTTGGCTGTTACAGGATATCGGCTTCAACGGACTGGAGACCTGGGCATCGCGGGACATGCTGCCCGGCTTTTCCTTCACCTCTGCCAACGATGCGGTAGTGATCGCCTTTGGTGGCAAAATGCGCCGGGTCAGCATTGCCGATGGCGGTATGACCGAGATTCCGTTTCATGTCCGCGTGGAGATGGAAGTTGCACCAAGGATTGCTCCTTCGGTCACTATCGATCAGGGGCCGGTGACCGCAAGGGTTGCCAAGGGCGCTGTTATCTCGCCAGACGGCACGCAATTCGCGTTCTCAACTTTTGGCCGTCTCTATAAAATGGCCATTGCCGAACAGACTCCCCACATACTGACCACCCAAGCAAACTTTGGGGAATTTCACCCGGCGTGGTCTCCGGATGGTACCTGGCTGGCCTATGTGACCTGGAGCGCAACTGAGGGTGGCGCTGTTTGGAAGGTACGCACGGACGGCACCCGACCCGCAGAAAAGCTCACTCCGGGCGACGCTTTCTACCGCAACCCGGTTTGGTCTCCCGATAGTCAAACAATTTTGGCGGTAAGTGCACCGAAGATCGTGCGGCTCGAAAACGCCCGCGGCCCACTGGCCAAGGCGGAGCAGATTGTCAGGCTCGCGAGCAATGGCGGTAAGCCTGTCGCTATTACACTGGCAAGCGGCGCAATTAGAATACATTTCACCGACGATGTACAACGTTTTTACGCTTACACCCCTGCACTGGGCCTGAGCTCATGGAAGCTGGATGGCAGCGACCAGAAAACCATCCTCCGCGTAATGGGGTCGGCGAGCACAACCGGTTTCCCAGCCATGGCCAGCGATATTTTGTTGAGCCCCAACGGTGACATCGGCCTGGCATTAGTTGCCAATCAGTTGTACCTAATCGATATGTCGGCGGTACCCGCAGAGCAACCCTCGATCAATGTTTATGCGCCGGGCAATGCCTACACCAAGATCACCACCCTCGGAGCCGATCACTTTTCCTGGGCGGATTCGACGACACTGTCCTGGTCGGCAGGCAACACGCTTTACCGTAAGGCCATCGATACCGATGCAGTAGACGAACTTGAAGCATTGGTGCAGCAGCCCCGCCACACACCCGCCGGTACTGTTGCGCTGAGCGGCGCCCGAATTATTACCATGGATGGCAACAAGGTCATTAGCAACGGCGATATCCTGATAAGCGGTAACCGTATACAGGCAGTCGGCGAGCGCGGCACCATAGAAATTCCCAGTACAGCCACAATCATCGACATACACGGCAAAACCATCATGCCCGGCATTGTCGATATCCACGCCCACTGGCAACTCAAACAGTCGGTATTGGACCTTGAGGATCACAATGCCTATGCCAACCTGGCCTACGGTGTGACGACCATCCGTGATCCCCAGTCTTTTACTGACGATATATTTGTCTATAGCGATGCTGTGGATACCGGTGAGATGGTCGGCCCCAGAATTTTTTCCACCGGGCGGGGCGTATTTTTCTTTAATAATTTTCAGTCTTACCAGCAGGTCTACGCCGTACTGGAGCGCTACAAAAAGAAATATCGCACTCACCTGATCAAGTCTTACCTACCCGGCAGTCGCCAAGTGCGCCAGTGGGTTGTGCGGGCGTGCCGGGAGCTTGGCATTATTGTCACGGCGGAAGGCGCCTCCGACTCGAAAATGGACATCACTTTCGCTCTGGATGGCTTCAGCGGCATTGAGCATTCGATTCCTATCGTTCCCTTGCACGAAGATATTGTTCAGCTGTATGCCCAGTCTGGCATCAGCTATACACCCACGCTGTTGGTTAGTTTTGGCGGCCCTTTCGCAGTCGATCATTTTATTGCCAAAGGAATTGGATTGAAGGATCAAAAACTCCATCGGTTTATGCCAGCGAACCTGATCGAACGACGCATCGCGAACACAAGGTTTGTTGCACCAGAGGATCACATCTTCCCCGAGGTCGCCAGCGGTGCGAATGAGATCCTCGAAGCGGGTGGCAGTATCGGGCTCGGCGGGCATGGCGAAATGCAAGGCTTGCAGGTTCACTGGGAAATGTCGGCTTTGTCGGCAGGCGGCATGAGCAATCACAATGTATTACGGGTGGCGACACTCGAAAGTGCCAGGGCCATTGGACTTGACACTGATATCGGAAGTATCGAAGCGGGCAAACTGGCCGACCTGGTGGTGATGGATGACAATCCCCTGGACGATATTGCCCACACCAACAGCATAAGCCGGGTGATGGTTAATGGCGTTTTATACGACGCCGAGACCCTTGCCCAACAGTGGCCGGATAAGAAAAACCTTCCCGCACCGTGGTGGCAGAACAGCCTAATTCATTGAGCGCCGTATTACCGCGGTTGGTGAGAATGGTACCCGATTGCAAATCCACTGGAGAATTGATCTATGAAAAAACCGGCCTTTGCTAGAAACATCACTCGCCGTGATTTCCTGAATGGTACCTCTATCGGTATGGGAGGTATGTTGCTTGGTTTGGGCGCACCCAATTCCCGTTCGTCTACATCGACGCAAGCGCCGCGCCCCTCTCTCGGTCCCGACTGGTACGGCTATGGCGGTGTCGGCGATTACCGCTCGTCTCACGGTAATACGCCAGAAGTTGTCGCCAATGCGCACCGACTGCGGGACCAAGGGTACCCGAGATTTGATCAATTGGAATCGGTAGAAGAATACGACTACGTCATCGTGGGATCTGGTATAGCCGGCCTGTCAGCCGGGCTGGAGTTTACCAAAAAACGTAAAGACGGGCAGACGTGCCTGATGCTTGATAATCACCCGATCTTTGGTGGTGAAGCCAAAGAGAACGAATTTAATGTGGGTGGCACCCGCATGATTGCCCCGCAAGGAGCAAACGGTTTCTTCATTCCCGAAGCCGTGGATGATCCAGCGACAGCTTCAGGTGATGCGCGCTACTATGCGGAGCTTGGTCTGCCGCGTGAATACCAGCTGGGTGACTGGCCTGAGACACAAAAACCGTTGAAATTCTGTGCTGACAATTTTGGTTACCTTGTCAGAGGCTTGCAGGAAAATACCAGCGTTGGTCACTTTTTTAATGGTGAGCAGCCTGAAGGTGGCACCTGGGCAATCGATATGTGGGAGAAGCAGTTAAAGAATACGCCACTGTCGAAAGCTGAGCGGGAAACGTTGCTGGGGTGGTATCACACGGGCGCCACGCGAAAGTACGCCAGCGAAGCTGAAGCGATTGCTGATCTGGATACGATGTCATACAAAGAGTTTCTTGAAAAGGAGCTGGGGTTTGGTCCAGAGGCCGCGGCCTATGGCGATATGTTTCTGGCGTCAGCGAACGGCCTCGGCAGTGATGCCCATTCTGCCTATGCGGCGTACAAATTGCCAATGCCAGGTTTTATGGATATGCCGCCACCGGAACTCAGGCGATCATCTTTCCCGGGCGGCAATTCCGGTTTCGCGCGTCATTTTCTCAAGAAGCTGATTCCGGCAGGCATAGAGGGCAAAGATCGTTTCGAGGACATCATCACTGGACGCATTAATTTTCAGGCGCTGGATCGTCCAGACAACCCGTTGCGAATGCGACTTAGCGCGACAGTGCTGAGTGTTGAACATGATGGTCCGCCGGATTCTTCAGACGGTGTTACGCTGGTGTATATACGTGATGGTAAGTTTTATGGTGTTCGCGCCAAGGCTGTGGTCATGGCAACGGGCAGCTGGATAAACCGTCATGTCGTCAAAGACTTGCCTGACGACATAGATGACGCTTGTTCCACGTTCCAGTATGCGCCATTTTTGGTTGCTAATGTCGCGCTTAATAACTGGCGCTTCCTACATGATCTGGGAATTTCGGCAGCAATTTGGGACAGGGTTGACGGCGACTTTGGTTATACCTGCAATATCCGAAATTCCATGCAGGTGGGTGACTACCAGCCCCCGCTAGATCCCGATAAGCCGATCGTCCTGTCATTTTATAAACCGTTCTATTACCCAGGGTTGGACATCGCGGAACAAGGTACGAAAGGGAGGATAGAACTGCTGTCCACGTCCTACAGCGACTATGAGCGTCAAATCTATGCGCAAATGATGAAATTGTTCGGATCATCAGGATTCAACGCGCAGCGCGATGTCGCAGGTGTCATACTGAATCGCTGGGGGCATGCTTACTCGGTGCCCTACCCGGGTTTCTATGGTGGAAAGGGTGGTATTGCGCCTCGTGACGTTATCCGCAAGGGCTATGGCCGTATCGCATTTGGCCACTCCGAGCTGGATGGTCTGCAGCACTATGGTCCAGCAGCAGATGAGGGCCGGCGTGCAATGACTCAGGCACTGCTGAAAACAGTATAAGGTGCGAGCCAGCAATTTAGTGAGCTTATTGATCGCCTCTATGAGTACTCGGGAAAAGAAAAACCCCTGCAGAAACAGGGGGTTATCTTTTTTTGGTGGAGGCGGCGGGAATTGAACCCGCGTCCGCCAGTCCGCTGCCTACGGCTCTACATGCTTAGTTCAGTCTTTAGTTTTAGTACGTCGAAACCCGACTGACAGGGCGGACAACGCACGATTTCGGTAAGTTTTTAGTGAGTCCGCCCCGAACAAGCTTCATCACGATCTCATGAGATATGACATTTGAGCGTCCCTCCCCCCTAAGGGTTTAGAACTCTGGACGCATAAGCACGGCTCCAGTCAAACGGCACTACACTGGGGTTTAAGCAGCTAGTGCGTAGTTGTCGTCGTTGGCAACTATAAGTTTGCGACTTTGGATTAACGAGATTGGTCACCATCTCGGCATGCACCGGAGGTTTTGTAACCCGCGTCGAATCCAGAACGCCCCCCTGAGACGCGATATTACCATACTCGGGCACTGTAACTATCACCGGATGCGTAAAATATCTAATCAATCCACCTTATTTAAGGTTTCAGTCGAATTTACGCCCTGAATCGCCTAGACTCTCGCTAAAGTAAAAAACCTAAAGGACTAAATCATGCAAAGAGGTCAATTTTCATCGCGCTTAGCATTTATTTTTGCCGCATCTGGCTCTGCTGTAGGCCTCGGAAATATCTGGGGCTTCCCAACCAATGCTGCAGAAAATGGAGGTGCTGCCTTTGTATTAATGTATCTCATTCTGGCGTTTCTACTCGCCTACCCAGCCATGATGGCTGAGCTTATTATTGGCCGCCACACACGTTCTAATATGGTCAGCGCGCTACAATCTATTTCTTCAGGTCAATCCGCTAAAACTATAGGCAGACTAGTCGGGATTGGCGGCATGATCACTGCGGGATTGATTTTGAGCTTTTATAGTATTGTCGCCGGGTGGATGCTCGCCTTTATGTTGGAGCCATTGACTGTTGTCCTTGGCCTAGGCGATATAAGTCAGTGGTTAACGAACTTTAGCTTGGCACGCAATGTTGGCTTTGCTGCCTTTTTTGTTTTCTTAACAGTGCTGATTATCAGTGCTGGTGTTGAGCAAGGTATCGAGAAGTGGTCGAGCCGCCTGATGCCATCCCTGTTTATTTTGATGGTCGGGCTAATACTCTATGTACTCACCCAAGATGGGGCAATGGCAGGACTAAAGCACTATTTAGTGCCAGACTTTTCGCAAATCACCAACCCTAAGCTCATCGTTAGCGCTATGGGACAGGCCTTTTTCTCCATGTCACTCGGGGTCGGCACTATGTTGGTGTATGGCTCTTACATAAGAGCTGATGAAAACCTGCCGGTGGTGGGCGCCCTGGTGACCTTGACCGATACCTCTGTGGCCTTTTTAGCGGGATTATTGGTGCTACCCGCTATTTTTGTCGCGCAAGAGCTAGGGGTCACTATTTATGCCGAGAGTGGTAATTTGATTGCTGGGCCAGACTTAATCTTCAAAGTGCTACCGGCGCTGTTCGAAGGCATGGGGGTCACAGGACTATTTGTTGGCTTTGTGTTTTTTGTACTAATGTCGATCGCGGCAGTCACCTCCTCTATCTCTATGCTTGAAGTACCTGTCTCCTATGCGGTGGAAGCACATCAGGTTGACCGTAATAAGGCCACTAGGCTGGTAGGGCTAATTGTCTTGACTATTAGCACCCTGATTTGTCTAAACTTTGATTCTCTATTTGGCTTTGTAATCACCATGACAACTGAGCGCGCGCAGCCACTGCTAAGCATGATGCTGTGTATCTTTGCCGGCTGGGTTTTCTACCGGAACAGTATCCTTCAAGAACTTAAAAGCGGCAGTCCTGACGTGGAGCAGGGATTGTTCTGGAAGATCTGGCCTGCGTATGTGAAGTTTTTCTGTCCAGTACTTATCATACTTACCTTTGCTCAGGGATTTTAGAGCTACAGCGCGAATCATTAAAAGATAACGAATTTCAACGACTATAATGAGCATTGACCCTCTTACACAGGTTGGTTAGTGTTGTACTCCATTAACATAGATTAATTTCTATAAGACAGGTGAACATTGGTGACTAAAACAACAAAAGCAATTGATTTTGAGCAGCAGCTGGAAAGCCTAGAGGCATTAGTCGCCTCGTTAGAGAGCGGCGACTTAAGCTTAGAGGATTCTTTGAAGTCATTTGAGCAGGGTATTAAAGTTGCTCGAGAGTGTCAGCAGGCTCTCAAAAATGCTGAACAAAAAGTAGAGCTGCTGACCCGGCAAGGTGACGAATTAGTGAGTGCCCACTATAGTCTTGAAGACGACAATTAAAGAGCCTCATGTCCAAAATGAAGAAAACTATTGAAGGTTATATTGCGCGAGTTAATCAGCGGCTAGAGAGGGCCCTGCCAGCGGCCGAAGGCCCTGCAGAACGGCTACTTTCTGCGATGCGCTACTCGGTATTTAACGGCGGGAAACGTCTACGGCCATTATTGTGCTTTGCGGCTGCTGATGCAGTAGCAAAGGCCGACCATCATACTGAAACTGCCGCCGCATCGATTGAGATGATTCATGCTTATTCTCTTATTCATGATGATCTTCCAGCTATGGATGATGACGATTTGCGCCGAGGTGAGCCTGCCTGTCATATCCAGTTTGATGAGGCCACGGCAATATTGACCGGCGATGCGCTGCAAGCGATGGCTTTTGAACAGTTAGCGACCATGAAGGAAATACCGCCAGCCACACAGCTTGAATTAGTTCGCCTGTTGGCCAATCACAGTGGTTGCTCAGGTATGGTCGCAGGTCAGGCCATCGACCTTGCCGCCACGGGTGAATTACTGACGCTGAGTCAACTAAAGTTTATGCATGCCCATAAAACCGGCGCCTTGATTGAGGCAAGTGTTATAATTGGCGCGATCGCCACAAACCAAGCGACGTCACAGCAGCTCGACGCCTTGACAAAATTTGCTCGCGCTATTGGCTTGGCCTTTCAAATTCAAGACGATATTCTCGACGTTGAAAGCTCTACCGCCCAGCTAGGCAAGCAGCAGGGATCTGATCTGGCTAAAGGAAAACCAACCTATACCTCTTTGCTGGGTCTTGACGATGCCAGAACCCAAGCGTCGGAACTATACGCAGAGAGCATCGCATGCCTTGAACCATTTGGTGAGCGCGCTGAACCGTTACGTTATATTGCCGGCTTTATCGTTAACCGAGCGCATTAAAGTGACTAATTGGTGTAATATTCACACCCTCAATAAACATACAACAATGTTAGCGCCCTAAATGCCAAAGACCTATACCGAAGTTCCTCTCAGCCGCCCAGTTACCCCCTTACTGGATGCTGTTAATGCACCTGCAGATCTCCGCAAACTGACGGTTGAGGAATTAATACAACTGACTGACGAGCTGCGCTCGTTTATGCTTTTTTGTGTCGGTAAGACTGGCGGACATTTTGGTGCCGGATTGGGCGTGGTAGAACTGACCGTTGCACTGCATTATGTTTACGACACCCCCAATGACCGATTGATCTGGGATGTTGGTCACCAAACCTACCCTCACAAAATACTCACCGGTCGGCGCGAGCAAATGCTCAGTATACGCCAAAAAGATGGTTTATCAGGCTTTCCCAAGCGCTCAGAAAGTGAGTTCGACACCTTTGGTGTTGGGCACTCGAGTACGTCTATCAGCGCGGCGCTGGGTATGGCAATGGCGTCAGATCAACTTAATGAAACACGTCACACGGTTGCAGTAATGGGCGATGGTGCCATGACAGCAGGAATGGCTTTTGAGGCCATTAACCACGCATCTCATGTGGATAAAGATATGCTGGTTATTCTTAACGACAACCAAATGTCGATCTCAAGAAATATTGGTGGGTTATCCACCTATTTTTCAAAACTTTGGGCCAGTCCGTTTTACAACCAGCTGCGTGAGCGGGGCAAGAAGGCTTTGCGCTCCCTACCCCATGCCAAGAATTTTGTGCGTCGTACTGAAGAATATATGAAGAGCATGGTTTCGCCAGCGACTATTTTTGAAGAGCTGGGTTTTTACTACATTGGCCCTCTCGACGGTCATGACTTGCCTCTGTTAGTGCAAACTCTCATTAATCTGAAAGAGATTAAAGGGCCTGTGATGCTTCATATCATTACTCAAAAAGGCAAAGGCTTTGCTCCCGCTGAGAGTGACCCTGTTGGCTACCATGCTCTCAATAAGATTGAACCCAAACAATCGGCTGTGGTAGCTGAAGAACCCAAAAAGGCGGCTAACCCTAAATATCAAACAATATTTGGTGATTGGCTTTGTGATATGGCTGAGCAAGACGAGCGTCTCATTGGTATTACCCCTGCTATGTGCGATGGATCAGGCATGAATGAGTTTGCCGAACGCTTCCCAGATCGTTATGAAGATGTCGCTATTGCTGAACAACACGCCGTAACCTTGGCCGCCGGCATGGCCTGCGAAGGTTCAAAGCCTGTGGTCGCCATCTATTCAACCTTCCTGCAACGAGCCTATGATCAGCTGATTCACGACGTAGCCATCCAAAATTTAGATGTGTTATTTGCTTTGGATCGTGCTGGGTTGGTCGGTGAAGATGGTGCTACCCACGCTGGCGCCTACGACATTAGCTATTTACGCTGCGTTCCAAATATGGTGCTCATGGCGCCCTCAGATGAAAATCAAACTCGTCAACTTCTTTATACCGGCTATATGCATAAAGGTCCTGCTGCGGTGCGCTACCCAAGAGGAACGGGTCCGGGAGCAGTGGTCGAAAAAGAAATGATTGCGCTGCCTTTAGGTAAGGGAAAAGTCATACAGGAAGGTGTTCAGGTTGCCATTCTAAATTTTGGCACCCTACTACCATTTGGCCTTGATGTTGCTGAGCAACTCGATGCCACCATTGCAGACATGCGATTTATAAAACCCATAGATGAGCAATTGATTCGCCAACTGGCCTCGGATCATCAGTTATTGGTTACCCTAGAAGAGAACAGTATTGCTGGCGGTGCTGGCGCAGCGGTTAGCGAATTCTTAGCCCAACAAGGGATTGTGATGCCGGTCCTGCATATTGGTCTACCCGATAGATTTATAGATCATGGTAACCACAGCGAGCAGCTGCGTGACTCCGGTCTTGATAAAGACGGAATTTTGCATAGCATTGAGCAGCGGCTTAATGTTTTGAATTTGCCAAAGCGAGGCTCCTAACCACAAGAGGAAAGACTATGAGATTTTATGATTGCACCACAGCCCCTAGCCCTCGAAGAGTCAGAGTACTCATGGCCGAAAAGGGTATTGAAATTGACACTATTCAGATTGATCTTTTTAAAGGCGAGCAGTTCTCTGAGGCTTTTAAAAAGGTAAGTCCACTGTCTGAAGTGCCCGTTTTGGTATTGGACGACGGCACCACAATCACTCAGGTCAATGCTATTTCTCGTTATTTGGACGAGATCTTTCCTGAGAACCCGCTACATGGGCGAACACTCGTTGAGCGCGCGCGCGTAGATTCAGCGAATAGTTGGGTGCAAATGAATGGCTTTGCAGCAGGGGCAGAGGCCTTTAGGAATTTTACCCCAGGGTTTAAAAACAGGGCTATGCCAGGGCCCCACAACTACAGTCAAATTCCTGAGTTAGCAGAACGCGGTTTACTGCGTATCGACCACTTTTTCGCAGATCTAGACGCACATTTTGAATCCAACGAGTATTTGGTTGATGACTACTTTTCGGTGGCCGACATCAGCGCCCTAGTATGCGTGGATTTTGCCAAGTGGGTAAAAAAGAGAATCCCTGAGGATCACAAGAATCTTCTGCGCTGGTACGATCAAGTCAATCAGCGACCCAGCGCAAAAGCCTAATTAACGCGATAATCCAAGGGTGGCTTTCGGTCACCCAGTAGCGCTTCGTAATTAAAGTCAGGTCCAACATTTTCTTGTAGTTCTTTTTGTGCTCGAACAACGATATCCGGATTTTCATAAATTTCCAGCGCTGTTGCCGCCAGCGCTTTTGCTGCTAATTTCGTACCTTTTAGTCCTATTGAAGTCCCTCCTGCTGCCACGGCCTGCCAGGAATGTGCTGCAGTTCCTGGAACCCAAGTCGCCACGCTTATTCCACCAGTAGGAATTAACCAGCTAACATCTCCGACATCTGTAGATCCATAACCATGCGTCCGCTTGTAAGGACCAACTTTTCCCTGGTCCCCAATTTCACCCGAAGGTTGGACGAGGGTTTTATAAATGGCTTGAGCATATTTTTGCTCCTCTTTAGAGTAAGTAATGCCACCCAACTCTTCTAGCTTAGCGTGCATGACTCGCTGCAATGTCTCATTGGGCATCAAGGAGTAATTGCCGTGCATAACTTCATAGCTCATTTGGGTATCAGTTCCCAATGCCGCGCCGCGAGCGGTATTAACAACGCGCTCAAAAAGCTCTTTGACCATCTCTCTTCTTGGGTGCCTAACATAGTAGTAAACCTCTGCCAGATCAGGCACCACATTTGGCGCCAAACCACCTTTGGTAATGACATAATGGAGTCGCGAGTCCTGAGGGACATGCTCTCGCATCATGTTCACCATCATATTCATGGCCTCAACACCATCCAACGCTGAGCGTCCTTTGTGCGGTGCACTGGCTGCATGCGCCGAAATACCGTTGAAGGTGAATTTACCCGATTTATTAGAATTAGTTGATCGTGGGCTGGCGTTATTTGATGAGCCTGGGTGCCAATGAAGCATAATATCAACATTGTCGAAAGCGCCACTGCGGGCCATGTAAACCTTGCCCGAACCACCCTCCTCAGCGGGTGTGCCATAAAATACCACGCGCCCTGGTGTTTTAGATTTCTCTAACCATTCTTTTATCGCCACTGCCGCCCACGCCGATCCTGCCCCAAACAAATGGTGTCCACAGGCCTGGCCACCACCGGTTGCATTATCGATCGACTCTTTGAACGGTGAGGTACTTTGGGCGATAGCTGGGAGCGCGTCAAACTCTCCTAAAATACCAATCACGGGTCCACCTGTGCCATATTCTGCTTTAAATGCGGTCGGTATATCTGCGATACCTGAGCTGACTATAAAGCCCTCTTTTTTAAGTTCAGCTTGAAGAAGAGTTGAACTTTGAGTTTCTTGGTAGCCTAATTCGGCGTAATCCCAGAGATCTAGAGCGATCTTTTCAAACTGGCTTTGATGAGCGTTTATGCTCTCTTGATAGTCTGGCTTTGCAGCCAGCCCAATACTGCAACAGCTTATCCCGAATGTAACAATGGCAATCCTAACGATGTTAGTGCAGATTAGTCTCATCACTCTATCCTCTTTATGGGCATCTAATATCTTTAGATGTTAATACTTTTATTAAGGCGCATGCAATGACTGTAGCATCCATTTTTAATGACCAGAAGTATATTTTGGAGCTTTAAATTGTTATATTTTTTTAGTAATTTAGGCCTATATTTGTTGTGTCATTGTTATAATCTTCATATTGCAATTTGGGACGCACGCGCCCAGAACTATTAGTGGAATTTGGATTAATTATGAAGGAACTGTTGTTAATATTGGCTCTTAGCTTTACCTCTTTTAGTTTTGCTGAATGGCCAATTGGGGGTAAGGTTTACGGTAAAGCCAACCTCTCATTGGTTAGCCAAGATGGTGGGGGCACCAGTGAATGGAACCTTAACAGCAACGCTTCTCGTTTGGGAATCAAAGGTGAAAGTAAAATCTCTGAGGAACTTGGAGTTGTTTATCAAGCTGAATATGAGGTCTGCATTGACAGCGGTGACTGTAAAGGGCAAACATTTAAACAACGTAATACCTTCTTGGGTCTTAAGGGTAGTTTCGGCATGGTTTGGGCAGGTAAACATGACACCCCCACTAAGCTTGCGGCGAAGAAGGTCGATTTATTTAATGATCTTGAAGGCGATATTAAAAATGCCTTTGAAGGCGAGAATCGAGTCTCAAATGTTGTCGCCTATACTTCACCAAAAATGAATGGTTTTTCTGCAACTCTAGCAATGATTCCAGCTGAGGGCGAAGATGTCGACCAAGACGGGCAAGATGATACTGGCCTCAATGATGGATTATCATATTCAATCAATTACACCAAAGGCGATCTCTATCTTGCTATTGCCGGTGATCAGGAAGTCGATGAGCAAGACCTTGTACGTATGATTGCGCAGTATCAAATAGACGCGTTAAAACTGGGATTTTTATACCAACAAAATGAAGACAATCTAGGTGCTAAAGATGAGTCTGGCTATTTTGTCAGTGCTGCCTACACACTTAGTGCTGACATTACGCTCAAAGCACAGTATGGCGCAATCGAAGATGATATTGACGGGGATGAAGAGCAGACCCTTTCCTTAGGTGCTGATTATAAGTTAGATAAAAACACAAAAATCTTTATTTTTTATACCAATAATACTGACTCTGAAGTCGGCCTAAGTGACGATGAATTTACTGCCTTTGGTATAGGCATGGAGCATAATTTTTGAGCAAGACACCAATATTGTTAAAGCCTGTATTAAAAACTCCATGGATGATATTTAGATGACGAGATAGAATAGCCCGGGGAGAATCACATAGTAGTTTTTAAATATTCAAGTCTCAATGGTTTTCACGGGTTCGATATTTCGTTTCTATTGAAGCATAATGCTCACTTTATTCATCCACTGGGCACAGTTAATGACCATCAAAAATAATAGCGCCGTAAGCTTTCATTACACATTGACCGATGACGACGGCCAACGACTCGATAGTTCAGCAGGAAAAGAGCCCTTAGCATATCTGCATGGATCTGGAAATATTATTCCTGGCCTAGAAAATGCGCTCGAAGGAAAAAACGTAGGAGACTCTATGGTAGTGGCTGTTACTGCCGCTGAAGGGTATGGCGAGGTGCAACCTGATTTGATTCAAGAGGTGCCGCGCGAGTCATTTCAAGGTGTTGATGACATTGAAGTGGGCATGCAGTTTGAAGCTCAAACAGGCAATGGCGATAGTGTTCCTGTCACCGTGAAAACGGTTACCGATGAGTTTGTAACGGTTGATGGCAATCACCCCCTAGCCGGCAACAACTTGAATTTTGATGTGTCTATTGAGTCTGTACGAGATGCCACACAAGAAGAGCTTAATCATGGCCATGTGCATGGACCAGGTGGGCATGATCACTAGTTAAAAGTATTTTGAGTATTAAAAGTCACCATGCGGTGGCTTTTTTTTGTCTTTTGTATTCTGGTATCGGCAAAAGGCCTCCACATAGTTAACTTTAAGTTGCTAGTGCTACGTCATCAATGTGACTTAGTTGGTTGTA
>LWDU01033374.1_pt1 | contig 44785 bp, 35 predicted proteins | sample 727161 | NCBI WGS metagenome assembly LWDU01 (sample SAMN04566230, study PRJNA314399) | hydrothermal vent metagenome | isolation source: deep sea hydrothermal plume seawater | place: Mexico: Gulf of California, Guaymas Basin | collected 2004-07-11
GTTCTTCCAACACTGTTTCTATAGTTCGGAATTCTTTGTCCGAAATGTCACCCTGGGAATGAATTTCTTGGAAATTGTCGAGGTGTTCCTCGGGGCCTGGTATGTCTTGATCGATGCGATCCCGATAATTGGTCACCGCGTAGTAGGCAATGGTAGTTAGGATTGCCAGAATCGTTACACCTAGTACAGCCCGTGCGGCGGTGGTTTCGAGTATTTCCATGGTAAATCCTATTTCAATCGTGAAAGCGAATAATCCGCATATGTTGTATTATCGTCGTGTCGCGGTAGATTTCAAGCATCGGAGTGGCCCACGAATCAATACGAATGTCCGCTCGTTTGATGACCCTTTTGCCCTTTGGTTAAGCCATGTCCAATAGTACTTGGATGCCGCGATCGAGTGTTTCGTCGCTGGCGGCATAGGAAATGCGGAAGTGGCTGTCATGCTTGCTGAAAATGTTGCCGGGTATGAGCAACAGGTTATTTTCGATGGCTCGCGCCGTAAAATCAGTCGCTGTGCCGCTGGGAACTTTCGGAAATACATAAAATGCACCGCCGGGAGTTTCAATCTCATATTTTGCACTTAAAGCGGTGACAATTCGATCGCGTTTAGCACGGTATTCGTCAACATGCTCACCGACATCAGTATCCATCGCCGCCAATCCAGCCCACTGAACAGGTTGCGGTGCACAGACAAAGCTATATTGTTGTATTTTGATCATCGCATCAATGACTTCTTGCGGTCCATGTGCGACACCTAATCGCCATCCTGTCATTGCATGACTTTTAGAGAAACCATCGATGACAATCGTTGCTGGATAGAATTCTGCCGGACCAACGAAACTGTCGTCGTAAGTGAACTCACGGTATATCTCATCGGATATCAAAGCGATATTGTGCTTCTCACAGATATGACTCAGCCCCCTCACTTCGTCCTGAGTGGCAACATATCCGGTTGGATTGGAGGGACTGTTTAGCAACATAAGTTTGGTTCGTGGAGTGATCGCGGCTGCAACTCGTTCCAGGTCGATGCGAAAGTGAGGATAGGTATCGATAAGGATTGGCACTCCGCCGACGAGTTGTACCAACGGTTCGTACATCACGAAAAATGGATCAAACATAATAACTTCGTCACCGGAATTCACCAGTGCTTGCATGGCCAGGACCAGTCCACCGCTGGTGCCGCTGCTGACGAAAGCTTTACGGTCGTCGTGTTGATAAGTGGTGTCGATCGCTGTTTGAAGTTTCTCCCGTAGTGCTGGGAGACCTTGTGTTGGTGTATAGCCATTATGTCCTGAATTGATAGCATCGATGCAAGCTTGCTTCACTGCCGTCGGAACTTCAAAATCTGGTTGCCCGATGGACAGATTGATCGGGTCTTTGAGTGAGCGAGCTAGATCGAACACTTTACGAATACCGCTGCTGTCGATTGAGAGGCTACGTTGGGAAATCCAAGATGTCATAGGTGGTTGTTGTGAATGAGAGTTAGCTATTTATTGGTTGTGATCATTAGCTGGGGTTGTTTCCAGTTCATGTGTGCAGCGCTGTCGATGGTGTGCTTGAATGCGAGATTGTCAACGTCATACAGAAACAAAGGTGTTTGGTTAGCAACGACGAGCGCGATTTCTGGAATATCACAAATACGACTGACGTTGAAGAAGTAAGGACCGTCTCTGTGTGAACTTGGTAAATGTGTGAGGTGTAATTCAGCAACTCCGCTTTGAAACAAGGCGGCATAAAGCGACACGCCGGCCATGCGTCCTGTTGCCTGCAGTGTTGTTTTGGTTTCATTGTTAAATCCAGTGACCGTTGTGACGGCTTGAATCGCACGCCGCACATCCCAAACTTGCATCGACTCTAGCGACTCGCCCAATAAATAGAAACGCCGCTGATGTTGTACTTGCTTCTTCTTTGCTTGGTCCCAAATCGTCGGGCCGATTCCCCGCGGAGCTACGTAGGCCATTATTATTGAGTTTTTCAGTAAACGTTGCTGTAGTTTTTCGAAAGGATCTTGGGAGGCTGCATCCTGCGCTACGAAATGTTCGCCACGTAACGCGTCACGGTCACCAAAGGCATCTCGATATAACGAAAGAAAATTGTTCCAGCCATCTTGGTCTAGTACCGTGAGCTCACATATTTTGGCTTGCGTCAGTTTCTTGTCATGTACAACATAGAGATTCAGTGGGATCGCCGATTGGCTTTGATAGACATAAACGGACATCACCAAACCCTCCGCATAAGAATCCGAGATTCGCTGAGGTTGTAAAGTAACTGGGTTCTGGGGCCAAGCAGCAAAGCTTTTCTCTAGTAAAGAATGTTTAAGCGACTTGGTTATTGTTGCTAACTCAGTTCGCGAGGTGACAACTTCGGGCGCCGTTGCCGTCGGCACAAAAGATTCCGATACCTCCGTGTTCACTTGGTCCGTTGGTAGTTTGTCAAAGACTTTGAGATCCGTCGGTTCGAATAACTTGTCGGCTTGATTTCGTAGCAAATCGGTTTTTCCGTCTTTAAGGTAATAATTGAACCAACGAAATGCATGCACCCGCAGTTCTTGTGTGTCTTTATGCGGCCCAGATGTGATATGTAGTGAAAATTTGTCGCTAGCGCCAAGCAGGTCGTAGACTTGGGACACTTTCTTGAACGTTCGGTAGACACCATCAAGTGGAAAAATACGATCGTTATCGGTATTACTGAGTAGCAGTGGACGAGGGGCAACTAATGCCGCAACCATTGGGTAGTCCCACTGATAGGTGTTTACCATAAACATGCAGTCACAATGACCTTCGACTGTGCCATCGACTACGTGATTACGTAGGTCGGTTGTGCCCGCCACAGGTACTGCTACTTTGATTCGTTCGTCCAGTGCAGCGATCCACCAGCTGTACGCGCCGCCACCACTTCGACCCGTGACCCCTAAACGGTCACCGTCGACTTCGGGTCGCGATTGCAAATAATCTAACGCGCGAATGCAATTCCAGGCTTCGACTCCAGCAGGCGTGTAACCTCGGTTTAGCCACCACCATTTATCGTAGCGATAGGTCCCGTGGTGTATTCCCTCGATTTCTCCGAGCTGTAGCGTATCAATGGTTAGGCAAACATATCCATTGCGGGCGAACCACGCGCCGTGATGTTGGTAATGCGCTTTGGAACCGTAGGCCACTCCGTTAATCTTTACTTGACCGTGGCCACACACATATAGAATCGCGGGCAATTTCTTGTCGACTTCATGGGGCACATAAAGATTACCCGTCACATACAGACCGGGACGTGACTGAAAGTGTATATTTTCTACCCGGAACGATTCGTGTTTCGTTGTACCGGTGATTACCGCTTTAAGTGGCGTCTTTTTGGGAAACGGATTGAGCCCAAGCATGTCTTTGAGTTGGGTCAGGTGTTTTTTGCGTTGTGTGAGCCAATCTTCTTTTGTTTCAATGCCTGCTAGCCAACGGTCTTCGATCGCAGAAGTTTGTTGTGTAAAGTATTTGGCAATCATGGCATCACCGCGGGACGTGTCGCGGGTTGACTCTTGGGCGGATGCCGGTAGTAAAGCGGTAAAGTAGAGCAGCGTCAGATATAAAAATTTGCGCATCAAATCGTTTCCAAATACCCAGATAATGTTTATTGCATATATCGGTATTGTAATCAATTTGGATCCTGCTCGCCTATGACAGAGACTATGGAACAGAGACTTACCGCACGTGACAGCGGAATGTGATGCTGCCCGATTCGCCGACGGCGAGTGGTTCGGTGATTTCCCAACGGAGGATCAAGGATTCGCGAACGGTATCATTAACGAAGAATTGTCCGGCAACATCGCAAGATTGTGTGTCCTCGATATAGACTAGACGTCGACTGAGGTGATCGACAATGGTGACATTGCTGACGGGTTGGTCGCCAACGTTTTTGAACGCGATCATGAATTCAAGTTCATCGCCTGGAAGTGCGTTTAGGTTCGACGATGTTTTCTTGATTTCTAAGCGGCTCTTACCTTCTGCAATCTCGTAATGGAATGTGGATCGCATTTGATTTTGCCCGGTTACTTTGTAGGGCATGAAGTCTTTGACATAGACTTTGACAGTTTCTTCGTCTGTCGCAGTGATGGCCGTTGCGTTCTGCTTGCTTAAGCGGGCTTCTTGTGAGTTCTGGATGCGCACTCGAGTGTTGAGTAGTGTTCCGTTTTCAGGTCTTTGACGTTGGCTGCCTTCTAGGCTCGCGATTCGATACTCCACATCGCGAGCTTTAGATTCGTCACGATACAGTCCTGTTTTGCGGTTGCTGATATTTCGCCCTGCTTGGATGCGTTGTAGAACTTGTTCGCTGCCAAGGTTCTCCTGGGCGGCGGCAATTTTCAAGGGATTGTCCACTCCTGAAGCGTGATCACGATACAGATATTGAGATGCTCCGCCGATGTGACGCACTGATGAAAACCGAGGGGCATAGATCGGGATTCGGTTTGTCGGTTGAATGGCGATCTTCCCATCGCGTGTGTGGTAATGCACGATTGTATCTTCTTCGTCCAAGTTATGGATGCTGCGGTCTGGAGCTACGTTCACTTGTTGCCTGGAATCGCCGCCCTGATAGACATATTCGTCTTGGGGCCAAGGTTGTGAAATTTGTGGTGGCGACCAATTAGCGGGGTAGGGTGCGCCTGGGTGGATATTTGAAGTTGGGCCTCCAGTTTCGGCCGATAACGGGATGCGGGCGATCGGCCCAGTTTTAACGGCCGCCGCGGCATTTGATGCGGCGGGAGGTTGTTGATAGCTGATTTGTTGAATCGGACTGTTCGTATGTGTTGTGGTTGGGACGGCCGTTAGCGGGACAGCGGGAGAATTATCCGAAATCTGTATCGTGGCGGGGGGTCGCAGTTGTTGTTGCGGAAGGCTGCAGGCCGTGAAGCAACAGATCAAGGCGGCAAGTGAAGCACACTTTAAATGTAGTATGTGATGTTTTGTGCGCATGATGGAATCAACGGGGGAAAGAAAATGATACGGGTCGTGCGTCAGTACGGTTCATTGGGGCGACGTTAACAGACGTGGCCTTGGTAAATCCGACAGGTGTGACAGATGCGGAAGTGTTGTTATTCGGTAGTACTGGAGTGGCGATGATTTGGATTGGAGGTGAGGAGAACATGAAGCGATTGGTTTGGGCGTTTAGCTGGGGAGAACGAGATCCGATTCGCAATATTGCGACTGGGCGACCGAGTTTATCTGCAACGTGCAGCGGGTCTTCGGTGTAGCGAATATCCAATGTGCGTTGACGAACAATCGATTCGTCCGCAGGAATTGGATTCGTTGGATCTTCGAGATAGATTACGCGGGTTACGAAAAATCCCCGCACTGCCATTTCGATTTCGCGTTGTGATAAATGGATTGGGATCGCAAATTTGGCCTCTAAACCACGAGGTGGGTAAATGCGATTGATGACTTCGATACTTGGGAATACTTCCACGCCCTCTAAATTAGGGATGTTCGTAATTTTCATGCGGTAGACAGCACCAATTAGCATTCCTGCTTTAGTTGGCGCTAATAGCGACGGTCCAAATTGGCCGTTTGCCACAAAGGCGAGTTGCGTGCCCTGCGGCGCTCGAACTTCTATCGGTTGAAAGTAGCCGGGAATCGGTCCGCCACGAGACAGAAAGCCTTGACCGACTTGTCCGGGTGGATGTAAACCGGAATCGCGGAAATGTCGATCGTGCAGTGAAGATGGCTCTTGAGCAGCGGTCGGAATAGCGAAAACCGAGGTAATGCAAATTAATGCTAGGTACAGCGGTGGGCTCAGCTTGAGATTTTGCAGAAGTCGTTTCATGTGTGAGACGGAATTGAGGGCAGGGTGTCGAGTTTACAACGTGTCTTTAAGGTAGGCAAACCCACTGTTGAATAATCAACAGTGGGCGGCCTATAAACCGGTGTGTTTGGTATTTGTTTACGGAATCAATTGATTACGTACAGCAGGAGGTTGAATATTCCGTGCGGTTGGTGTGTAGCTGTGTTCACGAATGCGAACTTCGCTAACCGGTTTGGGGTAACTGTAACCGGGTACTTGTCGCACGTGTACATTGAAGTCATTGACTGGTGCGGGCATGTTGACCTTGGTGTTGTTATGGATCGTATAGCTTTTCAAGCCAGCAGGTCCACCAAGAGGTAAATGTGGTGGTCCCGGAAGTCCCAGCGGGGTAGCTGTTATAGGAGTTCCCCAAGGCGCTGTTGTAGCGCCTGCGACGTAACCGCCTTGTACCATGCGAGGAATCGCAGTTTGACCTTGCGGTGCCATTGCTCCGTAGAATGCTGCGGGAGCGGTTGCCGCAGGTGCATTAACTGATTGGACTTTATTACCCATGCGGATGATAGCCATGATACTACCGCGACGGTCGGCTTCGACAATCGGGTCATCGCCTGGATCAAGTCGCGTGCTGACCAATGTTTCCACGTTGGCTAGTGCGAGGTCTTGGAATTCCGGATCGGGCAGGTAAATGACTTTGGTGACGTAGTTACCGGTGGCAACTTGGTCAAAGTCTTCATTGGTAAACTGCACAGGTACTGCGTTGTGGTCGAGGTAAGCTGCTGTCCGAGGGTTAATTGGCGCGACTTCGATTGTTGGGAACAGTTCCACGGCTTCGTGGCCAGGAATGTTGCTCAACTTCATCCGTACCATATTGCCGTTGGTGCCAACGTGGAAATCAAAACGTGCTGGTGCAATGAGCGATTGACCCGAATAGGAACCGTTGCCAGTTGTGTCGAGGTCGATTTGCATGCCGTCTGGATTACTAAAAATCGCTTGGATCGACATTCCCGCTGCAGCCGGTCCTTGTTGCATCATCATGGCGACTGGTTGTTGTTGAGGCATCAGGACGCCAGGTCCAGGGCCATCAACCCCAGGTCCGGGATGAGCAAGTTGCTCAGCTGGTGGTAGATTGTGTTGTTGCATTGTTCCGCAACCAGTTGTCAAAAGTGCGGCAATAGCGATTGCTGCCCAGATTCGTGGGATAGTCATTAGCCAAGTTTCGTATTAAGTGGTTTGTTTCGTCATTACAAAAGGTCGGTCTGTTGTTTGAACTAGACCCCTTTCCTCGTGTTTCCTACAATGATGCGGCCTAAGTTCAAGGGCCGAATCCTTGCTTGGTTTGCGTTGTTACTAACGAATAGTGTTAGAGCGCAAAAGAAAACATTGAATCCTATGAGTGATGTAATCGGCTATACCTAGCCCGAATCTTTGGCAAAATCGTCATAACCTGCATATGAAGTACAAATTACCCATTATTACGGCCCTGATTTCCGTCGGGGTTATCGCTGTGATCAACGGTATTGGCTCATCTTTCCTTCCTGGCTTACCAAAATACCCTGAATTTACAGAACAGAGTGTTACGGAACTGGAGTCGGTTGCTGGTAAGTCGGCAGCGGAGAATCGGCGTGACGTATTAGATGAAGCGGCAACAAGTACCCAAAGTGCGGAGTTGGCTGAGCAAGTATCTGGTTCTTCTATAGAAGAAGCAGGGCAGGGGAGTGAAGAGTTATCGCCGGAGAAGTTGTTACGGAAGGCTGTTCAAGCGGTAATGGCTGAAAGTAACTTACAGGCTTCCGTGCGGCATAAGATCAATTTGTTTGAGCAGCAATTGGTCGGTACCGGGCATTACAGCCAATTCGGTGAAGGACCTATCAAACGCTTGCGATTGGAACTCAAGACACAAGTCGGCAAGACGACCACCAGCATTACTCAGGTTTGCGACGGTCGGCACTTGTGGTTACGGGAGAATTTCCCCGATTCGGTACAGTTAAGTCGAATTGACGTTCGCCAAGTGCGGACGCGTTTGGAACAGTTACAGCGAGCAGACCCAGCCGCCATCCCCCAATTGCGTTGGGGGGCGAACATAGCGATGGGTGGATTGCCACGTGTGTTAGCAGCGGTGGAAGATAGTTTCAATTTCTCGACTGTCCGGCGAGCGACGTTTGGAGACGTACCGGTTTGGATAATTTCAGGCCGATGGAAGCCGGAAGTTCGCGACAAGATTCAGTCGCGGTTTCGTGTTCGCCGTGGGAATCTGATGACGCATATGCCCAACGGAATACGGATTGTTTTAGGTCGTGACGAGCAGTTTCAATATTTCCCCCGCGAGATTCAGTACCTGCGATTGGTGGAGGGGTCGACCGAAAAGTTTTTGAAGGCCACAGCATTGGTAACTCTGCAGTTTTACGATTACACGCGGCAGGTGGCAATGAATCGATCGCAATTTGATTACCAGCGAGGCGATCAGATTATTGTGGATCGCACTCAAGCATTCCTCGAAAAATACCTTCCTGAACCGCAGCAAGTAGCGAGTGTCGAAGAATAGCACCTAAACTCAAAGCCTTGAAAGGCCGAGGGGCACTACCGATATCGTGCATCCGAGTTTAAACTGGCAATGATTTAACAACTCGCGCTCGTTCAAATAGGATTACCTCAGTGGCTCGGATTTATTTAGCACTAGCAAGCTTTGCCATCGGTCTTTTGATAGCTAATTTCGGTGTTGGCATTTGGGTCGGGGATCTAAATGGCGTCGCTGATCGCATGCAACTTGAGGCTCAACAATTCAAGATTGCGCGGGGTAACGGAGAGCAGGGGGAGATTGATGACGCGCGGGAGTCGATGCGGGCAGCATCTGCAGAGTTGACTCCGGTCAAGAAACGACACGGCATTCATTTTCTGTTAGGCGTATTGGCCGCTTTGGTATGTGTTTTGGTCAACGGGATTGCGATGACCTATTTCATTGGTTCGAGTAAATGGTGTTCCGAGGTTGTTGACACCTATAGTTTGGATTTGAGTTACATTCGTAAGAGTCGCACTTTGAAACGACGTGCCTACCCTTGGACCATCGGCGGCGTTGCGATGATTGTGGTCATTATTGCTTTTGGCGCTGCGGCAGATCCGGCTACGCAAATCGAATCGACCGCAAGTTGGGTTACTCCGCACATGATCGTCGCCATACTAGGCACAATGGGTTTAACCGTGTCGTTCTTAAAGCAAGCTGGTCTTATTGGTGCGCATTACGATGTGATTAATGAAATCGTGGCGGCAGTTGAAGTACGCCGAGCGGAAATTGGCGACGCGGACTATGGCGAACCGGTCTATTAGTATCGCCAATTTGCTTTGGTTGGCGTTTAGTAGCGGTTCACGTTATTCATCCGCTTCAACGAGTTCGTGCAGTTTCTGTAGATAATCGTTGAGTGAAGTTTGCAGGTCGGTTGGAATGATAGGCGCGACGATATCCAGCACGCGGGACACATACGGTCCGGACTTAGATTTGGTGATGCGATTGTGCATCGTCTCGCCGCCAAAAGCTATGGCACACATGGTTAGAATGGCACATAAAAGTACACCATTGACGACACCGAGTAGTGCACCAGTCTGGCGATCAAAAGTCTTCATTTCATACTTGTCGATTTGCTTGGCGCAGAAGGCAAATAGCATCCAAATGCCGAGAGAAGTCAGTAGATACAGCGATGCCATGGCGATGAACTTGTTCCACGGTTCATCCACTCCGCTCAGCGCCTCGGCCAGTTCGGGATGAAACTCTCGAGCTACGAAGAAACTAATCACGATCGACGCGACCATCGCAACCTGCCAAGCCATCCCTTTTACGGCTCCAATGATTACGGAGAATCCTAATACGGCGAGCATGATGATGTCATAAGTTTGCATAGAGTACATTCCCGCCACTACTAGGTTTGAATTACCAAGATTCCAGCACCAAAGTCACCGGTCCATCATTCACTATTGTCACTTGCATGTCAGCCCCAAAAGTTCCCGTGGCGACTCGAATACCATGTTTTGCCGTTTCAATTGCAAATTGCTCGTATAGAGGTTCAGCCACTTCCGGGGGAGCGGCAGCTACGAAACTGGGCCGACGACCTTTACGGCAATTGCCCCAGAGTGTGAATTGACTGACGACTAACATTTCACCTTTGTTATCGAGCAGAGAGCGGTTCATTTTCCCTTGGTCATCGTTAAAAATTCTGAGGCCTACGAGTTTGTCGACCATTTGCGTTATTTCATTATCAGAATCGTGGGGGCCAATACCGACGAACACCAACAATCCGCTCTCGATTTGCCCCACAACACTGCGGGCTACTGAGACGCTAGCATGACTTACTCTTTGAACAACAACTCGCATAGGAATGCTTTTACTTAGTTAGATTGTTGACGGGCGGGGAGGTCGTTCAGCGCAGCGGTGGCTGCTTGATGAGTCGGATCGAGCGCCAGTGCTGCTTGATACCAACTCGCAGCGGCAGGCACGTCATACAGTTGTTCGGCGATCTTTCCTAGCTCGAAGCGGATGTTAGCGTCGGTGGGCACCTGTGCCGCCACAACGTTTTTCTCGATGTATTGGATTTTGAGTTTTTTGATTTGTTCATGCTGAGCGAATACCGTTGCCGCTTCGTCGGCATTGCCGAGTTGGCGATGAACGTTGGATAGTTTGAACAGGACGCGATCATTCCCAGGGTGTTTTGCCGCGGCGTGCTGGAGAATTGCCAACGCTTGTTCTGTTTGGCCAGATTGCATTGCTAAGGTTCCGTGCATTTCCAATGCATGTTCATGTTGTGCGTCGATACTAATTGCTTGTTGGATGTATTGCTGTGCTTCATCGAATTCTCCTAAGGCTAGGTGACATTCGGCTTGATAGGACCGCGCGTTGGCGACGAGGTAGGGTGGCATGTCACTGGCAGGAAGGTCTGCTAAGGAGGCCAGCGCAGCGGCGTAGTTTCGGAGTCGGACTTGGACCTCAGCCAATTCGACGTAGACTTCCGAGGTTTGTTTAAAAGTTGAGTCACCAGCTGCGCGTTTGAGTGACTCTGTGTAGTGTGCCACGGCGAGTTCATTTTTATCAAAATCTTTACTGATCAATCCCATTAGACGATCGGGTCGCGGATCTTGTGGAGCGAGTTCGGAAATTCGTTGACAGTGTTTCATGGTGAGTTGCAGCGCACCAAAGTCATAATATTTAGCGCTGAGTAATCGATGAGCGTCGACGTTGTCAGGAAACTCGACAATCATTTCGCTCAAGGTTTGCATGGCTTCTGGGGTGTGACCGTTAGCGAGGAAGATGCGACTAGCCATGATCATACATTCTTCACGGATACGTTCATCCCCGGCGATTTCTAAGAGGCGCGGCAGCGATGCTTGATAGTTTAGGACGTTGAAATGCAACACCGCCTCGAGGAATTTTGTCTCGACATCTGCATTTGGCATCTCTTTGAGTTGGTTCTTTATTCTGCGAACTTCATTCCATTCTTCTTGTTCAACGGCAGCGCGGCCTTGGGTGAACAAGTCGAGGGAATCTGGTGGTGCATTGCAGCCGAGCGTCAACAAAGATGACAGGGCACAGAGCGTGAACAGACAGTGCCGGGTATTGTTTAGGGCGGAGTGGCTTAGGGGTGATTTTGAATTGCGCATGATTGGCGGAATGTAAATAGCGTTATGGTTGAATAATAGTAAGTTGTTGGTTGGGGGCAGGTGAGTTGATGATTTGTGTTTGACCGCCGGCCCAGTGGATTTCCAATTGTGTTATTTGTGCATTCTCGGGAATACCAAAAAATATGCGGGAATCGTTTGAGGATGCAAAGCTCGAACCGCCTTTGATTTGACGTACTTGTTTGCCGGTGTTGGTTGTGAGGGTTACGCGAGACCCGACAGCGGAGCGGTTACATTGGGTGCCGATCAGGTGAAGTGTAATCCAGTGGTTATGATTATCGGTATGATTGATGAGGACACTGCAGTTTTGATTGACGTGTGTATAAGCGAGGTCGACATAACCGTCGTTATTAAGGTCGCCGGTAGCGATTCCGCGACCGTTGTGTTCCGAGGTGAAGTAGGGGCCGAGGCTATGATTAACTTTGGCGAAGCGGCCATTATTATTTTCTAGTGCGATGGGTAGTTGCGTAATGGAGCTGTCGACGGGATAGCGTTGCACGTGGCCGTTGGCAATAAATAGGTCTTCATCACCATCATTGTCAGCGTCGACAAAGGCGGTGCCCCAGCCAACGTAGGAACTGGGAAAGCTAAGCATGCCGGTGGCGCTGCTGACATGTTGAAACAGAGCGTTGCCGAGGTTTTTATAGAGGGCAAATTGTTCGGACTGAAAATTAGTGACAAACAGATCAGGCAGGCCGTCGAGATTGTAATCACCGAGGTCAATTCCCATACTGCCATCGGCGTTGCCGGCGTTGTCGAATCCGACGCCGGTTAATGCAGCAACTTCTTCAAAGGTTCCATCGCCGCGATTGCGCCAAAAGAAATTAGCTTCGGTATCGTTAGTGACATAGACATCGATGTCGCCGTCGAGATCGAGGTCGGCCATGAGGACTCCAAGTCCTTTGCCATGTTGTTTATTGGTAGCATTGCGGATGCCAGCTTGTTGTGAGATGTCGACAAAGCGACCGTTATCATCGAATTGGAATAGTTGGTCGGGCAGGGGGGCGAAGAGGCGGGGCGAGCAGGTGTCGCGGCGGTTGGTATCATTTGGGTTGGTGTCATTTGGATTTTCCAAGAACGAAGTGTTTTTACCGGAGCAGAATGGATGATTATCGAATGACCAATCGATATAATGCGCGACATAGAGTTCGAGGATACCGTCGTTATTGATATCGCCCCAAGCTGCTCCGACGCTCCAGGCTTGGTCGTTTAGATTCAGATCGCTGGCAACTTCGTCAAAGGTACCATCGCCGTTGTTATGAAACAGGAGCAGGCCGCCGAAGCCGGTGATGAGGATGTCGGGGCAACCGTCGTTATCGTAATCGGCAGTGAATGCTCCGTGGCTATAGAAGGGTTGCACGTTTAGTCCGGCGTGGGCGGTCACGTCGGTGAAGGTAGCATCGCCGTTGTTACGGTAGAGAACGGGAGGGTGTCCGTTGATGCTCGGTAAAAGTCCGCCATTGTCAATGAATTGTCCACCGCCGGTGAAGAGCATATCGATCAGGCCGTCGTTATCGTAATCAAAAAGAGCGACTCCACCTCCGATTGTTTCGAGCATGGTATGGTGGTTGGCCTGTTGGTGATTTCGATACTGTGATTTAGGATTTTGTTGAAGTTGTTCAAAGCGGATATTGCTTTTGGGTTCATTGTTGTTGCTAGGATTTTGGGTATTGGAATTTATTAGTTTTTGAGTCGGAATTTGGTTGGATAGTTGTGGAGTTTGCTGGGCGGGTTTTTTTTCAGGTTTGGCGGTGTTTGCGGGTGCTTCACGGGCCGTTTGATTATCACAGCCGGAGAGGGCGCTAAATAGGACCAGGCAGCAGCTCAGCGCGGGTATTTTTCGGAGGATGCTGGTCATTTGTTTGCAGGTTCGCAGATAGTATTTATCACGGTTTTGGCAAAATGGTTGCTAAGCGTGCTGTGGTTTTTGTGTTTGCACGGATTATGTTAGGGGTATTGTATCAACTTCCGTGTAAAAGTGTTTAAGTCAGTGTACTGGTGTTAGCCGCAGCGGTGCGGTGGTGGTTACGCGTTGCTATAGTAGCGTAATGTTATCTAAAAGCGTGCAGTCACAAACCGAACATAACAAACATTATCGGACGTTGCAGTTAACGTGAATTTATATTGATTCGCACCAAGGCACACCGTCTACAGCGCTGCGTGGCAAATTGCGACTACCGAATTCGCATCAATTAACAGCAATGCCAATGCTGAGGGCCTCCGCCCAGTGAGGCCGCAGATTAGGCTTCGAGATACCGGCCAATCTTGCGGAATTTTTGGTAGCGGTCCGCCAGCAGATCTTCTAAGGACTTTTCTTGGAGTTCTCGTAAACTGCTGACCAAATACTGCTTAATCTGGATGGCCATTTGTTGGTGGTCGCGATGGGCGCCGCCAAGAGGTTCTGGGATGACATCGTCGACGACATCGAGCCCTGGAAGATGCTTGGAGGTAAAACGCAACGCGTCTGCTGCGTCAGGCGCAAATTCATGGCTTTTCCAGAGAATGCCAGCACAGCCTTCGGGGCTGATCACGCTATAGTAACTGTGCTGTAGCATGGCAACTTTGTCACCAACGCCAATCCCTAATGCTCCACCACTACCACCCTCCCCGATGACGACGCAAATAATAGGTGTTTCTAATCGCGACATCTCGTACATGTTTTCCGCGATGACCCAAGCTTGACCGCGTTCTTCGGCGCCAATACCGGGATAGGCACCTGGTGTGTCAATAAAACAAATTACAGGTAAGTTGTGCTTGGCTGCTAAGTTCATCTTTTGCATCGCTTTACGATATCCCTCAGGATGCGCACAACCAAAAGAACAGGCCGTTCGTTCCTTGACGGTACGGCCTTTTTGATGACCAATTACCATCACTTTTTGATCATCGAGTTTTGCAAAACCGGCGAGCATCGCACGGTCGTCACCAAACTTACGATCGCCATGCAATTCGACAAATTCGTCAAACACCAAAGATAAATAATCTCGGGTATACGGACGATTCTGATGTCGAGCAACTTGAACCGTTTCCCAGGGACTCAAGTCGCTATACAATTCACGAGTCACTTCCGCAATTTGGTTCTGCAGTTTGCGGATTTTACTCGACTCCTTGGATGTATTTCCATCGTCATTTAGCGCAGCAAGTTCCTGCTCTAAATCAAGGATCGGTTTTTCAAAGGCCAAGGCCGGCCCAGAATTATTCATGGTTATTACTCGCCGTCGTCAAAAAAAATAGCACTCGACTGTTTGCAGTTAATTGCCGCCTTCGTTGTGAATATAATAGTAAACCTAATTGACGCCTCTCGAAACACCTATTTCGATCTATTCCTAAAACTCCGCATCCTCGGCGGAAGACATTTTTGATGGGTGCAGTGGTTTGGTTCTGTAGATTCGCATGGAATCGAGACGGTCCAGTATGAGGGCTATGGAATCTGGACGATCGACTGGATTTTTGCTCAGCATCTCGCCAACGAGATCACTGAATTCTTGAGTGATGTTTGTGTTGACACTGCAGATCGGTGGTGCCTTCATGCGCAGATGGCGTGCAAGTAGGTTTTCGGGTGTATTACCCGTAAACGGCACTTTGCGAGTAGCGATTTCTGTTAGCAAACAACCGGCGCTATAAATGTCGCTACGGTTGTCTAGCGACTTACGACGAATTTGCTCGGGCGACATGTAACTACGAGTTCCAGCGATCGTCTTGGATTTTCCCCCGCCGAACATTCGACCGAGCTTGGTAGATATTCTAACAGCGAGGGCAAAGTCAATCAGTTTGCAAGTTCCTTCATCATCAACGAGAAAGTTGTCGGGTTTTACGTCACAATGTACCCAACCCTGGTCATGCAAGTACTTGAGTCCTTGAAGTACATTGTTAATCACGGTTGAAGCATGGTAATTCATTAAATCATATTCACTCCGCAACCGTTGCTTGAGGTTCTGGAATGGGCTGAACTCGATTGATAAATATGGCACACTGTGCTTGGCATCGACTTCGTAAACGTCATTGACAAACTCATTTTTGAATTCCTTAGCGACTTCGAATTCGTGCTGTAAATATTTCAGCTCAGTTTTGTCTTTACGGCGCTCTGCTACCAAAGTTTTCAACGCGACTTTTTGTCCCGTATTGTCATTGATCGCTTCGTAGATCTGGCAAGTTGAGCCTGATCGAATCATTCGAATTACTCGGAAACTCGCAATGTAATCATGTCCTCGTGCCACTAATATTGCCTTAACTTAAAATGTCAATAATTTGCAATCGTACGGACCCATTGTCCATGCTGCTTTTCTTTGTTGATTTTACATCAAAACAATCTATCTGCGAAAGGTGGAGGAAAAATAAGTTTAATGCGTTGTTATTCTAGGCGAGCAGTTGTTCGTAGAGTGTGCGAATCTGGTTGGTCATATTTTGATGCGGGTACATGGTTTCGCACATTCGTTGCCCCCGACTCCCTAATTCTTCTCTTAATGATTTGGATTCTGCCAGTTTCAATATCGCATTTTCCAGTGCCGCAATATCTCGAGGCGTAACTAGATATCCAGTCTCGCCAGGAATACAAACTTCTTTGGCGCCATCGATGTCAAAACTGACGACCGGACGACGTGCTAATAGCGCTTGGGGTAGCGCCCGCGCCAATCCCTCACGCAAACTTGTGTGCGCTAGAATGTCCATGGCAGCAAGGTACCGCGGGATCTGAGATGGAGGAACCAAACCGGTAAAGTGAAAATGCTCAGATAGCCCTGCCCGCTCTATTTGTGTTTCAATTTGTTTACGCAGGATACCATCACCGACTAACAAAAAATGTATCGCTGGATTGGCCTTGACGATCGCACTGGCTGCTGTAACTAAGTATTTATGTCCCTTAAGGTCAAATAAACGAGCAATTTTCCCGACAACGATGGTGTCTTCGCTAAAATTGAGTTCTTGCCGTGCTGAGGCTCGATGAGAATCTGCATTGATGAAGTCCGAGATATCCATACCGCTATAGATGGTCGTGAATTTCTCTAGCGGAGCGACTTTGGCGGTCGCCAATTGATTGCTCATTGCATCGCAGACACTGATTAACTTGTGGCAGCGGCGCGCAGCGAATGTTTCACAGTAGCGAAACAGATTGCGTGGCAATGGGTTTTGATATGGGTGAAAGGGAGCGCCATGTACCGTATGCACGATACCTTTTACTTTTAGACGATGAGCGGCCCAGCGCCCCAATAGCCCTGCTTTGGCACTGTGAGTGTGCACGATGTCCGGTCGCAATTCGCGTAAGAGTTGTTTGATCTGGCGGTACGCTTGCCAATCATGCCAAGGGTGAATGTTGCGTCGCAATGAGGGAGCAACGGCCATGTTTAATTTGGGGTGGGAATGGGCATTAAGCAGTTCGCCTTCTGGACCAAGCGACGGACCGGTGATCAGTGTGACGTCGTCACCGTGGTCGTTAATTAAATCCGTGCAATTATACAGCGTGTTTTCTTGAGCACCGCCAACGATCATGCGCGTAATGATATGTACGATCTTCATCAATAATAGATTACTCTAGAACCAGTCTTGGTAGTTAGCTCATTATTCATTATCGGCATATTCAACGTGCATCAGATACAGTCCTTGCGCTGGCGCCGTCATTCCTGCTTGGCGTCGATCGAGTGCAGCTAGCACCTCGACAACCCAATTTGGTGCATGCTTACCCGCTCCAACTTCAACCAACGACCCCACAATGTTCCGTACCATATTGTATAAAAAACCATCGGCGCGTATATCGACTTGGATGGTGGTTGCTTGATGTTGAGCCGAGCTGCTAAGCGTGAGTTCCGTTACGTGGCGTACGCTCGTCTTGCGGTCACTCCCAGTAGCTTCGAAACTAGCAAAGTCATGCTTGCCTACAAAGTGTTGTGCCGCTTGTTGCATAGCTGGAAAATCTAATGCGGTTGGGAAAAGCCAGGCGAATTTTAGAACGAGCGGGTTCTGTACCGGCCCAGGTTGGATGAGGTATCGATAGTGCTTCGATGTCGCATCGCGTATGGGATGAAAATCCTCGGCAACCACTGCCAGATTCCTTAAAAACATGTCAAATGGAGTTTGGGCATTGATCGCTCGGCACAATATATTTTCCGCCAAATCGCATTGGGTCCGAAAGGAGATGACTTGTCCATGAGCGTGGACCCCTGAGTCAGTTCTGCCGCTGGAAAGCACGCGAATTTCCTCGCCCGTGATCTTCAGTAGTGCCTGTTCTAGCTTCCCTTGAATCGTTGGTTGTTCCACTTGCAGTTGCCAGCCGACATACTTCGAACCGTCGTAAGCTAAAATGCCCTTGAAGTTTCTCATCGGACACCAGCAAAAAAGTGTACGCAGTGGAATTGGATATAAGTCGTCATGACGCGGTAGCCATCGGCGAACCAAGTATTTGATTGAGTTCTAGGTATTAGCGGATTGAATTAGTAATTCTGCAATCTGAACCGCATTGGTGGCTGCACCTTTACGGAGGTTATCGCTAACGCACCAAAAGGCAATTCCATTGGGACTCGATATATCTTCACGAATACGTCCGACAAAGACGTCGTCGTGGTTTGAGTTGGTAAGCGGCATCGGGTATTGAGACTGATCTAAATTGTCGATGACAGTGATTCCGTCCTGGGCTTCGAATAAATCACGTGCTTCAGCAGCAGTTAGTTTCTTTTCGGTTTCGACTAAAATACTTTCGCTGTGACAGTTGGTGACTGGCACTCTGACCGCGGTAGGACAAACCACAATCGATTCGTCTTGGAATATTTTTTGAGTTTCCCAAACCATCTTCATCTCTTCGGAGGTATATCCCATGTGTGTTTCCGAACCGATTTGAGGGATCAGGTTGAAAGCGATAGGGTGCGAGAAAGTTTGGGGTTCGAACGGCGTTCCAGAAATCGCGGCCTGAGTCCCCTGCTCTAGTTCTCGCTGCCCAGCAGCGCCAGCGCCACTCGTAGCTTGATAGGTACTGACAATGACTCGTTTAATTCGAGCGGCAGCGTGTAGAGGTTGCATGGCAACCACCATCTGAGTGGTCGAACAATTGGGACTGGCGATAACGCCATTGTGGTCGGCAACCGCTTCCGGATTCACTTCCGGTACGATCAACGGCACATCGTCGTGCATACGGTGATAACCGCTTTCGTCGACTACGACTGCGCCAGCCTGTTTGGCCCAAGGAACTAATTCAGCGGCTACTTCGTCTGGCGTACTCGCGATGATGAGGTCGATTCCAGCGAACGCTGTGGGGCTGAGTTCGACAACCGTATGGTCGATGCCCTTAAAGGAGATGGTCGTGCCGGCAGATCGTGCTGAAGCGATAAAGCGGATGTTTTTATAGGGGAAGTTACGTTCTTCTAGTAATTGACGAACAATGGTTCCAACAGCTCCGGTTGCGCCCACGAGGGCAATGTTTTCAAACACGACAACAAATCCTTAGTTTTACGTGATCTATCCACCAAGTAAATAAAAAGCTCTTCAAGCAATTGGTGGATTACTTGAAGAGCTTTTAAGTATGTTCGAGCATTGCCGTTTGGGCAACGGCTAATGCAATGCTATTTTTTTACGAGTTGAGATGGTGCTGTTAATAAGACGTTGAGGGAACTCACGTTGCCTGGCATCATTTGAATGGACTTGCGTTGGCGTTGAATTCCGGTGGTAGTGTTCCAAACGATTTCAATGTCGTACTGATAGGTATTGGCAGGATCCAGGTTGCTTGAGATGTACTCTCGACTAGTCCCCTTTGTACTGGTAAGAAAGCCATTGATGGTTACTTGAGCATCGTGTGGAACTTGGAGGTGTAGCGTGGTGGACGTTGGGTTTACTTTAACTTCTGGTTGTGGAAGTTTGAAATCACCGCCTTCATCACCCTTACCTGGTTGTTCTAGTTTTGGCTCGTCGTCATTACCTGGTGCAGTGGGTTCACCGTCGACGGACGGAGCAACGGGAGTTGGCGCAGCGGGTTGAATTGGTACTAGTTTCGATTCACTGCTTGCTTTGGGTTGGTCAATGTATTTGTTGGGAGCGGGTTTTACCTTCGATTTTGCGACTGTGGGTTTGGCGTCGGAAACGATAACCGGTGAGCTGTAGTAAACGCGTGAATAAATTCGTGGGGCGAGCAAGGGGCCAAACAATGGTGCTCTATAATATCGATAGTTTGCGTGGTAATGCAAAGCTAACCGCGTTTCGTAAATGGCATTACGCAGAATTGGTCGATGATAAACGACGGTAGGTCCACAGCAGACAACTACACGTGAACAGCAAGGGTTAACAAGAACATTTCCTGCGTTCGTTTGAGATGTTGTAAAAAGTATTACTATGACGATGGTGGCGAAAATAGATTGTCGCATGGTGGATGGCTCCGTAATACTTGTTTGGGCAATTGTCCTGAATCTGCTTCTGGATTTTCTGCAGCATTTAATACTTTACCTATTTTAACACAGTGACGCAGCAGAAGCAATGGAATTGGGCATAGCGAACCGCGACTTATCGCGGTTTGCTATGCCGGGTGCAAGATGCCAAGGTTGGTAATCGTAAGATTGGTCGATTAATATCGTACTACGTCGCCGGCGTCGTGGTCTGGGTAGACAACTTTAAGGGCAGCGGTTGCTTGTGAGGTGAGGAATTTAAGGTCACTTTCCACAGCGATAAACTGCATCCCCTGCTCTGCCCTTTGCACTGCACTCACGGGGTCCATAGCGTGGATACCAGTAGGACAGCCTGTCTTTTTCCCGATTTGGATGACTTCTTGGATCGCTGCCTCGTGAGCTTCGGGAGTCGGGAAAGTCCCGTCTTCTTCCCGCATTTGGAAACGCAGGTCATTGGGACCAATGAAAATCGCATCGCACCCAGGCAGACTGTAGATTTCTTCCGCGTTGTCGATCCCTTCGGGGCTTTCTGTTTGAAGTACAACAAGGATTTCGTCGTTTCCTCGCAAGCGGTAATCGCCAACTTCAGCCGAAAAATTCATGGCACCACTGCCACCACCGACACTACGATTTCCTGTGGGAGGAAACTTTGCCGCGGCAATGGCCGTTTTTGCTTGTTCCACCGTATCGACCATAGGAACGACGATTCCCCAAGCACCCGCATCGAGGACGCGTTTAATATAGTGGTGACTGCCTTCTGGGACTCGAGCCAAGGGGACTCCACCCGCATCCGCAATCGCGCCGAAAATGGATTCCGCCTGGGACCAATCAAAAGCCATATGTTCGATATCAAGTGTTAGCCAGTCAAAGCCTAAACGCGCGATAACTCGAGTAGCGTGTAGATTACCTAAGGTGAGCCATGTCCCGAAAGAGGGTTGGCCGTTGCGTAGTTTGTTCTTAACGGGGTTTGTTCTCATCGCTAGTCCTTTTTTGCTATCCGCACAAAGTAGTCGTGTTATGTATACTACTAGTCTTCCAGACAAGACTCATGTTCTCAAGTCCCTGACGGGTAATTTATATCAGCCGCTAGTGGGTATGGGAGTAAGAGTTGTCGGAAGGGTCAAGTGCACGCTAGGTTTTGGTTTGCAATAAACGAAGGATATGTGGAGGCAGGCAGTCGATGATCAGGAACTCGAATATTTCAAAGATGCAAATCAATATTCTCGTGGGACAAATTGAGCTTTCCTACTTAGCTGCTCGATGGGGGAGTTGTGTGTTACTCGTCGCGTTACAAATTTGTGTTGCGACAGCGAATGCACAAAGTCGAGATCCTTATGTTGTGCCGCGTCGAAAAATGGTGCAACAGGCGGTTGTTGGTTCAGGGATTACCAATGAACGCGTGATCGCCGCTATGGCTGCAACTCCGCGGCATGAGTTTGTGCCGGCTAACTTGCGGAATAAAGCATACTTAGACATGTCGCTGCCAATTGGCGATCAACAGACGATTTCGGCGCCATTTATCGTTTCGTTTATGACTGAAGCATTGGACCCGCAATCGACGGACAAGGTACTAGAAATCGGAACTGGCAGCGGTTACCAGGCAGCGGTGTTGTCACCTTTGGTCCAGCAGGTATTCACGATTGAAATCGTGGAATCGTTGGGAAACCGCGCGCGGGCAACATTGAAACGATTGAAATATGATAATGTATTGGCGCGAGTAGGTGATGGTTTCAAGGGTTGGCCTCGGTATGCACCATTTGACAAGATCATCGTCACTTGTTCTCCGGAGCGAGTGCCGCAACCATTGGTGGACCAATTACGTGAGGGCGGGTTGATGGTCATCCCGGTAGGCGAACGATACCAGCAGACGATGTATGTCTTGCGCAAGAAAAACGGCAAGATGCAAGCCGAGGCGCTACGGCCGACGCTGTTTGTTCCGATGACGGGTAACGCTGAAGATAATCGACAGGTTAAACCGGATCCACTCAAGCCAGCATTGTTTAACGGTGACTTTGAGCTCACTAAAGAAGACTACCCGTTTGTGATTGGTTGGTACTACCAGCGCAATGTCGAGCCAGTCGGTGATGACACAGCGGCGCAGGGAAAGCGGCACGCAATGTTTAGCAACGATAAGCTTGGCAGATCATCCCATATGCTACAAGGTTTCCCTATTGATGGTCGTGAAGTCGGTGTGTTGCGATTCACGGCTCAGGTAAAACTTCAAGATGTACGGCCGGGGAGTTCCCGTGACAAGGTGCCGTTGTTCTTGTTCGTGTTTTACGATGAAAACCGTAAAGAGGTTGGTACCGGTGTGGTGGGGCCTTATATCGGATCCCAACCGTGGAGTCCGACGCAGAAGTTAATTCGAGTGCCTGTACAATCGCGGGAAGCGATATTGCGAGTTGGATTGTTCGGGGGTATTGGCGAGTTTTCTATCGACGACGTGAAAATTCAAGCGGTCAAAAGGTAGACCACGAAATGAATTGTTGATAGGCGGCTATCGAGACAGGGTGACTTTGGCCCAGAAGGGGTTGAGTCGATCGCCGCGGGTGCGAACGTCTTCGAGCATGACTTCGAGATTGGGTACAATCGGTTCGTTTTGGGTTTTACCGGAAAGATTGAGCGACACGTTTTCTTGGAAATCAATGATGTCAGGATTGAGGTAGACGGTAATAATCTTCGCTGGTGATTTTACTCGGATGCGATTGTTGATTCCAATTTCTGCTTCGAGCAATGCATCACGGGCTTCTTTGCGTGGCCACTGTAGCGGTAATGTAATAAAGGTTGAGGGCATGCCGTCGAGTTCAACCCACCAGAAGAAATTATCCCAGGGCCTCATGGTCGTGCATTTGATGGTCTTCGGAGAAAAACTTCTGCGGTGCGTACGCATCCAATCAAACATGAAGTGAATATCGTCTTGGAAATGGTCATGGCCGCGGCCTTTGTATTCAACAATCATCGTGTCGTACCCAAACCTAGTGAGGTAGCGATTGAAATCTTGCATGTTTAATGCGACTCGATTTCCGTCCATTTCCCCTCCGACAAAATAGAACGAAATATGTTTTGCATTTTGCCAATACCGCCCGACATATTTGCCAGCGGTTGCTGCGATTGGCAGCACTCCAGCCCACAGATCCGGATGGGCTAAGGCAATGTCCCAGACGGCGTCACCGCCGATAGAATGTCCGGAAAGAAATACGCGGTCGGTATCTATGGAGAATCGTTTAAATGAATTCTGGAGGGCGTACAGAACCTTGCCGTGTTCTTGAGCAGAGTATTCATATTTGTTTTGATATGGCTTCGTCCAAGCCGGGGCAATGACTATGTAACCGTGTCGAGATGCCTGTCCCAGTCTGAGGTCGGTTTGTTTGTTATAAGTCCCGGCCCACCAGTCGATCTGTTGCCTGGGGGAACCACCTGCTCCGTGCAAGCTCACGATGCACGGATATTTTCGGTATGGATCATAATCGGGTGGTAACTGTACGTGAAATGCAAACGGCGTACCTCCAGGACCAGCAATTTCAAATATGTGATGCAGCGGATCCTGGCGTTGATCGGGCTCATCATCTTTTAACGGTTCACCTTCTTCGGATTCTTTGGGTTGGCCGTTTGTTACGGTGGCGAGAGTCGGTTTCATTGCCGCGAGTAGTTTAGCAACGTTTGCGGGTGTGCTTCCTTCGAGTTCCTTCAGGCGTTCCAGTATTGTCTGTCGCTCCACAACATTGGTGCTTTGTAGATAATTCCGAACTTCATTGCGGACCTCAAACAGGGAGATCGCGACAGCAAGGTTTTCAGTTACTTCGCCCTGCCCCATCAGCCACCCGCTAATTGCCAGGGCGAGTCGCGAATCTGGCCCGAGGTCGGTGTCGTCGGCGAGTCGATTGAAATCGGCCAAGCGAGCAATTGTGTTGATGTTTAACTGTCCACGGATTTCTTCTCGAATTGGCTGTATGCTTTGCCGTGTTGGTGCATCTTCAAGTTCTTCTAGCAGGCGATCAAAATCAAGCAGGATTTTATTGCGCATCACCGCCTGATCGTCATAGTCTTTTAGCAGATCCCGAGCTCGTAGTAGTGTCTCAACTGCCACGCCTTCACTGGGAAAGTTCGATAACCATTTATAGACGCGGGCATGTTGACCAGCGGTTTGTCGGCTTTCAATTTCGGAGATCAAACGTTCTGCGAGTGCTTGCCGCAATTGCACAATCTGCTGTTTGAGATTGGCGAGTTCAGGAAATTGTTCAATGGCGGATTGCAGTTCGAACATGGCGTCTTGGTAACGCTCGCTCTGCATGTAAAGACGAACTATCTTTAATCGGTCGTCCGGATTGTTCATGTCGAGGTGGTTTTTTAGAATACGGCTGAGAACGGATGTTGGCATGGAACTCGTGGCAATTCGAGTTTTCCAGATTATGGAATTGTTGGTGACGACACTTTCTAATGTTGCATATCGTGGATTAACTTCGGTCAAGCCTTGGACGATGTGTAGAGGCCCCCGCGCCGATTGCATGCTAACGAGTCGTCTACCAAATTCATCGAGGGGTGTAATATTGAGAATGGGGCCGACGGCGGCTAAGCGTTTACCGATGGTGGCGACGCGTTGGTTGAGCGCGATTCGTTCGAGGTTCTCCGGCGGTGAGTTGACGAAATTGAGGACTTGATATTGGGAGAAAAATGTGCGACGCATACCGTCATCTGCAAAATGAACGAGCTTAGTGCCGACTTCTCCACCGGTGTTGCTCGCTGCTAGTGGGGTTTCGCCAATTCCACCAATCTTCCCCGGGGAACCTTCAACTTGGACATTGTTCTTAAGCGTGTAAATCGCTGCTGGCAATGTGCTGATCATGGCAAGAGCAAGACATACGACAACAAACACCCTGCGCGGGTGAGAGCGGAAAATGCTCGTTTGTAATAGCGCGGTGGTTTGTTTCTTCATTAATAATCAGACTTGGTGAGCAGTTACGTTAGCTTTCATTTACATCGGATGTTATTATTTAAAAGTGTTGATATTATTATTGAGAACTCAGCATCATTTGACCACCTAGAATGCGAATAATGGTCATAACTCGAAACGGTTTCTGAACAAAATCCGTAGTTGCTACTAATCGCTAGTAAGCTTGACATCGCTGCCGGTTTGCTTAAAATGCCTAAGTTACGTAAATTAGGATTTGGTTAAATGTTACGTCGAATCATACTAGTATTAACTCTGATATTAATTTCCGCTGCCGCGACAAGTTTGGTTGCTCTGGGAGCGATATTTCTTGCTGGGGGGTTAAGTGATAACGGTGCGGCCGGATTATTTAAGACCATCGCGATTGCTGGTTTATTTGTCTCGGTAGTGGATTTGTGTTTATTAGTTCTTACAATGGCTATTAGTCACGTTGAGCGAGCCACTGACGTTCCTGCTGAAAGCAAGCGGGATATTGAATAAGAACCTCACTCGCACAGTGCCCTCCTGATATACAATGGTCTCGACGATCTAAAGCATGTGAATTAACTGACGCAACACAAGTATTTGAATCACCGCAAACCAAGTAATAGACTCCATGATTCAATTCGAATGTCCACATTGTCGAGAATCGTTAAAAGTCCCTGAGACTCGCGCAGACACAGAGGCTGTCTGTCCAGGGTGTCGCAAGCCGGTACGGATTCCACCCCTCGTGAGCCAATCTAGTGGTGCGGAAAATATGCCGTCGGCTCCACCAGTCATTCAAGAATCTGAGCCAGCGGGTACGGCTGTTACCGCAGCAGCTCTTGATGTCGTTAAGGACTCGCTAGAGCCCAGTGCGGACGATACCGAAATAGTCAATGGATCCTCACCTGCTCAAGGCCAAGGCGATGGTGAAGAAGTGTCCTCGCCGGAAAATAACAAGGGTTTGATTGACGTTGGCGGCGGGCGAGTTGAGGTATCGAATAAGCACTTTGATGACCTTGAGCAACGAGTAACGCGAGTTCAGCAAGCCAATAACCACTCCGACAAAATTCACCGGCACACGCGTGATCACGGGTTGGTTGGCGTGAGCCGTGCGACGATTTATATCTTTGTAGCTCTCATCGGTTGTGTGGCAGTTACCAGTTTTTGGATAGGAACGATGCTCGGCCCCGCTGAGGAATCAATTCTAGATTCTCAGGGTCTGGGTGTGGGATTAGTACAATGTAAAGGACGAGTGACGTATCGCACTGTGGATGATCCAGAGGCGGTGGATTCTCAAGCATTGGTTTTCTTATTACCCGAAGAATCATTGCCGAGCGAAAAATTTTCGATTGCTGAACTTGTGCCAGGCGATAATGTGCCGGACACTTTGGCAACGATCGAAGAAATTCGGCGGCTCGGTGGTCAGTTTACCGTGACGGACGATGAGGGTAAATTCACCACGGATATAAACTTAGGGCGGTATTATTTGCTCGTTATTTCCGCTAATCAGTCAGCTGACAAAAAACCACGACCTGAAGATGTCGCTACTCAAAAGCAACACTTAGCGGAACTAGGCATCTATTTTGAACTACCCGCTAAACTGCTTAACAATCACCGTTATCGTTGGTCACTCGAAGTCATAAACACGCAACGTGATATTCGTGTTTATTTCCGCTAAGCCGACAACCGTCACCAACCACAGCAAACTGCGAATAAGAGCGTTATTCCGCGGCGGGAGCTGCTTTGCGAAGTACGACACCTGAGGCGAACCAGCCACCATCATCGGTGCGAACAAAGGTTCCCGAGGGGCCGAGGTATTTCTCGACAGCAGAAAATTCCGGCATTTTCGAGACGTCGATTTTTTCGACGGTTTTACCACCTTCGCTAGAACCCATCAGTCGCGATAATAGTTTGCCCATCATCGTTTGCGAGTGTTCGAGTTTACCTAGTCGGATCAGCTCGTAGTTAGGATGGTGTTTGTCATCCAAGCGAGTGAACATTCGCATACTCGTGCTGGCTGCGCCCATTTTATTCAGTTCAGTTTCTATTCGAACGTAGTCTTCTGCTGAGAGAAGATTTGCGTCGTCCTGCTGCTTGATGATGTCTTCGATAAAGTCCGCACTTGAGGCGATCAGAACGTGACCATCGGTTGACACAGTGATGGCCCACGTGCTGATAATTGGTTGTTCGCCAATGGCTCCTTCTTCCCCGGACTCTTCGTCGTCGCCGAGATCACCAAACCCTTCATCACCAAACGCACCAAATCCGTCCTCACCGAAATCGATCTCTAATTCGATTTCAATATCAACGTCTTCTTCTTCATTGAGAATTTCCCAGATGCGTTGCCCTTGGAAAACGCGTTCGTGTTTATTGGGTTCCGCCGCCATGAATTTCGCGACCGCTTTTTCAACAGCTTCGGCATCCGTTACTTTGATGATAGCCATCCATTGATTGCTATCGACATCAATGGGTTCACGGTAGTCTGTTATCACAGACATTCGCCCGGCGAGGTAAGCAACGAATTCATCTCGGATATCGAGTTGAGGTCCGTTAACATCGTGGGCGATCCCCTTGAGGATTTCTTCGAAAAGATCTTGGCCTTCGTCGGCATCAAGGTATTCGTTGACGAGCGTTTTTGCAAATTCGAATGCTTCTTTCATGTTCCAATTAATCGTCGAGTAGGTGCTGACGGTGTTAGGAATCCACGCTAGTGGTTTTTGGTTTTCGCTGTTGGGGAAATCAAGCATTCGCATGGCCAAAACGTATTTGTCAGATTCTTTAGCCGCGATGCGTGGATCGCGTTCAGTCCCAGCGTTTGCTGCTGTGGTTTCTTTAGCAATTTGTGCCGTAATCGCATCCGTTGCGCGGGGAGCTGACACCCAAGTGTGATGACGGAATTCATGATTGCCCTCGGCAACGTGGATCCAGCCTCCGGCACCTTTAATGGCGTCGAACCCTTGGCCAGTTAGCAGTTCGTGAAAATTTTTGCCTTGTGGAGTTACTCCAGCCGCAGCTTGAATGGTTTTTGCATAACCTAATGGTTCTACAAACCAGCGGATTTGAGGTTCGGTATCAGCGGCCGCTTGTTGGCAATGTTCCATGGCCGATTGATAGGCGGCGATGGCAGCGACATTGTCATCGCCTGGGTTTTTAAATCGATTGAGGATATCCTGCATCACCGCACGATGATCGGTGCTGACGATATGCTCTTCATGAATGCGATAGTAAACCATGTAAGTTTTATCCGCATCTTGTTCGGGGGTGATTGTATACATTATGACATCATGATCATCGATCTTGATTTCAGAACGTTCAGCACCATCTTCTACCAGCTGTTTGCCGATTCGATCGACAAGTTCTTGCGCTTGTTCTACTGCTCCGGTGGCATCGACGATAACGGCTACTGCGTACGGCTGTGCTTCATCATTGGGAGCTAGTACTGCGGAAGCGGCTTCCCCTGCGCCCAGGTCTTCAAGTCCTTCAAAACTGATGCCAAGCCTCGCGTGTGTCTGATCAAAACGTGCTTGAAGTTGTCGCATGAGATCATCCGCAAATGGCTTCACGACAGGGTCGTTCAGTAGTTGGTAGATCTGCGTTTTTTCAAATCGTTGTTGTAGGTCGTCCAAGCTTGGAATGGACACAAAAGCTTTGGTTGTGTTGGGCAATAACTGGTCGGCGGTGGGTGCAGCCGTGCAGGTAGAAGTAGATAAAGTAAAGACAGCTAGCAATGTTAACAGCTTCAAGCAGATCGATTTTGCCACGGTGCAGTTCCCTCAGGTTTCGCGGTTTTTGACGCTTCTTCTTTGACCGGCCCGCAAATTTGTATTGGCAGTCAGAAGAGTTAGTCGTGTACTGTAGTATTGTAGATAAAAAGTGTTAGCGTTTTCCGAACAAATGCTATTTACCAAAATCCGTTTTGGGTTTTGAATACAAATGTTGCTTAAACCCACGTTGGTGTAAGTATTCTCGTAACAATTTATTTATGAGTGTCAGTACCAACGTGACAAAACAAACGCTATCGCACTTCTTTGTTATCGGTAAAAAGCGATTTAAAGGTGAGTGGTGGTCAGATGGATTGTATCAATGAAATGCGAATCAATTGGAGGGGACGTGCGATAAATGATAAATACTGCGCAGCTTAACATTTCTGTGGCCTGGTTAGCTCAATATACCACTGAAAACGGGCGGCAGTGGTTAAAACACGGTTCCTAGGGGGATTGTTCAATGTTTGTCGGGATTTGGTTTTGGGGTTTTACCTGCAAGCGAGGCCGCAACTAATGGAAAGTCGGTATGTCAACTTGGAGGTTACCAATTTTTAGCCATTATCCAATAGGGTGGCTGCAGTTCAGGCAGTTTTAGGGAGCAAATTGATATCTTACGCCGGCGGAATAATCTGCCACGACTTGCAAACAAGCTAAAAACCTGACAGCCTCTGGTGTGTCCCCCTGCTAGATTTTATTTGCAGATAGCGCGATAATTCGCGTTATGAGCACCTATCATTTGGAAACGTCGGTTCACGATCCCATTCATGGGTATATTCCGTATGTCGACTTAGGTGAAAGTGCGGAGGTCTGTGAACGAGACATATTACACCACCCTTGGGTACAGCGTCTGCGGCACATTCATCAACTTCAATCAGCATGGTGGGTTTATCCCTCAGCAGAGCATTCTCGTTACCCGCATGTCATCGGAGTTATGCATCTAGCGAGTCGGTGGATTGAGCATCTCTATCCGAGTTTAAAGTCGGTATGCCCGGACGTCCCCAGTCGGGGATATATTGAAACGTTAATGCGTATGGCGGGCTTATTACACGACGTAGGTCACGGCCCGTTCGGCCATTTCTTTGATGAACATTTTTTGCACCAGTTCTCGCTAACCCACGAGTCACTTGGTGCCCACATCATCCGTGACCAACTTGGTGACTTACTCTCCCAACTACGGAGTAATCCCAACAGTCGCTTAGCGGATGGCGAGCAATTGGATGTTGAACAAATTGCTTGGATCATTCAACGGCCAATAAATTCTGATGATGATCAACAACCGAAGTGGATGATTCTGTTGCGGAGTTTGCTCAGCGGTATTTACACAATCGACAATATGGATTTTGTGTTAAGAGATGCCTACATGACTGGATACAGTCAGCGTAGTTACGACATGGACCGCTTAATGCGATACACATTTTTCAGTAACGAAGGGCTAACTCTGCACGAGCGCGGTATCCCGGCCTTATTGCGTTTCACGGCGGCGCGAGCAGAGCTTTTTTGCAATATTTATTATCACCGCCGGGTGCGTGCGATTGATTTAGCATTGAGCGATGTTTTTGAGGATTCGATTACGGAACTATTTCCTGGTGATCCACAACAGCACATGCAACAATATTTGCACTTTACGGATTCATCACTATTAGCGGAGGTCGCAACATGGTCGGCCTCCACAGGATCTCAGCAATCCCTCGGTCGCCGCTGGGATCAAATATTGCATTGTCGTATTGCTTGGGAGATGGCCTGTCAGCAGACGTTCAGCTTTGGTGAAAGTGCAAGTGAAGGGAGTAGTATTTTCTGCGATGCCCGTTATGTAGAATCAAAACTGCGAGATGCATTACCCGCCGATTTACACGACATCGAATTACGGGTTGATATTGCACGTTACTTGAATCGACCACATACGCCAGGGGAGTCGATTCCACAAAACTATTATATTGAACCTGCGAGCGATTGTATTCGCCCGCTCGTCACACATCCACTGGTTGGTCAGCAGGTGGTTGTGCAGCGCATTTGTCGAGTATTTGCAAAGGACATGCAATATCGGTCAGCGATAACGGAAGCCCTAGAAAAACTCACGGGCCAAGGTGCCGACGATTTAACGAATATGTAAGTCCATGATCGTGTATGGACAGGCGCGACGGGTCCTGCGGTAGCGGAATTACGATTATTTCAACAAGAAGTATTAAGCAATATAGCGAGATACCAACTAGGAGATAGCAACAATGTTTTTAGGATTTGGCGAAGTGATGATGCGGATTGCGCCCGCGGATAAATTGCGATTGAGGCAGGTATTACCGGGCCGAGTCGAAATTACATGGGGAGGTGGCGAGGCGAATGTTTGTGCGTCACTGGCAATGCTCGGTAATGAAGTGCGTTACGCAACCGCTTTGCCAGAAAACGCCTTGGCAGACAGTTTGGTTGCTTCATTACGTGGGCTAGGCGTTGACACATCAGAGATATTGGTGCGACCTGGTCGTCTAGGAGTGTACTATGTTGAGTGCGGTGCCAATCAGCGTGGCTCAACAGTCTTATACGACCGTGCTCATAGTAGCGTTTCTTTGGCGGCGGCTGCCGAGTACGATTTTGCCAGCATGCTAGAGGGGGTGCACTGGTTGCATGTATCAGGAATCACTCCGGCAATAAGTGCCGAGGCTTGTGAGGCCAACTTGGCTTTGCTACAGGCGGCTCGCACAGCGGGCGTTAAAATATCGTGTGATTTGAATTATCGTGGAAAACTTTGGAAGTGGCATACGGAAAAAGCTGGCAAGGAGTTAGCACGCGAATGTATGGCCGAGGTGTTGCCATTGGTCGACTTGGTGATTGGCAACGAAGAAGATGCCGCAGATGTCTTGGATATTCATCCAGTCGGTACAGATGTTGCGGCTGGTGAACTTAATATTGCGGGGTATGAAAACGTCGCTCGGCAGATTGTTCAGCGGTATGACAATGTAAGCCGGGTTGCGATTACATTGCGGGAAAGTATAACAGCAGATCACAACAACTGGGGGGCGATGTTGTTGGATGTTGCCGAAGACCAAGTCTGCTTTTCACCGCTCGATGATATGCAACAATACTCACCTTTCCGCGTTGGTCACATCGTTGATCGAGTGGGCGGAGGTGATTCATTCGCAGCTGGATTGTTGCATGCTTTGCATAGCGACAAAGTCCAAGAAACACAACAAATCATTGACTTTGCCGTTGCGGCGAGCTGTTTGAAACACTCAATAAAAGGTGATTTCAATTACATTACTGAGGCAGAGGTGCTTGCTTTGGCTGGAGGAAATGCCAGCGGCAGGGTACAACGGTAGTATAGCAATGAAATTGGTTGTCCTCGTTTCATCGCGGCCGTATTTTGATATTTGGTTGCGGTTCATTAGATAGTTAATTTAGTCTTACCTTGTTGGAGCTAGGCATGGCGCACGATCGTTATGAAAATCCTTTAATTAGTCGTTACGCATCAGTGGAAATGGCTGAGTTGTTTAGTCCCCAACGCAAGTTTTCAACTTGGCGGCGGACTTGGATCGCCTTAGCTCAGGCACAACAAGAGCTCGGGTTGGGAGTTACAACTGAGCAGATCGCTCAACTGCAGGAGCATGTGGACAGTATTGATTTTGACGTGGCCCGCCAATACGAAAAAAAATTACGTCATGACGTGATGGCTCATGTCCACGCCTACGGAGATGTCTGCCCAGACGCTCGGCCTATCATCCACCTTGGAGCCACAAGTTGTTTCGTAACCGATAATACAGATTTAATTATTTTGCGAGAGGCGCTGGTCGCAGTGCGATCTCGCTTGGCCGCTGTGATTGACCAACTAGGCACCTTCGCCGCTCAAACACAGAATTTGGCAACGCTAGGTTTCACTCACATGCAGCCCGCTCAACCAACGACGGTTGGCAAACGAGCTTGTTTGTGGGCCTATGATCTAGCCTTGGATTTGCAGGAAGTGGTACATCGTATTGAACAAATGCAAGCTCGCAGCACCAAAGGCACCACCGGTACTCAGGCTAGCTTCTTGAAGTTGCTGGATGGCGATCATGGTAAGGTTAAGGCACTGGAATCGAGTGTGGCAGAAAAACTCGGATTTACTACAAGCTATGCAGTTACCGGTCAAACTTACTCCAGAAAAGTCGATTCGCAAATTTTAGACGTTTTATCCGGTATTGCACAAAGCTCTCACAAGGCCGCCACTGATTTCCGTTTGCTTGCCAGTCGTAAAGAATTAGAAGAGCCATTTGAAAAAGATCAGATCGGATCATCAGCGATGGCTTATAAACGCAATCCGATGCGTAGTGAACGAATCTGTTCGTTGGCGCGGTTTGTCATGAGCTTGCAATCGAGTGCTGCCAATACGATGGCCACTCAATGGATGGAACGTACACTGGATGACAGTGCAAACCGGCGTTTGGTTTTACCACAAGCATTTTTGGCGATCGATGCAGTTTTGATTCTCTATCAAAACATCACATCTGGTCTAGTGACTTATCCGCAGGTTATCGCCAAAAACCTGCTGGCTGAGCTACCATTTATGGCTACAGAAAACATTCTAATGGCTGCCGTTGCCGCTGGTGGTGACCGTCAAGATTTACACGAACGAATTCGGCAGCACAGTTTGGCTGCGGCGGATCGCGTTAAGCAACAGGGCGCAGCAAATGATTTAATGAGTCGACTGGCTGCGGACGATGCTTTCGCTAGTGTTGATCTCGACGCTATGATGGATGCTTCGCAGTTTGTGGGGCGGGCGCCTGAGCAGGTCGCTGAATTCATCGAGGATATAGTCGGGCCGGTTCGAGCTGAATATGTCGATGGCGCCGTGGCGGCGGAAGTCAACGTATAGTTGGTTCTATATTAGATCTTGCTTACGTCGTTGGCGCCGAGGCGATCGATTGCACTTTTTACAGATGCCCGAGATGATGAGTCGATGACCAGAGACGCGAAAGTTTTGATCTTGGGCAACTTGATTTCGAAGGGCGAATAATTCTTCGCTTTGAAACTCGAACAACGTATCACAACGCGTGCAGTGTAAATGATCATGTTGAGGGTAGCCATAATCATGCTCGTATACCGCTCGGCCGTCTAATTCAAAACGCCGGAGGAGTCCGGCATCGACGAATTCAATGAGCGAACGGTAAATCGTGGGCCGGCTTACGTATCCTTTTTCACCCTTTGAGGGCAATTGGTCAATTAGCATGTCGGCGTCAAAGTGGTCGTGACTGGCATAAATCGTATCTAATATATAGCGTCGTTGTTGGGTATTGCGCATACCGCGACTTTGCAAGTACTCCTCAAACCGCCGCTCGGGCGTCAAAGAAACTTCGACACTTTTTAAGGTGAATTCTGGCTTCATAGAACTTTAGTGAGACTAGCCAATTTCATCGAGTAGACGGTCGACGGCAATATTCATTTTTTCTTCAGTTTCATATGCCCCTGAATCAATTGCTTCACGAATTTGGTTAACGCGATCGATACGGATTTCGGGTAACTCGTGTATCTGACTGACCAAGTCGGCTGCTTGACTGGCAATTTCCGCTTCAGGTGATATTTCTACCTGATCGGTCGGATTGGTGATGGCCGTAGATTGAGTGGCTTTAGCTGATTCAACTCGATTCGTAGGGCTAACACCTTGCGAACCATGGATACCATTTACTTGCATTACAATTTCACTTTCGACTACATTTACTGTGCATTTATGAGGGAACTCAAAGCTGAAAGAGTATAAAGAATCATAACACATTAAGCAAGTTGAATCGAAGTGTCCTGTGGAAAACTGCCAAAATCGCCATGTTTTAGGGGTTATTAGCAAGTACTGGAAAAGTACCTATCTTACCGCATCGAATCAATTATCAACGAAATCTAAATCAAACTGGACTATTTCTTTTAATATGTCGTTGGAAATAATAGAGGTACAGAGGCAATCCCCTTTAGCAGACTTCGACCCGAGAGGGGTTACGGAGTCGAATTGTGAAAGGAGACGTGCGATGAATGATACAGAACTTAGAGTGGTACTGTATGAGGAATGTGGGCTCGGACGCATTACTGTCGAGATGGAGGGGTATTTCAACTTTAGTTTTGAAATGTCCGAAGCTCTCGAAAATCTTGAACGCCGTTTTGCGTGTAAAGCTTCAACTGACGCCGCAACACGTATGACCGCGCATGACCGCGATAAATTGTAAGACGGACCTTGGTGACTATTTTGAATCGAGTAACCAAGTGATGGCCGCCGCGCAGCTTGACGTTGGTGCTGTGTTGAACGTAACAGCGTCTGCTGATTTTTCGACTTGGTAAACCTGTGTAACAATCGGTGGGATTTTTTTTTCTCCGGTGATCCAAGTTACTTGAGGTGCTGCGACCGCTAGCATACCGGGCAGGTCATGATATCGTGCTCCACCAGGCAAGAAGTTTGGTGACTGTAGATCGGTCACATTTGCAAACCGAAAGCCGTTGGTGTTTGCAGCAAGGCGATCAATGGCATCCCCAGCTTGGGCGCGAGCTGCAATTGCTAAGGGCCCTGTCTTGTCCAACGCTAACAAATAAACGCTCGTTGGTTGCATGTCATGGTTCGTGACAAAGGAGACGGCCGTCAGGATGTCATGGACTCGTCGAGCAAATAAGCTGTAGTTGTAACCAAAGGTGAAAGCAGCAGCTTCTCGTGGGTTGGCGACACTGCGAGTGCGGTGTGCTTTGGATTCATTTCCAGTGATCCACTCTGCCTGAAACAGCATATCTAATCCAACAACACAACAGCCTTTGCCGAGTAACGTTTGTACGTCGCTATTGGGGTTGCCGCTTTTGTCAAGCAAACCCAATTTACCGTGGTCGGTTAGCCACAGCACGACCTGTTTGTTCCAGTTGTCCGGATAAAGAAACAAGATTGAACTGGCGCTGCCGTTTTTTGAATTGGATAGGATACCATTCATTTGCAGGTAGCCAGATTTTTGAGTTTCGTGTTGCTGATCATAGGTAATGTCTGTACCGGGAGGTAAAGATTTACCGAGAACGATATCAATACCACCGCCAATAATTTCTTGGAATCGTTTGGTGTTACGACTGCGGTTGCCGAGCAATGCGTCGATTTGCTGTTGGCTTTGCTGTTCCCAATGGCGTAAGACTTTCTTTTCTAAAGCAACACCACCTGCTGGGCGAACATGCTCTGAATTGAACACGGTTAACTGCTCGGCAGTTTGATACTTGTAATCACGTTCTGGTGGTACTTGAGAAAAACCTAGTGCTAGATGTTGGTTAAACCATTGATACATCGCCCGGCGGCTGACGTAGTTGTAGTTGTGGGGAAAGTTCGTGTGCGCTTCTAGGTGTAGATGCTCGGGCTTGCCGAGCAATGTGAATAGTTTCTGAAGTTCTGGGTAGCCCTTGGTTTCCACTTCGACTGTCCAGTCATTGGCGGCGGTCAATCCTAGAGGCTTGGGGGCAAACAAGGCCGCAAAATCGATATTGCCTTGACCGACGCGGAGTAAACAGGCGTTTTCACAGGTGCAACCGCCTTGCATTGCGGTTGAAACCATTACAGCGGGCATTGAAACCTTGACTCGTGGGTCGATTGCCGACAGGACGAAAGTTTGCGTTCCGCCACCACTGGCGCCCGTCACAGCAATTCGCCGCGTGTCAACGTCGGGTAGCGTTAGTAGAAAGTCGAGTGACCGGATTGAATCCCAAGTTTGCAGTCCCATAATGTTCTGCAGATGAGATTCAGCTTGAGGGCTGAAGAATCCCCAGTCAGTCGGGTGGTTCATTTCTGGTCGTTGTTTGGCAAATCGGTGGGCCAGTTCATAAGTAATCTGTTGACTGTCAGCGTAGCCTATCATGTCGTAGGCAAAGACGATGCAACCGAGGCGTGCTAGATGGACGCAGCGTGCTTGAATCGGGTTGCGACCACCTTGGCCAAATTGTTCAGCACCCGAGGCTAGTTGATCTTTGAGCGTGCTTGCCGGAGCATCGTAAAACCGACCTTGAGGCCAATGACCGTGGGGGCATAGCACGGCAGGGAATTTGTCGGTACTACCTTTTGCGTGAAGCGGTCGGTATAGGCTACCAGTGACGTAGAATCCGGGCATGCTTTGAAAGTAAACTTTTTCTAGCGTATAGCCATCCATTTGTTGTTTTGAGTGAATGGTAGCTTGTAGCGGGGTTTTTTGGGGCATTGGCCAGAGACCTTGCGAAACAAGGATTTGTCGCAGCACGTGTTCACGGCGGATGTTCCACTCAGCAATATTGGTGGGACTCTGCATTGGGAAATAACCGTTGAGGTCACGCAGAGGTTGATGTCGAGTGTCAGTTGTGTTTTGTTGTGCTGATAAGTGGGATTGCACAAGACAGCAAACGATGAGGGATAGGATGATATTGCGCATGGAGTATTCTCGGTGTATTGTTGGAGAGTGGTCAGTTTTGTTGTTGCTGGTATTCGATTATAGCCAAATCCGTGTCCACGAATGAAACGAATGAAACGAATTAGCGCGAATTAGGCAATTCTCGTGGTGTGATGTAGTGTTGCAGAGTGCCTTGGCAATTCAGGTCGATTGCTAACCAAGAATCAATGGGAAGTTCGATGACAGCGAGAGCGCAGGTTGGCATGCTGTTATCGGTACCACACAATCCCCAGAGCAATCCTTCCATGCCGGGGTTATGAGCAATCACGAGGGAACATTTAGCAGAATCGTCGGCTTGCGATAACAATTCGACGACTGTTGTGGGAGGTGCTAAGTACAGGTGATCTGTAATCGTAATGTTAACGCCTAAATCGAGTGTTGTTTGTAGCCTGGCCAAGGTTTCTTGGGCCCGAGTTGCCGCAGAGCACAGTACCCAGTCGGGCTTGATCCCCTGCTCTGCTATCCAAGCACCGATGCGAGGAGCGTCACGAATTCCACGGGAGTTAAGTGGGCGTTGGAAATCGGATGATGCCGGACTATCCCAGCTAGATTTTGCGTGTCTCAATAAGATAACGGTTTTCATGATTTCATGCGTTGGTGGGGAACAAAAATGGCTGATTGGGTTTGTTGTACTTGTTTGGCAGAATCACACGCTTGTTGATATAAAAACTGTTGGCTGTGGTGTGGCGGTACCCCCTCGACAGAGATTCGTTGGTAGCTTCCAGTATTTTGCAATTCATGGCCTTTTTGGTTGTCGGCCATGTTGGACCGCAGTGAATCGAGCAGAAATTCTTTGCCTGATTGCGAGTGCACCGGCACGAGTAGTTCGACTCGGCGATCTAGATTTCGAGGCATCCAGTCAGCGCTCGATATAAAGACACGCTGCTCACCAGCATGCACAAAATGCATGATACGGCTATGTTCCAAGAGCCGGTCGATAATACTGATAACTCGAATGTTCTCACTTTGCCCAGCAACATTGGGTTGTAAGCAGCACACCCCACGCACATTCAGTTCGATTTTTACTCCAGCCTGCGATGCTTTATACAGTGCTTTGATTATCTGTGGGTCCACCAGTGAATTTAGTTTCGCAGTGATTCCAGATTCCCTTCCTTTAACAGCTTGTTGCGTTTCAAAAGCAATTAGATCTAGGATCCGCTGCCGCATTCCCAGTGGTGCCATGCAAAGGCTGTCGAGTCGTTGTGGTTGCGTACGACCGGTCACCGCATTGAAAAATGCGATTGCGTCGTTACCTAGTACGGGATCGCATGTGAACAAGCTAATGTCGGTATATAACCGTGCGGTTGCTTCGTTGTAATTCCCAGTACCAAAGTGCATGTAACGGCAGATTCCCTGTGGTTCACGACGAATGACAATCAGCGTCTTAGCGTGTGTCTTGAAGTTTCGTACTCCATAAATGACATGCACTCCGGCCTGCTCTAATCGCTGAGCTACGACAATATTACGTGCTTCATCAAAACGAGCTTTCAGCTCAATAATTACCGTGACGCTTTTTCCGTTTTCAGCGGCAGCAACCAGTGCGTCAATAATGGGACTCTGGCGACTGGTCCGATAAAGTGTTTGTTTGATGGCGAGCACGTGTGGGTCGGTTGCGGCAGTTTCTATGAACTCAATGACAGGGTCGAAGCTGTGAAACGGGTGATGTAGAACAATATCATTTTGTTTGATTTGGTCGAAGATATCAACACTTGGGTCAATTTGTGGCGGTGTCACTGCGGGCCAAGGATCAATTTGGAGTTCTTCACATCCTCGCATTTCGGCAATCTGGAACCACGCTTTTAGATCTAGTGGTCCATCGCACGAATAGGTGAATCCTGCCGGGACGGCGAACAGTTGTTGTAATGATTCCAGCAGTTCTGGGCTACAACTAGCAGCAACTTCGAGTCGTACACATTCGCTCACTTTGCGTTCATCTAATACGTGTCCCATTTCTTCCATCAAGTCCGCTGCAACTTCTTCTTGCACTCGCATGTCCGCATTGCGTGTTATGCGAAAAGCAGCATAATCGACGATCTCTTCGTGGGGGAAATAGTTCTGGCAGAAAAATGCAACGACGTCTTCTACGAGGATGAATGCGTGGCGTTCTTCGGTGGAGACTGTGATAAATCTTGGTAGGGGCCCACCGATAGGCAGGACGGCAGTCCGAAACGACGGTTGTTCGTCGTCTTGTCGTATCCGCAGTGCTAGGTGAAGTTGCTGATTGCCGATCAAAGGTAGCTTGCCATCATTAGAGACGCTCAGCGGTGAAATTACCGAGAAAAGCTCTTCGTCAAAAAAGTCGCTTAGACGTTGGTGTTGTTCCTGAGACACCTCGTCGATCGTAAGCCGCTTGATGCCTTCGTTTTCCAACAGCGGGCATAACGAGTCATTAAAGCAAGTATATTGAGTGGCGAGCATTTCATGAGTTTGCTCACTAATCAAGTTCAGTTGTTGCTGGGGAGTTAGTTGGCAGGCATCTGGTTTAAGATGACCTTGAGCGATGCGAATGTTGAGGCCACCAACTCGGACCATGAAGAATTCATCTAAATTCGAAGCTGTGATCGCTAAGAACTTGACACGTTCCAGTAATGCGGTGGATTCGTCCAGTGCTTCACCGAGCACTCGCTGATTGAACTGCAGCCAGCTTTGTTCGCGGTTAAACAAGCGGCTGTTTGGGAACTTAGAGTTGTTCATGTTATGGGATTGGTTGGTGGTAGTAATTCGAGAAACGAAAGCAATACGGTAGTGCACTGTGTCGTGGCATGGCCGATTAAACTAAAACAGTTTTGTGGTGTGATTGCGTAGTAAGATCCGTAAGCCAAATACTTCTTCAAATAAACTACCGTTTTGTTTTAAAGTCAGTTGTTCGAGTGAGAGGTCAGTGGCATCGGGTGTAGAGACGACAAGTTGTTTTTCGTCCGTTTTACAGTGGATTTGATGTATGGCTTGATTGCGTGAAGCGTCGAGAGCAACGGCAATTCGCAAGATAGCGGCTAACTTGGAAACAGCGACTCGATTGTTGCGGTTTAAAGTGGAAAAGCCGTCGTGTTTTGGTTGCGGAGATGCTCGTCGATGGTAGCGAGCGATCAGGGCGATGAGCAATAGGTTTGTTTTTCCGAGTCCAAATAGCTCGCTGTTGTTGATCAAATACATTGTGTGCTTATGATAACCGCGATTGCTAATAAACAATCCAATTTCGTGTAAGTAAGCGGCAACACGCAAGAACGTTCCATAGCGTGGATCGAGATTATGTTGCGGTTGTAATTGGTCGAAGAGATCCGAGGCCAATGACGCAATGTGTACAGCATGTGCTTCGTCAAAATCAAAATGGCGTCCGAGATCGAGGACCGATCCAATAATTTGATTCTGAAATTCTCGACTCCATGCCTCCTTCAAGGCCATTTCTTGTAATAGCCCATCTCGCAGGTTAGCTCCAGATACTTGAATTTGATGAATCTCCAGTTGTTTGGCGATTTCTACGTAGGCTAACAGGGCTGGTCCGAGAGTCTCTGCTTCTTGAAATGTAATATCGAGTGGGTATTGTTGGACTATTGTATCGAGCGGCATCGCCAGAATATTGTTGGTCAGCGTTTCTAGGGCGTCTCGATCGATCGTCGCGCCGGTTTTACTATCCCAAGATCCGTTTATTTGGTTTGCCGCAAAACGGATATCTCCGCCGAGTGCGACAAGTTGCAGGGGGTGATCTGAGTTGATGTGGTCATGTAGTAGACCTGTAGTTCGTTTGATTTCCGCTTCCATCAAGTGACGACTCTGTGTTATGGGCGCTCCATAGGAATCCAACGTTTTACGTAGTCGCAAAGATCCTAGTTTGTAGGTATGCGCAAAATTGATCTGATTGTTACGGACGGCTAGTAATTCGGTACTACCGCCACCGACTTCACAGACGACGATCATAGCGTCTGTGGACATCTGGGCAAGCTCATTGCAGATGCCCAGATACGTAATGCGATTAATTTCCGCTTCATCCATCGCAGCGACTTGGAGCTCCGTGGCGATGTAGATGCGATCGAGGAAAGCGAGTTGATTGGTCGCTTCGCGAACCGCACTGGTGGCGATTACGCGTAGCTGTTCAGGGGTCGTAATTTCATACTCAAGCAGCACTTGTTTATAGTTGAGTAGGACTTGGACGCAGGCTTCGATAGTTTGATGTCGGATTGAACCACGCGTGAATGTATCTTTGCCAAGGTTTACTGCTTGTGTGAGGCGGTCGAGGATCCGGATGGAGCTGTCGGACCCGATTTCAGCGATGGCCATGCGGATAGAGGATGTGCCGATATCAATCACTGCAACTGGTTGATAGGTGATATCTGTTTGCATTATTTTTTTGCCTGGTAGGCCCCCCAGATCGCGGCGCCTAAAACAGAGGCATCATCACCGAGCAGGGCCGGGCGCACCTCAAAGGAATCTCGCAAAATAGAAATAGAGCGATCACGAGCAGCTGATTGTGTTGTGGCGACCATCAGTTCGGGCATTGCTTCGACTAGGCCGCCGCCGAGAATTATCATATCCGGTGCAAACAGAGAGACCACACTAGCGATGGCTTGGCCCAGATATCCGCAGGCGGAACGGATAATATCCTCCACTGCCTGATCACCGTTGGCCACTGATTTGGATAGAACACCACTGCGTATCTTCCGTAAATCGGTGCCGACTGCTTCAAATAAATAAGGCGCTGCGCCGCGATAAGCTGCTTGAACCGCTTGGCTGGCAATCGCGAGACGACTGGCTACCGTTTCGAGACAGCCTTGTTGGCCGCAGGGGCATGGAATTCCGTTGGGAACGACTTGGATGTGTCCGATTTCCATGGCGGTTTGCTGTCGCCCAGTAACGATCTGGCCGTTGAAAACGGCTCCTCCTCCGATGCCTGTCCCCGGAAATACGCCGATCACGTTTTGAGCTCCTTGGGCAGCTCCCCGTTGGCTTTCACCGTATACCCCGGCATCGACGTCATTGAGCAAGTGGATGCTGCAGCTGAAGTGTTCGCGGAGAATTTTCACGAGTTCGACGTGTTGCCAGCCGAGGTTCACCGCTCCGAGTACCGTACCCGCTTGCATATTGACGGCTCCGGGGACACCGATGCCGATTGATTTCAACTCTGAGGATGCGATGCCGGCAGTTGTACACGCGGCGTTGATATTGTCGATGATCCGAGTGATTACCGACTGGGTTCCCTCATGGCTGTTGGTGCGTATACGATTGCGTCCGATGGGCTCAAGCGACCTGTTATAGGCGACGGCGAGCATCTTAGTACCACCGAGATCAAATCCAAGATGGTAGTGGTCGGTATTGTTGAGGCTGGTCATTTGGAGCGTTGTTGAAAATAAGCGATTGGTGTGTAGCTTGACTATATACGATACCTGATGAACTTCTACCGCGAATGATTAACCAACCACATCCGTGTAATTTGTTAAAATTATTGGTAAAAAAACCCCTCTGATCCAATACGTGATTGAACCAAAGGGGTTTGTATGGCAAATGGATATAACTAGTGTTTAGTTATTTTTCCATTCTTCACCAAGTGGTATACCATCTCGGCGGTCACCGAGGCGGTTATAGGTGACGTAGTCGATATTTTCGCTCAAGAATTGAACACTACCGTCGACAAGAACAAACTGTGCTCCACCTTTATGCTGAGATTTGAATCCCTGCGAGGTTGCCCAGTTGTTCCAGTGAGTACACCCAGGATATTGAGCGTTAGGTCCTTTATTGAAGCCTGGTTCGCCAAGACCGTGACTTGGATAGTTGATAGGACCACCGGTGCCGATCCAAAGAGATTGGGAAGCGTGAGCGAATCCACCGGATTTAGCGAGTGATGTTTTCATGGGAAGAATTTCCCCCATAGCGATCACTTGACTTTCACCATCAATAACATCGCGGAAACGAGCAGCCCACATACCACGAGCAAATACACCCGAGATACGATAGGCTCGTGCGTCATTACCGTGGTTGGCAGGTCCAGTTTTGAACAAGTTACCTGGATATTCTGGACACAGGTTGCGATTTGAGCTAATTGCTTGGGAACCGATGCTACAAGCATAGTTATGCATCGTAGGCGCTGTGTTTTCAACATGTCCACCGTCACCAGTCCTGTCATTGTCTGCAGAAGGACAGATGAAGCTAGGGATAATGGCCGACCAAAAGAATCTAGTTTGAGGAGAAGAAGTATTGATCCGCTCAAAGTTAGCCGCCCAGTTCTGGCCGGTACCAGGAGCATTTGTACCAGTTAAACGGAAGTTCAATTGGTTATAAAGAGGATCCTGTTCCATGAATGGAAGAAGTTTCACCAATTGGCTACCATGACTGGTGTTTTCCCAAGTCAATCCGTTGTTGGACTGACGAGCCCAAAAATAGCTACCCTGACCTGGTAGTGAGTTATAGGTATTGTGATAAGTACGCATCGCTAACCCGAGTTGCTTTAGGTTATTGCTGCATGACATTTTACGAGCCGCTTCGCGAGCCGCTGATACTGCTGGAAGTAAAAGTGCAACCAGAATACCAATGATAGCGATCACGACTAACAGTTCAACTAACGTAAACCCACGTTTAGATGACTGTAATTGTTTAGTCCGTTTCATTGATGAAAACTCCAAAAAAGAATAAATAATGCCTAACAAATAGACAGTTTTAAGCTAACCCAGTAAATATTGTATAAAGCCAGCTAATACTATTGTTCAGTGTACACAACTAACAACGTCTCTAGAAAGGAATATAATAAAAAATTATGAAAAATTCCGGTTATGCAGGCACGCGTTGGTCCCGCATTACATACATGACGAAGCACGCGCCTTGGTGACCATAGTCGTAAAAAAACCCCTCTGGTTCAATATTTTATTGAACCAAAGGGGTTTGTAATTTAAATGGTTATAACTAATGTTTAGTTATTCTTCCATTCTTCACCTAGTGGGTTACCGTCACGGCGATCGCCGAGTCGGTTGTAGGTCACATAGTCGATATTTTCGCTCAAGAATTGAACGCTACCGTCTACGAGGACGAACTGAGCCCCACCTTTATGGCGCGACTTGAACCCTTGCGAGGTTGACCAGTTCGTGTAGTGTGAACATCCATGAGGATTCAATGGCGGATTGTTATTGCCCCATGAAAATCCTGCTTCACCTAGACCAACAATTGGGAAGTTAACAGGACCAACCGTAGCGAACCAAAGCGAGTTGCAGTGAGCCCAACCACGATCAGTGATGTGATCCGACCTACCAGGTAGTATTTCGCCCATGGCGATCACTTGGCTTTCACCATCGGTGACATCACGGAAACGAGCAGCCCACATACCACGAGCAAATGCGCCCGAGACACGGTAAGCACGGCCTTCATTACCATGATTGGCAGGACCAGTCTGGAACATGTTACCAGGGTAGTTAGGACACATGTTACTCCTAGAACTCACTCTTTGAGCGCCCATTGAGAACCCATAGGTACCCGTTGCTGGAGCCCAAAGGGGTTCGTTTCCTCGGCGACCGTATGGATCAACATCTGCTGAAGGGCAAATGAAGGTAGGGATCACTTCTGACCAAAAGTAACGACCTTTGGCAGATTGAGCAATAGTCGTACTTTCAAACGCGGACATCCATCTTGCACCATAACCAGATTGACGACGACCAATGGTTTGGAAGTTCAGCTGATTGTACAAAGGATCTTGTTCCACGAATGGAAGCAATTTTACCAATCCAGAACCATGACTTGAATTATGCCAAGTTTGACCATTGTTGGATTGACGACCCCAAAAATAGCCGCCATTTGCTGGCATTGAATTGTAGGTATTGTGGTAAGTGCGTATCGCTAACCCGAGTTGCTTCAGGTTGTTGCTACACGACATTTTTCGAGCTGCTTCACGTGCTGCTGAAACTGCTGGTAGTAGGAGAGCAACCAAAATACCGATGATTGCAATCACGACCAACAATT
>LWDU01043429.1_pt2 | contig 44784 bp, 27 predicted proteins | sample 727161 | NCBI WGS metagenome assembly LWDU01 (sample SAMN04566230, study PRJNA314399) | hydrothermal vent metagenome | isolation source: deep sea hydrothermal plume seawater | place: Mexico: Gulf of California, Guaymas Basin | collected 2004-07-11
CGCCGTGGACCATTTGAGACTCAAGTTGATTGCCATTTGGTTTTGTCTTTTGTCTCTGGCGACGGCAGTTGAAATCCCCCACCAAGTGCTCATTGTTACGGGGCACAACAATCATAAATGGGAAGTGAGTTCCGTGGTTTATAAACAGATCTTGGAACAAACGGAATTGTTTAATGTGGATATGGCAGTTCGTCCGCCATTAGATAAAGAGACGGAAATATTTAATCCAAACTTCAGTCAATATGATGTGGTGTTTTTGGATTATAATGGTGCACCTTGGCCCAAGGAAACTCAAGATGCTTTTGTGAATTATGTACATTCCGGTGGCGGTGTGGTTTTGGCCCATGCGGCCAACAATTCCTTTGGCGATTGGCCAGAATATTTAGATATCATTGGACTCGGTGGTTGGGGCGGTCGGGATGAATCGGACGGCCCCTATATTTATTGGCAGGATGGAAAATTTGTTCGGGAAGTGACGCCCGGGAAAGCCGGTGGACACGGTCCCCAGCATGAATTTCAGGTGATAAATCGCGATATGAATCATCCCATTACCAAAGGGTTACCGGAAAAATGGATGCGGGGACGAGATGAACTTTACAGCCATTTGCGGGGACAGGGAAAAAATATGCATATTTTGGCCACCGCTTATTCAAATCCTGCGGATAGAAATGGCAGCGGACGCCATGAGCCTGTCATGATGACAATTGATTATGGAAAGGGTCGTGTCTTTCATACACCATTGGGACATGTAACTGGAACGGTCCCCTATCGTTCATTGGAATGTGGTGGCTTTATTACCATTATTCAGCGTGGAACAGAATGGGCAGCTACTGGAAATGTAACTCAAGAAGTTCCCATAGATTTTCCAGATGCAGTGACCGTCCGTAGCTGGAAACAGTATGTGGAACCGGAATTTGAATCTGTATTAAATAGCGTAAAATATTATAAATATGGCGACAATCGATTAAACCTAACTGTGATTGAAGATATGATTCGGGTAGCCCATCGTAATCCGAATTATTTGTCCCGAATTGAACAATCGCTGGTGACCTTTCTAATGTCGGATGCATCCATTCCTGCCAAGCAGGTGATTGGGAAATATTATAGTCTTATTGCTAAACCTGTTTCAGCAGAAGCGATTGCAACATTATTGGATGACCCAAATCTTTATGAAACGGCTCTTTATATTTTAGAAAGGATTCCTGGCGAATCTGTTAATGGTCTATTGCAGAAAAATTTGTCTGTCGCCAATGATAAAGTTAAAGCCAGCATTATTAATACACTGGGTACAAGGCAGGATAAAAATGCAGTACCCAAACTAAAAGAATATATTCAATCCAATAATCCAGACATTGCTACAGCAACCGCTTTTGCATTAGGCAATATTGGCACATGGAAAGCTGCAAAACTATTAAAGAAATCACTCAAAACAGTTACTGGGAATCAACGCAAAACGGTGTTGGATGCATACCTTGAATGTGGAAACCAATTGCTCAATTCAGGAGATCTGAAAAAAGCGAAAATAATATTCACTCAATTGAGTCATAAACGTGAAAATCCTGTTATTCGTTCCGCTGCCATTCGTGGATTGATCCAATCATCTCCCGGAAATGCAGGAAAGATCATTTTAAATGCATTGAAAGAATCAGAACCCAAAATAATATCCACAGCAATTTCGTCTATCTCTTTACTTTCAAACTCCGATGACATTTCAACCGTGGCTAAAAGTGTAAACCAATTGCCGGTAAATGGACAGATACAACTCACTTCTGCATTATCCACATTAGGGGAAAATTCTACTGTCTTCTCAACGATCAAGTTAGCCACAGAAAGTGAAAATGGCCCAGTTCGCTTGGCAGCATTAGATGCATTGGGAAATGTTAATTTAGAATCGTCTGTATCCTTGCTTGCCAATATTTCGGCTCATGGGTTTGGAAAAGAAAGAACAACCGCACGTGCCAGTTTATACAAACTCAATGGCAATAATATTAATGATATTATTTTATCCAAAATTTCACATGCAGAAACAAAAGTAAAAATCGAACTCATTCGGGCCGTTCAAAAAAGACGCATAAAAAAAGGTGCTGATTTGATGTTGACTCTTGCAAATGACGCCAATCCTTCTCTTCGGATTGAATCCGCAAGGGCGCTTCGATTTATTGCCAATGAGCCACATATAACTGGATTGGTTAACCTGTTGAAAAATTCAGAATCAGATAAAGATCAAGATGAATTGGAAAAAGCAATCGTCATTATGGCAAAAAGTAATGGCTTAAATAATGCGATGGGCATGGAAATTATGAATCGATTGGACGCTATGCCATTTCTGCCAAAACAAACGGCTATTAAAATTTTAGGACAATTGGGATACGAACCATCCTATGAATCCCTTATTGGGTTTTTAAATCATCATGAAAAAGACATAAGAAAATCTGCCATTAAAGCATTATCCGAATGGAAAAATGACTCACCCCTTTCTACATTATTTAGAGTGACAGAAAAAGCAAAATCACAAAGTCATAAAACATTGGCACTACGTGGGATAATTAGGCTTATCGGATTAGAAAGCGACCGATCGACAGAAGCAACAAATGAATTGTATAAACGGGCCATGGCTTTGGCAGCCAATGCTCAAGAGAAAAAAGCTGTATTGTCCGGGCTCTCAAATGTTATGTCTATTTCCGCATTTCGAATGGCAGAGACATACTTACCTTTGGAAAATTTAAAAGCAGAAGCTGCTGCTTCCTGCATTAAAATTGCTAATGGAATTCATACCGAATATCCAGTTGAGTGCAAACCCGTCTTGGTCAAAATTATTTCAGATATTCCAAATGAATCAATTAAAGAAAATGCACAGCTCGTTTTGAATCAGATTGAGATCTATGATGATTATATAACCAAGTGGCGCATGTCGGAGCCCTTTATGGCTACGGATAAAAGTATTTTTAATACAGCTTTCGGTCCCGAGTTAGCAACATATGGAAACTGGACAACTGCCCCATTAATGTCTGATCCAAACCGATATTGGTATGTGGATTTTGCCAAGATCATAAAAAGTATGGTGGCAGCCATTTATATGGAAACGGAATTTTGGTCAGATGTACAACAAACGGTTCGTTTGGAAATGGGTAGCAATGATGGCATTAAAACTTGGTTAAATGGGCAAGTGGTCCATGTTCATGATGCAAGTCGCGGGGTAACTGCGGGGGAAGATGTAAAAGAAGTCACTTTGCAAAAAGGCAAAAATATATTATTAATGAAAATTGTGAATGAAGGTGGGGGTTGGGGCGGATGTGCCAGATTAAGGCGTTTGGATGGGGGACATTTATCCAATGTAAAAATCGATTTGCAAAGTAATTAGGTTATAATTTTAATGAGTAAGCAGTTCAATTATTTTTCCCGTATTTTTATTTTTTCAATCCTATTTCAATTCGCGATGGGTACAGAGATTCATTATCCTATTGGTAAACCGGGAACGCATATTAAATATATCATCGAAAATAAGAATCTACCAAAATCAGTTGTAAAACAAATAAATATCACCCTTGGTGAAGTGGAAAACCACAATAATATTGATTATCAATGGTTACAATTAGTGTGTAAGAAAAATAATAACCAGTCCTATACCACGTGGGTACTTTCTTCTGAATATCCATCAGCGTTCAGGAAAGTGGCTCAAGAAAAAATGCATCGTTATATTTTTCACATGAGAAACGGAAAATCTATTGAATATATTGACCAAAATCGGGGGAATCCCATTCTACCGACCACGGGTGCTTGGGAATATTTATTACCCAGATCATCTCAAAATGAGAATCTATTTACTTCAGAAAGTAAAATAGTCACCCTGCTGGGACATAATTATAAACTTACATCATCAGATAACGGTCAAGCAGTAACGCTACCAAAAACAATCCAACTCATTGAGTTGACACCGAATTTAATCATCGGTGTGCCCCACAATCAAAAAATAAAAGATGAAGCCCGCCGTTGGGATGAAACGGATTATGAATATGTTCAGCTCACTAAAGACAATTATATGGAAATGATTAATCACGGAATGAATTATTTCAATGTGAATTCGAAACAGGTTAAATGGATCGAAGATGAGAATGTATATTTCTGGGGTATTGGCGGAAAAGATCTTTCCTACCCCGAATTCCTTTATCGAAGCAATTATATTGGACCGGTAATCTTTTTTGATGAACCCATGGTGGTGACTAGAGATCATTCTATGCGACTTATGTTCAAAAAGGATCCGGAATCTCGGAAGACGGTCACCGTGAACGACTTTTTTGAAGCATTCAAAAAAGTATATCATAAAAAGAAATATGTTCATGGTCCCACTTCTCTCATTAATGGTTTATCTCAAAGAATTGATGTGGATGTGGGGAATATGAATTTCTTACAACAAAATATTTTTTCTTGGGAAACCATGCCTGCGTCTGCATTATATCAATTATCAGAAGGAAATACTTCGCCACCCTATGCCATGGTTTTTGAAACACCAGGACGCTTTGGCACCAAACGAATTCTACCGGAACTTAATATGTGTTTCGATTGTCAAATACCCGTAAATAATCCAAAAAATCTCATCAGCATGATGAATGGATTTTTACGTGGCGCCGCACGTATGACAGACAAAGAATGGGGCATAAGTATTTACGGCCAAGTAGATCGAGCAGATGCACCATGGTATTTAACCCACGCTTACGATCTGGGCGCAACTATTTTCATGTATTGGGACAGTTATCAAATGGCAGCAGTCCCCTACCCCGAATATCTTGCTATGAGTAAGCAATTACGGGAACATGCGGAACAACATCCAAATCGCAATTTGGAAAAATTGAAGAAAGCAGGAGATGTAGCTATTTTGATTCCACCAGGTTACAATATGGGCCATGTAAAAATGGGGATTGGTCATATTAGTGGATTGGGTGAACTGAATCGAGAACGATTAAATACCGAAGGCGTGAAACATGGGACGGTCATGAGCAACTTCTACATCGAAGTGGAGCGCTGCCTTCGATTGGGAATTGAATTTGATGCATTTTGGAATTTGGATAGTTTCGATTTCAACGATTATAGCGAAATAGTCAATATTCGAAAAGATGGAAAAGTTGAAATCTCGAAAAATGGAACGACGACCATTCTACATTCAGCGCGAACTCCAACCCGCTCCGAAGGTAATCCACCAAAATTAGATGTTAATATTCTTGGCGGGAATGTCCAAGCAGCAGGAGTCATCACTGTTACAGCGAATGTAATTGAAGGATCTACCCCAGTTTATTTTACCCGCGGTGTGAATAATGATGGAATCAATATAAATCAATATGTCCTATGGGAATTATTTGGCCCGGGAGATGAAGATGCGGAAGTATTTTGGGAAGAACGTTTTTATTATGCTATCACAGAAATAGATCACTTAATAGAAATAAAATTTAATTTTAAGGTTGATCGACCGGGTGATTACCGATTGCGGGTGGCCACTACAGATTTAGCTGGAAGAAGTAAAGTCGTTTGGAAAAATTTAACAATACGAGAATAAGATGAAATTGAAGATACTTCCCTTTTTACTATTAATACCTTTTTACGGATGCCAACCACCTGTATCGGAAGTAGAAATAAACCGCCAAAATATGGAAGAAAGAATCGATGCTATCTTACAGGAAATGTCACTTGATGAAAAAGTTGAAATCATTGGCGGGGCCGGATTTAAAACAAAAAAGAATAATCGTTTAGATATTCCAGAAATCATTATGACTGATGGTCCTTTGGGGCCCAATTCTGGTGGACCATCTACCAATTATTCATCCATGATCAATTTGGCTGCCAGCTTTGATACAGACCTTATGAGCCGTGTGGCAAACAATATCGGAGAAGAAACCCGCATCAAAGGATTTAATATGTTGTTAGGCCCTTGTTTAGATATTGCACGTGCGCCCCATGGCGGACGAACATTTGAAAGTTTTGGAGAAGATCCATTTCTTGCATCTCGTATGACAGTCGAATTTGTAAAAGGTGTTCAGTCCAAAGGTGTGGCCACATGCGCCAAACATTTTGTAGGGAATAATCAAGAATGGAATCGGTTTGATGTGGATTCCAGAATTAGCGATCGAGCATTGCAGGAAATTTATTTTCCACCGTTCAAAGCTGCAGTTACAGAAGCAGGTGGCCTTGCAATTATGACTGCCTATAATCAAATTCTGGGTGATTATACTTCTGAAAGTAATACCATGATAAATGATGTGCTCAAAGATGGCTGGGGATTCACAGGTGCAGTTGTGTCTGATTGGGGTGCGTCGCGTTCATTAGTCAAAATGGCCAACGCAGGATTAGATCTGGAAATGCCCACCGGAAAATATTATAACAAAACCATGATTCCTTCGATCAAATCTGGAGTTATTTCCCAAGACAATATTAATGATAAAGTTCGACGAATTTTAAGAGTCATGATGAAATTGGGATTATTTGATTCAAATAAAAATCCATATGAAAATGATATTTCCAATACGCCGGAACGTCAAAAATTGGCGTTAGAAACGGCTCAAAAAAGTATCGTATTATTAAAAAATGAAAATAATTTTCTACCTTTAGATAAAACAGACATAAAATCCATCGCCGTTGTAGGACCCAATGGTAATGTGGCCCAAATGCATGCAGGTGGTAGTGGCGCATTAACTGGGCACTACGGTATTTCACCATTGGGTGGGCTAAAAAATAAATTGGGAAATGATGTTGATATTCAATTTGAACGTGGGGTAGCTGTGGACAGTAAAGAGTTACCTATCGCTGGCCCAGAATATTTTCAATTAGAAGATGGTAGTCCTGGTATTTATGCTGAATATTTTAACAATAAAGAACAAGAAGGCGATCCCGTTTTAACACGTGTTGAAAAAGATATTAATAATGATTGGGGCTATGGTGGGAGCCGCGACCCAAATAATATGGGATCTCCCGACCCAGAGATTGTAAACATGGATAAATGGTCTGCACGATGGACTGGCAAATTCGTCTCTCCTGGGGAAGGATGGTACGAAATTGGGCTCCGCTCTGATAATGGTGTGCGTATGTATTTGGATGGGAAAAAAGTTTTAGACTACTGGATTGATTCCAAACCAGGTCAATTCAAAATTATTCGATTCAAATTTGAAAAAGACCATTTATATGATCTGCAGGTGGACTTCTATGAAAATATTGGTAGTTGTCGTTGCAAACTGGGGTTTGCTCCCTTTAATCTGGGAAATATTCAAGACAAGGCAATTTCCATTGCAAAAAATGCTGATGTAGTGGTCATGGCAATGGGACTGGATATGTTCATGGAAGGTGAAGCCGTGGATCGAGATCAGCTGGGGTTGCCCATGGATCAAGTAAACCTAATCAAAGCTGTGACAAAGGTGAATCCCAATGTTGTAGTGGTACTCAATAATGCCACTCCTATTTTGATGAACGAATGGCTGAACGAAATTCCAGCTGTAGTGGATGCATTTTATCCCGGACAAGAAGGCGGAAACGCGTTGGCAGATATTTTGTTTGGAGATGTAAATCCATCAGGACGCCTTCCACTCACCTTTCCGAAAAAATGGGAAGATACACCCGTCGTGAAAACCTATCCCGGCGTAAAAGCTTTCGCAGACTATTCCGAAGGTATTTTTATGGGTTATCGCCATTATGATACATATGATATGGAACCCCTATTCCCTTTTGGTCATGGACTTTCATACACGCAGTTTGAATATAGTGATTTAAAGGTTTATAGCATAAAATTTAATCGGCCAGGTCGAAATCATAGGGATATTTCTGTTAATATAACGAACACGGGTCAATCGTTTGGAGAAGAAGTGGTGCAAGTTTATGTGAGTGATTTAGAATCCAGCGTTGAACGGGAAATGAAAGCATTAAAAGGATTCCAACGTGTTGCTCTAAATCCGGGAGAGTCCAAAACGATCACCATTAGATTGAATCACGACGCATTTACCTTTTATCATCCTGACCAAAAGAAATGGATCGTGGAACCGGGTGAATTTGAAATCTTGGTTGGAAGTTCATCTCGGGATATTCGATTAAAAACATCGTTTAATTTTTAAATTTAATTAAGAATAGATTTAGTCTGTATGAGCATCTTATTTAACAAGTTTTTCTCAACATCAAAAATATTATTAAGACAAAAATGTTTTCTGGTATTTATCTCGCTCCTGTTTATTATTTGCGCAGGATGTGACAAATCAGACTTGACGCCACTTCCTGTTAAAGTCGACTATAATTTCCATATCAAGCCTATTCTTTCCGATCGTTGTTACAAATGTCATGGTCCTGATGAAAATGTTAGGAAGGCAGGTCTGCGGCTCGATCTGAAGGAAGGTGCATTTGCAACCGTTCGAGACGCCACAGATCGTTTCATCATCGTTCCCGGGAAACCTGCTAGTAGTGAGTTATTTTACCGGATTTCATCTAAAGATAAAGCAGAAAGAATGCCGCTGAACGAGCCCAATCTAACCTTATCCGAGTATGAGATCGCACTAATAGGACGATGGATAGAGCAAGGTGCGGAATGGAAAGATCATTGGTCATTTATCCCACCAACCAAACCGGAATTACCTGAGATTAGAAATCGCGATTGGCTATATAATCCTATCGATATGTTTATTCTCGCACGCCTGGAAACAGATGGATTAACGCCATCACCTGAAGCGAACAAAGAAACCCTCCTTCGTCGGGTCTCCTTCGATTTAACCGGCCTGCCGCCAACCTTGAACGAGATCGATGTCTTTCTGGCTGACGATTCGGCTAAAGCTTATGAAAAAGCCGTTGACCGCTTACTTGCTTCTCCAGCTTACGGAGAAAGGATGGCTGTCAAGTGGCTGGATGTGGCTCGTTATGCAGATTCGCATGGCTATCAGGATGACTATGAGCGTACAATGTGGCCCTGGCGGGATTGGGTGATTAGCGCATTCAATAGAAACCTACCTTTCGACCAATTCGTGTTATTGCAATTAGCCGGTGATCTAATGCCGGAAGCCACCGAGGAGCAAATTCTGGCAACTGGATTCAATCGAAATCACAAAATGTCCTCGGAAGGGGGCATTATCGATGAAGAATATCGCCTTGAATATGTTGCCGACCGTACGAATACCACAGCGACAACTTTTTTGGGCCTAACTCTGAAATGTGCCCGATGCCATGATCATAAATTCGATCCTATATCGCAACAGGAGTACTACAAACTTTCTGCGTTTTTTAACAACATGCCGGAAAAAGGTAAGATGGCTGATGGGGATTTTGCACCGGCTCCATACCTTGAACTATCAAAGGATGAGCTTGCAGAGAAATTACCATTCATTACAGCTTTGTCATCGGATATCCGAGTGATGGTCATGCAGGAAATGGATACGTTACGAAAAACATTCCGTCTGAAACGAGGTGCTTACGATGCACCTTTGGAAGAAGTTTTTCCTGGTACTCCGAAAAAGATCGGCACATTTCCGGACAGCCTTTCTACAAATCGTCTCGGGCTGGCGAAATGGATATTAACTCCAGACCACCCCTTGACAGCTAGAGTAACCGTGAATCGATTCTGGCAAACCTATTTCGGTACAGGCATTGTTGCCACGCCTGAAGATTTTGGAAACCAGGGAGCAATGCCAACTCACCCGGCGTTGCTTGATTGGTTGGCAGTAACTTTCATTGAGTCTGGTTGGGATGTGAAGGCCATGCAAAAAATAATCGTGATGTCAGCCACATATAAACAGATGTCGATTATGAATGCTGATTTGATGAAAAGAGATCCCTCGAATCGGCTTCTGGCTCGCGGACCACGTTATCGCTTACCAGCGGAAATGATTCGGGATTATGCGTTGGCAGTTAGTGGTTTATTAATTAGAAAAATTGGTGGACCCAGTGTAAAACCATATCAGCCGGAAGGTTTATGGGCAGAGACAACTTCAAGCAGGGGATTAACAAAGTATGTACAGGATGTAGGAGAAAGTTTGTACCGTAGAAGCATGTATACGTTTTGGAAACGCACCGTTCCGCCACCAGCTATGATGACATTCGATGCCACAACCAGAGATTTGTGTACTGTGAGAAGACAAAATACCAGCACCCCATTGCAGTCCCTTGTGTTGCTGAATGATCCACAAATGATTGAAGCAGCAAGGCACTTTGCCACTCGCATGATGACAGAAGGAGGTAACACGCCAGAAGATCGCATTTCTTTTGGTTTTAGAATAGCAACCTCACGACAACCCAAAACAGATGAGATGGAAGTTCTCCTATCCTTGTTTGCAGATCAACTTCAAGGTTATCATAAACAACCCAAGAAAGCAACTCAACTGTTGGATGTTGGAGAATCACTCAAAGATATAGACTTCGATGATCCTGAATCTGCTACATACACCGTAATTGCTAATACACTTTTCAATCTTTATGAATCCGTAACAAAAAGGTGAATGCCATGAATGAAAAATTAAATAATCAATTTGACATTAGCCGACGCCATTTTCTTTCTCGTGTCAGTTTGGGAATTGGCGGAATCGCTCTGGGGTCTTTACTTACTCCTTTGCAAACATTGGCCCGACCTCGCGTGTTTGATTCTCTAATGGATGGAATTCCGCTTGCTCCACATTTTACACCGAAAGCCAAGCGGGTGATTTATCTCTTTCAAAGTGGCGGCCCATCACAAATGGAGTTGTTCGACTACAAGCCTATGCTAAATAAAATGCATGGCCAGGAACTTCCTGAATCTGTACGCATGGGGCAACGTTTGACAACCATGACCTCTGGACAGGATTCTTTTCCACTTGTCGGCTCACAATTCAGTTTTTCCCGCCACGGTCAAAACGGGACGATGGTAAGCGACTTACTACCTTATACTGCCAAGATTGTGGATGAACTTTGCATTATCAAATCGATGAAGACCGAAGCCATCAATCATGATCCAGCGATCACTTTTTTTCAAACAGGTTCTCAACAACCCGGTAGACCAAGTTTCGGTTCCTGGTTAAGCTACGGTCTCGGCAGTGAGAACAAAAATTTACCGACCTTTTGTGTGTTACTTTCCCGAGGAACCGGTCGCCCGGACGGGCAGCCATTATATTCTCGTTTATGGGGAAACGGTTTTTTGCATTCGCTACATCAGGGCGTACAGTTCAGATCGGGCAAAGACCCGGTACTTTACTTGAAAAACCCACCAGGCATCGATCCAGCCGACCGCAGAAGTATGCTTAATCATTTACGAAAACTGAATGAGATTCAACTCAAGAAAGACCAAGATCAGGAAATCATTACCCGGATTGCACAGTATGAAATGGCCTACCGCATGCAAACATCGGTTCCTGAAGCTATGGATATTTCTAGCGAGTCGGATGCCACTTTCAGAATGTATGGTACTGAAGCGGCAAAGCCTGGGACTTTTGCTGCCAATTGCCTTTTAGCGAGGCGTCTCGCTGAAAGAGACGTTCGTTTTATTCAACTTTACCATACTGGCTGGGATCAGCATACTAATTTACCAAGCGCTATTGTCAAACAAGCGAAAGACGTAGATCAAGCGTCCGCTGCTTTGGTGCTGGATTTAAAGCAAAGAGGGCTTTTGGAAGATACATTGGTGATTTGGGGAGGAGAATTTGGGCGCACAAACTACTGCCAGGATAAACTCACCAGAGCAGACTATGGGCGAGATCATCACCCGCGCTGCTTTACCGTTTGGATGGCTGGGGGTGGCGTGAAGTCGGGGCTAGTCTATGGTGAAACCGATGAATTAGGATACAGCATTACCGAAAACCCTGTCCATGTGCATGATTTTCAGGCGACCCTCCTCCATCTTCTTGGCATAGATCATGAAAGGCTCATCTTTAAGCATCAGGGCAGACGCTATCGACTCACTGATGTGGAAGGCAATATTGTTAAGGCGTTGATTGCATAAACACATTGTAATTTGTTCTATATATTTTTTAGTTTTTTAGAAAAATGGTCGCCTATTTAAACTTCATCATCTTGTTTGTGTCAACAACTGACGCACCTCCAAATTTCTTGCTTTTTCTTGGGAGATTCCATACCCTGATCCTGCACCTGCCAATCGGGATTTTAAGTTTTGCATTATTATTAGAATTATTTTCTAGATTAAAACGGTTCGAAACTTTGAAGCCTGCAGTGGACTTCACAATTGTTGTCGGTACAGCGAGTGCAGTTGCTACAGCTATTTTGGGGTATTTTCATTCGTTAGAAGGCGGGTATGACGAAAGCACCTTAGCGTTACATCAATGGTCAGGTATTGGTGTAGCTGTTTTATCAATTGTGTTGAGTATTATCAAGATCAGATTGCGGGGAGCGAATCCACCTATTTTGACTAAAATCTATTTCCCGCTGTTTGTATCGATGTTGATTATACTCGCATTAGCGGGGTACTTTGGTGGTACATTAACACACGGGAAGGACTATCTTACCCATTATATACATCCAACTTTCAAGAACATTTTTAGCACAACACCACAAATGGCTTACAAGGAAGCAGCAATTTTTTCTGATGTTGTTTATCCTATACTACAGAAAAACTGCCTTACATGCCATAATCCATCGAAAAAGAAAGGAGGTTTGGTCCTGAATTCACCAGAAAATGTTCTTACAGGCGGTGACAACGGTGCGATTTTGCAACGGGGCAACACCGCCAAAAGTGAAATGTTCCGACGCATCACTCTGCCAGTTGATCATGAAGATCACATGCCTCCAGAAGGCAGGAAATCGCTACAAAAAGATGAAATTGAACTTCTGCGTTGGTGGATCGAAAGTGGAGCGCCATTTGATAGAAAGGTATCCCAACTCGAGCCACCAAAGGACATCAGTGTTATTCTCAAAAACCGTTTTAAATCATTGGAAAACCCTTTGCCAATTAAAATTTCTGCTGCTGATCCAGATGATATTGAAATCGCCCGAAGTGCTGGCTTTACGGTTCATTTGATCGAGCGGGAAAAACCGTATTTACACATCATTCATACTGGTGAAAAAGAAATAACCGGTGAGCGAATAAAAAAACTACGCCCGATTTCGAAGCAAATCACATCTCTCGATCTCGGAGATTCGAAGATAACAGACGATATGCTTACACTAATCGCGAAATTCCCACATTTGCAAAAATTGTATCTAGAAAACACAGAAATCAGCGATGCAGGTTTGGAGATACTGGCCGATTTGGATTATCTGGAATACTTGAACCTGTACGGAACCAAAGTTTCAAACAATGGCCTGGAACATATTTTGAAAATGGAAAAATTGAGAACTGTCTATTTGTGGAAGACATCTGTCAGCATAGAAGCGCTTTCAGATCTTCAGAGAAATATGCCTGAATTAACTGTTTTTTCTGGAAATGATGTGGCTCCTCTTTTTGGTACATCACGTTTGGCTTCGCCGATAATACAAGCAAAAAAAACGGTTTTTAAAGATTCACTAACCATTGAAATAGAATCTGATTTTCCAGGAGTCAAAATCTGGTACACACTTAATGGCAGCAGACCATCCCCAAGTGCACTACTTTACTCAAACCCAATTAAAATAGATCAATCTGGTATTATTAAAGCAATTGCGGCAAAAGATGAATGGGATGACAGTCCAGTTGTTTCAAAAGAATTCGTAATGCTCGATTACGCCGCACAAGGAAAATCTGTTGGGGCATCAACCCAAATTGTGGAATGGCAAAGGATATCTAAAAGAGGAGGTCCCGGTCAATTCTACGAATACAATGGCAAAGATGGGAAAATCTACTATGAGTTTGATGTGAATACTTTTTCGAATTATCGATTGATCTTCGGAAAGGTAATCAGTGAAGATTATGGAACGGCAGAGGTTCTGATCGATGGTAAAACTTTAGGTGTATTGAATTGTACCCAAGAGGGTGATGTTACCATCCCTGCCCTGGAATATTTTGATGTACCAGCATTATCACAGGGCGAGCATACTTTAATTTTACAGATAAGCGATGAGAAGAGTGTTGGTATCGATGGTTTTGGATTCGAGACTCTACCAGCACGTGTTGATAAATTTCTCATTTCTCAAGCGTTCCCTGGCTTTATGGAAGACGAAGACAAAGAAATGTATCCGGTGGGAAACCCCGAAATCAATTGGCAAGAAGTAAAGTTTGATGAAAAAAGCATTGTCCAGCTTGGTACTCAACTCACTCCCAATGAAAATTGTCATGCTTTTGCCGCAACTGAAATCGTTTGCGATGAGGATCTGGAAACTATTATGCGCCTTGGAAGGAATGATGGTGCTTATATCTGGCTCAATGGCGAGTTAGTATACAAAGCCGCCAGTTTGAATGGTTTTAATTACAACGAGTTCTCCTTCCCAATAAAATTCAAAAAAGGTAAGAACCTTCTGGTTCTCATGAGTATGCAAGCTGGAGGCACTTGGCTATTCAATGTTAATCTGGATTCATACGACTTTAAGACACAGATCCCGATGCTTTAATAATAGATGGGAACTGGGATCAAAAGAGAATGAATTCAACACGATTATTGACACTTGGGAGAAAAATCAATTAACAAAATCAAAATAATAAAAATTTTCGTATTAGGTCTCATTTCTTGCTTTAATGGATGAACATTTATACCTGGACAAAGGAAAAAAATTGATGATAAAACGATTACTAATATTTTTAATAATCATTTTCATGCCTGTCATGATTCTGGCTCAAAAATCAGCGGTCAGTAAAAATGTAACAGTTTACAAAGAAGATAACCGCTATGCAGGTTGGCCGGCTAATCATGGAATTTGGTCTTGGGGCAATGAAATTGTAGTTGCGTTTGTTCTTGGATATCAGGATGATGATCCAACCCTAACGAGCCATCCAATTAAAGGTCCTACTACAATCCGCCAAGCTCGAAGTGTGGATGGTGGCAATACATGGACAATTGAAAAACCGTCATTTTTGGATGAGAATGAAAAGGAAAAAGATCCAATTTCTTGTCCTGGGAATATAGATTTCACCCACCCTGATTTTGCCTTCAAATTTCGCAATGGCAGTGGTGGATTTTATTATAGCACGGACCGGTGTAAAAAGTGGAATGGTCCTTATAAAATTCCACTGTTTGGTCGGCCTGGATTGTTAGCTCGAACGGATTATATCGTCAATGAAAAATATGATATGTTCGTGTTTCTAACATCAGAAAAAGATAATGGCAAGGAAGGTTGGCCTTTTTGCGCACGGACTCAAGATGGGGGGAAATCGTGGCAATTTCAGGGATGGATTGGTGAACAACTTCCATTGGACAGACGCGAGTATGCTATCATGCCAGCTACAGTTCGTTTGAAAAATGGTTCACTGCTTACCATGATTCGCCGGGGTGGATTTATTCCAGGGAAAAAAGGCTCATGGTTGGAAGGCTACCTTTCACCCGATGAAGGAAAAAGCTGGTATATGCTCCAAGTACCGGAAATTGATAATTCCGGTAATCCGGCAAGTATGATTATGCTGGAAGATAGCAGAATCGCCTTGATTTATGGTGTGCGCCGGCCACCATGCAGCATTCGAGCCCGTATTTCTGATGATCAAGGACAAACTTGGGGGAAAGAAATAATCCTTCACAATGATAATCCATATAATTGGGATTTGGGCTATCCACGTACTATTCAACGTCCCGATGGAAAAATAGTGACTGTTTATTATTACAAGGATGAATCAAGTAAAGAGCGCTACATCGCAGCAACAATTTGGGATCCAAATATTTTTACAAAATAAAATGAAAATAATTCAACTTGGAGATATAAAATGAAACAATTCACAGCTTTACTTTTAGCATTGTCTCTTATTCCGGTATCTTCCATGGCAGAAGAACCATCTGTTATTAAAAATATTATTGTTCTTAAAGAGAAAGATCGATTTGGCGGCTGGCCAGCCAACCATGGTATTTGGCATTGGGGGAATGAAATAGTAGTCGGTTTTGCTTGGGGCCATCACGATGATGAAAATGAAGGTGGACACCCCATTAAGGCGCCTACGTCCAATCGACAAGCCCGAAGCATGGATGGTGGCGAAACATGGATCATTGAAGAACTTTCCGTTATTGGCCCTGATGGTTTAACAGGTGGAGATGCATTTGACTGTGAAGGTGGCATTGATTTCAACCATCCTGATTTTGCATTCAAGTTTTCCCCGGGGAACGCCCGATTTTATTATAGTACCGATCGTGCAAAGAATTGGATAGGACCATTCAAATTTCCATTATTCGGTCGTACAGAGATTATGGCACGCACCGATTATATTATTAATGGAAAACATGATATGAATGTATTTCTCACTTCTCCAAAAGATGATGGCATACAAGGATGGCCCTTTTGTGCCCGTACAGTCGATGGTGGAAAATCATGGGAATTAATTGGCTGGATCGGTCCACAACCACCATTGGAATCTTATGGATATGCCATTATGCCTTCTACCCTTCGATTAAACAGCGGCGCATTTTTAAGTATCATTCGCCGTGGCGGATTTTTCGATGGTACCAAACGCTGGTGGCTTGAAGCATTTATTTCGGCGGATGACGGAAAAAACTGGTACACCCTGAAGGAACCTTATATTGATAATTTTGGGAATCCAGCTCATATGATACGCTTGAAAGATGACAGAATTGCCCTGACCTACGGTTGGCGAAAACCATCATTCTTTGGTGTACGTGCAAAAATAAGTGATGATGATGGCGTCACATGGAGTGAAGAATTTGTGGTTCGGGGTGATGGTGATGTTTGGGATTTAGGTTATCCGCGAACGGTTCAACGACCAGATGGAATGTGCGTATCTGTGTACTATTTTAAAGATAAATTAAGTAAAGAGCGGCATATTGCGACCACAATTTGGAACCCGGGATTAAAAGAAGACTGAATCCATTAAAATAATTCATTAGAAAAGGGAAAGCCATGAACAGATTATTACTCATTATTTTTTGTGTATTCACACTCGTTCCAACATCTTCATTTGGACAACAAGACGTGGAAGAAAATTGGGGTCCACGTCATCACCGAGCTACGATTAGTCCATCTTTGGTTCATTTAGAACTCGGTGAAAAACAGTGGTTTAAAACAGTCATAGTGGCCACACGTCTCATGGGGGCCGACGTTCCCAAAAAAACAAATTGGTCTGTGAATAATATTCCAGGCGGAAACGCTACCATTGGCACCATTGATGAAAATGGAACATACACTGCCCCATCAACCGTTCCTTCACCCCGGGAAATTCATATTTGTGCAGAAGTACCAGAAGCCGCAAACAAATTCCTTTTTGCAACCGTCATTATTGGAAAAGGTGAACCTTTATACAAGCCAATACATATTTGGTCAGAAAAGAAAAGTGATCCAGATGCTCATATGTCTGGACCCCACGGAATTGGATTAGATAAAGATGAAAACATCCTGATTGCTGCCAAAGGGAAATCCAGTGTTTTAAGATATTCACCAACAGGTGAATTCATAGATCGAATTGATAGTGGTTCTGGGAGTTTACCCAGTGAAGTAAATGAGCCACGGGAAGTGACCAGCGATGTGGATGGTCGAATTTTTGTAACGGATAGTAAAGGTGATCGCCCCAGAGTTCAAGTGTGGAATCATGAAGGTGAGTTTCAACATATTTTTGCAGAAAAAGGTCGCTGGCAAGGCATGTTACTTCGTGCCCACGGTATGGATTTTGATCACCATCGCAGACTATTTGTTGTAGATGTGGATAACATGTCAGTAAAAGTATATGACAAAGACGGAAATTCACTTTATGATTTTGGAGAAGAAGGATTAGCGCTGGGACAGTTTAATGCACCCCATGGGCTTTTTGTTGATCCGTCCGGAGATGTGTTTGTTACAGGTTATTATGGTCCCACACAAAAGTTTACAGCGGATGGTGATTTTATTTCTGTCTTTGCCCATGGAGAGCCACCGGATGGACCCGTTTATTTTCACAGTATTGCTGGAGACAAATGGGGAAATGCATATTTATCCGTAAGAAATAAAGGCGGTTATGATGGTGCCATGCAAGGCACAAGTGAAATGAAACGATTCAGCATTATGAAATTCAATAATAACGGAACATTCATTACATCTTGGGCCTATTCAGCGCCGGAACATAGTGAATCAGAAGTAGCTGTAACAAAAGATGGAACGGTATATGGCTTATTTTTAGGTCCTGATGAAGTGGGCGTTGAAACGTTCATTCAAGAATAACTTATTTAAATCATTACAGATTGGCGAACAAAAAATAGATTGAATATTGAATCAAGAAAATTGGAAAAAGTCCAAAAAATGGCTCGAGAATTAATTAGTAGTGGACTTCAAGCTGGAACTATTTATCATGAAGTATGGATTCGAGATTTCAATACTTTTATAGAATGTGCATATGAAGTTTTATCACTTGAACAGATTCGTGAACCATTATTTATGTTTTTTAAATTTCAAGGGAAGGATGGAAATATTATTGATGGTTATATTCCAAAAGATAAAATCAATCATGCAAATGTAATTTATCAATATCGATATTCCGAATCTTCCCCACAGTATGCTGGCCATAAAAACACAGTTATAACGGATCAGGAGAGTAGTCTGGTCCAAGCAATTTATAAATATATTCAACTTTCGAATGATACATCAATTTTGACTGAAAATATTGATGGAATTCCTTTATTGAATCGCCTAAAGAAAGCGATGAAATATATTTTGTCAGAAAGATTCTCTAAAGAATTTGGGTTAATCTGGAGTGATACAACCATTGATTGGGGTGACATTCAACCCAATCACGAGTTGGGTGTTCTTATGGATGAAAATAGTAATCCCGCTATTTCAATTTATATTAATGCTATGTATCTTATTGCCTTGAATAATTTGATTGAAATGATTGACAAAATGGATGGAAAAGAAAAATGGGTTATTGTTCGAGATAAATTAAAATCGAGTATACGAAAACATCTTTGGGATTCAGATGCTAACAAATTTATTCCCCATATTTATTTAGACATATCTTCCTTCCCAATAAACTTTGATGAAAATTCCATATATTTTCATGGAGGAACTGCTGTAGCTATCGAAGCAGGACTATTATCTGAAAATGAAATTAAATCAGCATATCAACAAATGGTTGATAATAAAAAATCTGCTGGAGCGCAATCCATCGGCATTACCATTTATCCGCCTTATCCAAAGGGATATTTTCAGAACCCATTTTTGATCCCATTTGAATATCATAATGGTGGCGATTGGACTTGGTGGGGCGGTCGCATGGTCCAGCAACTTATTCAACATGGAATGATAAATGAAGCCATTCAAGCCTTGGAGCCTATGATAGATCGAGTTATAAATAATAATGGGTTTTACGAATGGTATTCCATGGATGGGGAACCACACGGTGCCGGATATTTCCGTGGTTCAGCTGGTGTATTATATAAAGCAATAGAAATGATGATGAATAAAATGCAAATGACAATAAAGGCGTAAAATGAAAAAAAATATTAAAACACCATTCCCAATTAAAAAGGCATTTATCTTTGCCCTTTTAACAGGATTTGTATTATCACAAAATGTCCGTCTCAACGAAGATATTTCCCCTTCTACTCCACCCAGTTTTGCTTTGGTAGAATTAAAGAATGCCATTTCGACCAAAGGGTATGGTATCAATGTAACTAATCGCATGAAGGCTTATACAATTTCTATTGTAACTGACAATAATGAAGAATGGAATAAGCCTGAATCTTATCGTATTCAACATAGTAATAAAGAAGTTATTTCTGTATCCGGGTCCGATGCCATTGGACTCATGTACGGTATATATGAATTGGCAGAACAAATCACCATTGGGCCAGATTCTCAAAAAGAGAATTGGCAAAATATTGAAAATTCATTCGGTGAGCCTGCATTAGAAATTCGTGCGGATAATCCATTCCTTACCGTAGAAGGCGAAACAGGCATATCAAAATGGTTTTATGATGAAGAGTATTGGAAAATGTATTTCAATCTATTGGCAAAAAATCGATTCAACATTTGTGATATCCATGCCATGTACCGCTATCAGGATACAAATTTCCCCAATATTTTCCCCTTCTTTCTAAAATATCCTTTCAACGATAAAGCATCTTGGGAAAGTGAAGATCAAGCTAAAAATTTGGCCATGCTAAAACGTGTTATTGAATTGGGCGAAGAACGGGGCGTTCACGTGGCACTTATGAATTATGCCACGGATAATCCGGGGATTTCCCACGGCGATGAAGCAGAACTCATTGAATATACCAGTTGGGCTGTAGCAGAACTATTAAAGGAATGTCCCGATTTATGGATGTTTGGATTCCGGATTGGTGAATCAGGAAAAAGTGAACACTTTTTCGAAAAATCCTATTTACAAGGTATTGATCGATCTGGGAAAAAAAATGTCCGACTCTATACCCGAACATGGTTAGCAGAATTTGATGATATGGCCAAAATCGGCATGAAATATCCTGATAATTTTTATATTGAAATCAAATATAACGGCGAACAATTGGGAGCGCCTTATAATGCCATTCAAGGACGCTGGGGTTCTTATTCTTATGAACGCTATTTGAACTATCCCCGCTATTGGAAAGTTATTTGGCAAGTCCGTGGAAATGGAACTCATCGCCTTTTCCCATGGATGGATCCGGACTTTGCCCGGCGCATGGTCGTCAATAATCCTTTTGGAAATTCCGTAGGTTTTACGCTGGAACCCATCACATCTTATTATCCCCAGACTCCCAGTCGTATTTATAAAAATAGCCGGGATACCGATTTCATGAACTATACGCCAGAACGGTATTGGGCTTGGTATATGGTGTGGGGCCGGATGGCTTATGACCCAACTATTTCGGAAGAAATCTTTAAGCAACAATTTGCTAATCATTACGGTGAAAATAATAATGCGATTTACAATGCATTAAATGAAGGTAGTAAAATTGTGCCATTAATCTTCCGCTCCCATTGTTTAGGATCGGACCATCGCCAAATGGCACCGGAGTTTGAAACAGGAAATAAAAATAATTATCGGGAAGAGCTCACCGGTACTTATGGCATTGATTCTTACGCCACCGCATTTAATCTGGATGAGCAAGTTTCCTTAAACTGCAAAGATTTTGCCATCGCCGATTTAAATGGAACGGTCAACGGGAAAAAATCACCATTGGATGTGTCCATTGAATTAGAAACACTGGCAATGAATGTTGCAAAATATGTGAAGGCGGCAAAACCAAACCAAGCCAATAAAGAATGGAAATTGCTGAAAAATGATTTGCTGGCTTTATCAGAACTGTCCATGTATTATGCAGAGAAAAATCGCGCCGCCGTGGCTGTTCAGTATTATTACCAGACTAATGATTTTTCACAATTGGCTTATGCGAAAGAGAAAGTAAAAGTGGCCACCAAACATTGGAAAGCATTAGCCCGAATAGCCGAAAAGCAATACAAACCTATTTTAGATCCATTGCGAACCGGCAAAGCATTTACATGGACAGCCCAACTTCCAGAATTAAAAGAAGATTTACGCCGAGTAAATGAATTGATTCAAGAAGCCCAAAATTCAGATGAGTTACAGATCGGTTTTATCCCAGTGAAACGGGTACAAGCAGGGCAGGATTTATTGATAACAGCCGGAGCCAATCCATCATCTTATGATAAAGTGGTACTCCATTATAAGGGTAATGGGGGTGCAGAGAAAACAATACCAAGCAAACGGACAGGTAAATGGACTTATTCCACTTCCCTTCCTGGTCATAATTTAAAATCCGATCAGGAAGTGACATATTGGTTTAGTGTTAATGATAGAACTGGACAGGAATTGGCTCAATCAAAAATAGCCACATTTGTTCCTTCCCAAGATCAAGCGGGACCTGAATTTGACCGGTCTCATTTTTCCGAAACAGTGAATACAAAACAAACATCCGTTCACGTGGAAGTACCCATTATGGATTCTTCCAATATTACAAAAGCTTGGTTAGAATGGAAGTTGCTGCCGTCCGATTATAAATGGGGAAACACAATCGATACCTTACGCAAGAAGGTATCTTGTATGCATTTGTAGCAGCTGACGCTTATGGGAATACCACTCGTTGGCCAGACGAAAAAATTGAAACTCCCCATTTCGTCGTTAATCCATTTGATGGCGGATTAGAAGAAGAATACCGATTACCATCCGAAGGAAACATGTCCAATGGATTAAAAGCCAATGAAATCAACTGGTCTAACTTGAATAATTTGGGACGTCCGGGACGATACTTTACCTATAGCGGGAAAAATGGGAAAACAACATTCAACTTTTCCGTAGATGAATATGCCGATTATCATTTGGATGTGTTTAAAGTGGTGGATAAAAGTTATGGTACTGCAACTATTCTCATCGATGGTGAAACTGTAGGTAATATGAGTAGCCAATTAGATGTTGGCAGTCCCGTTCCCACGCATGAAATATTTACCATTAAAGGATTGACCAAAGGAGATCATACTCTTTCGTTTGTTTGCGCTGATAGCAAGACTATCGGATTGGAAGGTTTCAACTTTTATTCCATTCCCGCTACAGTGGATCAATTTTTGATCTCTCAATCCTTTGACGGTTATATCCTTGAAAATGGCGCGAACATGTATCCCATTGGAAATTCTGAAATCACATGGCGGAAAGCAGCCACCGTTGCCAAAGGTATCATTCGATTGGACGCCCAACAGAATCCGCGGGAAGATTGCCACTCCTTTGCCATGACGGAGTTAGTCAGTGATAGAGATGTAACCACCACCCTTCGCTTGGGAACCAACGACGGCGCTTATGCCTGGCTGAATGGGGAATTGGTATTTGAAAAACCAGGGAAACGACGCTTTATATTTAATCAAAATTCAGTCAAAATTCATCTCAAAAAAGGGGTAAATACTTTGGTTCTTCTCATCTCTCAAGCGGGAAGAAATTGGCTCTTTAATGTGAATGTAGATACCTATCATTGCATAAACCAATATCCGAATATTCCTTAATTCAATCTCCCATGGAAATAAAAGACAATTGATGAACTCACCTTCATTTATCAAATTATTATTTCTTTTTCAATTATTTTCAATAGGATTGATAGCTCAATCTATTCTGAATAAACCTTTTGATATTGTCGTCTATGGTGGTACATCAGCCGGCGTCATTGCTGCAGTTCAATCTGCACGAATGGGACATTCTGTATTGTTAATTGAACCTGGCAATCATTTGGGTGGATTAAGTGCCGGTGGATTAGGTGCAACTGATATTGGGAATAAAGATGCCATTGGCGGTTTATCCCGGGAATTTTATCAACGGGTTTATACACACTATAACAACACTCCCTTTTCGGACAATTCTATGTGGACATTTGAGCCCCATGTAGCAGAAAAGATATTCAATGATTTCATTTTAGAAAATAATATTCCTGTTATTTTTAACGAGCGAATCGATTTAAAGCATAATGTTAAAAAAGTTGATGGACGAATTAGTGAGATTCAAATGGAGTCCGGTAAAACAATCCGCGGTAAAATGTTTATTGATGCCACTTACGAAGGCGACTTAATGGCGAAAGCAGGTGTATCTTACACATTTGGCAGAGAATCGAAAGATAAGTACAATGAAACATTGAATGGTGTTCAAACCCAACATGCCATTTATCATAATTTTAAACATCCAGTTGATCCGTACACCATCCCAGGCGACCCAAATAGCGGATTATTACCCGGCATTCAAAATGATGGCGCCCGGATTGGAAGGGAGCGGAGATCATCGTATTCAAGGTTACTTTTTTCGCATGTGTTTAACCAATATCCCGGAAAACAGGATTCCCTTTCCAAAACCAGATCGATACGATCCAATGCGGTACGAATTGTTACTTCGCTATTTAAATACAGATGTATTTGACGTATTAAAATTATCCACCCCTATGCCAAATGGAAAAACAGATACAAATAACAAAGGCGGTTTTGCGACGGATAACATTGGCATGAATTATGACTACCCCGATGGTAATTATGCTATCCGAAATGCAATTATTCAGGAACATGAAGACTACCAGAAGGAATTGATGTGGTTTTTAGCCAATGATTCCAGAGTCCCCAAATCGGTTCAAGATGAAGTAAATCGATGGGGGTTACCTAAAGATGAATTCATAGATAACGGTCATTGGCCCCACCAATTATATATCCGGGAAGCAAGGCGCATGATTTCTGATTATATCATGACACAGAAAAACTGTCAGAGATATGAAATATCTAAAGATGGTATTGGCATGGCTGCATACAGTATGGATTCTCACCATGTCCAAAGGTATGTGGATAGTATCGGATATGTTCGGAATGAAGGTGATGTGGAAGTAGGTGGATTTTCTCCATATCCCATCTCATATCGAGCTTTGATACCAAAAAAGAAAGAATGTACAAATTTGATTGTTCCAGTCTGTTTATCATCATCCCATATTGCCTTTGGATCCATTCGGATGGAACCTGTTTTTATGGTATTGGGACAATCTGCTGCAACAGCTGCCGTGTTTGCGATTGAAAATAAAATTGATATCCAAGATGTGGAATATGAAAACCTTCGAATTCAGCTATTGGAAGATCAACAAGTATTAAAATGGGTTAATAATGAAAAATAGATTTCTCATTATTGCCATTATTTTGGTTGCCTTTATGGTTATTAAAAAGGAATCCAAGAATCAGCCAATTCCACTGCGGGTAATCACGTACAATGTTTGGAAAGGCTTTGAAGACGCACCAGAACGGCACACTGCTTTTATTGAATGGATGAAAGAACAAAATCCAGATATTGTTGCATTGCAAGAACTCAACGGATACACTGAAGAAAAACTGCGTTCAGATGCCGAACAATGGGGACATCCATATTCTGCTATATACCAAACAAAAACAGGGTATCATTTGGGACTTACGTCTGTAAAACCTATCGAAATAATTAAAACAAATCAGAATAAAATGACTCATGGGTTACAGCACTGTCGAACTTCTGGAATTGATTTGTTCAATACGCACCTTTCCCCCTTCACATATATAGAACGACAAACTGAAATTTCATTTATCATAGATGAAATCAACCAAACAGAAAATAAAAATATAATTTTATTGGGCGATTTAAATGCTCTTTCCCCCAAAGATAGTATCCAGTATTTAGCTACAACCGTTCATCAATATTTTATTGAAAGAGATTCTATCTATGACAGTAATTCCAATCTAAATAATGGAAAACTCGATTATTCAATCATTTCAGTTCTGGATAAAAGTAAAATAAAAAACCTAATGAAAAACTACCATCCCACTTTCCCTACTCAATGTAAATTTGAATCCAATTCATTTTCCGCCTACAGCCCAGAAGCCATCCAAAATATTTCACGAAGAATTGATTATATTTATGCATCATCATCTTTAGCAATATCATGTGTGAAGGCTGATGTTGTAACTACAGAAAAAACAAATATGATTTCCGATCATTTCCCCATAATTGCTGAATTCAATTTTTAAAAAGAGAGTTAATATGATGAAAAATATAAAGCATTTACTGATTATAGCTTCAATTTCCATTTTGTATGGATGTAGTGGGAACATTTCCACTCAACAAACTATTTCATCACAAATTCAACTTCCTGCCCTATTTAGTGATAATATGGTTTTACAACGTAATATAGATATTCCCATTTGGGGTACTGCAACTCCAAATACCCAAATAAATATTTACTTAAATGACCAATCAAAAGATGTAAAAGTGTCACCCAAAGGTGATTGGATGGTTCGCTTGTCTCCCCTATCTGCTGGTGGTCCTTATGAATTAAAAATAATTGGTCGAGATACGCTCACTTTTAAAAATGTAATGATTGGAGAAGTTTGGTTAGCTTCGGGACAATCAAATATGGAAATGCCTGTCCACCATAATTGGGGACATGTTAATAATTATGAAAAAGAAATTATTTATTCTAATTATCCCAATATTAGATTTTTTCATGTCGAACACACAACAAGCAATTCTCCCCAGAATAATATTAATAGTTCAGGGTGGACTATTTGCAATCCAAAAACACTTCCACCCTTTTCAGCCACAGCTTATTTCTTTGGACGTGATTTACATGAAAAATTAAATGTTCCAATTGGTTTGATCCATTCATCATGGGGCGGGACAGTTATAGAAGCCTGGACAAATGGAAAATCTTTGAAAAATATTTCCATGTTTACTGACCAACTCAAAATAATTGAGAATGAAGTTTCAAATCCTAAATTGGCCGAAGACGATTACTTAAAACAGTTACACAGATGGAAAGATGATCTGACGGCTACAATTGCCAATGCTACCAATGGCGAAGATGATATACAAAGTGTGGCTTATGATATTTCTGATTGGGATTCCATGAATATTCCAACATTATGGCAAGATGCTGGTTTAGATTATAACGGTATTGTGTGGTTTAGAAAGGAAGTTCATATACCATCCGATTGGGATGGCGAAGATTTGATTCTAAATTTGGGACCAATTAATGATTATGACTTTACCTATTTCAACGGAACATTTGTAGGATGTGAAACACATGTCAGTAAAGACCGTTCATATTCTATTCCCGCAGAATTGGTGAAGCCCGGCGAAGAGAATATTATTGCAGTGCAAGTGATTGACATCGGAAATGTAGGTGGTATCTTTGGAAAACCTGAACAACTCACTTTAGACAGTAAAACACTTGGGTCTATCTCTATTGCAGGAACATGGAAATATCAAATTGATCCTGCAAAATTTGATATTCAATATATTCCAGCAAAACCGGTAGAACCGTATGGCCCGAATAGGCCTTCTGTACTGTATAATGGAATGATTCACCCTTTAATTCCTTATGGTATGCGTGGCGTTATTTGGTACCAAGGCGAAAGTAATGCAAGCAGAGCACATCAGTACCAAACGCTATTCCCAACACTCATCAATAATTGGCGTAACAATTGGGGCCAAGGAGACTTTCCCTTCCTTTTTGTCCAATTGGCGAATTTTAAAACATTGCAAACAGAACTTGTTCAAGATGACTGGGCAGAACTCCGGGAAGCGCAACTCATGACGTTGGCATTGCCAAATACCGGAATGGCTGTAGCAATCGACATTGGGGATGCTGAAGATATTCATCCAAGGAATAAACAAGATGTTGGGCAACGTTTAGCCTTAAATGCAATGAGTATTGCTTACGGTGAATCCATTGTACATTCGGGACCTATTTATGAATCCATGAAAATCGAAAAAAATAAAATTAGACTATCTTTTAAACACATTGGTAGTGGACTTATATCAAAGTCAGGTGAAAAACTAACCGGTTTCGCCATTGCTGGTGATAACCAGAAATTTCATTGGGCCAATGCGATAATCGAAGGAGAAACCATAACCGTTTTTTCTGACAAAGTACAAAATCCCGTTTCAGTTCGCTATGCTTGGGCGGCTAATCCCATTTGTAATTTGTATAATAAAGCAGGACTTCCTGCATCACCATTTAGAACCGATTCTTGGAAAGGAATCACAGAATAAAAGATCTTTTATGAAGACCATAAAACAAATTTTAATCACACTATTTTTTGTAACATTTAATCAAAATATTTTGGCCGATGGCACATTTCTCCGTAACGAAACGGGGCCTGAATTTTCCATTCAAAGCACAGATGCTGATTTTTATGTTTCTTCTATTGGGAATGATAATTGGAGCGGAAAATTGGCTGACCCGAATCCAGCAAAAACCGATGGACCATTTGAAACTATTGAGAGAGCACAACAAGCTGTCAGAGAACTGAAACGCCACGTGTACGAAAAGAAGGAACCGCCCATCGAAACACGTTTTATCGGCTCACCGCACATTTATGGAAAAGGGAGAGATATTATGGTGCTTATCCGTGGCGGAATCTATCCCATCAGTCAGCCCATAAAATTTGAAGCGAAAGATGGTGGTGAACGGGTTGAAACCAACCTGCCTACTGGCGCATTTGAATATCATAAATTGAAAGATTATTATGTCACCTATGGCGCTTATCCGGATGAAACGCCTATTATTACAGGTGGCCGACCTGTACTCAATTGGACAAAAAAACAAAATAGCGTTTGGGAAACTACCTTGACGACTGATGCTGTAAACTCTCTTTATGTAAACGGTAAAAGACAAACTTTAGCTCGTACGCCAAATGAAGGATATTTCCCCGTTGCAGTCATGCCCACAAATCCCAACTATTTTCAATTTCATGATGGCGATCTGCAGACGTGGCCAAATATGGAAAATAATCGAATTCATTTAGTCGTTCGTTGGGCCACGATTCACAGTTCCATCAAATCAATTGATAAGAATAATAACCATGCTTATTTAGAGATGCCCCATAATGGACTCATGGATGTTCCACCCAAATATTATGTTGAGAATATAAAAGTTCTATTAGATTCTCCAGGAGAATGGTTTTTTGATAAAAAGACAAAGGTCTTAAGTCTCATACCCCCGGCTGGAATATCCAATCCAAATGATGCCGTTATTACCGTCCCTTACGCTCAAGGATTGTTTGCAGTTCAAGGATCAAAAAAAGAGCCGGTTCGTAACCTACGATTCTATGGTCTAACCTTACAAGAAACTGCAGAAGGCGGTACAGGAACCATTGGCTTCTCTTATGTTAAAAATTGCGAAGTGATCCTAAATACTATTCAAAATGTTGGCCAAACAGCCGTTCATTTGGGTGTGGGCTCCTATCATAATCTTGTATCTAAAAACACCATCATGCACGTGAAAGGAAATGGTGTTAACGCCACAGGTACCGTTCGCCCCGACCATTTTGAAGATTGGGTGAGTGATAATCAAATTACGTATAATTCCATTATTGATTGCTGGCCAGCGTCCGTAGGAATTTATACAGCCAATGCTCTGCGAACCACCATCGCTCACAACCGCGTGTCTAAAACTGGGAGTTATGGTATTGCCGTTGGAAGTTGGCCCAATGTGGAAGAAAGCAGCGACGGGAATCATTTGGTGGAATTCAATCATGTGTCGGAAACTTGTCTGGTGCGGGATGACGAAGGCGGCATCGCTGTATACGGATTGAGTGAAGGATCGGTAGTTCGGAATAATGTTATTCATGATGTGGCTCATGCAGAGACTAATGAAAATGTGGGATTATTTTTCCAGAATATGTCATCAGGGTGGACAGTTACCAATAATATTTATTACAATCTTCAGCAAGCAGAAATGAAACTCTGCGCCTGTTATTTGACCGACAATGTATATGAAAATAATTTTACCATTGAAGCTCCAGCCACACCACCAGAAAGTATTATTGATGGCCTACCAAAATTCACGGTTTCAAATTTGAAATTCACCGGTCCAAAAAGATTGAAAACGGGTGAAGTATTAAAAATATCAGCAGATGTAAAAAATGTTGGAAGTACCGGCATGTTTCCCGTGGATTTATATAGAGATGGGAAGGTTGTAGAATCAAAACTAATTCCCGTTATTTCCAACAATTCCAGAGCAATAGAATTTGAACATCAATTTTATGATCCCGGAAAACATATTATCGCGATTGGAAATACACCTTATCAATCGGTGAGAATTTACGGAAAATTATTATACACCCTTTACAGCGATTTATCCGTTTCCCAATTAGAAATACCAAATGGATCACCTTTAAATATCTCCTGTTCTATTCAAAATGTTCGCAATCAGGATCGAACTGAAACGGTGCATCTCAAGGTGGATGGAAAAGTCTGGGAATCACAAAAAATCACTCTGTTACAAAAAGAGAATAGGATTGTGACCTTTTCGGCAGTGCTACCGGCTGGGGAACATACTGTAAAAATAGGCAATCAATCCCCTATTTCAATATTAGTCTGGGAGACTGAAACGATAGATATTTCGAAAAATGATCTTTTAACTTATTGTTCGGGGACCGCCCAGCCTTGTGAATTTGATTTCGGCAATGGCCCATTTGAAATCGCTGCATCCGGAACTGATTTTCTTCATGCAGAAGATTCCTACGGTGCCATCTATTTAAAAAAAGCAATCCACGGAAATTTTATTGCAACAGTTAAAGTGATTGGATTTGGTGAACGGGTTAGTGATTGGTTCAGAGCAGGCATTTTTCTTCGGAATGATATCTCCAAAAGCCACGAAACAGAACCAGGAAGTTTGGGATCAGTCCTTATGTTTACGACTCCGGGAAGAGCCGGACTTCAATGGGATGAATACGGTGATGGTTCCATGCACAATGCCAAAAGTTTTAACTACCCCGAAGGGTCAACCCTTCCACCTGTTTGGCTGAAGATAGAACGGCATGGCGACAACTTTTCCGGCTATTACAGTTTTGATGGCAAAAATTGGGTTTTATCCCGGAGTTCCGGAGAAATAGCAGGATTAGGAGAATCTATGGACATTGGATTAGCCGCAGGTACCAACGATCAACGCCCTGCACTTGTACAGTTTGAAGATTTTAAATTGGTGGTGGAGATGTACTAATACATATGAGACTAATTCGTAACACTAAACATAAGACCATATTAACGATAATATATTTTGTCTCAATACTGGTATTGTCGGCACAAGAAAATAGTGTTAAAGCCAGTATGCCATTGAAGGGGGTTTGTGCTCATAGAGGAGCATCAGAAACGCATCCGGAAAATACGCTTTTTGCCTTTAACGAAGCAATTCGGCTTGGGGCACAAATGATAGAATTTGATGTAAGGATGACAAAAGACAATCAATTGGTTATTATGCACGACCGTTCAGTTGACCGGACAACTAACGGAACCGGTTTAGTGAATGAACTTACCTTGATGAAAATAAAACAATTCGATGCCGGAGTTTGGAAATCTAAAGAATTTCTTGGTGAAAAGGTACCTACTTTCAAAGAAGTTCTAGATATAATGCCAAATAATATATGGTTAAACATTCATTTAAAAGGCGGAAGTAAATTAGGAAAAACAACAGCAAAAACTCTTATCTCTGAAAATCGTATTCACCAAGGGATCATTGCCTGTGGCATTAAGGCTGCTGAAGGAATCAAACAAATTAATTCTAATGTGTTAATTTGTAATATGGAACGGTTAGAAAACAGAAATGCATATGTTTATAATACAATAAAAGAAAAATACGATTTCATCCAATTATTAAAGAAAAGGGACAATAATAATTTGTTACAGGATATTAACAGATTAAAGAAGAATCACATTATGTTGAATTACTATTTTGGAGATACAGAGACAGAAGTAAAATACCTCTTTGAAATAGGAATTGATTTTATTCTGACGAACAAATTATCTAAAATGCTTAAAATAGCTGAAAATATCGGAATAGAACGTGTTACTGAAAAGAAATAATATTAAGGGAAAGATATTAAAATCCATACCAACCATGTGGTTGATTCTTGCTTGTGCTTTTGGGCAGGACATTACCCTAATGACCTACAATATCCGTTATGATAATCCTAATGATGGTGAAAATATTTGGGATAAGCGGAAAGAAACATTGGTGAACCAAATTCGATTTCATGAACCGGATGTATTGGGAACGCAAGAAGGATTGGAACATCAAATCCAATTTTTAGATGAGAAATTAAAATCATATACTTATGTGGGCATTGCCAGAGCAGATGTTAAAGAAGGCGGAAAAGGTGAATATTCAGCTATTTTTTATAATACGGAAAAATATACTGCTCTGGATAATGGAACATTTTGGCTATCAGAAACGCCGGATATTCCTTCCCGCGGCTGGGACGCATCGCTCAATCGCATCTGTACATATATTTTATTAAAAAGTAAATCATCGGAAGATATATTTTGGGTTTTTAACACCCACTTTGATCATCAAGGGAAATTAGCTCGGGAGAATTCTTCAAAACTGATTTTAGAAAAAATAAGTGAAATTAATCAAAAACACTTTCCTGCATTTTTAATGGGTGATTTCAATTTAAAACCAGACGAAGCGCCCATTCAACATATTCTAAATGAGTTTTATGATTCACGAGATTTAACTCAAGAACCGCCTTTCGGTCCGGTTGGAACATTTAACGGATTTGATATCAATAGACCTGTCATAAATAGAATCGACTATATTTTCGTAAGCGATAAAAATATCCAGGTTAAAAAATATGGCGTTTTAGCCAATGTGAAAGATTTGAAATATCCTTCGGATCATTTCCCCGTAATCATTCAAGTCAAACTCTAAATATTAAATTATCCGAATCGTCTGAATTTCAAATGGTTTAAAAGGCACAGTAATCGTGTTGGTTTCAACGGATAAATCTTCAATTTTATCTTCAATCAAATTCGTCAAAAGGGCTTTCTTTATGTCTATTCCAAATGTAAGTATCGCTTGATTATTCTGTCCAAATGCTTCGTATAATCGCACGATAATTCCATTCCCATCTTCTGCTTTCTTGACTGATGAAACAACCACATTATCACAATCCATGGACAAGAATGACCAGTTAGGTGGCAATTCACCACTTTGGGACTTTAATGAATAAGTGTCTAATAGAACATTTAATTCGTAAGCATTTTTCACCACTTCACCTTGAATATGATTTCCCCTGTGTGGAAATAAAGAATAAGTGAAATCATGCTCTGATCGGTCCGCCGTTGGATCAGGCCAATTTGGGCTACGGAGTAAATTTATATCCAGCACATTTCCTTTTACATAATGGCCGTATTTGCAATCATTCATTAATGCCACACCATAATCCGGCTGTGAAAGATCCACCCATTTGTGAGCCGCGTTTTCAAACTGGCGGAACTCCCATTGGGTATTGGAATGGGTTGGCCGCTTTACATGCCCGAATTGAATTTCTGATGTGTATTCGGTTGCATGAATATCTACAGAAAATGATGTTCGAAGCATTTTATCATCTTCTTTCCAATCTACATGCGTTATAAAATCCAATTTCCGAGACCCTTCAATTAGTACAATATCTTGCGTTAATGTCGATGAACCAAATTTTCTTTCTTGGCACATCACGGCTTTTGGACCATCTGTAAAATAGTTAGATTTCTTTAATTCGAATTGTCCAGCAATATTTCCCCGATAATCCACCGGAAAATCCCAAGCATCTCCCCCATCTTCATATACAGTTATATCATTTCCGACTTGATTTTCAGCCAACACTTCCCTGTTTTGTTCCTTATCAAAAATAGATATAATTGTTCCATTACCATCAAAAACAACTTTCAGGATATCATTTTCAATAGATGTTTCGGTCGCTTTAATAAAAAATTTAGATGAATCTTTAAATCGACTTTCAATGACAGAATATCCCATAGATGGAATGGTAACCATTTTCCAATTTTCATCCAGCTTTAGCCATTCATGTCTTTCCCAAGATAACGTATTCCGCACTAATACAGGATTAGCAAATTCTGATGTATTGATTGTAGTTGATAAGGTATCCCAGGCCGAATTTGCCAATTTACGAGTTTCTTTCATCATGGCTTCATAACGGGGAAAAGATTCATCATACACGCGCTTAATGGACGAACCGGGAATAATATCATGGAATTGATAGAGCAATACTTCCTTCCACATGTCTTCGATTTCCTTGCCTGGATAGACTGACCCTGAAAAAAGTTGACTTAAAATAGATGAGTATTCCAGATCTCGAAAAGCAAATTCCAGTTTACGGTTAAACCATTTGCTTTTTCCTTGCGTGGTTAAGGTTCCCTGATGATGCCCTAAATATAACTCCCCCACCCACGTTTGGAATTTGTCACCATCTTTTTCCAATGTTTCAAAGAAGTCAGAAATAAATGCATGTTTTACTTTAGAAATTCCATCCAGATTTGCCGATCGCTTTAATCGTTCCAAATGGTCTCTGCTGGGTCCACCACCGCCATCGCCAACTCCATAAATCATGAGTGCATGTTTGGTAGTATCTTTATCCTGATAATTAGCTTCTAATCTTTTCAAAGCTCTGGGAGCAGCCGGACCGTTATAGGTTCCCTCCGGTGGCATGTGCACCAACACTTTTGAACCATCGATGCCTTGCCAGAAAAAGGTTTCATGGGGATAACGAACAAATTTATCCCAAGATAATTTGATGGTGGTAAAATAATCCACGCCTGATTTTTTCATAATTTGGGGAATGGCGCCGGAATAGCCAAAGACATCCGGGAGAAATAGATTTTTCAATTCATGACCAAATTCTTTTTTGAAAAAGGCTTTCCCGTATAGAAATTGCCTAACCAAAGATTCGCCGTTTGGTATATTGGTGTCCGATTCCACCCACATACCGCCCAAGGGTTCCCACCGATTGTTTTTAATGGCGACCTTCACACGATCATATAATTCAGGATATTTATCTTTCATCCATTGATACAACTGCGGTTGACTGGCACCAAAGACATAATCGTCATATTCATCCATCAATTGTAATGCATGGGAAAAGGTTCGGGCGCCTTTTCGAATGGTTTCACGAATGGGCCAAAGCCAGGCCAGATCAATATGAGCATGACCACTGGCAGAAACTAAAAGTGTTTCTTCTTTATTCTCTTTTTTTAATTCTACAGATAGAATCTCCCGTGCTTCCAGAACAGAATTATCATTAAAGTTTTCCAATAACTTTGATGCTTTTTCTAATGCAATATATAATTCATCATACCTGTCTGAATCGGGTTCAATATGTATGCATAAGTCCAGTAAAACTTCAAAATCATAATATAAATCGTAAGTGACCTGATTCTGGATAGCGACATACGCTTCTACAAGAACGCCATTATTTTGAAAATTGCCAAACAAATCATTATTCCCCGCATCAGCCCAGAAGTCAAGGGATTCTCCGCCGACACATTTTTCCACAATAGGAACAATCTTCTTTACCGGCCGTCCTTCATAATCCATGTTAATCGGACCAAATTTTGAATAGCGTGTAGTTAAACAGGACTTGGGGTGGCCATTTTCATCCACCACATTGGCTTCGCCGCTGATGTCAATGATGCAAACAATCTTTTCTCCTGAAATATTGGCTGGTACTTCCCCGGTAAATCGCATCCATGCGCAATCGAATAAATCACCCCATTGATCGCCCAAAGAAAGGGTCTTATGTTCCCCTGTTTTTCGATCAGTATATGGTACCGGTTCTTTAGTTTTCCAAATGTCTACGGTTAAATCGTTGATAAATGTAAAAATATGTTGATCAATTTTTTTTAATATTTTTTCAAGGGGTTGAAAAATAGATTGTGTGGCATTCATGTGATTCGGTCTTTTATATTTTGTGTTCTGTGTTTGTTTGAATATTGCCCTAAATTTTAACCCTTAAAAAAATTCTCTTATAGTCTAATCTTGACAAAAATAAATAAAATATTTGGTGTTTGGCCTGCGATGCTGACACCTTTCAATCAATCCAATACCATTGATTGGCAAGGACTGGATTCACTTATCCAATGGTATTTAAACGGTGATATTGGCGGCTTATTCGCCGTTTGTGGCTCCAGTGAAATGTTTGCACTATCTGTGGAAGAAAGATTATCTTTGGCACAATATGTAATCCAAAAGGTAGATGGGGAAATTCCGGTCATTGTAAGTGGCGCATTTGCCGATTCTTTGGACGAACAGGTGGACTTGATTAAGCAAATGTCTGATCTTGGTGCAGACTTTGTCGTGTGCTTGGTCAATCAGTTTTGCCATGAGAATGATTTGTCTGCTACATGGATGAAAAATGCTGAATATATTCTTGAAAAAACGGGTGATATTCCATTGGGTTTATACGAATGCCCTGCCCCATATCACCGATTTTTATCTGTTGAAGAAACAAAGTGGGCTTCCGAGACTGGACGATTCGTGTGGATGAAAGAAACATCCGAAAGTTTAGAATTGTTCTCACAAAAAGTAGACGCAACTAAAGGATCGCCACTTAAAATCTTAAATGCAGATGCGCGATTTTTATTAGAAAGCCAACAAGCCGGTGGCGCTGGTTATACGGGTATCGCAACCAATTTCTATCCCCAACTCCTATCTTGGATGTGTAAGCACTTTAATGATGATTCCAAAATAGTGAAGGAATTGCAAACTTTTTTTACTGAAAAGCAACCTATCGTAAATCATAAATATTTACAAAATGCCAAAGTATTTTTAAAATATTCTGATGTAGATATGGAAACATTTAGCCGAGTCAACGATTTTGAATTCACCCAATCTGAAGTGAGAGATTTAGTAGAGTTAAAAGATGAAATCGTTAAATGTGAAGATAGAATAAAATAAAATGAAGCTTGATATTCAATCCATATTAGACAAAATACAACATATTAAAATTGCCGTTTATGGAGATCTTAGTTTAGACGCATATTGGGTTTTAGACCCAGAAGGCTCTGAAGTGTCCCTTGAGACGGGCAAGAAAGCTGAAGCCGTTCGAGAACAAAATTACCATCTTGGGGGCGGTGCCAATGTTATTGCTAATCTTGCCGCACTACAGCCGACCGAAATAAAAGCCATTGGTTCAATTGGAAACGATATTTTTGGTCAGGAAATTATTCGCCAATTTGAAAAATTGAATGTAAATACAGGCGGCATTGTTTTGAACGACACCCCTTTTCAAACGGTTACCTTTTGTAAACGATATATCAACCAAGAAGAAGAACCACGTATTGATTTTGGCTTTTTGAATGAATTGACAGAAGCGGCATCTGACCGCATGTTGGCATCCATTGAATCAGCATTGCAATTGTGTGATGCATTGATCATAAACCAACAAGTTCCCGGGAGTTTAGACCAAAGCTCTTTTTTACAAAAATTAAATCAATTGCTGAAAAAGTATCCGGACAAAACGGTTTTAATGGATTCAAGGGATTACTCGGATAAAATTGAAAATGCCATACTCAAAACAAATGCGGTTGAAGCTGCTCGTTTAAATGGTGTGGATGCCGCTCCAACGGATACATTCTCTGAAGAACAAATCATTCAATTCGGTCAAGCTTTGTTTAATAAAAATCAGCAACCGGTTTTTGTCAGTCGCGGAGAATTTGGACTCATTTGCGTGGATGAAACGGGGCCAACATCAATCCCCGGAATTCATATAGTAGAACAAACCGATCCCGTGGGCGCAGGTGATACAATGGTCAGTGCTTTGGCTTTTTGTATTGCGGCGGGACTTTCTTCTGAAGAAGCAGCTCATTTTGCCAATTTAGCATCGGTGGTCACGGTGAAAAAACGATTCCAGACTGGAACTGCTTCCGGAGACGAAATTCTCAATTTGGCGGATGATGCCAGTTTTGTATTTCATCCTGAATTAGCCGATAATATTCATAAGGCTACTTTTATTCCTGATTCATCCATAGAAGTATGCACAAAAGAAATTCCAGATGGGAAAATAACGCATGCTGTTTTTGATCATGATGGCACCATTAGTATCTTGCGGGAAGGTTGGGAAGCAGTCATGGAACCCGTCATGATGGATGCCATTTTAGGAGACAAACGACCAACATTAAGTGATGATTTTATTGAAAATACTCGCAAACACGTTTTAGAATTCATCGATAAAACCACCGGAATTCAAACCATACTTCAGATGGAAGGATTGGTCAATATGGTTCGAGAATATGGACTGGTTCCAGAAGATCAGATTTTAGACAAATTTGGTTACAAAGAAATCTACCAGGATGCATTATTGAAAATGGTAAATAATCGCATCGAAAATTTAAAAAATGGGAAAGCATCTGTGAATGATTATACGGTGAAAGGTGCTGTAGATTTCCTGCAAAAATTAAGTGTAAAAGGAATCACCTTATATCTTGCCAGTGGAACAGATCAAGATGATGTAATCGCTGAAGCCAAACTACTCGGTTATTCTGATCTTTTTAATGGTGGTATTTTTGGTTCTGTGGGAGATGTGAGTAAATATTCTAAAAAGAAATGTATTCGCGAAATCATGGTAAAGAATAATCTACATGGTCATGAATTGGTCACATTTGGTGATGGGCCCGTTGAAATAAAAGAATGTCGACGCGTCGAAGGAGTCGCTGTTGGAATTGCCAGTGATGAAACAACCGGTGAAGGACTCAATCCTGAAAAAAGAACTCGATTGATTCGCTCCGGCGCTCACTATGTTCTTCCAGATTTTTCAGAAATAGAAACGTTGTTAAACGTATTATTTAAGGATAAATGAAATGAGTATCATTGTAACAGGCGGAGCCGGTATGATCGGCAGCAATATTGTTCAAGGATTAAATCAATCCGGACGAGATGACATAATCGTTGTCGACGATTTAAAAGATGGTAAAAAGTTTTGGAATATTTCTAATTTAAATATTTCCGATTATTTAGATAAAGATGATTTTTTAGCCAAGGTCAAGGACAGGAAGGATTTCGGTAAAATTGATGCGATTTACCACGAAGGCGCATGTTCTACCACCACAGAGTGGGACGGTCAATATATGATGGATAACAATTACGAATATACGAAAGTACTTCTCCATTATTGTTTAGATAGAAAAATCCCATATTTCTATGCTTCGTCAGCAGCAACCTATGGAGACAGTACTGTATTTATCGAAGATCCTAATAATGAAAACCCCATTAATGTTTATGGGTATTCTAAATATTTATTTGATTTATATATCCGGAGACATGAGTCGAGATTTGAAAGTCAAGTTGTGGGATTTCGTTATTTCAATGTGTATGGCCCCCGAGAACAGCATAAAGGTTCCATGGCCAGTGTTTCCTTTCATTTAAATAACCAAATTGAAGCGGGTGAAAATCCAAAATTGTTTGAAGGCAGTGGCGGTTATGGTAATGGTGAACAACGACGGGATTTTATTTTTGTGGGCGATGCAGTTAAAGTCAATCTTTGGATGCTGGGGAATCCTGAAGTATCCGGTATTTTCAATATAGGCACTGGAAATTGCCAGTCGTTTAAAGAAGTGGCGGAGTCTGTTATTGACTATCATGGCAAGGGAGAAATTAAATACATTCCATTTCCGGATCATTTAAAGGGAAGTTATCAAAGTTTTACGGAAGCAGATCTCACCAAACTTCGAAATGCAGGATACGATGCTCCATTTAAAACTGTTCAAGAAGGTGTTAAAGAATACATGGAGTGGCTGCATCGGAAGTCATCCGATAATTAAAGTTTAATAATTTTTTCCACGATACTCGATGTGTTTTGTCCCGGACGGAATGGAATCACTTTTACTTCTCCCCCATTTTCAATCACCGTATTCGCGCCCACAATGGTATCTGGCGTATAATATAATCTCCACCTTTCGCTAATACATCGGGAATGAGCGTTTTTACTATGTCCGCAGGTGTATCTTCATCAAAGACCACCACCATATCAATGGGTGATAACGCATTTAGAATAGCCGCACGATCATCCTGATTTTGAATAGGGCGAGAGTCGCCTTTTAATTCACGGACGGAACGGTCGCTATTTAATGCCAATACCAATCGATCGCCACACGCTTTTGTATCGGCCAAATATTCCACATGTCCCCGATGGAGAATGTCAAAACAGCCGTTGGTGAATACAACTTTGAGACCGTCTGATTTCCAGGCATCTACCTGGGCTTTTGCTTCATTCCAATCTTGTGCAATCATAGGATTTAGTCTAATTCCTTTAGAAAAATATTCCTGTAGTACACTGCCGTCTCCCAATCATGATTTTGCAAACCAATATATCCTTCATCTACAAAATCAGTGATTTTTCCACGAGGTTCCGCTTGCCAATCCATGACTTTTACGCCATTTAAATACACAATGATTTTATCACCCCTAAATGTGATGGAATAATGGTTCCATTCACCGGCTCCTTTTGTTGCATCCGTAATGGGTGGTTCTGCATCATAAATAGCGCCAGTCCGATGGATGCCGTCACCGGGATGATATATTTGAACTTCGAAAGAATGTCCCACATAATAATTATCAAATGGTACACCGGGAATACGTAGAAAAACGCCTGAATTGGATCGTTCTTGATCCACCATAAATTCCAAATCAAGAGTAAAATCGGATACCATTTTTTTCGCATACCAAAAAAGTCCCATACCCAATTTTGATTTCAATACACCTGTTTTATGATCTAATTCAAAGAATCCTGGACCATAATGATTCCAGCCATGTTTATTGAATCGGCCATTATCGCTTTGGACCAAAATTTCATCCCAATCTTTATAATGGGTAATGTTATCTACATATACTTTTCCATCTCGAATCGTAGGCACAGGATCTTTAACAATTTCGCCTTGTTCCAATTCTGTGGCCAACATGCCAAAGTAATTCTGTCGAGTCAATTCTGCCAAGGCATCATGAATATTAGCTTCTCCTTGACCAAAAGGAACGGTATTGGCTTTTTTCGAACCAATTTCATCCAAATCTTCAAAATGAACATCCAGTATGCGCCCCTCCAACAATCGTAAACTTTCCACAACATTTAAGCCAGTGCGCATCCAATGGCCAATATCTGCGCAAGCGCCGATGCGTTCATCCAATCCCTTGATGTGGTCTAAAACAGTTTGGGGATAGGCATATTTTGATGGGTACGGATGATTGTGGATCGCCACTTGAATGTTATACTTCTTGACCATTTTTTCAATGATGGAAAAATCATCATATTTAGGTTCTGTGACAATTGTTCGAATGCCCATTTTTTTGGCGAATTCGAAAACGACCTTCATGCTTTCTTCATTATTGTCGAACCCAACCACACCATAACATAAAAGTTTAATATCATGCTCTTCGAGCGCTTTTTTAATTTTCACCATTTCCTTATCGGATAAATTGTGACTAAAGCGCACATCCGGATTATTTTTTCCCAGTACTTGTCCGGGATATGCTTCGAGATAATGTAAATCCAGTTCTTGGAGCATATCTAACGTTTCATAAAAAGAGAATTTGCGGAAAGTCCAAGCCTGGGTCCCCAGTTTTAAATCCTGAATTCGCACATCAGAATAATCTGTAGTTGCAGAACCAGATTTTGCTTCCATGGGCAGAAAGAAAAGCACTGCCATAAAAAAAGAAAGACTATATCTTTTCATCGGTTTACCTTTGTCTTATGATTTCTTTTGGGGATTCCATTCACCTTTTGCCACGGCTGGAATAAATGTATCCAAATTGTCAGGCGGGAATTGAATGGTTTTACCTTCTTCAGCGCTCATGTAAGCTGTCATAAGTAATTCAGTTACATTCACGCCATCACTAAAGTTTTCTTTTGGTCGTTTTCCAACCAAAAAAGATTCTACCATATGACGATTTTCTGCTGTGTAGCCATACACTTCTTCTTCGCTACTCACTACGGGCATAACGCCGGATTCGGCATTTTGTTTTTCAACCATATCTTCACCTTGATTTGCCGCCACTTCTCGACTGAAAAACAATTTCAAATCTGTATCCAATGTATTCATAAACATGGAATATTCCGGTCCAAACAATTCCATACTTAATCGCAAACCGGCACCTACAAAACACCATGATGTGGTTGTTTCTACCACTAGTTTTTGCCCGTCTTCTGTTTCGTATTCGATCAAGGAGCGGGCAAAATCTTCAGATGGACGATTACGATAATCCAACTTTCCATCGCTGGTTTCTGTTAAAATATCTGCATATTTTGGTTGCTGCCATTTCAAGCAGGATGCATAGGCATTTACACTGATTGGCTTAAGGGATTCCCGTGGCGCTCCCGGTTCTGTGAGTACAAATCGTGCTTCTTCCACCGAATGACACATCATATCATTCAACACTCCACCACCTTGTAATTCACCTTCCCAAAACCAGGGCATGTGTGGACCGCTATGTTCTTCCGCTGTTCTTGCCAAATAGGGCCGTCCCGTTGCTTTGACGGCACGCTCCCAGATGATTTCTTTACCGCGAGTAATCGACGGTGAGAATACCTGATTTTCTAAATAACCATCCAGCAGATTCACCCGTTGGGCCAATTCTAAAACTTTTTTGGCTTCGGCCACATTTCTTCCCAAGGGCTTTTCACAGGCAATACCAATGAGTTCACCCACACCACTTTCAATGGCATTGACGATTTCTTCCATGGTATCGATCCGAGCAAAGTTGGGCGAACAAATCCAAAGGGCATGGATATCCGGATCCGCAATCATGTCCGTGATAGTGTCATATGCTTTGGCATCACCAACCCCAAGGGTCCGTGCCAATGCGGCTGATTCTTCCGCGGAACTTTTAGTCCGGGACATAACACCAAGGATATCCGCATTCCGCACACCCACAAATGATTGAATGTGAAATTTGGTGATGAAGCCACCACCAATAAATCCGATTCCAAGTCTTTTTACGCTCATAGTTTATCCTTATTTAAATTTTCATTATCCTTGATTACCTATCTCCGGTTCTTCTCGAAATGATGTGAAGAAAAAGAGTGTTGTCAGTATACTTAATCCTGCTATTGTATACCAGAAATTGGAAAAATTAAATACGCCATTTGCCGTGTAATATTCCTGCAGAAACCCTGACAGCCAACCACCAATGACCGGTCCGCCACCTAAAATGATAATTCCAAATACCGTTTGGGCTGAATGACGAATATCTTTATCTGTAATGCGGTCCACATACATAAATGCAGCTGCAAAGAAAAATGCGAAGCAAATACCATGCAACGCTTGACTGATGACGATCAGCCATACCGGTAATGATTCAGTGCCAAACACGGCATATCGGGCAAAGTAAGCCAACGTGCCAATGGTAATGACTTTCCGAAATCCTAAATTCTTCAAAAAGTATCCTAAAAAGATCATGGTAATTATTTCAGCAAATTGCCCGATAGTCATGGCCGGCCCGATCTGGCTGTCTTTCAATCCGATGTGAGATAAAAACGGTCCTGCCTGAATGAAGTAGATCTGATGGACAATGCTGATGGCCAAACTGGCAATGACCAATGTAGTAAATGATGGTTTATTGAATAATTGAAATGCTTTTTTGAATGCCAGTTTTTCCACCGCATCTGCTTTTGGTGGTGTATGGGGCAACAGGAAACAATAAGCGGCATAAAAAATGGAAATTCCACCAGAGAATTTCAATGCATCAGCTAACCGACTGGTAACATCCGGCACTTCCAATCCCACAAAGAAAGGCGGCATCCATTGGAAGGATAAATTGGTTTGAAGCCAAATCATAGGAAATGCCCAACTGGCCACAATCCAACCAATGGTGCCCAAAACACGAATCTTCGGAAAATCATTATCCTGATCATCAATATGATAAAAAGTAATAGAATTCGTCAATGCAATCGTTGGCATATATACAATGCTGTATGCGATGGAAAGAATCAACCATGCGGAATAGGTCGTTTGCAAGGAAGTATACCATTTTAGCACACCACCAACCAACATGAGAACAGCCAAGAATTTTTCTGTACTAAAATAGCGATCAGCTAATTGCCCGGCAATGAAAGGTGCAAAAGCTGCACCCAAGGATCCCGCTAATCCAAGGATCATGCCAATCTGTGTACCAGTGAATCCCAATCCACCTTCTGCTACACCTGCGGATAAATAACGCGCCGTTAAAGGAAGCCACGCTCCCCACAATGCATACTGCAGAAACATCATGCCGCCTAATCGCATGGATTTATTCATTTATTATCCCAATTCAATCATAATTATCTAAATTATTTTCCGCTTAACAGGATCCCATTCAACCACTCGTTTTTGACGATAGGATTCTGTGGCCATATGACAGGTGATGGCTTCTTCAAAGCCCCGCTCAATATTGCAACTGGTTTCAGTCCCATTCCGAATAGCATCTAACCATTCCTTCATATGTAGATGAGTTGTGTTGAACCGTTTCCCTTCACGGTAGGTATAAACCAATCCCTTCTTTGCAAAATATTTTGATGTGGCAGATGTAATACCATCAATTTCTTTTGAACCGGTGGTATAAGAAAATAAAGGCAGGGATGAACTAATAATACCGTCATTCATTTTGTCTTTATATCGGGTTGAATTGGATTCCGGCGTGACGGTTAATCCCCGACCCACTTCCATATGAGCATCATGCCCCATAAATACACGGCCGCGAGATTTTCCACTGGCCAAGGTTGCGCTATACATGTAAGTCAAATTCCGATCTGGGTATTCATACACCACCTGAAATACATCAGGAACATCACGACCATCTTTATAAAAATAGATTCCACCCGATGCTACTGCTGATTTCGGAATGCCCAAATCCATAATTTGATTTACGGCATCATATTCGTGAGACAGCAAATCTCCAGCCAGTCCTGTTCCATAATCAAACCATTTTCTCCATCGGAAAAACCGTTCTGCATTGAAAGACATTTTGGTTGGTGCTTGGGCTTGAAATTGTTTCCAATCAATAGTTTCCGGTGTACCATCTTCATGAATCATATATTGCCACGCCCCACTTGGATCATTTCGGTTGGTAGTGGATTCAATCAATGTAATGGGGCCTAAAATACCTTTTTCAACAATTTTTTTTGCTTTCATGTGCGTTTCAATCTGGCGGTTCTGGTGACCCAATTGAAATTTGACATTTCCAGCTTTTACTACATTATAAACTTCCAGCGCTTCATCAATGGTTCGCGTCATACATTTTTCACAATACACATGCTTCTCTGTCTGAACAGCATCCATAATCATTTGCGCATGCCAATGGTCCGGTGTCGCGATGATGACTGCATCAATATCTTTTGCATTCAACAAATCCTGATAATGACAATATCGTTTTGCAGTGGATAATTTTCGCGTCCCAGAACCGGGGCGGTCATCATTGGTCGAAGCAGAAAGCGCTTCTTCTGCCCGTGTATCATAAATATCACAAATGCCATTAAGGACGACATTCAAATCAGTCTGATTTAGGAATGTTTCATACGCTTTATCCA
>LWDU01000041.1_pt1 | contig 44718 bp, 26 predicted proteins | sample 727161 | NCBI WGS metagenome assembly LWDU01 (sample SAMN04566230, study PRJNA314399) | hydrothermal vent metagenome | isolation source: deep sea hydrothermal plume seawater | place: Mexico: Gulf of California, Guaymas Basin | collected 2004-07-11
AAGTCAGTTACGTGAATTGCTGTTCGATCAGGCGAGAAACGCACAGCTTCATCAAGAGCTGGAAGGCCGCTGGCTCGAGGCCTCGGAATTATTGGAACAAGCTGATGTCCCTGCCTAGTGACCCCGATCGGGATTCCTAAATTTCAATCTCAAGAGCCCTTAATATCTTCTCTCGTCTGCTGCTTTAGCCGCGCACGGACATCCGCTGAACCCGCCATCAAAGGTCGCCCCGCTCATTCGGGGCTTTTCTTTATGTGACCCCCCATCACACTCCCAGTTGAGCCATCCCCACGACAGGGTGATTCTTGGGCTACAACCCAAGGGAACCATTAATGAGAATCTTATTTGCAATTGGGATAGCCGTATCAACCCTCCTCCTGACTTCATGCTCCAACCCTGATGCCAGTGGTGGCGTGACGATGCAAAAGGGTTCGGACCGTACACGCCTGTTCAATGCACTAGACCTCAGGGCCATGTTCCCTAGCCTCCGTCTGAGGCTTGGAGTTGTAGATTCGCTCTTGCCCAGCTCTGGAGACTCGCACCCAGGGTGTCGAGGGGTTGGGGTGGGCCGTCGGCCAGCGTTCTGAGCGTCGCGGTAAATTCATCGTTGGGACAGGAGCCGCCGGCTTCGAGGCGCTCTCCGATGGTGGAGCCCGGCATTCCGGGGGCTCCAGTGCCGGCCTGCCACACCGCTCGGAGGTCACCTTCCATTTCCGGAGGCAAACCCTTGGCCATGGCGTCCTCCACCATCTCGTCAATGGTGAGGTCACGGTAGCTGCGGGTCCACTCAGGGCCTGCCCACGGCACGCCTTTTAGGAATCGCCTCAAATGCCAGTCCGGATAAATCCAGCCCTTGTCCTGGTCGATGTCGATCCGAGCCTCCAGGAGTCGTTGCAGAACTGCGTCGTCCGAAAGTTTCCAACCGCTGGGGTCATCGGGATGCAAGCGCTTCAAGGCTTCACGGTAGAGTAAGACGAAGTCCTCAACTGTCATTCCCTTCAGGGGTCGAGGGACTGCGCTTCGAGTAATGGCAGCCAGTCGCGGCAGCTGACTCTGGTGGGTCTGGCCCAAACTCGGTCCCAGTGCCGGCGGGGCTGGTAACAAAGAAGCCTCGGAGTCTCCCCGGGCATAGTCATCAAAGTAGAGTGAGTACTCAGTCTCAATGGGCTGCCAGCTGTACAGGCCAATCTTGACGATGGGGCCCATCTTTGCGTCGAAGCCTGTTTTACCCCGATAGTCCGTCACCAACTTGTCGTCTAGCCAAATCTTAATCTGTCCGTCCGGTTCCGTGGACCACACGGCGTAGACTTTGAAGTCGCGCCAGACCCCGGTAGGGAAATCTTCCTGGCTATACAATAGTGTTTGTTGGCCCTTGATCGGACGTTCCTCAGTGGGTACTTTGCCGATGAGGTCCAGGCGTCCATCCCGAATACGAAAGGACAGGGGCGGGCTTCGTCTTCGGTCATCTCCGGGCTGTTTGAGCTGGTGCCATTGCGCAAATACGAAGGCGTCGGCTTTCTCAATGGCGTAGTCCTCAGGGATTAAGACACTGAACCTGTGCCAAGCTGGTTGGTTCATGCCTACCCGGTAGGGGTCCTTCACTTCGGAGCGCCATGACCCCATGATCTTTCGGTCGTCGGGGCCGATGGAGATTTGGAGTGCTCGATCTCCGCTTCGGACCACCTGAGTCTGGATCAAGGCCGAGCCTTCGTCTGGCAGACGCTCGGTGTCCCACCCGGTGATGGATCCCTCAAAGGTGCCCTCCGCGAAAGGGAGCACCTGATGGGTTTCCAAATGAATGACCCCGAGCTCAAAGCGTGGCAGGGTTCCTGCGGCTTGGGCGACTTGCTGCACGACCTCCACAGCTGGAAGGTCCGAGCTCGTCACGCACTCCGGGGTTTCTCCAGCCGAGGCTGGCCAAGGCAATAAGAAGGCCACCAATACCCAGGAGGCACGTTGGGCGCTCGCTCGACACATTATGAGTTTTCCTTGGTTCTGGTCCATGCTGTAATCGGTGGGTATAGGAAGGATAAACACCCTTTTCATCCGAGTCCAACAGCCGCTGACTGTGGAAGCCCAGAATAAGCGAATTCAATTCTCTATACCTGAGGTCGATGTGTATATGTCGGTGCAGGTGATAGTCGGGCGAGACTTGCTGAAAATCTGAAATGAATGGGAGGCATTAATCACGCCTACATTTATATAGCAGTTAAACGGTGAGTTAGGCCATCTGACTTTTAATCAGGTTCTCGCAGGTTCGATCCCGACGGGGCCCACCATTCAATAGGCCATTTCACTCTGAATGGTTACCCTCAAGACAGCAGAAACACTAGGCCAGATAATACTTGGTTGGTCCATCAGGTTAATATTCATGATAAAAGTGGCGATAGCGCGAGGTTGGAGTACGCTCTGACGGACCGCGACAACCCCCGCCTATGGGTGCCTGGTACAGTTCGCCGACTGAACATCGACGGACCCGACCGCGGCGTCGAGCCGGGCGAACTGGAGGATAATGAGATGTTCGGAATAAGCAGCAGAGAAACGGTATCGGGACGCCGCATAATGATGGCCGGCGTTTTCCTGGTGGGTATTGCCGCGGGTGCCGCCATCACCCCCTTTGCCTCTTTGGCGAGCGGCGAGCCTACTCTTGCTTCCTTGCCATCTGAGTCGGCACAGGTTGCGATGAATGCCGCCGCCCTGATGGCTATTGCATCGCTGTCGGTGGATTCGGAGATTGCCACCCGTGGGCTCGTCAGTGTCCGCGGTGAGATTGCTTCCCTCGAAAAACGTATCAGTCGCCTGGAGGAGAAACTCCCGGCCTCCCCTGACGGGCGTAATTGACGATCGAGCGTGATTAATAAGGGCCGGCGTCCACTGGTCCTGCGGCAGATGCTTCGGGCTAGTCTGTTGTTTCGAGCTTCCTCAGCGCCGCCGCGGCCATCGGATCCTCACTGTTCAATTTTCTGAGATTGCCCAGAATAAGTTGCCGTAAAGGCTCGCTATCGAAATCGATGGTGGTCCAGAAACGCTTCGACGGCCGGAAATAGCCGACCTCGTCGAAAAACGAGACACCGAAATAGTACGCCTCGGCCACTCTGTTGTAGGGCTGGGCATCGAATTCGCCATCGAAGTTCATCGACAGCCGCTGTGCCCGCGCCAGCATGATGAAAAGCTCGGCCTGCGTGCGCGCCTTCTGGATAAAACTCATCTGCGGCCAGCCGAGATGGAGCAGCCTGGTCACGTCGTAGGCATGGTGATTATTCTGCGTGTCCCGGTCGTGCCAGCCATAGGGATAACGGATTTCGCGGATTCGGAATGTGTTATTGATGATATCGGGCCACCGTTTCACTTTACCCTTGCGGTAACTGACAATATGGAAGGTGATGCTGAGGTCGTCGGTCTTGACGATCTTGTCGTCTTCCTCGTACCACGCGCCCCAATAGGCGGTTTTGGGGTTCTGCCACTTCTCGTCCATGAATTGGACCAGGGCAGTTGTCAATTTTTCACGCGGCCAGCTACCCGGCAGGACGGGCTCAAGATACGGCAGAAACAGAAGTTGGCCGAGACTGCTGATGACCATGTTTAACTCCTTACGTTTGTTCCAGCCGTCGCGGGCAACATGGGAAACGACCAGATCTTCGAACAGCGCCGTGACCTGTGCCGGTGTCGATACGGGGTCAAGAAACCTGAGCGGGTATTTGGGTTTTTTACCGGCAATCGCCAACTCCTTGAGGGGGTCCACGCTGGCATCGAGTATCAGGAACCATTCCTTGTGGCAGGCACCCCAGGATCCGTCCCGCTCAGACTGATGGAACGCGAACTCCTGATTGGGATTCTTGAGGCTTCTCTCAAGGTCGCGGAACCGTTGTTCGACATCCGACCGGCGCGCCGTGTAGAGGATCAGCCATGACAATTCTTCAAGAATCTGACTGGAGCAAGGCAGATCCTCTCCCTTTTTATTGCGGTCAAGAAGGCGGCTGCGTACCTCTTCATAGCGGTTACCGAACTCCTGCTTCATATCGAGCTTGATCGAGAATCGTGGTACCTTGCCGCTAAGCCACTCGGTCGTGCTGACCTTTGTCTCGTCCTGGGCGCTGGCCAGCAAGGGCGTTGATAGCGACGTGGCAAAAATGGCCGCGGCTGCAAGGATCCGAAGTGCGCCGAAAGAGGTGAACTTCAGCGAACATATCATCTCATTTCCTCCTCCTTAAGGCTGTATGTTGAAAAATGATAGTAACCGAAACCCAAAATCTAAGTGTAGTAAACAATCAGGCCTTAACCCAATCGTGCCACCAAATCCTCAGCCGGAAAATTCGTATAACGCATCAGCCTCTAAGAACACAACCTATCCCATGTACGACACTTTCTTGGCGATCGAGATCCTCCCCGCTGGAGAGTTATGACTTCCCTGTCTACGTGAGTTGCAGCCAGAAACAGAACACCATGTGACCAAAACATAACCGACCGGAATCCGTTGCTGTCCATTGGAGTCGCAATCAGTCACGGACACGTGGGATCGGAGTGCGTATGTTGTTGATTTAGAGTGAGTGTGGTGCGCTGCAACTGGGTCTGAGTCATGCGAACCTGGCTCGCGCCGAAAACCACATTCCAGAATTATGCATTTAGATCCATACATGAGGTCTAATTCTATAAAAACGTTAAAAAAGAGATACGTTAATCCAAGTAGTCGAAACGCTTCATGAGATCAGTCATCTCACTATTTTTCATCAACCTATTGATGAACTTTTCATTTAGGTATCCGTCCTTCCAAGCGCCAATTCTAGATTTATCCAGAGGACGAATTCCGTTCATGGTCTTCGCATTGTATTTGTCGTTTGTATCAAAAGATTCATAGCAGTGTTCGAACTTCCTGGCTGCCTCTAAATTGAATTTTTCCGCCATGACCTTTTGGGCTTTATTTGGCCTTGTAATCAAGTCTTCGTATTTGAGCAACAGTACGTTAGGGTGATCTTTATATTCAAGAGCAACAGTTGCAGTTCGGATCCATCTTGCGACAGAAGTCCAATGTGTTCGAGGCCTTTCAAAGTGCTTTGACACAAGCACATCTCTTGGGTCTCGCATCATATAGATGATTCCAAGATCATCGGCCATAAGTTTGTGCAACCTAGAGGCCTTCCTAGGAAACTTGCCGACTACAACCTTGCCCTCTACAACCTCTTTTGGAACTTGTTCACCCCACGGGCCTCCCTTGACCTTGACTATATTTTCAAATCCGGTATCTATCAGGCTAAACATCAGTGTGTTGCCTGATCTAGCGCAGCCACAGATTAATATCCTATCAATCATTTCGCCCCACCACTAACCGTTTTCCTTCAAACGGTTGTTCGTACCTGCAAAATAGCTCTTTGTAGAATTCATTTCATTGATGCCAGTTGAGCGTCCCTTTGTGCCACACAGCATTAGGATGGTTAGGCCGCAGGCTAGGGATGATGGGGCAAGATTGGGGTTATCCGCCTAACAGCGCAATCTGGTTGGAAAATAAGGGGTTATTTTAATTGCCCCCTTTGGCCGGTCTAACTTGAATGTTAGCTCATGACCGGCCTTGGGTCTATTGGGAGGATAGCCTCCGGTGCTAGCCAGCGGTGCCCCAAACCTTTTCGCGCTCTTCTGGTGTAGCGCCACCTCCTCTATTGCTTAATGATGGGTTGCTCCTCTTATCCGCCTGTAGAACATTTTTCCATTGAGCACGGAGCTCCAGAAAACTCCTAGTCCCAGTGCATCCAGATTCTGTATGCTGGAATAGATGGCGTGATCCGACTATCATTTAAAGTATCGGGCAAGAGTCTCGCTAAAAACTTGAACGTCGATTTTGTCGCAAGACACGCTGGGTTTTGTTGGTCACTAAATAACAAACCTTTTAAAGATGAACGCCGAAACTCAGAAAGCAAAAGTGCATATTGCTTTGTACTGCCATTTTCTTTTTGGCCTTGGCCATATTTCTCGTACTGCGGCCATCGCAAATGCAATCGTAGGGCATTATCCCGGCTCCGCATGTACCATATTTACTGATCAAATGAGGGATGTCGACTTTTTCATCCATCCCGATGTCGACATTATCGAACTACCTCGTGTTTCAACACCGACAACTGAAATAAATGAAGAAATCACTCAGCGTTCCGACAAAATAATCTCCTTCTTAGAAAAAACTTCTGTTTCGGTGTTTCTTACTGACCATTTGCCCTTTGGCGTATATGGTGAATTAATCAAAGTTCTCAGACAGAACATCATCAGAAACTGGGGCATTCAATTTGTACTGGGTTTGCCTTATCCCCAGACTGAAGAAATTATCCCTAAGGATCCGTATCTAAAAAAACTGTATCAAGCCTATGCGAATGTATTCTTGTACACCGACAAAGATTGGTACGATTTTCCGCTGGATCCGACGGCCGATCACCTCATTAAGTATCATACTGGGTTGATCACGAGACGCATAGATTATTCGCCGCGATTGACAAACCAACAGTGCATTGTAGGCACCACTGGTAGCGGTGTAGTCGGTTTAGATTTATTCAAGAAAGTTCTGGCCGCTACTGAAGAAGTTCGCAACCACGGCGTAATTCTCAAATGGATAATTGGCCCAATGGGCGATCCGCTACAGTACGCAAAGGCTTGCGGTGGCGAGATGAACATCGTCCTGGTCGAGTCTTCCACGATTGATGAGATGGTCCAGGAAGGCACTATGATGATTTCGCAAGTCGGGTACAACACCGCCTTCGCACTCGTACAGACCCCGTTGCCAATCGTTTTCGTACCCTACGTAGGTATAGACAGCGAACAAGGGGTAAGGGCCGAACAATTGGCAGCAAGTGTCGAAAATGTTTGGAGCATCCCCGAAGATGACCCAGAGTTCGGGCCCAAGCTGAAAGACATAGTCAGGAAAGGATTGAAAACGCCTCCCGCTAAACGAGTTTTGCCTTTTATGGTTGATGGCGCAGGAAACGCTGCATCGCGCCTCTTGAGTATGGCTAAAACAAAAAAAAGGTTTTTTCGTCTTTCTTCGTCCAAAAAGATATTGACGATTCACGCCGATGATCTCGGCATGACTCATGGCGTGACCCAGGGCATTACGGAAGCGATCTCCTCGGGTGTCGTCACAGACACGTCTGTAATGGCTTGCGTCCCATTTGCCAAAGAGCGTGTGTTGGTTGTAAAAAATAAGCTAATTGACCGTATCGGCCTGCATTTACAACTTACAGAGGGGACGCCCTGCCTGGAACCTCATCAGGTCCCATCACTTGTTTATAAAGATGGGAAGTTCCCGTCTAAGATGAAATATTTATCCAAGAACATAAATCCACTTGAAGTGAAAAAGGAGTGGGAGAGCCAAATACAACGAATATTAGATTGGGGAATAAACCCTACATACCTGGACAGCCACCATAATGCACACCTGATACCCATCCTGCTGCCAGTAGTTGTTGGTTTGGCACAAGAATACCAGCTGCCAATTCGTTCTGATGAAACACGATTAATACACCACTACTTCAAGAGCCTAGGTGTCAGGTCCATCGAGCTCACTGTTACCCAGTGGTACGGTGACAACCTTAGTAAAGAGTATTTGCTTGAGCTAATAGACAGTGCATTCAACAAACTACGCGGACGAGGGAGTCTGGAACTTGTTTGTCATCCAGGTTACTCTGATCCAGCTCTAGAAAGACTATCCAAACATAACATTCAAAGAGAGAGGGAGCTCAAAATCTTTACTGACGATGAACTTCCACAGTTACTAAAAACAAGAGGGATTTCCTTATTATCAACTCATCAAATATTCCAGTGATTTATAAGAAGCTCGTGATCAAACTGATATCTATGTTTGACAAAATCTTATTGACAACACCAACAGTTTATTCGGATAATAAGTTATGAATAAAAAATCATCACCGAAGAAAAAGTTGTGGGGAGCTATGTTCCCAGGACTTTTCCTTATCCTTCTCGGAATAGGATTTCTCCTTAACAACTATGGAATAATTACTTTTAACATCGGCAAACTGTGGCCAATCTTCCTTATCATTCCGGGGTTTTTCATGTTCACCGGACAGCATCACAAGGACTAGGCTTCGAATCGCCCTCAGCGTAGAGCGCACGTAGTTGGAAGGATGGACGAAAAACTCAGTTAGAACGAACCCTCCGTCGCCTCGTCCTTGCTGGCCCGTCAGGGGATATTTATACCAAGTACGTATACCCATGTGTCAGTTTTTTCCGTATATCCGCTAGTTCCCTAACTCAAGTCATTCACACCTTGCAGATGCTGATAGTGCAAGAGTTTTGTTCTCTTTCTCGCTGAAAGACGGGATAACCGTCTCAGCATCCTAAACTATAGGGACTGATGGACTGATCTTGAGATCAAGCGCTCTTTCCATCAATGCGATATTTAATTTTCGAAGCAGTAAACGTTACAACTCACTTCAGCAAACTCATTGAAATCAGGATCGTATTGGGCGTTTAAATTCCTATCTGCTTCTCGATACGTTCTAACAAACGTTCGGAGAGAGTAACTGGCGCGGGAATAGTAACCAAACGTCTCATGAGTCCATCACACACTGGCGTATCACTTCGGCGCAAAAGACCATGGTAACCAGGCCAGGAGAAAATAGGCTGATCCTGCAACAATGGGCAATAATGATTACGCTCCACCGGTACACCAGCCCCTGAAAGGGTATCTGCCACAACCGTGGCCTGTTGCTCGGTTACAGCCACAGACACAATGCGCCACCAAACCCGTTGGCTATTCCACGAAGTTACCTGCGGCTTGAGGCCCAATTGACCAAGGTATTGCTCAAGTCGGTGGGCCGTTACCTGCATCAACTTGAGTTTTTTCTCAAATCGAGCGAGTTGACATAGAGCAAGCATCAATCCGACCGGATGCGGTCGCGACTTAAGCCCAACAGCATTGTGCTGCCACTCGTCGGACAAAAGGGCTTGGGGCACCCGGTTGACATGACCAAAGATCAGCAGCCGGTCACGGTACTGAAGATTGTCGGTTACAACGCAACCCAGCTCACCACCTGAGATCAATTTGGTCAGCCCCAGTGAATAGGCGGTAAGGTCCGCCCATGCACCTAATGGCTTGTTCTTATAACTTGCGCCATGAGCGTGAGAGCCGTCAGAGATAAGGGGTATTCCAGCAGCGCTATCTTTGATATTGCTGTAGTCTGCCGGCACCCCCCATGGGTTGTGCACAAGAACTGCTTTGGTTTTTGCTGTCTTGAACCGGCGAATGTCGTCGGGACTGATAGTCATGGCCTGTGAATCACAGTCACATATCACTACTCTTGCACCCAATGCCAGAACCGCTGCAGCCATGGCATGGAAACCGTAGTTACATACCAACACCTCATCCCCTGGGCCTACGCCAACTGCCCGTAGCGCATAGTGGATTGCGGTCGTACCGTTACTGAAGGCAACGCCGTATTTGCACCCCATGTAAGAAGCAAAGCGCTCCTCAAAGAGGTTCAGAATACTGCCATCCACTATTGACAGGCCGCCTTGGCGCAGCAATTCACCAACTTTGGCTATATCCGATTCTTGAACATTCTGCCAACTATCAACCCATTCCGGCACACTTTCAGACATATTGCCTCTCAACTAAACGATAATAAAGTGCTGTTGTGCTGTTAACTTTGTGCCGATCTCTGCCGTTTCTCCCCAGCATTAGAAGCGGCATTGCCCTTGAGTACCTCTTCCTCGGCCAGAATTAACCCTTCAGTCGCGATCCCTATATCCTCACCGAGATCAGCCAACGCCTTCAACAAGTACGTTAGCCCCAGTCCAAAAACGCCATGATGTGTGCTCAACGAGAACTCGCCTTCGGATAACAGTTCTTTAAAATCATTAAATACTTCGGATCCTGCAGAAAACATCAGAAAAATAGCTACACCAATTCGAAACTTACTACCAGTGCTGAAACGAAGGCACTTGATCATCTTCTTTCGTATATCCATCGTAACCACCTTTACCGTATCAGTTTATCCATTTCCCACAACCAAACCTGTACAAGCACCAACCTGGAACGGCATTCATGACGAATCACGGAAGCCTGTATGATCTGCCGGCAAGGATTTGTGTGTCAAACAACCGCAGTACGACTTTTTAGGCACAAGAGTCTGCAAAGAATTTTCCACAAATTCAAGAATGCAGAGAAGATTTTACAACAATAGCTTTCTATTGTTGTCCTTCGTTCAATAAGTAGGGCGTATGACATTTTTTGGTCAGCAACCCATGCTAGTATCTTAGTTCGTGTGGCGTTTTGTTTAAGACTGAAACAATGACTAAAGAACTACTTGAAAACTCAGACCAGCCATTGCCAACGCAAGCTAGTACGGAGGCCTGGCATATAGCCGAATACCACAAGTTGACAGCCGAGTCGCAAAAGGCAATAGACCACCTTTGCCGCACAGGGGAGATTACCCTCGATGACCTTGCGGAACATTTGGATATAACACCGGGGCGTGCCGGCCGCATGCTACATGACGCAATCCAAGGACATCTTGTTAAAGAGAGATTCACAGATGATGGCAAAGTGATCGTCTCACCCAGGCATATTATCGCCACATTACATTCAGCCGTAGCAGAAAAATCAGCCCAACCTATTTCTAAACTCAAATCCGAACTTTTATCAGGCGCCGCTAATTACATATCGGTCCGTAGCGTAGCAATCTTATTGGCCTATGTCTCACAGATTTTCTTGGTTCACTGGCTCGGCACTGAGGATTACGGCTATTACTCGATTGCAACGACCGTCGCAATTTTGCTGTCTCTGCTGGCATCTCTTGGCTTTCCGTTAAGTATGGGGCGATTCTTACCCCAGTATATTGGCGAGAAAGACTGGGGGCACTTCAAAGGTTGCTCCAATTACGCAACCAGAATGTCGCTGCTTGCCAGTATCCTACTGTGCGTTATAGCGATCCCTTTTATCTCGTTCACTGGAATGAAGCCGGCGGAAGTTCACGTCTTATGGCTCGCGCTGATTCTGGTACCAATTCTTGCATTTGGCGATGTGATTGGTACAGTCCTTCTGGCGCAGAAGTTCTGGATTCAGAACTTCCTGCCCAAGATGATACTGGCTCCTGGCCTGTTACTTGCCTTCGCCTGGATAATGCATCAGAGATGGGGCGATCTGACCGCGGCTCACATGACCATGGCTTTCGTGGCTGCAAGTATCATATCTGTTGGACTGCAATGGATACTCAACCAACTTAAGCAGGCAAAGGAGATCAGGCACGCCAACAAAGAGGATGACGAAAAGTCATTATGGCTACATACATCCTTACCTATGCTGGTCATGATGCTGTTTGGTGTCATTGTTAACCGAGCTGACCTAATCTTAGTGGGCATCATCGCAGGGCATCGTGAAGCCGGTATCTACGCTGTAGTTTTGTTTACTGCTGAAATCGTGCAAATCTTCAAAACTGCAGGAAAAACTGTTGTCGGACCCATTATCGCACCCCTTTTCAAAACATCAAACCGTGAATCGATTCAGCGGGTTGGTGGATTTCTGTCGCGACTAGCGTTTAGCTTTGCCCTAATTGGCGCTGGCTTGATCGCCTTCTTTGGCCATCAATTGCTCGGGATCTTTGGTGAAGAATATACCGTTGGATACCAAGCTCTTGCGGTCCTTCTCGTCATGCAACTTCTACGTGCAGCATCAGGCGTCCCGGGAATGCTGCTCATCATGACAGGTAAGCAGGACCGGCTGGTAAAAGTATATTCATTGTCGGTCATCGCCCAGGTTGGACTGCTAACCGCACTTGTACCAAGTCTTGGGATTCTTGGGGCAGCGATAGCAACAACAATAACTGAAATGGTCTCAATCTACACAATCTCACGTGTCGCTCGAAAGTCGACTGGAATAAGCACCAGCTTATTCGCTACTAACAGCGTTAACACCTAAGCCGTATCCGGATTAGGTTAGTGTCTTGATGAGATTCTCATTTAGTGTAAAATCCAAACAACAACCAACCCGAAGGCGAAACCTATGAAATTTATGATTATTAACCGCTCGCGCGGAGCGCGGCACGGCGATGGAAATATAGAGCACAGTAAGCGCGGGCAAGAGGTTATGGAACATGCCCTTGAGGAGGGCAACATTGAAGCGTGCTACGTACTAATTTCTGGTGGGCATATCATTATCGCGGAAGTCGAGAACACAGCTCAACTGGCAAAACTAGTCCGCTTCAATCCGTTATTCAAATCAATGGATACCGAGATTATCCCGATTGAAAACGCAAGCAAATTCCTGAATGCCTACCACGAAGGAGCCGAGCACTTCACAGGTGAAGAACACCTGCCGAGTTAGGAAACCGCTCCGACTTCAGTTTCTTACAGAAACTATGTGAGCCCCAACATGATCCACATGCTGGGGCTCACATAATTTTCACCAGTAAGCACGCGCCGAAAACTGCGTCAAGTCAAACTCGATACTCTAATAATGACTGAGCGACGCCCCATGGCAATCCAGTTCTTTAGCGGACGGGCCAGAACGCACTCCAGTTCTAAATTCTAGCGGACATCTGACAAGCCCTAGCGGGTCTCTTAGTCGTCGATGCTTAGCTTGCTTTTCAGCGATAGTCGGTTCAACAACTAGTGCGCCCCGACGATCTATTTAGGCGCTCCGAGAGCCGGACAATAACCCATTCAGGTAGGATGCTGACTGCGTATCCTCAGTCGGGCTACTCATAATGGAAATTCTGGTCAAAGAATTCAATACCCGGCCCTGTGTTGTGCATGGTCATGGCAAGCATGATTATCAATACTGGTGGGAGCCGATCAAAACCGGCTTCTTCTCGACGCAAACGAGCTGCCTCGCCAAACCAGATGAACTTACCATCATCACCTGCAACAATGGTCACCTGGCAATGGGTATGTTCGAAAGTAGCCTAGACCATCTGGGCTTGCCATACAGTGTGTTTGGACACGGGGTTGAGCCGTGGGTCAATAGCCAGCAAAAACCAGCGATTCTAGCTGCAGCACTAAAAACCATAGATACTCCATATGTACTGTACGCCGATTCGCGAGATGCTCTTCTGATCAATGACCCTGCTCTCGCCTTAGACTGCTTCAGGCACCGGTTCCACTGTGAAATGCTGTTCGGAGCTGACCGTATAAACTGGCCACCCGGAAGACAGTTCGCACGCTTCGAAGAACCGCTCGCACGACAAGCAAAAAGCGAATTCAGATACTTGAATGGCGGCTTGTGGATTGGAAAAACCGACTATTGTGCTCAATTCTTCACCCGTGCTGCCGCCACACAACCGTTAGAATCGGCCGCCGAGTCCGAACAAGGGATCCTAAAGCAACTGTTCCCGATACATCACCCACAGATTCTGCTTGACTACCACTGCGAGATCTTCCTTAACACTGGATTTTTGTTATCTCGCGATGCCCTGGAGATAAATCATTGAAATTTCTGATCATGTTCCGTCCGCGAGACAAAAGCACCGAAGCGCAGATCGACCACAAGACGATTCAACGAAGCAAAGAGATTCTACAGATATACCAGGATGAAGGAATTGTGGAGGACGTCTACACTATTGGAGGCGGCGGGTCTGCGTTTATCATTAACGCGCCAACCCGCGAGCTCCTTGAACATGGCCTAGCTAACCATCCCATAGCTGCTATAACTCGCTGCGATATCTTCGAGATAGAGAAAAAATAGTCTTTGCCCAATTAGGGCTGGGTACCGGTGGATGACTGCCCATGTGCCTGGGTTAGCATCAACATTCCCAGATCAAACAAGCTATCAAGCGAAACGGCTGGCGTCGCATCCCAGGGGCCCTCTCCCGCAATGACTTCGACATCCGAGTCTGGTCCGCGGCGAATCTCGTCTGTCAGGAAATTCGTTCCCGCTTTTTCGCTGATCGGAATGATTCCCGCCGTGCGGAATTTCTCCAAAGCCCGAGCCGAGGCCATTCCGGCGCCTGCCCAAGGACCCCAGCAGATACTGACTACTCTCGCCTTGGGAAATCGGTCTCGCCAGCGCCAAGCAAAGCGATTAAGCGTCTCGTTGGCGGCCGCATAATCGCCCTGACCAGCGTTACCGAAGCGGCCTGCAGTAGACGAAAACAACAGCAATAACTTGAGTTTTTTTGGGTCCAGGTAACGCTCAATCAAGTAGGCCGAATCAACCTTAGTGTCGAAAACACGGCTGAATGAGGCCATATCCTTGCGCTCTAGATAAGCATCCTCAATGAGCCCCGCTCCATGCACAAACGCGTCAATCGCTCCATAACGAACATCTGTTGCAAGAAAAAATCGCTCCATTGCTGTTTCGTTGCGTACGTCAATCTGATGATATTCAACCCTGGCTCCTTTGTTTTCCAGATCTTCAATGCTCGTCCGGATCTGTCGCCCACGCATTACATCACGTACGCGTCTTTCTATTTCAGCTGGCGTGGTCGCGTCACCTTTTTCCAAATCTTTAGCAAGGAACATAGTTCGTAGCGCTTCGACTGAATGGCATTGCACTAATTCTTCATCTTCTGACTTGGCGGGCAATGGAGAGGTTCCTAACAATAGTAGCGTCATCCCTGGGCAGGCCATCTCCTTGACAACTTGGGCTGTAATCCCACGAGCGCCGCCAGTGACCACCACAACCCACGAGGCCTTTGGCGTCAACCCGTCAACTAGTGCGGGCGAAGGTAAAGGCACCGGCACCGCGCGATAAGCCAAACGATCACGTCCGACGTAGCCGACTTCTGTATGACCCGCTGGCACCGACAATTCAGCAACAAGTCGATTTATAGTGCTATCCGGATCGATCTGGTCAAAATCCACCGACCGCACCGATATTTCCGGACATTCGTATCTCAGCGACTTCAGTAGACCCACAGCAGCACCCGCAATCGGCAGGCTCAACATAGTGTTCTTGCCACGGCCAAAATCTCCGCCCAACGCTGAGGCGGATATAACCCGGGCACGGTGATGGCCCGGGCGCCTAAGATCAACTACGCAGGCGCTCAGAATAAAAGCCAGGCTTTTCAGCTGAACAGTTGTTTCCTCACGCCATTCCGACAGTTGCTCTGGCAGTTCGCTCACATTGAGCCCTGCGAGATGGACAACACCGCGCACTGGCCCATGCTCAGCGCGCAACGCTTCGATTTGTTGCTTCATCTGACTTTGATCAAGAAGAGCATCTCGGGTCAGAACGCCAACTTTAGCCCCAAGTCGACCCAATGCCTTAGCGAGCGTCAAACCAAGACCCTGAGGGTCTTCGGTAATCAGATACAAGCCTACAAAACGGGTTGCTTTACTGCCAGGATCAAAAGATGTAATGGCGAGTTCCTCGGACGTGCCCTTAATCAGGTAACGTGGGCAAAAATCCACCGGCTCAGATGCCGAGCTAGGTTGATCAGCCGGTATCGCAGCCGGCACCGCACTATGCTCAACTGGGGGCGATGAGGATGATAATGCAGTATCGACAGGTACATCGCCAACAGAAGGCTGTAGCTCATCAGCAAGTTGCGCAATAGTCTTTAGCCGAATTAGCTCGTCGACCCGCCGACGCAGCACTTCAGAGTCAGCATCGGGTAATAGTTTCAGCGCAGACTCGATGACCTCAACCCGTTTTATCGAATCCACACCGAGTTCAGCCTCAAGATCCTGATCCAGTTTCAGCATATCTTCGGGATAGCCAGTAATCTCACTTACCAGGCCAACCAAAATCTGCCTCATATTGATGGCCGGTATCGCAGCCGGCACCGCACTATGCTCAACTGGGGGCGATGAGGATGATAATGCAGTATCGACAGACCGCCCTGAGGATAAGGAAGCCTGAATTCGGTCAACAGACGGCGGCGAGCGATCCACTGGAAATGTCGATGCGGCGCTACCTTTTCCAACCGGTGCCGCGGTTTTTTCTTCGCCAGGAATTTCGTTCGGGTCAGGTAATGAATTTCCCTCGGCGGGGATAACGCCACCCTTCAGGAATGCCGTCATCACCGACTCCTGCAGCTTAAGGAACTGACGCATGGTTTCGTGGTATTCGCGATAGATCTCTATTCCACCCTCGTCAAAACCGTCAATCGGGCGAGGCAAGATTGCCGGCTCACTGCTATCTAAAGCAGGCTGGTCAACTAGAACATCCTCAACCGGGGCTACCACCGACTGGGCTACAGCAGCCCGGCTCTCCAGTGCAGTAGCGGCTGTGAGAAAAGGCTCCTTGCCATACTGGCCCCGCACTTCGTTGGCCCGACGAGAAAATGCTCCGTTCAAATACCAAAGGAAATTCGGATCAATCTCTTCAGCCTGATCACGCAGGTTGATCGATTTAGGGTCACGGTCGCGGTATAGGCCCAGGATGTTGTCTAAAATGCCGTGGACTGCCAGTTTACCAACCGCTGCGAGGAACCCCTGCATACCCTTTGCGCCATCCTCAAGCGCCACTATCGTGTGCTCTCGATCACGCAGGATCTGGCCGGTCAGGCCTACAAGAGAGCGGCCCGGCCCAACCTCGAGAAAGATCCTCGCACCGTCAGCGTACATTTGCTCAATCTGCGCAGCAAACTGCACCGGCTGTAACAGGTGTTGGCTAAGCTGGGCTTGAATATCAGAAGGATGGTGTGCGTAAGGTGCGCCATCACTATTTGCATACACCGGTCTCGTTGGTGCAGAAAACTCGACAGAATGAATCGCTTTTACCAAGGGTTGTGCCGCAGCGCCCATAAGAGATGAATGAAAGGCGCCTCCGACTGGCAATCGTACCGCCCGAATCTCTTGTTGATGAAGAAGTTCAATTGCCTGATCAACATCCACAACTGCGCCCGATATAACCACTTGCCCAGGACCATTGTCATTAGCTAACACCAGACCGGGAACCTGCTCAAGCACCGGGATAAGCTGTTCACGCGAGGCAAACACCGCAGCCATGGTTCCCGAATCACCGCTCTCACTCTTGCAGTTGGCCATCGCTTGGCCACGACTCACAGAAAGATCAAGCAAATCATCCGCGCTTAACGCACCGGCTGCAGCCAGCGCCGCGTACTCACCGTAGGAATGGCCTGCAACCATGTCACAACGGAGTCCTAAACGCTGTAACACTTGAAAGTAGGCAAGCTCGATCACGCCCAGCGCGGGTTGCGCCACCTCCGTACGCATTAACGCTTCGCCAGCGCTGCGCTTCTCCTGCTCGGACCATAATGCCGCAGGAGAAATCAACGTGGATATTCGTTGACCCAATTCCGACTGATAGCGCGCGTCTGCCAGTTCGAGCAGTGCGCGAAACTCCTCAAAATACAGGGCCGGCCCCTGGCCCATTCCGCAGTACTGCGACCCCTGCCCAGGAAACAGGCAGGCCACTTTCATCTGATCGGATTCGCCTGTACCAATCGAGACATTCGCTGGCAACTGGATTGGCTCATCCTTGGTTTCCACCAAAGACGTAGCCACCTTAACGAGATCACTTTGTAGTTCTTCAATTGATGTCGAAACAAAAGCGAGCATCACACTTGTCTCTGATTGACTTCGTCTCAACTGCTTATCGAAATCAACTGCAAGGCTATATGATAAATCGCACGGTGAGACGTCAGAGTTCAACCTGATCACCTCTGCCAACTCCCGGCAAGCATTGGCCGCGGTTGGCCGATCAACTGCCGCAAGGAGATATAACTCTGGCGACCAGTGGCGAGCACCATAGTTAACCAATCTCCCCGCCCGTTCAGCTGGATATTCCTCCAAAACCGCATGGGCATTAGTTCCACCAAAACCAAAAGCCGAAACCCCGGCGCGACGCGCATGGCTGGAAGATAGCCAGGGTCTTGGGGTATTCGGCAGGTAAGCGGGCGAGTCCGACTGCTGGAAAACCTCTATCGGCTCATCGATTCCTGCGTGCGGTGGCAGAGTTCGGTGAAACAGCGCCAGTGATGCCTTAATCAGCCCAACCATACCCGCCGCATTCTTAGTATGCCCGGTGAGACTTTTGACTGATCCAACTGCACAGTTCGCCGGTTCACCACTACCATTTTGTAGCAGAGTAAACAAAGTCTCCGCCTCGGCTTTATCGCCGACTGGTGTCCCCGTGCCATGTGCTTCATACAGGCCAATAGTTGACATTGTGAACCCAGCCCTTGCATAGGCCCGGTTTAGAGCGCGCATCTGTCCTGCGGGCCGTGGGGCAGTCATTCCAAGCCCCTTGCCGTCACTAGAGGTGCCAATTCCCTTAATAACTGAATAGATCCGGTCTCCGTCCCGTTCGGCGTCAACCAAACGCTTTAACACGACAAAAGTGATGGCTTCGCCGGTAACAGTCCCATTGGCTCCCCGACCAAAGGGTTGCAACTCGCCAGTTGGTGAAAGCGCACGCGTATTACTGAACCCTAGAAACTGAAATGGCACCTGCCCCACATCAATCGCACCAGCCAACGCCATATTCGCAGAGCCGTCGACAAGTTCATTGACCGCCTTACCCACGGCCATAAGGCCAGAAGCGCAGGCCGCGTCGAGGATCACATTAGTCCCGCCCAGATCAAAACGGTTCGCAACCCGACCCGCATTAATATTTGTCAAAACACCCGCAAATGAATCTTCGGTCCACTCGGGCAATCGATCCCATGCCTTACTGTCAGGATCGATCAGATTCAGATGAGCACGGGTTTTAAGAGAATCACCTAGCAGGCCACCGCCGTCTGCCGCACCCATGATCACGGATGTATTTTCCCGGTCGAAATTGCCGTCTTCATAACCGGCATCAGCCAAAGCACGGCGTGCGATTTCCAACGACAGCAACTGTGGCACCCCAATATGGGGCATCACCTTCGGGGGAATTCCATACCGCCTGGGGTCAAACGGTATCTCGGGGAAGAACCCACCCCATTGGGCTAGCACTGAATCCTGGCGAGTCCCTTGATCGTTATCATAAAGTCGCCAATCCCAGCGATCCTCTGGCACCTCAATGATTGCCGAATGGCTATCCAGAATATTCCGCCAGAAAGTGTCATGATGAGTCGCATCAGGCACCAGGGCAGCAACACCAATAATGGCAACATCGACAGGTGGCGGCTGAATATCCGATCCTAGCCAGCCTGGCCGAACCTCACTATCCTGAGCGGTGATATCCTGAGACCCCAGAGCTATCGAGTCATGCAGCTCGTTCATGGAGTTCACCTTAGTACAACAGGTCGCTACCTCACCCACCATATACATCCCCTCCTGATGCTGAATATCTTCAGAAACAGGAAGCCATTGGCCAGATGAATCTCGCCTCTCACCCTTGGTGGCGATCCGAGACCGGCCGAGTCCAAAAAGATCCAGCTCATATGCCAGTTGATCACCTGATAGACCCTCGCCCGTCAATCTAGATCGCAGTTGTTCAAAGTCCTGCACCATCGGTGTATTGGCCACACGGTAAACATGCCCCGGCCGGCTCTGTAGCAAAACCGTATCCGTACAGTCCGTAATCACCTTCTGAAAGCCCGGCGCCACCGCACCAGACTCAACTGCTTCATGAGTCATCAGGTAAGCGCTACCCATCAATACCCCAGTACACATGCCGCGCTGGGCAAGTGGCGCTGCCATCACGGCAGCGCCTGCAGCTGAGCATCGATCGTGAATTCCTCCAGCAAATAACACATGAAACTCGCGCGCATCATCGCTCGAGCTCCGGTCCAATAGCGCATCACCTAATTGTTCCCAGAGCTGTAAAGATCCGTAACGACCAACATGGCCACCACACTCACGCCCTTCAAACACAAATCGTCGCACCCCAGCATCGAGAAACCGCTCCAAGAATCCGAGCGTAGGTACGTGTAGGTACGCCCGAATACCCTCCTGTTCGAACTGCTGAGCCTGATCGGGGCGCCCACCTGATATGATGACGTAGTCTGGACGGGCTGACAGGGTCTCAGTTATCTGCGCATCTCGTATCTCCGTCGGCGCAAAAGCCAATATCCCAACACCCCATGGCCTTCCTCCCATTAAGGCGGCAGTTGATCGAGATAATATTCTCGCGTCAGCCCCCGACATCATGCCAAGCGCTAACATCGGCAAGGCCCCAGCATCGGCCACCGCAGCTGCAAACTGGGGCACATCCGAGACGCGGGTCATGGGTCCCTGAACGATCGGAAACCGTGTGCCGTGACTTTCGGCCAACGCCGAACCCGGCGAGAATGGGTCGGTTCCGGGCTTGTATTCGGTCAGAGGTAAAATCCGTCCACTTTCTATTGCCCGAACCAAGCGACCCGTCGAACGATACTGTTTGCCTACCTTGACAGTCATCCGCGTGATCGCTTCATCGATTTCGACATTGCGCCGGTCACCGGCACGACGAGTCGGGTCCACCACTTCTTGCGCCCACAACAATCTGGGTGCTTCAGGCGTCTCACTAAATGTTTTCTCGTCGAGGATTACGCCGGAACACCCCATCGCCCTGAACGCCTGAGTAGCACGCGGGCCGAAACCGCCTTGGGCGTATACCGGTCGATCTGTAGAAGCCAAAGCTTGCTGCGCCACCACAAACACACTCGAGTCGCCATCTGATCTGGTCAACTCACTACCAACAACCACCCATCCATCGATCTGCTCGGCACTGACTAGGGAATCTCCTGAGCAGTGTTGCAGATTCCAGGTAATTGGAGCCTGCAACAGCAATACTCGCTGAGGGCAATTGACCAGATGTTTGCATGCATCCAGCTCTGCGTCGGCGGGCAACTGCACCAGCAGCACATGTTCAACTGTTGCCAGTTGTGCCAACAGCGATTCATTGACAGTATCGACCAGATTCAACGCGAGCCCCGGCAGACCAATCGCGCCAGTTGTTCTACGAATCAGCTCATCGAACCGATCGTTAACCAACTCTGGTGGGCTCGTGCCTTCACGACAGTCGATCAAGCCCCAACCACCAGACCGTACAGTAGCCACTGCAACGCCCAAAGATTCAGGCGCAGCTGAAGAAAGTGTCACACACCTGAAATCGGTTTTACACCCATCAATCATACCTACCCCACTACTTGCATCCATTACATTGCTCTTGGCTCACTGCTCAACTCTTCATCATAGTGTTCAATTACGTAAGCAGTAATCTCGCGAGGGGTTAATTCCTGCACATATTCTCCCTCCGGCATTAGCAATCCCTCATACCGTATTCGCCGGCCCAGATGAACATCAATCGCCGCCAGCAAATTCATTGTATCAACTGAGGATAACCCAAGGTCCCCACCCAGGTGGGTGTGCGGAGATACAACAGCTACCAGGCCCATATCTTCGACCACCTCTCCCAGGTAAGAAATTATCATGGCCTCGATAGACGCCGCGTTGGGACTCTTCATATCAGCGGCTCTTCTTTAACAGATGTTTTTCTTTCTCTGCAATAGAAACTTGACTGTTCTCATTGCCAGCTTTGTCGATAACCAGTATAGCCCGAATGTCACTGGCGTTGCTCACCACTGTTACGACGGGAATTTGCCCGATATCATCGACGCCAATACAATGGGCACGGTACTGATCGGCGCTTTCAGTCAATTCGAGATCAGCCGCAGCCAGACGAATATCATGTTCTGCCTCAAACCAATCGCGCAAGACATCCTTTACAGTAACCCGTCTCAGCAACCACTCTTCTCGGACACCAGTTGACCGTGTGGCCATGGACAAGAAATGTTCTCGTTCATGACCGGTCAGATAGGCATGAGCCAACACCCTTAACCATATGTGGGAACTTTGTGTGAAAAAATTCTTGGGAAAGTGTTTTAGCGCCCGAGAAAACGACTGTGAACTCGTCACGGTAACCGTTTCTGAAGCAGTCACTCGGTTGCCGCCACTGGGCCAACTGACTGTCCCATAATAATCGTTGGGAAAATTGACTAGTCGACTGGTAAGGCCTTGCACCCGGGCAATTACAGCATCATTGGAGTCTACAAAATCGAAATCTGCGGATATTTCTTCACTCTCCCGACTGCACCGGGCAACACACTGTACAGATGTATCCGCCTTAGGTGAAAAACCGAACCACTCCATTGAATCGATCCGAGAAGGGTAGCTGCCGAAATAGTCAACGCCTTGCTCTAGCAACCAAACCGCCGCCATCTGCCCTATGCTGTCCATCAGGTAGGGCCAAGTCTGCGACGACTGCCCTTCGGCTGTTTCCGAGTCAATGTCACTCTCGGGTAATGCCACTGTCATCTCCAACACTGAGTCACTCACTCGGGTATGGTCTTTCAGTACCTGGAATGCGGGCCCATGGAACAGGCAGTACCGATACAACTCATCAACGCTATATCGAGGAGTGCGCAGTGGTAATGACAACGCCTGAAGAGGCCGCGGGGTATCGCCAAAATCTCGGGCAAGCCTAATCCGCGCGGTTATCGAAGGGAGCGCCTGAGCCTCCCCGCCCAAGGTGTCCGCCGAGTAAAGCGCGCACTCATATACCCTTTCTTGGGGTTGCAGCTGCACCACCTTTCCCTCAATTTTGTGCTCACGGACAATTACCCGAATACCCAATTGACCGGTATCGGCAGTAATCCATTGCAGACTCTGGATATTTTCGACAAGCACCGTATGGTATCCCGTCCCAGCAGCCTCAATCGCGGCGCGCGCCATGAATTCAACCGATACGGTAAAAGGCAGAACAGCAAGTGGCCTGAGTTCAGGTTGGCGCTCAGAGACAATCCGACCAAAGCAATGATCTTTCAAAAAACGGCTTGAGGTGACATTTAACTGCCACTCGACAATTACCTTCCTATCCTCTCGTCGTGAAGTGGTCGGATCGAAAGAGCCTTTTGACAAAACAACCGTCGACGGATCTTTTCGAACTGACTGGGACTCTGAGAAATCGGTTCGCGTCGGTAGAGTCTGGCCGAACTGCGCCATCATACGGCCCTGTTGGCCAAGAAAATCGCGCATTAGGGAAAAATGGGTTTTCAGCACTCCTACCGAAGATGCTTCGCTTCGCGAAAAACGATGCCTTGATAACACACCTGCAGTTGGCACAAGCGGACGCAAGTGCTTTTTCAATCCATTGGGTCTTACCGCAGTGCCCCGAACGAAAAAACTTGCCAATACGGCTTGCAGCTGACGAATTGAATCGACACCTTCTTTATCTGTCGCAACAGCAAGCACGTTATCTGATTCAATCGTATCGGTGACAAATCCGGTCAGCATCGAACCGGGTCCAACTTCAACAAAGGATCGAACACCATCGTCAGCAAGGCGCTCGAGCGCCTCTCTAAACCGCACAGAATTGGTCCATTGGTGCCCCGCCTTCTCACGAATCAACGACACAGGGCCGGTAGGGAACAAATCGAGTGATGTCCCCGAAAGCAACGGGGTCTTACCTGAAGAAAACGTGAGCCCCGCAAGAACTTTGCGCACTCGTGTTGCCTGATTCGAATACCACGGGGTGTGCAAGGGCGCCATGTAAGGTAACGGCATAGTGATAACACCCACTTCTTGGCTCAACTGTTCCACTGCGCCAGTAATCGCACTAGGACTTCCACAAAGGACGCTACTATGCGAACAATTGTCGAACTGAAGGAACAGTTTTCCTGAAAAACGCTTCATTACCTTGGGCAACATTCCGCGAAACTCGCCGTTGACTGCAATGCGCCTATAAGTATCTTCGCTGTCAACGGCATCAGCCCAGAGCTCAAAGTCTCCAAAACCATTCAACAAGCGCACCAGGTCAAGGCGGCTCTCCCACGGGAGATATCCCCCACAGATCAGCGCTGCAAGCTCGCCAACGCTGTAGCCTACGGCTACGTCAGGGTACACCCCGATGTCCTTGAGAAGATTGTCAAGTAGCAGGCTAGACAGCAAGCAGACGGGAACACCCCGAATCTGCTCCTGTGGCGTAAGGTTCGAAAGCAACCTGCTACGCCGGCCGTCGATCGAATCTATAACGGACACTTGTGACCGTGCGGACTCGGTCGGCGCGAGTTCAGCCAGCTCACTAAACCACTGACTGAACTCAGCGCTCGTTTCGCGCAAACCACCCAGCATTCCAGAATGCTGGGAATTAAATCCAGGAAACAAAAAGGCGGTCTTGCCAATAGCTGGCAACCGCTCAAGATCACCGAAATACACGCCTGCGGGTATCTGAAAGCTTGCAGGCGCGTTGCTTTTAAGCCGCTCCTTCAGTAACGTGATTTTTGCGGTCAGGTCATCAGCGGAGTCGGCAATGATTCCGGTGCGCAGCGGTTTTCCACCGGCCTCAGTGGCCGTGATATCACTAGCCCCGCACTGAGCAAAATCTGCCGTTGCGCGCGCTGCCAGTAATGAAAGAGAATCGAGGAAATCTGCCCGATCGATACCGGCACAGAGAAAAAGATGTGAATGATTGATCGCGGTCATTTACCAGATTATCCAAATACGCGGGTTCGACTACGACCACCTTGCAGATTTTCGTGCGTAAAACTTGCGCTGTTACTATACGCTATTAGCCGATATGCTAAATATCCAGGCTTGTCCCATCTGCTGAGTCGGTAGCGTTGCTTTTGAAACTGTCGTGTGCCGGGCCAGTCATATTCATACTTGCTATATAACCAATCTATATAACCAATCTACCAGAACTGCGCATGCGATCCACCCAAAGAATCTGGAATTTGTCCTGCACGAGTAAAAGCGCCCTGTTACAGGCCCTGCAAGCACGGGCTTTTAGTCTAAATGATGCTGGCGAACACCTGGATTACCGAATAGCAATACTGGCGAGTACCAACGATGAACTGCGCGATCACTGCGATCGGGCGATCGCCCTGGTGCGCGAGACCAGCGCCGACCGGCTCAATGCGAGCAACAGGATCTTCTTTGGCCACTGCCCTGCGACTTCTCCGCCTGGAAGACTTGCTTTTGTCTTCCCCGGCTACGGGGCCCATTATCCTGACATGTTCTCGGGCCTGTATACCGCTTTCCCCTTTGTCAAAGACTGGTTCGAAAATCTTTCCAGCGCTCATCGCACCGCGTTTCGGGCTAATCCACTGCTTTTTGCGAATACAGCTAAACGTGGAGCTGACCTGACATCCGGAGAACTGGTAACAGCTACTCTGGTGATGAATCTGGCGCTGTTCAAACTGATAAATGCGCTCGGTATCGGCTGTGATTGTGCAGTAGGACACAGTCATGGCGAAAATGCCGCCCTAGCTTCCGCGGGAATGCTGGCTGATCCGGGCGCACTGTTCGATACCGTCCGCAAGATCGTAGCGCGGGCCGCTGGACGCACAACACCCCGGCAAATGCTCGCGATGCGCTCAATACCAGAACAGGAGATTCAGCCTCCGTTATATCTCGCCCTGGATAATTGTCCATCGCAGATCATCGCCAGTGGTCCGGTTGATGCGATCGCTAAAAAGGAGCAGCAACTAAGAGACGCCGGAGAACTCAGTTTCCGTCTCGATCAGGTCACCGAGCCGGTACATACTCCTGACTTCCCGCTCACGCCAGATACTCTCAAAGCGTTGTACCGTCCGGTCGAGATCTACACGTCTGCATTTCCAGTTTATTGCTGCCAGACAACGCGGCCATTCCCTGAGGGGCAAGAACAGGTGATCGATCTGCTGGCGCGTCAATGGTGCGAACCGGTGCGCTTTCGCGAAACCATAAAAGCAATGCATCATGATGGCGTGCGCACGTTCGTTGAGGTGGGACCTGCTGGCCGACTGAGCGGGTTCATCAGGGATACGCTACGTGGTGCCGACGCCATCACGCTCGCAACCGACCTCGAGAAACAGACAGCGATGGCTCAGATTCAAGTGGTTGTCGCCAGACTTTTCAGCATGGGCTATCCGGTAGACCCTGACCATATCATGCTGAACCCGGGCGTCACAGATGCTGGCGAGCAACCCACAGATCAGCCTGCAAAACCGGGAATACAAGAGAAATGGCATGTGGGCCAGCGGCAGATTCAGAACGATATACTCCATCTGGTTGCCGAGTTGCTAGACGCATCCGGTAGTACATTGATCGATCCGGATTTGGGCTTTTTTGCTCTTGGCATGAGTTCTCTGGATGTCATCGCGCTGGTCGATCGCCTCTCTGAACAGTTGGGAGAGGAGGTTCCGTACACCACGGCTTTCGATCATCCGACGCCTCGCTTGCTGGCGCGATTTCTTGATAGCGGTGATGGCCCAGAATCAGCTGGCCGTATCGAGTCGGTAACTCCCCAACGATCAGATGATCCTGTTGCCATTATCGGCATGGCCTGTCGCTTTCCTGGCGATGCCTATACGCCAGAGCGATTCTGGACACTGCTCACACAAGGCGTTGATGCTATTGGCGCCTCCCCAACCGATCGCTGGGATAACCGCCGGTATCCTAATGAAAACCCCAAAAGTACCGTGAGTTACGGAGGCTTTCTTAGAGATGTCAAAACATTCGACGCTGCTTTTTTCAATCTGTCTCCACGCGAGGCGATAACACTTGATCCGCAGCAACGACTGCTCCTGGAGGTCACTTGGGAGGCGCTCGAAAACGCCGCAATTCCCCCGTCTGACCTCAATGGTGGTGCAGCCGGAGTTTTCATCGGCATCAGTAGTCGCGATTATGCCGAGCGCCTCAGCCCTGCTGAGCGTATCCGGCAGACAGGATATATAGCGACTGGCAATGCGCCTAGCGCGGGTGCTGGGCGTATCTCCCATTTTCTTGGCACTACTGGCCCGAGCCTGGCTATCGATACCGCTTGCTCGTCATCATTGGTTGCGGTTGATCTTGCCTGTCGGTCACTTGTCGACGGCGATAGCAATCTCGCTATTGCCGGTGGCGTCAATCTGATTCTATCGCCAGAACTGACCGGCTATCTGGAATCAGCCAACGCACTGGCGGCGGACGGCCACTGCAAGACTTTTGATGCTTCTGCAGATGGCTATGTGCGCTCTGAAGGCTGTGGCATTCTGATACTGAAGCGACTCAGTGATGCGATAGCACAGGGTGATCCGGTGCTGGCACTTATCCGCGGTAGCGCCACTAATCATACCGGTCACTCCAGCGGTCTCACCGTTCCCAACAGTCGCTCTCAGGAGAAACTGATCCGTCATGCACTGGCACGCTCCGGGATAGAACCCGAAGATATTGACTACGTCGAGGCGCACGGCACGGGAACCCAACTCGGAGACCCAATCGAATTGAACGCGCTGAGCGCGGTTTTCTCCGGGCTCACGTCACTACCCATTGCCTCAGTCAAAACAAATATTGGCCATCTTGAAGCTGCAGCCGGTGTTGCGGGCCTGATGAAGCTGGTACTTCAGTTACAGCACCGTCAGATTGCGCCTCATCTGAACCTCGATACCCCCACTCCAGCGCTCAACTGGGAGCAAACCCCGTTTGAGGTTCCGCTCAAACTGGGCTCATGGCCCGAGCGCGGGCGCGAACGGACCGGTGGGGTCAGTTCCTTCGGCATCAGCGGCACCAACGCCCATGTCATCGTAGCCCAGGCACCGGAGCCGGCGACTCCCAAGCAACCAAAGGACCCGGGCGGGTATCCGATTCTGACGATCAGCGCACGGGATCCCGTAGCCCTGGAGTCATTGGCTAAACGCTACCGCGATACCCTAACGACGTTGCCTGACAATCGCCTTGCCGATTTCTGTTACACCAGTAATCTCGGTCGCCAGCATTTCCCTCATCGAATTGCGATCATAGGCAACACGATAGCGGATATGGCGCAAGAACTCGCCGAACCTACGCCGGGCTGTGCTGGCCAATACAATGGCTGCGCGTTTCTTTTTACCGGGCAAGGTGCTCAGTATTCGACCATGGGCCATGATCTGTATCGCACCGAGCCAGTATTTCGCGACACCTTTGATCAGTGCACAGAACTGTTTGACCCTGACCTCAAACAACCGTTGCGCCAGGTTGTATTTGATCCGGCTGTCACCGAACTAGACCAGACGGGTTATAGCCAGCCGGCGATCTTCTCACTGCAGATCGCGCTGACAACACTATGGCACCATTGGGGAGTGGAGGCGGATGCGGTGATCGGCCATAGCATCGGTGAATACGCAGCGGCTGTCACTGCAAAAGTGCTCACATTGTCCGACGCTGCTAAACTGGTCGGCGCCCGTGCCAGGATGATGCAAGCCCTCCCCAGCGCCGGGCCTGATCGCGGCGCAATGATTGCGCTCCGCACCAGCGAGGAAGCAGTCGGTCAGCTACTCTTCGAAAATTCTATTGAACTTGCGCTGGCTGCTGTTAACGGCCCAGAGAATATCGTTCTTTCAGGTCGGGCAAACACGGTTGATGAGGTTCGTATCCTGGCAACTGAGCGCGGAATCAACTGCCGGATACTCTCGGTCTCCCACGCCTTTCATTCATCCTTGATGGCGTCGGTCGCCGATCCGTTCAGGGAACTGGTGGAATCTGTCAATCTGCAATTGCCGAATATCCCGTTTATCTCTACAGTCAGCGGGAAAATCGAGAGTGAGGCTTTGCTAGATCCCGTATTCTGGGCCAGGCAAATTTGTTCACCGGTCCGATTTGCAGACGGCGTTAGCGCACTTAAAGAGACTGGCCTTAATTGTCATCTCGAGATCGGACCCGGAATCACCCTTACAGCATTGAGCCAGGAACTGATCCCCGCGGCCAATATTCGCCGACTGCCCTCTTTGCGTCAAAACCAGAATGGATGCCAGCAAATACGTCAGGCACTGGCCGCACTCTATGCGGACGGGGCGGCGATCAACTGGGTGGCCTTGCATCCGGGCCAGAATCGAAAGCGGGTCCGGTTGCCCAATTACCCCTTTCAACGGCAGACCTTCTGGATTGACGATCATTACTCACCAGAACTCGCCTCTCGGCGCCATGGCACAACGGAGTCACCTGCCACTGGCACATCGGCATCGTTTAAATCAACGTCACCAACACAACCCGGCCCTGACACCCTGGGAATCAGACTACGCTCTGATGCTGACGCCTTATCGGCGTATCTTCAAGAACAGGTCTGTTTAACGATCGGCCTGGCGAGAAATGCTCAATTCAAGCCGACATCCTCTTTTGCCGAGCTCGGGATGGACTCAATGATGGCCGCCATGCTCTCGAATCAGGTCGGCACCACACTCACTGTACCGCTGGCTGTCGCTGCGGTTGCGCGTTGCCAGTCGTTTAACGACTTTGTTTCGCTCGTAACAAATGCTATCGCCGATAAGCCTGGCCCGATGGCAACCGGCACACACAGCGCTCATTCAACCGAGCCGATGCCTTTGTCCGAAGGGCAAAAAGCTTTGTGGTACCTGTGGCGCCTCGCTCCTGAAAGCACCGCTTACAACCAGTCGCTACCTATCGTGTTTTCAGAAGATCCAGGATCAGAGCAGTTGTCATTAGCCTGGCACACGTTGGTCAGGCGACACGCGATGCTGAGATGCTGTTTTCCGAACCACGATGGCAGGCCCATCGTAACTGTATTACCAGAAGACAGCGCTGTGGACTACCAGACCATTGAGAATGCTGGGCACCCTGATCAGATTTCTCACCAGCTGGTCGAGACGCATAATGAACCGTTTGATATTAGCTCGGCACCACCCGTCCGGATTCGTTCTTTCCAAGGGAGTCAGGGTGTCACAACCTTGCTCACCATGCACCACATCATTTGTGACGGCTGGTCGCTGGAAATCCTGTATCGGGAACTCGCCCAGCTGGTAGCCGGACAACCGCTCAGCGTACTGCGCGGAAGTTACCGCGACTATGTAGCTTGGGAAAGCGCAATGCTGTCTGGGTCTGCTGGAAAAACGCTGGCCACACACTGGCAGAAAGTCCTCCGATCCCCCTTACCGGTAACCGACCTGCCGACAGACTTTGCGCGGCCGGCCTTGCAGACATATACCGGGGAACTGTATACCAGAGTACTCAAGCCGACGCTCATCCAAAATTTGAAAGCATTGGCGCGACACCATCACACCACGCTCTTTACCGTAACGCTGGCAGGTTGGTTTCTTCTACTGTACCGGTATAGCGGACAGTCGGACATGCTGGTGTCAACACCCACGGCTGGGCGCTCTCAGTCAGATCAGACTGAAATCGTTGGCTACTTTATTAATCCAGTGGTAATCCGGGGAAAAGTCGAGCCAGCCCAGAGCGTTGCCGAGTTTCTCGAGTCGATCCGTGATTGTGCCCAGGATGCGATGGCACACGCCGAATACCCTTTTCCACTGCTCGCCCAACTTATCAACCCTGTTCGTAATCCAAGTCGCTCGCCACTGGCAGATATCTCGTTCAACTACGTCGCAGATCTCGAATCGATACGACCTGATGCAGCGACCGGGTGCTCGACCGTCGACATACCTCAGGCCGCCGGCAAGTTCGACCTTACAGCCAATATCATCGATAGTCCCAGCAATCCCCGCTTGGTACTTGGATACAACCGCGATCTATTCCGACAAGCGACCATTGCGCAGATGACGAATGATTTCGAAAAAATTCTGACCGCGTTTACGGTTGACCCAGAACGCACGATCGCAGACTTGCCGCTTTCAGGGAAAACGGGGTGCGCATTGTCGACCCCGGCAATATCGAAGACGAAAGAAGCGCCAACAGTGGTTCAGTTGCTGCGCCAGCAGGCAAAGAAAACACCCGATCAACTTGCCGTGTTTTCGGCAGATGGATGCCTAACCTATCAGCAGTTGAACCAGAAGTCGGACGCATTGGCATCGCTACTAAAACAAGACCGCGTCGATTCAGAATCAGTGATAGGGCTGATCGCACCCCGTAACGCGGATGCTCTGGCGGCTATTTTCGGTATTTTGAAGTCCGGCGCGCCCTACCTTGCCATAGACCCGAGCACCCCGCCGGCCCTTGTGCAAAAAATGCTCGATGAGTGCGGCGTGGAAATAGTTATCCGCAGCGCAGACCTGATACAAACGCCGGCCCAGGGCCGTCGAACCGTTCTACTGGAGCAGTTGCCCGACGGCCCAGCGCCACACCAGGCCCCCCTGCCAGACACAACACAAGACCCCGAACGTCTCGCATACATCATGTACACCTCGGGTTCGTCCGGTCGTTCCAAAGGAGTTGAAATTACTCACGCTGCACTGAGTGCCTACGTGGAGGGGGTCGGTGAAGTTCTGGATATTAGACCCGGCGATACCTTCGCTCACGTCTCCACCCTCGCAGCAGATCTTGGCAATACGGCACTCTTCCCAACTCTGGCTGCGGGCGGTTGTATCCATATGCTAAATGAAAGTCTGGCTACTGATATCAATGCCATCACTGACTACTTCTCACAACACCGAATCGACTACCTGAAAATAGTTCCGAGTCACCTTGACGCTCTGCTGCAAGACGGTGCAGCCATATCCCCATTGCCACAAAAGAAACTAATACTCGGCGGCGAGTCCGCTTCTCCTGCATTGATCCAAAAAATTCGCGATCTTGCCCCAGATTTGACAATTATCAATCACTATGGGCCTACCGAGACCACAATCGGAGTGCTCACCCATAGTCTCATACCAGGAGCACCCTACCAGGGTTCAAAGGATCTGCCCCTCGGCACACCTCTACCCGGTTGCTCGGTACATCTGGTTGACTCTGACCTGCGACCTGTACCGCAAGGTGCTATCGGTGAGATTGTTCTCAGTGGCCAATGCCTGGCCAGGGGATACCACAACCAGAAGGCGCTGACCAGGGAGTCGTTCATTACGCTGGCATTAACCGACGATGGCGGAAAACCCAGCGATCCGGAGCGGTCTTACCGAACCGGCGACCGAGCACGGTTAGATGCAAACGGTAAACTGCATTTCATTGGCCGGGCTGACCGCCAATGTAAAGTACGTGGTTACCGTGTCGAACCTAGTCATATTGAAAATACGATCCTGTCTATTGATGAGATAAACCAGTGCCGAGTACTGGCAACAACGAACACCCTGGCCGCGTTTATTGTTTCGCGCCAGACGATTGCGTTCGACAGGCTGCGCTCTTTTCTCGAATCCCGACTGCCCGGATATATGGTGCCAGGCCGATTTATCACACTCGAGAAGTTACCGCTCACAGCAAACGGCAAAGTGGACAACCATGCGTTGGAAGCAATGCTCGCGACTGATCTGGTCCAACACAGCTCCGGACAGGTGCGGGATCTTACCGAACTCAAGTTAACCCGGATCTGGGGGGAGATCCTTGGCCTGCCCTTGCTCGGCATACGGGAAGACTTCTTTCGCCTCGGCGGTCATTCACTGCTTGCCGTACGCCTTGCGTGGCATATTGAACAGGAGTTTGATGTCAGCGTTCCGCTCGCTGCGTTCTATTCTCACCCCACTATCGAAACACAAGCAGAACTGATTCGTAGCTCTGGCGCTATTCAAAGCCCAACTCTAATACCTCTGTCGCAGCAAGTGGACACTGATCCAGTGATATTACTCCCCGGTGCCGGTGGCAATACCTTTTATCTCGCAGAGTTGGCGGCTCGACTTGGGGCGAGACACCAGGTCTGGGGACTGCAGGCTTTACACCAGCGTGATGGGGACCAGAAAACACTAACCTCCATTCACAATATTGCAGCACGTTACCTTAATGTACTTGACGAAGCTGGGGTGACCAACCCATGCCGTTTAATCGGCCATTCGTTCGGTGCTCTGGTTGCCTTCGAGATGGCCTGTCAATTGCACTCAAAAAAGGCACCGGTCGAGATGGTAGGCATTATCGATAACCCTCCACCCATCCAGGAGTCGAGTACCTATTACCAGAACTGGGATCATGCTGACTGGCTGGTGCACATCGGCATTCGGATGCGAAAGATATTTCATGCGGAAATCGAACTTGATGCAGACTCGCTGCGAGCGATGAGCAACGACGAGCAGAATCAATGGTTTGCCAAATCCCTGGTTGCTACCGGACTGTTACCTAAAGATACATCAACCGACTATCTTGGCCACTTTGTCGAACTCTACCGAAGTAATGCAATTGCTGGGGTGCACTATCGTCCTGGCCGACTCCCGGCTGATGTGCCGCTGGCCATTTTCTGTGCCGAAGATCGGGATGCTCAACTTGCCGGCCCGACTGACACCGATGACAACGCAATAGGATGGTCTCATCATGCCGAGCGTATGCCGTACGTCGCCCGGATTCCTGGCACGCATATCACTATGTTGCAAAAGCCAAACGTAAATGCTCTTGCCGATCAAATAACTCGGTTTTTGGTGAAGATAAAAACACATGCCTGAATCTCCCAAGCAAACCCTGTTTCGCTATATCTATGGTAACTGGTTCACCATGGTGGTCTTCGTCTACGCGGAACTTGGCATTGCTGATCACATCGAGGCCGGCGCAGTGACTACTGACGCCCTGGCAACAAAGACCGGCTCTGATCTGCAGGCCCTGGCACGAGTACTCGATTGCGCCCGCGTTCTGGACCTGCACACTGTCAACACAAAAGGTGAACTGCAGTTAACTGCAACCGGAGAGCTGATGCGCAGCGATGTTCCCGCATCACTGCGTGCAGCCGCTCGCCTGAACGGGGCAGACTTTCGCTACCATCCCTGGGGTGAATTGCTTGCGTACGTACGTACCGGTAGCGGCCAAGGTCTGTCGCCAACCTGGGAGCATGGCACTATCCCTTATCTTCATGACAAACCGGATAGCCTTGAGATGTTCGAGGCCGCTATGAGTCAGCTGGCGATGCTTGTTGACGAAGATCGAATCATTGCCGAACTTCTGGACTGGGGACGCTTCCCGACCATCGTAGACATAGGCTCAGGCAACGGCACGCTGCTTGAGGCGATTCTTGTCGCACACCCGGATATCTGTGGCACCCTTTTTGATGTGCCCGAAGTTATCGCAAAACTTCCCCAGCGTAATCTTTCGGATCCACCCCATTCACACCTTCAGACAATCTCCGGGAACTTTTTTGAACAGGTACCAGATGGTTTTGATGCTTATCTTATGAAAAACATCATCCATAACCACTCCGAGACGCGGTGTCTGCAGCTACTTCGTAACGTTGCCAACAGTATGGTCGGCCGTGATGCGAGATTGTTTCTCTTTGAATTCGCTAGGCAGAAATATGGTACAACTGGTGCGCTGGGATGCTTCACTGACCTGAATCTTAACCTGCTGGTTGGCGGCTCGGTCCGATCCACCGACGCCTACCGGACACTATTGAATGATGCCGGTTTGCAACTCATCTCGGTAACCAATGTTCCCGGAAGCGAAAGGATCATGATTGAAGCAGCCGTTTCCTAGCCTGCATCCATTTATCAATTCACTCCCCCCTGTGCAATTGAGTAAGCGGCATAGATACGGCTAGATCTACAAGGGCCTCATTCGGCACTGCGCTCGAGCAAGAACACGATCAGCAGAAGTGCTGTGCCACTGGAAATACCGATCAGAAATGCACCGAACCGCGAATCACTCACTTCTGACAGCTCGTAATGAAAAACGTTCATCAGTACCAAGCCGGCCAGAAAGGATGAAAGAAAGGCGGCTGCTACAACACCATGTTCACCAATAATAAGCCCTAAACCCCAACCTACCACCAATGCGCCTGCCAGCATGTAACGCCCCCAACGATTGAATAACTTTGAATCGTGCGCTTCATGTTCTATATCAATGATGGCAAAATGCAGGCCGATAGCAAGCGTAAACACAATCGCTGTGATCATGTCTACCGATATGCGCTCGGGCATAGTAAACGTAATCACGGCGTTCATTATGCTGAACGACCCAATTGAGACAAAAAACGATCGGCGAATATTTTTCTCGCCTTTCCCCTGCGCTTCTCGACACCAACGCTTCAGGCCGTAAAAAATCACGAATCCGGTCAAAGCCAGGAGGAACACTCCGGTATCTACGAGACCTGAATCGGCAAAATGTGTGTGCAGTACAGCGCCAACCGAATCTTTGCTCTCAACCAATCCAGGCAACATGTGGAGAAACACAAATGCCACAGCGAATCCGCCGCTAAAAGAGGTAAAGCCGGCCTGACCAAGAAAAGGAAGTCTTCGAAACCATGGAGCCGACAGATGCAACAAAACCAGCATTCCGGTTAGCAAGATAGACGGGAGCAATAGATTATCGCTGATAGATTCTTCGCCCATGGCTGCTTATCCTCATCAGGTTAGTAGGCCTGTGTTGACCTTAAAATATTCTGATTACGGCGCAAAAAACGCGCGATCCATTTACCTATCGAGATCACGCCCACCGCCGCAACAACTCATGTTCATCAAGGCATAATTGTACAGGCGGGTGCATCAGGGTAACAATCCCCGTCTGTTGGTCATCCGGTGGTCTTTTTTGATCGTCCCCATCATACTCGAGTGATAGCGGATTAATTTCCTGAAAACAACTTCACCACAACTTGCCAAGGAACCTTGATGATTAGAGTCGCAATTGCCGGACAAGGTCGAAGTGGACATCCGATTCACTATGGTGTGTTGACTAACCGCTTTCGTGAGAAATTCGAGATCGTCGCTGTGGCTGACCAGATCGAATCTAGAACCCGAGAGGCGGCAACCGAGGTAGGTGCCCGAACATACAGTGACTACAGCAGTATGATCAGCGCTGGGGGATTCGACCTGCTGATCAACGCTCTGCCTCCAATTCATCACGCACCTGCAACTATTCAGGCCCTGGCATCAGGTTTCCATGTTGTCTGCGAAAAGCCGATCGCGGCAACCGTTGCTGATCTTGACCTGATGGAAAAGGAAGCAATCTCGGCCGGACGACATCTGATCCCAGTTCAGAACAATCGACCCCAACCATTTTTTCGGAAAATCCGTGAAGTGTTGAACTCCGGCGTGCTTGGAAAGACTTTATTGGTACAAAGTTACTGGGGCTCATTTCGTCGACGTTGGGACTGGCAGGTCTTTCAGGCGAATCACGGTGGTGCAATGTTCAACACAGGCCCACATGCCATCGATCACGCGTTGATACTATTTGGCGAGCAGTCTGAACCGGACGTCTTCTGTCGAATGGATTGCAACAACCCCTTTGGCGGCGATGCAGACGACCAATGCCTGATCACACTATTCGATAAACAAAGGAAGGCCCCGTTGGTCGAGGTCCTTATAAGTCAGTACCTAGCATATTCGCCTAACCGCTACAATATCTGCGGCACCCATGGCGGTCTGTCTGGCGACGAGACCGGGCTGAACTGGAGGTACTTTCTTCCCGAAGAAGCGCCAAAGCAAACGCTATGGGATCGATGGTCTGTGGATCGGGCCTACCCTGATGAAACACTGCCGTGGCGTGAAGAATCCTGGTCTCTCCCGAAACGGGAGGATATGGGCGCTGTCGGTTACACCATACAATCCTTTCTTAGCGGCGTAAAACTCTTTTACGATAACGTTTACGATGTGATCGAATGTGGCGCTGATCCGGAATTCACTGTCGCGCAGTCCCGGCGTCAATTACAAGTTCTGGAAGAGTGTTTAAGGCAGAATCCGCTCCCCATCAAGCGAGATACGCCTACCAAATGACCAGAACCAAATCCAATTTATGTCATGTTGTCTGACCCTTTCCTGAAGAGCGCCTACAGGCGACTAGACATTCAAAATGTTGAAGCCACACCCGCTATCCATTTCATATCGGGACCGTCTGTGGAAAGGAATGACGCGCCCGAATAATGATAAATGATGTTGGAAATCTCTAGCCCCCACCGGTCAGACAACTCGAGATCAAACGTTAATGTATTGACACCCTGGACACGATCGGCGCCGTCGCTGCTCAGATAAACTACCAGCGCATCGGTGATCTTGGCCTTGTGGCCGATCCTCATTTTTCCGTTTACCGCTGTCCGCAATGCCATAAACCTGTCATCAGAAGACTGGTAGAAACTCTCCGTCATCGCTGCAATACCTGCTTCTACCTCAAATAGTGTTTCTGGTTTTCGCACAAAATTGTACCCCAGCGATCCACTGGTTGCGGTACGTAGTTTCAGATCCTGAAATCTGTTGTGATGAACCTCTTCGGCTACTGCCAGATAGAAGCGCGGCCTGAAGAAATGATCATACTTGATAGTGCCGCTCCAATTATCCTCGACAAGTTCTCCATCCGCCTCTGCGTAAATAAGCTGGCTAAGCAGCGTTAATCGATTCTCTTGAGTATCCCGTACTGAGGTGCCAGTGATGGAAAATCCAAGTACATCGGCGCTTCCTGTGGTTTGAGAACCACCTATAGTCATTTGGTTATTCCAAATTGGATGCAAATCATAGATGCTGTCGACAAATCCGAAATTCAGCGGCCGAACTTTGCCACCTCCCTCGGGCTCGAAGATCATCTCTCCTTTTGCGTTGGTGCTGATCTTGCCACGCCAATTCTCGTCACTATCGACTGCCACATCGACCACATTAGCGGTATTGATGGAGCGAATATCCCAAACCGAGAGCTCGAGCGGGTCGAAGGCATCCGACACGAGAAGAAGCGAATCGCTTGCGACATATACGATCCGGCCTTTGATGATGCTGCCATTCTTTAATATAACTTCATCGTTATATTTAATAGTGCCATCGGCAGACGACTGGGAACTCGATGAAGCAGTCTCCCCACTAGACGAGCCCGAGCTTGTCTGCGCGTGGATCGGGCCTACCAGCACTATTCCAATAAATGCCGCAAAACAAACGATGGCACCCGGCATGCCACGCGATCTGTTTTCCTGGGGTTTGGCGACCATAGCAATCTGTCCCGTCCGATCTAAATTAGCAGAAGATAAGGATAACATTTTTAGACACGTTGTGGCTCGAGTGGACAGACCAACCTAGCAACAATCGGACTGCCTCTAGGACTAACGGTCCGCACAGCCGCACTCTTCTTGCCCTGCTCAAACTCTGAACTCAGAGATCACTTACTAAGTTCAAGCGGACGAGACCTGGATCGCCCTACAACAGTTTGACCTCGGTTATGGTCCACAGATAGACGGACGGCGGAGCGGATCACTTTGGCTACAGTATGAATTGCTGTGATACCCCCATCGAGGGCCTGCCCGTAAATCCCCCCCCCGAGCCTACATTTTTCCCTGCTATATTACCTACCCGCTAAATGGCGGTCTTGCGGTAGCAACTAGAGAAGAAGAAAGAAAAAGTGAACTGGCTGCGAAACCTTAATTGAGGAATCATAAAACATGAAGTTGCTTCTCATGTCGGGCCTCGGCCCATACACCGCAAATTCTCACTCGCTTGACGTTACGCTCTTCGCAGAGAATGGTGCTCGTGAACTCCGGGACGACTACGTACAGATTGCCGGTCAACCGATCGACCTTGCAGCGCTCCGGTATGGAGGGAAGTCAGGCTACCCTCTCCTGCGACCATATCATGGGTCGATGCCCCACCTGCCTACGGAGGCATTGAGATCGATTATCGAGTCGACCGACGTTGAGTACGAAATTTTTGATCTTGAAGCTCTCTGGAGTGGAGCACGCGAACCAGACGGAGGACACTTTGATGTAGTCGCACTATCAACTTCGTTCATCATTGAACAATCAACCTTACGACGCACGTTAAAATGGATTTCAAAGCGCTATCCAGGCGCAACACTTATATTGGGTGGACAATATAGCAACCTTAAGTCTGCCGAAATTATGAGGAATTTCTGCGCCGTCGATTACATCATTCGCGGTGATGCTGAGGTTGCCTTTCCTATGCTTATTCGAGTACTCGAAGGAAAGGGTAATTTGGGGGATATTCCAAACCTGACTGTACGTGGCAATGACGGCTCTATCGTGACGAGCCCGGTTGAGTATATTGATGTCAACGTCCACCCATCGCCTAGATTTCACGGATTACACTCGGTCGTACCTTATGAATCGATGCGAGGATGTCCTTTCATTTGTAAATTCTGTTCGTACCCGGCCGCGTCACCGATGTGGCGTTACAAATCGGCTGAGAAGATCTGCAACGATTGGATGGAATATACAGAGAACAACGGCACCAATCTCGTCAGAGCGATGGATTCCACGTTCACAGTACCGCCAAAAAGGTTCAAACGCCTGTTGGAAGTTCTACCAAACCTCGGTATCGATTGGGAGGCTTACAGCAGGGCCAACGTGATTAAGGAGAAGGAGATCGTTGACAATCTCGAAGCAGCTCGTTGCAAATTGTTATTTATCGGCTTCGAGTCCATGAGCGACAGGACGCTACGCCTGATGAATAAACGAGTATCATCAGCTCAAAACGAGCGGGCGCACACGCTCTTGGAAGGTAGCGGTGTAGATCTTCGAACGTCTTTTATGGTGGGCTATCCAGGCGAGACCCCCGAGGACTACGAACTGACGCATCGTTTCATTGTGGATCGGGTCCGGGGCCGCTTCGGGATTCATGTCTTCATGCTTGCAGACGAGACTATGCCAGTGTGGGAAGACGCGGAGACGCATCAGATAGATGTTACAAATTCTGGAACGTGGAGCCATATTGGCATGGACTCAGTTACAGCACACGAACTTCGTGAGAGGACGCTGTTCGAGGCGCGTTGGAAAAATGAAGAGGGTGTCTTATCGCTATGGCAGTTATCATACGAACGCCCCCTAGTCCCCGATCTTAATCTGCAAAAGAACTATAGGATCGAGAAACTCCTCGAAAGACTGGCATTCCTCCGGAAAGACTGGGGGGTCGGTGAGGCATCCACTCACCGTTTTCGCTCTATCTTCGACGAATTGAGGTCGATGGGTATCGAGGAAGCCGCAGTGTAAGCAGGTTTCTCGTAAACCAACGGCTCTGGCGCGGGAAACGTGACCCCTTTTCTTCCGTTTCTCTCTGGATTTCAGGGTCAGTCCTGGTCAATTCAAGATCAAGGTTGCTCAAGTCATGCTTACATTCCAATTGGCGATATCAACGGGAAACGCTCTGCGCAGCGTCGCCCCGGTGAAATCTGTGCCATTCGCTCTGGCCCCAATCAGGTTCTGGCGGATCTTAACCGCGCTCCACTATTGATAGCGGCCAAGTGTTTATAGCAGATTGTGGCAGGAAGGGGCGTTAATGCTGCCTATACTCCCGACCAAATCCAAACGTACTCAGAAGGATGAAATTGCATACATCCAGAAGTTACGGAAACTGATTGGTACAAACTCTGTGATCGATTTCAGACCGCAACACGCGTATCAGGTGCGGGATCATCTGAAGAACAACGTCACCAAAGGCTCAGGTGAGAAACAGGCCAATCGGCACATGTCTGTTCTCAAGCACGTATTCACGAAAGCAATCGAATGGGGAGCGATTGATGTCCACCCAATGCACTCTGGAGCGTTCAAGATGTTCCCTGAGAAGAGGTCAAAGATGCGTATCCCTTCAGATGAGGAAGTAAGAGAGGCAATTAAGATTGCAAATCCCATGCTTCAGTCGTACTGCAAACTGAAATTGATTACTGGACTACGGCAGACTGACTTGCTTGCTCTGACAGCCCATAACATCAAGGGTGATTACCTTGAAGTCATGTTGTCCAAGACTGAAAATAGAACCAAACAGGTGCTTCGGTTCACACTGATTGATGAGATGCGGGAAATCGTCAGAGAATGTCGTGAACGGAAACCGCTATCAAAGTATCTGTTCAAGACCAGAGATGGTGAGTGTCAGTTGAAGGAGGACAACACTTGCACTGGATTTGAATCCCAGTGGCAAAGATGGCAACGCAAACTACCGAAAGAGAGGCGGTTTGCAGAGCACTCCCTGAGGAACCTTGTCGGCTCTCAAGATGAGTTAGAGATTGCATCTGAGAGGCTTGGTCATGCCTCTACCGCAACCACCAAGAAGTTCTACCGTAGTAACGTCACCAATGTGACTCCATTGGTCTCCAATAAAAATGCAAGAAACTCCTGAGAGTCGGGAGAGACTTGCTGCAAAATCTGAAATCAATTGGAGACGTCAATCACGGTAGCACTGCAATAGCAGTGTTATCGTTGATTAGACGCTCTGACTTTTAATCAGGTGGTCGCAGGTTCGATCCCTGCACGGCCCACCATAAACACCCATGTACCAAGATTGCGGCTAGCTCCAACCCGCTGGCAGTCCGACGCAGGCCGAAAAGATGATACTCCCAGAGATACTTTTTCGAGTTGGTGTGAGCAAGGGGGTGATCAGTCGGCTAGTTCCATAGTGCCTTGGCGGTACACCACCTCTCCATCGTTTCAGGTTAAAGTATTGTTGTGTTGTCTTGCGCACATGGCATGTGTCTGTGTACAAAGCGTAATGGAAACTGACCTGCTCATTAGAGGATAGAGATGTGAGGACTCGTTTTTTCTCGCTTATTGCCGTTCTGATTATCTTGTATGCCGATACCTACCAGGTGGTATCGGCAGAACAAGCCTCGGCAAGGAAAATTCGCGTAAAAATTCTTCACTTAAACGACATCTATGAGATTGCGCCAGTTAACGGAGGAAAAGAGGGGGGGTTAGCAAGAGTCGCGACGATTCAGAAACAGTTAGTGAAAGAGAATCCGAATCTGATTACCACGTTAGGGGGCGATTTTCTCAGTCCTTCTGCTCTTGGGCTTGCAAAATACAAAGGCAAACACCTTGCTGGCATGCAGATGGTTAACGTACTGAATGAAATCGGTCTGGATTACGCAACCTTTGGGAATCACGAGTTCGATCTCAATGAGGATCAATTCTTAGCGAGATTAGCCGAGTCTGAGTTTTCCTGGATTTCGAGCAACGTTCTGAATTCAAACGGCAAGCGTTTTGAGGGTGTGCATGCGAGTATGGTACGGAGTTTTTCGGCTAAAGGCAGCGACAAAAGTTTCAGGGTCGGTATATTCGGAGTCACGCTTGATGAGAATAAGGCGAACTACGTCAGTTATGCTGATCCGAAAGTGAGCGCTGGCCAAGAGCTAGAAAAACTTAAGAAACTATCCGATTTTCAAATTGCTCTTACTCATCAATCCATAATTGATGACGTGGGTTTGGTTGAGGCATATCCCGAAATTGATTTGGTGTTGGGAGGGCATGAGCACCGCAATTATCAACGTTGGCGTGGTGACTTTACGCCGATACTCAAAGCAGACTCTAACGCAAGGACAGCATATATTGTGGACCTCGTTTTCGATCCAGATGCGACTGAGACATCTATTAAGGCCACATTGCTCCCAATCAACGAGGGGTTTGAGGAGGACATCGCTGTAAAAAAAGTCGTAGACCAGTGGGTTGGTATTGCTTTTAAAGGGTTTCGCGAGGAGGGGTGGGATCCGAACTTGGTCGTGACCATCTCATCCAAGGTACTCGATGGCTTATCCCGGCACGTGCGAGTGGGGCCCACAAATCTTACAGATATGATTGCTGAAGCGCTATTGAATTCATATTCAGAAGCAGAGTTGTCGATTTTCAATAGTGGCTCAATTCGAATTGATGACTTATTGCCTGCTGGTAAGATCACAGGTTATGACATCATTCGGGTTTTGCCCTTTAAAGGCCAGGTGCAATTGTTTGAGATCAAGGGAGAGTTGCTGAAGAGGGTGCTCGATCAGGGCGTCAAGAATGCGGGCACTGGGGGTTTCCTCCAATATGGCAATATCCAGCGCGATGATGGACATTGGATGGTTAATGCTGAACAGATTGTTGATGGTCGGTTGTACAAAGCGGCGATTAATGACTATCTGGTTAGTGGTAAAGAGCGAAACCTTGACTATTTCACTACTAAAAATCCCGGTCTGACACTTCTAGAGACTGAGAATCGGCTAAGCGTAAAGAGACAATTAATAAAATATCTAAAGGAAAGAGGGGATTGAGCTGGTTGACGCTCAAGATAAACTAATCATCACCGTCTGAGCCACCTGGCCATATGTCTGTTGCAACGACAAAGAAGTCCTACCGCAGTGACGTCACCAATGTGGCATCCATTGATGCGCAATAGAAACTCAAGAAACTCCTGAGATTCGGAGGAAACTTGCCGCAAAATCTGAAATCAATATCGAACACCCGCTTAAGCCTTCCCTAGAAAGGTATAAAGCTAAGAGCAATTAGCCTATTGATAGTAATTGATGGCGGTACTTAACCGCGCCCCACTATTGATAGCGGCCAATTGTTTATAGCAAATGGTGGCAGGAAGGGGCGTTAATGCTGCCTATACTCCGCTTGTATGACGCTTAAATGGCTTGTTGACAGGTGCGTGGGCGAAACATAGAAGGTTAATCAACAAACTCCTACAAACACTACCATTGAAGAGTTTTTCCTAGCTAATGGGATAACCTCTTAAGTCCGTGCTAGGTCCTTGCCAATCCCCTACTGAGGCCCATCACACGGAATGGGCTTCACCTCGTTTGGATCCACCTGCGCCATATAAATACCGAAGATCACCGCCTCTTCATTCCCCGAAACGTAGCCCTGGTGACACCAGTCTATTGCTTCGATATAGCTCATCCCTTTTTCAAAAACACGCGATCCTTTTGAGCCGTAATCTACGGTCAACGAGCCCGACAAAATATAGGCGTATAAAGGAACGGCGTGCTTATGCCAGCTTGTCTTTTGACCAGGTTTTATCACAATGTTGTACGCATAAAGCGCCGGAACTCCTTCTGGAAACTGATAACTTTGACCCAATACTGTTGTAGAGCGGTTCTCGATTGGGATCGGCGTTACAGAGATGCCCTCATAGGGGACCGATTCAGCAACAGTCAATCCGCTTGCCAAAATAGCCGAGAGAAACAATCCAACATTGATAACTTTCATTTGACTCTCCTGGTGAATCAATTATTTTCGCCGATTAGTATTTCCAAAATTTTGCTGTCGGCGTCGCTACACTATCATACCCCATAATCACCTATCCCATTCAAAGTGGAATTGATCGTACTTATTAAAATCTTTGACGCATTAACAGAAAATGATACGATTGGCGCATGCTGGTGTAGATTGGATAGGTGATTATGGGATATAGCGGCACGTGCTTATGTGGGAATGTGAAATTCAAGTTTGAATTTGATCCAATGATGCAGTTTCAATGTCACTGTACAGTTTGTCAAAAAGTTTTTGGTTCCTCTCTTAATGCCCTCGCAATACCTGAAGATGAACTTTCGTACGAAGGTGAATTGCACAGGCATTCCATTAAAGGGGGCAGCGGAAATGAATTGCATTATAATTATTGCCCGAAATGCAGTGTTATTATTTACAATAAACCTGACTTGCTGGACGGAATGATATATTTGCCTGCGGGCTTACTCTGCGATCAAATTCAATTTACCCCTACTGTAGAATTATGGACAGACGATAAAGCGGAGTGGCTTGAACAAGCAAAAACAATAAAAGCGTCATTCCCGGATAATGCTACTGTTGCAAGGCTTCAGGAGCTTCTTGAAAATTTAGAACAAAGACAATAACCAACGGACCCTCACTTTTGTATCGGGTCATCCCCACTAGAACTTAAGCTATTAAGTTCCCCCTGATAAGCACTTCACCCTATACATGTAGGGTTGACGCAAGAAACTCCCCGCGAAAAAGACTTTACTTTTTTATAGGGTGCAGATGTTTAGGTCTTAACATCTGCATAGCCTTGTATCGCAGGCTAAAGCCCGTTTCAGATATTTACACTTGGGGCTTCAGATGATGTCACTTTTCAAGGGACGCAATTAGAGGTCGGCGCAATGGGTTCGTTCCAACGGAGGGCGCACAAGCTGATGCCGTCATGCTAGCGCAAGTTGAGGATTGTGGAAGTTTCCCGGCATTGGATGAAGACGGTTGTGATTGGCTCAAAGCAATCTGGCCCGGCCTTAAACCGGCCGGGTTTTTATCTCTGCCCCTTACCTTCTCCCCTCAAATGTAACCCCCTAATCCTTCCTATCCAGGATCTCACCGATCTCTTGGATCCGCAGTCTATCGGTTCTCTAAACTTTCGAGAACTTCGACAAGGCGCTCTTGGACGCCCATGTCTGGAACACTGTTGGTGATACAACCGTCGT
>LWDU01032335.1_pt1 | contig 44716 bp, 40 predicted proteins | sample 727161 | NCBI WGS metagenome assembly LWDU01 (sample SAMN04566230, study PRJNA314399) | hydrothermal vent metagenome | isolation source: deep sea hydrothermal plume seawater | place: Mexico: Gulf of California, Guaymas Basin | collected 2004-07-11
ATTCTGCCGTCCAAGATCACCAAGGTCACGCCAATCAAGAATCGGTGTTTGAGTGTCGAGAAGAGTAATTTGAGGTTCTGTGACCCAATAGCCATTGGCTCCATCAACTTCAACTTCGAAAGTGAGATTGTCGATTATAGCTCCAGGTGCGAAGTTCAAATTTAAGTCACCATATGCATAAGTTCCATTCTCTGGATTTGCACCGTTTGCAACAAAGTCAATCCAACCGGTATCGTTGCTTCCTCCCGCTCCCCAAATACCATTCGAATAGTATGGTGATTCATCTTCATCGAAATTGATATCACTGGTCGACATCGCTGACCAAGGAACAAAAATCATCAAAGCGACAAGAGTGAAAGCGAGGCGCTTTTGGTTAAGCGAATCACGTCGAATCATTGAAGACACCATATAACGGCGTCATCCATCACATTATGAAAGGCATGCCCCAATGTTCAATTGATGCTCTCCCACCATAGGTGGGATTATTTCGCTCAAAATTAACGAATTTTTACACCTAATTATCAATCAATATACGGCTGATAATACACATTTCTCCAATCGGATAGCATGATAGAGGGGGGGGTTGCCCGCAAGTCACTAGGGGTGGGATCCTGACAGATAAGCAACTTCGCAAGGATGCATTGGATTATCATTCAGCCAAGCCGGCTGGAAAAATTACCGTAATGCCAACCAAACCTCATGGCACTTCTCGAGATCTCTCATTGGCCTATTCCCCAGGGGTTGCCTATCCTTGTGAAGAGATTGAGAAAGATCCGGACGCGGCATATTCCTATACATCAAAAGGTAATCTAGTGGCTGTGATTAGTAACGGAACCGCCGTACTGGGGCTTGGTAACATCGGTGCCCTAGCTGGAAAACCAGTGATGGAAGGCAAAGGACTTTTGTTCAAAGCCTTCGCAGATATTGATGTTTTTGATATTGAAGTAGATCGTACCAATGTTGATGAATTTGTTGAGGCAGTAAAGGCGATAGCCCCTACGTTTGGCGGCATAAATCTTGAAGATATTAAAGCTCCAGAATGCTTTGAAATTGAACGACGTTTAGTCGCTGAATTGGATATTCCAGTAATGCACGACGACCAACATGGAACAGCGATTATTTCGGGTGCCGCATTACTCAATGGATTAGAGGTCGTCGAAAAGGAAATTTCTGAAGTAAAAATTGTTGTTTCTGGAGCTGGAGCCTCTGCTATTTCCTGCGCTCATCATTACATCCGCCTAGGCGTCTCGCCGGCCAATTTATTGATGATAGATTCAAAAGGAATTATTACAAAATCTCGTGCACAAGCCGGTGAGTTAAATGAGTACAAAAAAGTCTTCGCACTCGATATCGACAACGGCGGATTAGCCGAGGCAATGAAAGATGCAGACGTATTCCTCGGCCTATCTCGAGGTGGAATTGTCAGTGGTGAAATGGTCGCGAGTATGGCTGATCGACCTCTGATTTTTGCACTTGCAAATCCCGACCCAGAAATTCTTCCTGACGATGTTTATGCCGTCCGCGAAGACGCAATCGTTGCAACCGGACGCTCCGATTTCCCAAATCAAATCAACAATGTTCTTGGATTCCCGTACATTTTCCGTGGCGCACTCGATGTTCGTGCAACTGAGATAACTGAAGGGATGAAAATGGCAGCGACCCACGCGATAGCTAATCTCGCTAAGGAACCTGTTCCCGACGATGTTGCCGCAGCTTATGATGGCGAACAGATTCAGTTTGGTCCAGATTATCTCATTCCTAAACCATTCGACGCGCGCGTCCTCATTTGGGAAGCAAGTGCGGTCGCTGAAGCTGCTGTTTCGGAAGGCATCTCTCGCATCAATAAAGCTGACTTCGACGTTGAAAAGTACCGAGAAGAACTCGAAGCAAGACTCGGCCTAACTCGTTCAATAATGCGGCGTGTAATCAACAAAGCTCGCCAAGATAAGAAGCGAATCGTTTTCTCAGAAGGTGACAATCCTACGATTATCAAGGCGGCTGCGCAATGTATTTCCGAAAATATTTGTGAACCGATACTGTTGGGACACGAGGAACGAATCGAGGCGGTAAAAGAAGAATTAGGCCTCGAATTCGATTGTAAAACAATCGATGTGCGCTACGATCCCCGAAGGCGTGGCTCTTACGCGGATGAACTCCATAAATTACGCGGGCGGAAGGGCGTAACTGTGGAAGATGCAGTCAGATTGATGAAATCGACAACATACTTTGGTTCGATGATGGTGCATATGGGAGATGCTGATGGTTATCTCGGTGGCGTCGCTCACCATTATCCTGACATCGTCAAACCCTGTCTCCAAACCATTGGTCCAGCTCCGGGTACACACAGAATTGTCGGCATGTACATGATGACAGTAAACGGTCAACTGATGTTTATTGGCGATGCAACGATTAACATCTATCCCGATGCAAGAACATTGGCTGAAATCGCCTGTTACGCCGAAAGTCGCGATGCTTTCCTTCTCGAATTTTGGTACGAGTGGCGAGATGCGAACCGATCGAATCGAGGAAGCGATTGCAATCGCTCGCGAAATGCAGCCTGACCTATGTATCGATGGTCCGATGCAAGCTGATACTGCATTGATTCCTGAGATTCAGAAAAATTATCCGTTCATGGAATTCGATGGACCAGCTAATGTTTTGATTTGTCCGAATTTAACATCGGCAAATATCGCTTACAAATTATTACAGAGAATTGCCGGAGCTGAAATGACTGGACCAATCATTGAAGGATTGGCTAAACCAGCTCACGTCCTTCAACGAAATGATAGCGTTCGCGAGGTTGTCCATATGGCTGCTATTTGTGCCGTTGATGCTCAGCGATATGCAAAACAGCGCCTCTAATTCGACTATAGAGTTGGGTTGTCATTTTAGTGAGTGATATTTTCGTTCTTTCAAATCGTTGTGATATTTTCGACCAATGCTGACTTATCCTCGAAATCGAGAGTGTGAATTTCGACCCGCCCATCAAAGGGGTCATCGCGACCCACAGCATTGGTCAAAGTTCGCACTTTTTCCCCTTGTTCCAATAGTTGATGGGCACCCATCTACCCGTGTAACCGAAGGCCCCAGTTACAACATGCAGTTCTTCTGACACAAGTCAAGGCCCATCTTAAGTTGATAATAGAAACTTTGGAATAGCCCTTAGATATTATTGGAAATTCAGCAAAATTCAAGACATTACTTTGGGAGAAGCTGCGAGAACTTCCTTGCTGCAACCATCTTCGTATTGCTCGAAGTTCTCGATGAACATTTGAGCGAGTAAGTTTGCTACATTATCATATCGTTCAGGCTCTGGCCAGGTTGTTCGAGGCTGAAGAATCTCATCGGGCACGCCCTCACAAGAAGTTGGAATTGTAAAGCCAAAACGATGGTCTTTGACAAAGATTACATCATCTAAATCACCATTCAATGCTGCGTTTAGTAGGGATCGAGTCCACTTAATACGAATCCGGCTGGATTCACCATATCCACCTGCTACCCAACCAGTATTGATTAACCAACAATTCGCATCGTACTCTCGTATTTTCTTGGATAGGAGATCAGCGTAAACACTTGGGTGTCGAGGCATAAAAGGTGCGCCAAAGCAGGTTGAAAAAGTTGCTTGGGGTTCGGTTATTCCCATCTCAGTCCCGGCAACCTTTGCTGTATAACCCGACATGAAATGATACGCAGCTTGTTCGGGAGATAAGCGGGAAAGAGGGGGTAAAACACCAAAAGCGTCGCAAGTCAAGAAAACAACATCTTTCGGATGACCTGCCATCGAATCGGGAGTTCTATTCTCTATTGACTCGATTGGATAAGAGCCACGTGTATTCTGAGTCAATGTGCCATCAGCAAAATTAGGAACCCCATCCGCATCGAGAATAACATTCTCAAGGACGGAACCCGGTATTCGGGTGGTTGCATAAATTGCTGGTTCATCCTCTTCTGAAAGCCCAATTAATTTTGCATAACAACCGCCTTCGAAATTGAAAATTCCATCATCCGACCAACCGTGCTCATCATCACCGACTAATGCTCGGCCTGGATCCGCGGAAAGAGTGGTTTTTCCAGTTCCGGAAAGCCCGAAAAATAATGCCGAGCTTTTGTTATTAGTATTTGATGAACAGTGCATAGGCAATAATCCATCGGCGGGTAAAATATGATTCATTATTGTGAAAATCGCTTTCTTAATCTCACCGGCATAATGTGTTCCGCCGATTATAACTAGACCACGGTCGAGAGCAAGGATAACGAATACACCGGAATTTGTACCATCAACATCTGGGTCTGCAAGTAATTCAGGAGCATGAAGAATTGTGTATTGTGGTTTGTGTTCTACCAATTCTGATGGTTCACTGCGAATGAACATATTGTGGAAAAACGAAGCGTGCCAAGCTTTCTCGGTAATCAACCGTACAGGCATTGTATATTCTGGATCTGCTCCGCAATGTGCATCTTTTACGAATAATGTGTCTACTTCATCGAGATGATTTATGACTTTTTCTAATAAATTATCAAAAACTTCTGGCGTGGTCGATTTGTTGACATCCCCCCACCAGACATCATCGGCTAATCCTGGCTCATCGATGATGAATCGGTCATTTGGAGAGCGGCCGGTACGCTCGCCTGTGGTAGCGAGTAAGACACCGTGCGCGGTAAGGCAAGCCTCACCGCGCTCGACGGCAAGCCCATGCAATGCTTCCCAACCGAGATTCCAATGGACTGCGCCCCTGGGAATCAACCCATGTGTAATTAGTGGGGTGGCGAATTCGGAGGGACCGGTGCCCTTGGAGGTTATCTCCATAGTATCCGACTGTGCCACCCCGCTTTCAATTTTTACGGCTGGTCGAACTCATCGACTACCTGAAGATTTTCAATAAAAAAACAAAATTTCATAGATGCAATTAACCCTTAGCGACCTCTCACGCAAAGCGTGGTAGCAGAGGAGCCGGATGATTCTATCATTCGTCGAAGGGCGTTCAAGATCAGCGACTCAATCGAATTGGATGATGTTCTAATCCCTCAAAAAGAAGAAATACCTGTTGAAACAAATACTAATGTTGAAATCGATGAAGCACTCGGTGATTTTTTCGACCCTTTTGCTGAAAGCGATGAAAATACACCCGGGGCGATTAGTCGGGATGGAACGGTCAAGATCGCACCAGATACGGATGTAATTGCAGATTTAGCAAAAGAAGGTGAAAAAAGAGTAAATTGGGCTCTAATGATTGCAATGATTTTCGTGTTTTCAGGAGTAAGCTTACAGGCTGGAATCGCTCTTCCTCCATTACTCGCGATAGCTGTTCTAATCAGTTTGGCTGGATTGGGTTTCACATTAAGCGAATTATGGGTTCCGAAAGAAAATTTGCATTTACTCGGAATCACTTGGGCAATTATTTCGATGAAAATTCTCTATGGTTTAGCCATCGAACTACATAGATGGGAATTTATTTCTACCACTTCACTGGGACCTCTCCTCCTCGGATTGGTAGCGGTCAATGTTTGGGTTGCATACCGTCATAACCATGATGCAATCGCTGCTCAATCTACCCTCATTCTACTTGCAATCGGCTCGAGTGGGGGGGCGATTCTCGGTGAAATAGGAGTTGCTGCGATGATACTCATCGCAACTCTCTTAGTCCACGGATTAGCACTTCACCGCAATTCAGGAAACCTCGCAGCGCTCGGTATCGCAACAACAAATTTGTGGATTGGCATGCACGCTCTAACCGATGGGGTAAACGTTGGTTCATTGGTAATTATACCATTGAAAACACCGCTATTACTATTCTTATTATTGATGACTATTACCTGTATCAATGCAACGATGGCCGCGCGCTTCGCCCGCGAAGAAAATTGGTTTTCAAGCGCTTTCAAATCCGTAGGGCTCGGTAAACCTGGCCTTTGGGGTGTATCAATTTCTTTAGGGATGGTCGGGGCTATGTTAGCGGTTGCTGCAAATCGGGAAAATCTAGGATATGCTTTGGGATTAATCACTTTTCTCTGTGCAGCTTTCGCTGGTTCTTATCTTGTCGTTCGGGGTGTTGGTTGGCAGCGTGTCACGAAACCACTTTTAATCGCCATTCCATTACTGACAATGATTCTTCTTTTAGGAGAACAATTTGATTTCGACCTAGGAATAGATTCCTACGAATTATTCACTTTACTCGGCTCAATTATCACCGGCTATGTAATACTAAGAGATCAAGATTCAGTGACAGACCGTGTTCTCTGGACGGGGGCAATCGCGATTCTTGGCCTACTCGTACTTCTAGTGCCAACAGAATCGAGTGATGCCGGCGGAGATGGCGGTAGACTTCTCCTAGCCATCTTAGCATCACTCCATATCGGCACGGCCTACCTAGCAATCAAACGAAATTCACCATCTCTTGCTGGAATTACAGTTCTTTTGCCATGGATTTGGGTATTGATTGAAGAAGTGGCTGAAGAAACTATTCGAACTATTTTTGTCGCTAACGATATTAATGATCCTGGATCGATAATTAACCTCGAACCAATACCACTTTTCTTCTATCTCGCTATTTCGTCGGTTTTGTTAATTATTGTCAACTTACGATTAGGTAAAACCGGAGTCAATTTGGCATCTCAATTTCTTGGTCTTACTGAAATTTCAGCATCGGTTCGTGATTCAGGATTACTACAATTATGGTCATTAGGACTTTGGCTACCGATGCTGACAATTCTATTTTTAGCAAGATTCGGAGGCTTTACTGCACCCACACTATTGGCATTATTATCGATTTTAACTGCCATGCACATCGCTTCAGAAATTTTCAGAAAAAGAGTCGGAAGAGCTTCTACGATGCTCATTATCATCGCAATTTTCTTTTTCGCTTTGCAATGGCAGTTCGGCTTAGCCGAGCCTTTGATGTTGATTTATTGTATAATAACAATGATTCTGTTAGTCAAAGATGGAGGGGTTCATCAAGAACGATATACGATGGGCATGACCTTGATGGCGGTGCAATTATTATTGCTTTTATCTCAGCGTGATATTGGAATAATATTACCAGACATGAGTTCAATTCCTGCCTTTCAATCGGACCAAATAGCACTTATCTGTACATTGATTATTGTCGTATCTTATCTGCCTCAAGCACCGAAAATGGAAAAATTACTTAATCCTGCATTAGCCAGTTTATTTTTACTCTCAACAATGGTGATATTAAGTTACAAAATGGGAGATTCCTTAATTCAATTTTCTTCACTTGGTCTCTTCGCGGGTAGTACCATTTGGTTGGTAGCGAATGGAGAGGTTCGTCACGAATTGAAATCTATCGCGGCTCGGGATGTAATTCGTGCTCAAGCGAAAGGAAGCGATGGAATCAAATCATTATCTGAGAGTGAAGGGAGTCTATCAAATTTTGACCCGCGACTTGCCGAAATGCAAGCAAAAAGAAAGAAGAAACGAGAAAAAGGTGATGCTGAAGATATCGAAGATTTGTATCTAACCGATATAACTCATAAACCGGTCATCGTCTCTTTAGTACTCATTCTTGTACTAATATCTGCAACGATTCTTAGTTTACTTCTCGGCCCTCAACCAATCGTCCTCATTGGTGCTGGAATATTCGCGACTATCCTCGTCTCAGTAGCACGTTATCGCACCCAAGACCTTGAGCTGGAATTACCTCATTTTGCCGGTATGGAAATGCCGATTGCAATCGCAATTAGCGGGCTGGTTGTTGCCCATACCGCCGGTCATCTCGGCCCAGGTGCAAGTAACCGAGAATTGTTTGACTTGGCAGTTTTGGTAATTCTCGTATTAGAATTAGGGGTTGTCTCTTTGATGAGTCAGAAAAATATTCTCGAGCGCCTTTCGATTGCAATAGATTGGTTCATTTTACCTATATTAATTGGAAGATTGGTCGGAGCTACTCTGATCGAAGCATTACCTTTCCCATTGACTGTTGATCCGTTTGAAGGAAATTTAACCGAATGGAGATTGCCATGGTTTTTACTTGAAGCAATTCTAATTCTATGTGTAGTTGGTAATGCTTGGATTAATAAAAAACGAGAAGAACTCGACAAAAAAACCTCCAAAACAGAAGGAGCTCGTACGATTGCAGTCGTACTTTTATCATTTGGTCCGGCCGGAATCCTTTCAGTAATTTTTTCTCTGAATCATGTTTTGAAACACAAACAAACTACCGACCTTGGGTTACTTATCCCAACTGGATTTATTTCTCTCATCGCAATTTCTTCATGGTACGAAGGACTAGGCGAATATATTCCTAATTTGACGCTCTGGCTTGGTATCCTCATCATGATTTCTTGTGCGTTGACTATTCCATACAAAGGTGGTGACTGGACGATGGTTTTAGCCATCGATGCTCACCTTCTAATCTTCATTGGAATTCTATCGACAGGTCAATTGATTTCGATTATTATGCCTCTAATTCTAATTGCAATGTCAACGACAATTTGGATAATTGGCATCCTAGAATTCCGCAAAATTTTCAGAATTTGGGGCTTAGTCGATCTGCTTATTGCTATCCTCGCCTCATTGCTTTTCCTCGGCTCGACAATTCTCGAACCGACTACATTGTTGATTGCACTCATACTCCTTGCCAGTGAACTAGGATTAGTCTCTTGGCTCGGCCTTGCAAATGAAAAAGAGTTAATCAAAGATTAATTTATCAAATTACTAAAATCGTCGTACTCAAAGGCGATTTGAAAAATATATACAAAACAAAGCCATCACGCCATAGGCTAACCTTGATGACGGACGGGTGCGACAAAGAACCATGACGAGGTCATGGATAGCCGATACCTCCGACGAAGTCGAGCACCCCCCAATCCCATTGGGTCTCAATGAAATGGCGGTGCCAAGGGCCGCAATCTTACTCTCACTCGGCACCGCAGTCGTTATTCTAATCTCAGTGATTTGGCTCGGCTTTGCCGCATGGCAATTTCAAAAAGAATTGACAAATACTTTAATTGGGAAGTTGATTTATTATTCGACACATGTGATTCTCGGCTCGGAGATTGGGATTGGCCAGAAGTCCTCGCCGAACAAGACGAGAAATTCCTTTATCCTGGTGAATTAAGGTGCGATTGGGAACATCAAGGGAATTATGATCGAGCAAGTTTAGTAATCTATAATCGAGGTAATGCAACCTTAGATTTGGTTCTTGAAATCGTTGGTGGAGCTGTCGAATTTGCTGATGAAGGTGATTCAAATATGCTCGTAAATGGACTTCTAGGAAATGAAACTATTATCATCGAATTACGATTATTGGATGATGTAACAGAACATGACTTCACGATTACTGCAACCCATGTTGCAGTGCAAGATGCAATCGTTACTCTCGATGTCCATTTATTCAAGGGCACCGAAGAAGAAACAATTCATGCAAGTGATGGTGATCGAATAGAAGTCCATTACAAAGTCTGGGACGCTGATACCGATGAATTACTCGATGAGGGTGATTTATTGGTTACCGCAGGAGATGATTCAAACTATATCAAAGGATTTGGTTGGTCTGCAATTGGATTAGACATCGGCGACGACAGAGGCCTTTTGAATCCAGGAACAACTCATACGACGCTTCTCCCCCCACCCATTGCTTACGGAAATAGTGATGGTCATCAATTACAAAATTCTTGGCTGAAGTTTGAACTGAAGGTAGATAGAGCGCTCGCTTGACCTAATAAGATGGAAAATGACTTGACTGAGCATGGAGGCGCGAGATTATGACTGAAGCTTCAAAGCATACTGCGTTGATCCCTTCCGAGAAGATAATTGCTGAAGCGCAGAAGCGTGCTGAAGCCAAATCTGCTCGTAAAGGCGAGCCCGCCTTCCACATGTCGGATGATATGCGCCGGCTCTCGACTCCTTGGCCTGTGTGCTTAGCTCGAGCTGGCCAAATCGATGCTGCTGATTTACCAGCCGGAGTTATTCTCGATGCTGCAGCGGGATCAGGGGCGCAATTAATGGCTCTTGCTAGCGTGTTGTCTCGCCCGGCTTTCGGGATAGAATTAGATGGAAATATCGCTGTAATGTGCGCGGCAAATATGCACCGAATCGCACTTGACGAGGAGGAGTCACGCACATTAGATCGAGTAATTATCGGAGATGGCAGCGATGCCGATGGGGCGATTACAACCTATTGGAATAGCTTACGAGAGACAGGGATAAGAGCCCATCCGCCTATCGCAATGCTACATCTTGATCCTGCACGTCCACATGACGCGCAAAATCATCATCTCGACGAAATGCAGCCACCAATCGGGACTTTACTTTCCTCATGGAAAGAATTCCTTCAAACGGGCCCGAGAGGACCGGCAATCCTTCTCGATTTATCCCCGCGCCTAGGTGATGATCAACAGAGCATGGTCGACGCGATTGCGGCCATGGCATTTCCGGGTGTGAGCAAGACTTGGGAATGGCTCAGTCAAGGCGGTGGACGCGTCGATCGACTCTCACTGTGGATAGGTGCAATTTCCTCTGAACATACTCATCGATGCGTTCGCATGGGAAGGAAAAATATCCATGCAATAATCGAAGGAAATCCGAAGCCTTCGAATCCGGTCAAACTAACTTCTCCACCGCCATATGGGGCTTATATTTCGATTATCGATCCGGCTTTGTTGCAAAGTGGCTTACAAGAAAATTGGATTGCTGCTGCTATTCCGAAAGATACTGGGTACTCGTGGATTCGAACTGAAGGTCGTCGCCCGCTACTAATTCACACCGAAACCCTAATCGACGACCCAAATGTTATGGGTTTCGTCGTCGCGTCAGGTAAGGTCAGCCAACATCGACTTTCACCACCTGAATTACACTCTATCGACCAAATCGCTTCAGGCGTTGCAAGGCACGATATTGGTAAGGTCACCTTGCGCTGTAATCTAGATCCAAAAATACAACCGACCATACAACGACGACTTAACAAGGCACTGAAAGAAATCGATGGGTCGAAAGCATTCATGATCGACATAGTGATGTCTCGAGGAGCGGGCAGTCACACACTCTATGTCGTCTGCAAAGAAGATTGAACAGAAATTTACCCTAAAATCCCCTACCTAAAGGTAGGCGGCTGATTGAAATAGGGTTGGTAGGTCGCGAGGACGCCCAAAAGGCCACCGGAAACGGTGAACACGGGGGAACAGATGACTTCTCCTACATCATCAGATTAGCAGACAGTGACATAGACGGACTGAAGCCTATCGCCATTGGACTTACCTCGGTCAGAGGGGTTGGCGTTCGCACATCACTGCAACTCTGCCGACTCGCAAAGATCGAAGGAAGTAAGCTCGGTGGACATCTGTCAGATGAGGAACAAGACCAACTCAGAACAACGATTGACGAATACGCAACCAAGGTCCCATGGTGGTTAGTGAACCGCCAGCGAGACCTTGAATCGAATGAAGATGCACACCTCGTGGCGATGGATGTCAAGATGACATTGAAGGACGACATCTCCCGCCTCGCAGGAATGAAGACCTACCGCGGTCTACGCCACAGAAGTGGCCACAAAGTTCGCGGGCAGCGCCTTCGTAGCAACGGCCGTAGTGGCACTGCACTCGGTGTGCAGAGGAAGAAGTGAGGTGTTTTAGATGGGAGATCCAAAATTTGCACGTTCTAAGACACAAACTCCAGCCCACCCTTGGAAGCAAGCTCGTATCGATGAAGAGCACGCTTTGAAGGAAAAGTACGGTCTGAAAAAAACCGGTGGAATGAATGAAATTTGGCGAGAAAAATCCGCCCTGCGTCGCCACCGAAATCAAGCGATGAAGTTAATCGGCCGAGTCGATACTTCTGAAGGACACTACGCTCGTGAAGAAAATAACTTAGTAAATTCATTATGCCGACAAGGATTGCTCGCTGAAGGAGCTCGAGTCGACGATGTTCTACAAATCGAGGTCGAGAACATGTTATCTCGCAGATTACAATCCGTTGTATACTACCGCGGTTTTGCACCTTCAATGCGCGGTGCTCGAAATATGATTGTTCACGGTCATATCTCGATTGGTGAACAACGCATGACTGTTCCAGGGTACCATATCCTCAAGTCTGAAGAAGAGCAACTCTGCTATTCCTCGAACTCGGTATACAACAACCCCGATCATCCTTTCCGCGTCGAGATGGAACAACTCCGTCTTACGATGGTTGCCGATGAAGAGGAGGAAGCGGTAGGTGGAGCATCACCTGCTGGTCCTCACGCTGCTACCGAAGAATTCGTAGAGCAGATTAAGAAAGATTCTGCTGAAGCACCGAGTGTCGAAGACACCGTTCCTAAGGAGGCTAACTGATGGGACATAAGGCAATTCTACATATTTTCAGCACCCACAATAATGTGTTGATTACCGCTACCGACCTAACCGGCGCAGAAACAATCTGCAAGGTTTCGGGAGGAATGGTCACCAAAGGTGGAAGCGATTCTGGAGGACAGTTCGCATCTACAAGAGCAGCTGAGCGAATCGCTGAGATGCTTTCCGAGAAGGAATTCGATCAAGTAATCGTCAAGTATCGCGGTGCTGGTGGAAATCGTTCACATAGCGCCCCGGGTGCTACTGCTGCAATCCGTGCTCTAACTCGTGCAGGGGTTCAAATCACACGAATCGAAGACGTCACTCCAATCCCAACGGATGGGACTAAGGCGAAGGGGGGCCGTCGTGGCCGGAGAGTTTGAGGTGAATTAAATGGCAGATATTACAATACTTGAAGAATCAGATTCCAAGATAAAAATCTTGGTTGCAAAGACCGACCGCGCTTTCGTTAACTCTATTCGACGCGCGTTAATTTCCGATATTCCCAAAATGGCTATCGAAACAGTTCGCTTTGAATTAGGCACCATCGAACAGGATGATCATGTCTGGGAAACAACCGGACCCCTCCCCGATGAGATGATTGCTCAACGATTAGCAATGGTACCAATTCCAACCGACCATGATGAATTTTATTTCCAAGACGAATGCCCTACTTGTGCTGAACTCGTTGAAACAGACCGTGGTTGCATGCAATGTAGCATGATTTACGCATGCAAGGCTTTCGGTAGTGAAGAAGGCATCGAGGTTACTGCTGGTGATTTGAATTACCTCGGCGCTGACCTCGGATTACAAATTCTAGATGAATACAAGCCAATTGTCCTAACCAAGTTATTCCGTGGCCAAATGGTTGAGTTTTACGCTACAGCGATTATGGGACGAGGCCGAGATCATGCAAAATGGTCACCGGTTTGTGGTGTAACTTTCCAACCAAAATATTTCGGTAAAATCAATATTAAGAGCCGAGCAAAGATGCTTTGGGATCTCAATCTCAAGATTACTGCAAAGGATTTTGATAAAAATGGTCGACTTGAAGATTACCAAAAGGTCGAGGAGCTTATCACTGACTTACACCATGTTGGAGCAGGAACCGAAGAATCTCGAACATTCAAAAATGCAGTAACCGTAGAAGCGGTTCCTGGTGAATTCATTCTTTCCTTCGAAACCGATGGTTCGATGACTCCGCGTGTGGCTTTCGAGAAGGCTTCTGCAGAACTTGCAGGACGATTTGGCCTAATCGATGAAGATATCACAGCAATACTCTAATCAAAACGAGGATTCTTTTCCTCTAAGCGATAGGCGAGCCTATGTCGGTGCTCCTTGGACGAGGTGAGGCTGGTGCTCACATCACTCTGATTTTTACCGTTGAAGATCAATCAGATGACCCGATTGAGCAAGGTAGCCTCGGAGCCGGCTTCTCTCTTCACGATGGTGTTGAAGCCATCGCTCGTGGAATCGAAGGTGAATTCGGATTGCAAGTGCGATTCCTCGATTGTGATGGCGATGAATCGTTGTACCGAGAAGTTATCGAAACATTAGCTCTCGAACTCCCCTCCACAAAGAATTACGCGTGGGAAATCGCCATCAGAATGGCACTTCCTACATCTCAAGGGTTTGGTATGTCAGCTGCGGGTGCTGTCGCTGCTACTGCAGCATTCCTCAGAGCGATGGGTGAGCCGCATGAAGAAAGCATGCGCAGATCTTTCTGCCTTGCCCATCGAGTCGAGCGAAAACGCTCTTCCGGCTTAGGCGATGTAACAGCATTATCTGCGGGAGGAGTTGAACGAAGAATTAGAGCAGGTGCACCATTCAGTGGTGAATTATTAGATCATGGACCCGGCCATGCAGATGGATGGACTGAACATACCCCAGTACTGTTGGCATGGCGGAAAAAATCCGGAAAACACACATCAATTTACATCAATAACTGCAGGAAATGCTCAGATGGCTTCACTTTCTCAAGGAAATTGGAAATCATCGCGATGGTCTGAATTGATACTCGGGGCTGAAAAATTTTCTGAAGAAAGCGGATTGTTATCCGATTCTTCGAGAATTGAAATTCTCAATATTGCAAAAATGGCTATCGAAAAGGTAAATGGTTCAGAGATTTTTACGCCGTTGCTTTGTATGCTGGGTGAAAGTGTAGTCATCGTCCCATCAAATTTCGATTATGACGAACATGGATTTGAAGAATTGAATTCACTATTGAATGAAGCAGGACTAAATTCGAAAACAAGCCGAATCGGTTCACTCTTCTGAATTCTCACGCAATTTCTCGTGAAAATTTGCCAACGGCGTCAAATCGAGAGGGCTTGAGTCGAGAAGAATTGCTCCTTTTAATTTCAGACCAGCACAGAAACCATGACGATATACGATTGCACCTTGGCCATATTCATTCACGTATCGGTTAACCTGCTTCTGTGTTTTTTTCCTCGGAAATCGTAAATCGGCACCGAAGAAATGCTTAGCATCAATCCAAGCGCAGGGAACTCCATTGATTCGAACATCGTCGAGAAGAAGAAGATCTGGTGTAATGATTGCCCTACCTTCAGATTTCTTTTGTTCGGCGAGTAATTCTTCCTGACGTCGAAAGCGAACACCGGCCGATTCGAAATAATCACAAAGAATATCTTCGAATACCTCTGCTGCGGTTTGAGTTTCTGACTGATTTACTGAGCTAACACGATCTGCTGCTTCAGCAGATTCAAATTCCGATCTGTCACGCTTATTCATTTTGCTCGGTGCCTTCAGAGTTTCTTTAATCTTGTTTTTTGACCACCCACGACCAGTCAAAATAGCACGAAATACATTCACAGGGGGTGCATCAAATCGCTTCGAAAGTGTCAACACACCTTCGCCAGAATCATAGCGACGACGCAATTCATTTGCTCGGCTCATCAAGCGCCCATGAGAGTACACACTCTTCTCTTGATTCAATGCACTGCGAAGAGATAATGCCTGTTCTAAAGTTATTTTTAATCCATCGATTTTCTTTGCTATTTCATCTACCCTTTTCTGCGGAAGAAAACCAAACTCACCAGGAGAACAGACCATATTACCTGCCTTTCTTTGAACGGATTTTGCAACTGAATTGACTTGCCAATTCACCTTGATTATCTTCGCTGCTGGATCGATATCCTGTGGAAATCCCATCGGAGCAGGGCTAACCGTAAATCGATCTAGCGCCCGCTGAATCGACTCTTTATCATCGCTCACCGGCTTCTTTCCTTGAGTCGAATTCGACCCGTTGGAACGCCGGCGGCGTGGGCGGCGTCCTTGCCGCCTATCACCGTCCTTCTGTTCACTCAACGCTCCGTCCAAAAGATGGAGCACCATGAACCCACCGAGTCAGATCATCGGTATTTTGCGTGAATATCGTATGCAAAATCTCGGATAGGGGAGGGAATTAACCAGAAGAGCGAGAGTATTGGAAAGGGTAGAGAAAGTCCGGCAGCAATACGTATCAAAGCGCCGCTTTTGTAGAACCATTGGCCATTTTTTAGTAAAAAAATAGAATCAAAATTACGAATATTCTCGGGGAAATTTTGTAAAATTAATTCGCCCTCGTCGCTATCTTGTGCGACCAATCTAAATTTATTTCCATGATCTCTCGCTTCAATCAATCGACCCCACTTTGTACAGACCGAACAGAAGCCATCAAAAAGAACGATTTGTTCTAACATTCAACCACTCAAATAAACGCAATTCCAGGTTCTAATGGGAAAGCTACTCTCGCCTTTCCTGCTACATCCTTACCTTCACCTACAGGATATGCAATGATTGATTCGACACCGATTGTATCAGCGATAAATTGAGAGTTTATGGTAATGAAATCGGCTTCGACAAATCCGCTCAAAATCAATGATTTTTGAGGGGGGGTCCAAGTTAAAATTCGACCGCGCTTTTTCTTGCTTCCAGCGGTTAAAGCCATCCACATTTGAAAAATTTCACCTCGCAGTTGCTGATTTTCAGAAATTGGCAGCGATTTAAGATATTCTTGGCCCTGCTTCTTAAAATCAAAATTTTCATCGGATAATTCGAGTGCATTTACTGCGAGGGAAACCTTCCAAGGGGCAGCGGTTTGAACAATGCATTTTGTCACTGCGCCCTCGGTGTGCCGTTCGGCTAATCCTTTGATATTTCTCGCCGAATCGATAAAATCACGTAGATAAGATTCAAGTGCAAGAATTACAGAATCTTCTTCGAATGGAGCAAGGTTAGAAATTACTAACTGGGCCAATAAATTATCTTCTCCCAATCGTTGCCAAAATTCCTCAGCAATATGCGGGGTCGCGGGTGCTAACATTGGAATCCAGTAAGTGAAGTATTCACGAACGGTTGCAGCATTGGCTCCGCCACGGCGCAAATACCATTGCCAATCGGTGAGCATTTCGAAGTGGCTAATCATCACGCCTTCACGAAGACTCACTGAATCCATCGCTGCCTGCCAAGCGGTGTGATGGACACGTAGGCGAGCTAGTAACCAATTATCAATTTCAGAAGGTGATTTGCCGAAATTTAGACCTGTGTCGATGGCATCAATTATGGCTAAGACCTGTTTGTGATTAGCCAATACAGCATTATCTGACCAATCCATGCCAGCCTCAGGATTTGCTCCGAAGAGAATGAACAAGCGAACGGTATCTGCCCCGAATTTCTCAATCATTTCACCGGGAGCTACTGTGTTACCGAGTGATTTACTCATCTTTGCAGATCGTGAACCGAGTGGTATTCCACAACCAGGACATTCTTTATCGAAATTTTCGATGTGATATTCAGTATTACAATTACTACAGAACGGTGCCGGTGCATTTAGCATTCCTTGACAAACGAGAGTGCCGAAAGGTTCGGACACCTGATTCATTCCTTCATCTCTCGTCGCCTTCGTGAAGAAGCGAGCATACAACAGATGCATCACTGCATGTTCAATACCACCGATGTACAAATCAACCCCATCTTCAAGCCAATAATCCACGGCAGCGCGATCAAAAGGAGCTGATTCATTGCCAGCATCTGCAAAGCGCATGAAATACCAAGATGAATCATAGAACGTATCCATCGTATCGGTCTCCCGACGTGCAGAACCATTACACTGCGGACAAGTAGTTGAAATGAAATCCGGGTGTGAGGCCAATGGATTACCTGATTGGTCTTCACTGAATGTGACATCTAAGGGCAACTCAATTGGCAAATCTACAGAGTTCACCGGAATAACTCCACAATCTTCACAATGAACCATTGGAATAGGCGTACCCCAGAATCTCTGCCGGCTCAAAAGCCAGTCTTTCAATCGGTATTGAATCGTGCCGTGTCCGCTGCCCTCTGCCTCGAGTACTGAAATAACTGCAGCCTTGGCTTCATTCCCAAACAGGCCATCAAAGTCTGGGCGAGAAGAATTTACCATCCAACCGAGCCCGTCGAATACTGGATTTTCTTCAATGCCTTTACCACCCTCGCTCCTACACAACACCGGCTTGACTGCAATTCCATACTTCTGAGCAAAATCATAGTCGCGCTGGTCATGACCGGGCACCGCCATCACAGCACCTGTTCCGTAACTCACTACAACGAAGTTTCCGGCATAGATCGGTACCTCTTCTCCATTTAATGGATTGATAGCAAACCGACCGAGTGGAACACCTTTCTTTTCCTTCAGCATATTAATTCGTTCGAACTCGGAGAGTTTTGCGCACTCCTTAGCGAGTGCGCGCCAACCCGCTTCATATTCAGTACCGGCAACCAATTCTTCACAGAGTGGATGTTCTGGTGAGAGAGTAACAAAAGTCACGCCAAAAATTGTGTCTGGGCGAGTCGTGAAAGCACCAATAACAGCCTCTGAATCAGCGACTTTGAAGTCGATATGAGCACCGTGTGAGCGACCAATCCAATTCCTTTGCATCGCTTTGACGTTCTCGGGAAAAGCGATATTATCCAACTCGTCGAGAAGCTCGTCAGCATAATTTGTCATCTTCAAAAACCATTGCGCCATGTCTTTTTGAACAACTTCTAATCCACATCTCCAACAGCGATTATTCTTGACTTGTTCATTTGCTAAAACCGTATCACAATCATTGCACCAATTCACCGGCGCGAACCTTCGCTCAACCAGCCCCCGTTCATTGAATTTTAGAAAAATTTCTTGATTCCATTTGTAATAATCAGCGTCTGAAGTCGTCAGGGTTCGACTCCAGTCGTACGAGTATCCCATTCGCTCTTGATCAGCGCGGATACTCGAAATGTTTCGATGGGTTACAAAGTGTGGATGCCCGCCTTCTTTTTTGGCAGCATTCTCGGCGGGCATTCCAAACGAATCATAACCCATAGGATAGAGGACATTCTTTCCCATTAATCGATGAAAACGCGCCATCGCATCGCCGATTGAATAGTTGCGGACATGACCCATGTGCATGCTGCCTGAAGGGTAAGGAAACATCTCAAGACAGTAAAACTTCGGTCGCGAATCATCGACCTTGGCTTCGAACACACCGGCATCACGCCAACGCGCCTGCCAGCGAGTTTCGATTTCAGTAGAATCATATGTCATTTTTTCACTCCCTTGGGTTTCTTTGGGAGCCTCTAGGCTCCCTGCAGAAGCAGTACAACGGGCGCGAGCCCGCTATCTCGACGTAGTAAAGCGGACATTTGTGCCACAGGCCGGCCTCACGTGGTCCCGATTTGAATTCTTGCCTAATCAAACTGACGAATTGGGTGAACTCAACAACAATTCGCCACGGACTCACTGCACGAATTGGAATCCAAATCAGAGGATGAGGAGTGATTGATTTACTTTCAAAACATCGGAAAAAAATCGCCACGCTCAAGCGCAAGAGTTACTTCGCCGAACTCGATGCTGGCGAATGGTGAGTTCGATATCCGCGATGAAGGCAACGGAATCGAAGTTTGGGTCACTCAAATGGGGGAATACATGAACATGAATACTGGCTGGATCAACCGTGCTTCAGGCACGGTTGCAATCGTCGACCCATTCGACTCCGCTCGATGGGTCGAAGCTCTCGAAAAGGAAGGGCTGCGCCCAACCCACCTGCTCTACACACATACTCATCGAGACCATACAGCAGGTTATGACGAGATGAAGAAATTGGTACCTGAAATCAAGGTTTGGGCTCACGAAGAAGCGGTATCTGGAGATTATTTAAGCAATTTTGTTTTTGGAAAAATTTCAGCCGACTCGGAATGGAATAATCCAGTAAACTCAACAGTTGAATGGTCGGTTGGTGGAATTTCATTGGGAATTACTCATTCACCAGGACATGCGCCCGGTCATGTTACAATTCACGGCTATGGCGTTTACCATGCTGGGGATTTGCTTTTCACCGCTGCATCTGGAAGGGTAGACCTCGCTGGCTCAGACCCGAATGCACAATGGTTGAGCGTGCTCTTCGCCCGAGGATTGCTACGATCTTTGCCTGCTGATTGGCGACTTATTCCAGGACACCGATACGATTGGATAGACGGTTCAACGCCAGATTGGGTTAGCCTTGAGCAGGCTCTAACCTACAATTACGCATTGAATGCTAAGGAATTAGAATTATTTGAACAGTTACCGTTTCAGCGATTTGATGATGATATCGCAAATTAACCTGCTTTTTCAATTAATTTGACTGATTTAATTTAAAATTTTGAGTTGACACCGCTCACATCATCCGCGAGACGATACGCTCGGTCTGCTCACTGTTGAGACTGAGTTCACGATAGGCTAGTGGTCCACCTTCATCGAGCACCGGTTCCTGCTCCTCAAGTGTCAATCGCGTGTTGGTCTTGAAGAAAACACCTGTGTGGATAACATCTCCCCAAACCATTGCCTTCTCCATGCCCTGCTTCCAATCACTTGAATCATGCTCAATGTCTTCAAGCGGTTGAACTCGCGGTCTGAAGAATTGATAGGTGTTGACTTTGTTAAATGTCACACAAGGGCTGAACACATCGAGAAGAGCGAAGCCCTTGTGTTCAATGCCCTCTTTGATCAATCTAACCAACTGTTTGATGTTACCAGTGTAACCTCTTGCTACCCATGTCGCGCCAGAGGTGATTGCATTCGCAATCGGGTTAATTGGCAACTCAACACTCCCATGTGGGGTGCTCTTAGTCTTCATACCAACCTCACTGGTTGGAGAAATTTGACCGGTGGTAAGGCCGTAAATCTGATTGTCCATCACTAGATACAGAATGTTGAGATTACGCCTGCTAGTATGGGTAAAGTGGTTACCGCCGATACCGTAGCCATCTCCATCACCTCCCGTAGCAATGACTGTCATCTCGTGGTTAGCAAGTTTAGCCCCGGAAGCATGGGGTAAAGACCGACCATGTAAGGTGTGCATCCCGTAGGATTTGAAGAAGCCCGGCAAGTTAGACGAGCACCCAATACCACTGATTGTTAGAATTTGATGTGGTTGTAGGCCTAATTCTGAAACCGCTCGCTGTAGTCCATTGAGTACACCGAAGTCACCACATCCAGGACACCAATCAGGGTTTACCTTACCCTTGAAGTCCTTCGCTGTCAAAGGTAGTTGTGTATTTGTATCACTCATCAATTCACCTCCTCAAACAATAATCTCCTCATATGGCACCGACAAAGTCACCTCTCCTTCGAGTTGTTTCTGAACCGCCGCCACGATGTGATGTGGCTTGAATGGCTCACCATCATACTTACGGATGTGTCCATCCACCGTAAACCCGGTCTCGCCCCGCATATAGCGGTGGAACAGACCAGAGTAGTTGTTCTCAATGAGAATAGTGCGCTTGCATGATGACAATAGTTCAACCGCCTCATCTGCATGGAATGGAACTATCCACTTGAAGTGCAGGTGATTTGCCACTATACCAGCCGTGGCAAGTTGTTCAATAGCTTCCTGAATAACACCGGCGGTTGAGCCCCAACCTACCAAAGTAACCTCGGCGTTGGAATCTCCAACAATTACCGGAGGCGGTAAATCTTCCAGCAGACCACCCATCTTACGCTGTCGCTTCTCCATCATTGCCCGACGCTTGTGCGGGTGAGTGTATTCGTCGCTGATTAGTACGCCATTTGGCATATGCTCATCACTAGCGACCACGTGCTCGTATCCAGGAATCCCAGGAAGAGCGCGCGGGGAAATGCCACTGTCTGTGAATTTGTAGCGCTCGTAATTATCAACTTCTTCTCCAGCTTCGGTGATCAGTTCACCACGATCGATGACTGGATGCATATTTAGCAATTCAGGATTGATAGTTGAAGTCTCATCGGATATCAGCAGGTCAGAGAGGATTATGGCCGGCAACTGATACTTGTCAGCCAAGTTGAACACCTCGGGAATTGTCTGGAAAGCATCTAGGGGACTGCTCGGGGCGAGGATTAATTTCGGGAAGTCGCCCTGACTTGCACCAAGCACCTGCCACAGGTCTCCCTGCTCTGTTTTTGTGGGAACCCCTGTTGAAGGTCCAGCACGCTGGACATTGACGATGACGATGGGGACCTCCATCATACCGGCTTCACCAACCCCTTCAGTCATCAGCGCAAATCCGCCACCAGAGGTGGCACACATCGAACGGCAGCCGGCGTGAGCCGCTCCAACAGTCATACAGATGACGCTAATTTCGTCCTCAACCTGACGTACCATGATTCCGAGTTCGCGAGCGTTTTCCGCCATCCAGTGTAGGATGCCGGTCGAAGGGCTCATTGGATAGGCGCAGTAGAACTTGACGCCGGCGCTAGCAGCCGCCATAGCGAATGCCTGATTACCTGCCCAAACCGCAAGCGGTTCACTGGGCTGAGGAGCCGACTGTGAAGCAGGTTGGAAATTAGCTGCCGAGTAATCATATGCTGCCTTTCCGACTTCTACATTCGCAGCCACGAGTTCCTCACTCTTAGCCGAAAACTGGAATTCGAGGACATCTGCGAGTGCGGAGAACTCTATTCCGATTAGTTGGCAAGCGACCGCGATGGCCACCGTATTCTGCATCAGCTTATTTGCGCCTTTACCAGCCAACTCACCCACAGCCATCGGACAGAGTTGAACTCCTTCAGTTGCTTCTCCAGGTTCAATGGTGTCGCTGTTGAAGATGACTGAGGAGCCGGGACCAAGGTGCTCGAGGTGTCGGTCCATCGTGTCTTGATTGAGGCATATCATCAAATCTATGTCATCACCGTGGGTACGAACCTCACGGTCACTGCAACGGACTGTAAGGAAAGAGTGTCCACCACGTATGATAGATTGGTAAGCGTTGTAGGCGTACATGTGAATTCCTCGACGAGCAAATAGACGAGCGAGGATATTTCCTGGAGTTGCGATACCTTGCCCGGCCGCTCCTCCTATACTGATAACATAATCAAATCCACTCATTTCTTTTCACCAACCAGACACTCAAATGCATCATTTTGACCCCGGTCCAATGGAGTATATTCAGAAGTCCGACGGTCAAGTCATTATATTGGTTCCTATCTGATAAACTTGGTGACTAGAGATGACCCCTATGATAAATTATCCCGTGAACTCAAGGCACGCGGCTCATCGGCTAGCTTTTTGGAATTGGTTACTGGATTTGATTGAAAAATTGAAAAAAAACATTAGTCATGGCTTGCTTGGCCCGATTTGAATAATATGACATTCGTGCACAGTTCGGACTCCGGCAACGGTAACTGCAGAGTCTCCTGAGACACAGCGTTCACCATTCCAATCTTGCACCGTCTGTAAAACTGTGCCTTGACCGGCGAGATTGAGGGGGTCAACCTTCAATTCAATCATCATCAATTCTGCCTCTCCCATCCATGATAAGACGGCATTAATTGATTTTCTAGCAATCCCGTGGCGTTGGGCAGAACTCCTGACCCAATAACCAAGATTCCATTTGGCCACACTCGAGCGGGTGACATTATCGTAACCAATAAGTCCGAGAAAACTATTATCCCAAGGACGAATCATTGCCCAATGATGCATTCTTCCTGTGCGTCCCAATCTCTCGCTCTCTTCTAGAAAATCTTCAATTTGAGATGGAATGGGACGGTCTGGATTTATCCAGGGCATCGCCCTGCTAACCTCCGGCCAAGTTTCTTCAAATGCTTCTATCAATTCCTCTGCATGATCCAACCCAACCGGCCGTAAAACCAAGTTGTCATCAATACGTATCGAACTTGTCGTCCGCCGTACCATATCGATATGGAGTAAGCCCTCAGACATCAGGGCTACGGCTAGAAGATGTAAATTCAGGATCGCAATTTAGACTTAGCAAGTCTGACATTTGAGTCATTTGGGTGCATTTTTTCGGCCATTGCTAGCATTTTATCGACGGATTGGGACCTACCAATTCTCTGCAATAAAGCACCTATCGGATAGATTAATTTCGTCCGTTCACCCAAATGTGGACCAACTTCATCGATTAATATCGTTGCCTGAGCTGTATTCTTGGCCCGAGCTGCTTCCATCGCTGATTTTACCGTCAATGCAACCTTTCGATCGGGCCATTCTTCCTGTTGATCCCATGGCCAGTAATTCACCTGAGATTTTGACGCCGAAGTTAGGACATTATTGTCGCGGATGGATGGTATCTTCGGAGAGGTGGGAATGGATGGAATTCGAGGAGGGGGAGGCAGAGAGGGCGGGGGAGGGATGTTTGGAGGAGGGGGGATTGGTGCAGGTTCCTGCTCGGGTTCGAGCTCAAGTTCATCTTCTTCACCGAGTATTCTCGATACTAGATTTGCTTTTGCTCCTTCGGTTGAAAGCCCTTCTTGAGCTGCGATAGAAATTAATTCATCCTTCGTTTTCTTCATTAATTTCGCGAAAGTAAGAGGATCAGGTTCGAGCTCAAGTTCGTCTTCTTCACCGAGTATTCTCGATGCTAGATTTGCTTTTGCTCCTTCGGTTGAAAGCCCTTCTTGAGCTGCGATAGAAATTAATTCATCCTTCGTTTTCTTCAATAATTTCGCGGAAGTAAGAGCTTCGGGCTCAGGTTCGGGCTCAGGTTCGGGCTCAGGTTCGGGCTCAGGTTCTAGTTTACCCGCCGGTTGAATCAATTCTAATTTTTTATTTTGAATAACTTCTAAAGGTTTTAATTCTTCTTCAGGAATTTCAAATTTAGTCACAAACTCAGGTGCATCCTCTGGTTTGAGTTCATATTCTTCCTCCTCACCATCAACGGGTTCAGGATGGTCGACAGTCATCGCAAATATTGGATTTCCTTTTATGGTAACTCCGTCGTCATCATCATATTGTTGAATGTCGATTGTGACATCATCGATTTCAAAGGTCATCTTAGACCAATCGATGATTTCTTCATCATTGTCATTATCGAAATCGGCTAGAAGTTCATCGAATAAGTTTCCTGCATCCGCCTCGGCTATTGTCGCATCTTGCTGATGAGCAGCCTTCTGAAGTTGGTATTGACAGGTGCTACAACTCTCGGCATCAACCGGGTTTTTTTGTTGACAAAGAGGGCATTCGATGCCAGCTGTTTCCTCCTTTCTCCACTTTTTGAAACGGTCAAAGACCATGGTACACCCCGTAAGACATCTGCACTCGCGAAAACATTCCGTATAATCCTCACTCGGTCATGGACTATCCATAGTACGAGAAAATTAGAAGAAAACTCTCGAGAAAGCGTGATGAGTTTGATTGTTTACGAGGGGGGCATGAGTGATGGTCGCGTGGATATGCCAGCACGGTTTCAGCGGAGCCAAGATCATCACGAAGCCTATCTAAAATTGATTCGATGGGAATTGGATGATGAGATGGATGCTGTGACTGAAAAGTTGCAAAATTGGCCTCAAAAAAAGCTTGAAGCAAATGGAATAACTATCTTTAATTTAGTAGGCAAGGCAGCGGGATGGTTATTCGGACAAAGGATTATCAAATTCACCAGCAAAACCCGCGGGCCACTTGGTATACATCGATTTCGCCAAGGCGATATTGTCTTACTTTCAAGGAAAGATCCGCTTAATGAATTACCAGTAGAAGGAGTAATTTCATCGACTAGTCGGGCTTCTATTAAGGTAATATTCTCCGATATTCCAAAAGATCTACGTAAAGATTCATGGAGACTTGACAAAGGTGCTAATCGGGTTGCTTTTGATCGAATGCGAGATGCATTGAACACAGTCTTTGAAGAAGATGCAGGTGCCCCTTTGCGTGAATTGATTTTGGGATTAGTTCACGACCCGGTTGGAACCGCCTCTTTGATGCCAGAATTAGGTGGTGCACGAAATCGAACAACTACACTTGCTCCCGACCTCAACGAGTCGCAATTTTTAGCTGCTGAAGCAGCAATTTCTCGCCGGTTTACTTTGATTCAAGGTCCCCCAGGAACTGGGAAAACTCACACTGCAGTTAGAATTCTAGAAGCTTGGTCAAAACAAGATGTTGGTACAATTCTTGCTACTGCGGATTCAAATGTTGCCGTCGATAATTTGCTTGAAGGTTTGTTGGCCCGAGGAGTTCGCGTGATTCGGCTCGGGCAGCCGGTTAAAGTTCGAGCAAACTTACGAGCAGCAACTGTAGATGCCCATATGGAAAATCATCCTTTACGGCGAGATTTAGATGCCCAATTAGAATTGAATGAAAAACTCAATCGTCGAATTAGTTCTATGAAAGGAAAGGAGAAAGGGCTCGCTCATCGAGATTTAAAACTCGGTTGGAAAGAGGTCAGAAAAATAGAAAATCAGATGCGGGATGATATACTTGATCGAGCCCAAGTTCTCTGTTGTACCTGTATTGGTTCAGGCCATACTTTGCTCGATGGAAGAAGATTCCCTCAAGTTCTGATCGATGAAGCTACGCAAGCAACTGAACCCGCTGCTCTAGTTCCACTGATTCGCGGTGCACGCCAAGTTGTTCTCGTCGGTGACCATCGACAATTACCGCCAACAGTGATTTCATATCGGGCGGAAAACGGCGGACTACGACGCTCTTTATTCGAAAGAATGGTCGAGATGGGGGTCGAACCATATCTGTTGACCAAACAGTATCGAATGCATCCAGCAATCTCTAAATTTCCTAATGACCAATTCTACAATGGCCGGTTAGAAGATGGGGTCAGCGCAGCAAACCGTGCGGCACCGGCAGGACTTCTTTGGCCGGATTGGGATAATCCAGTTGCATTCCTGCCGGTAAAAGGCGGAGAACTGGTTTCACCGGATGGCACATCGAGAGAAAATCCAACAGAAGTTTCTTGGATTATTCGACTTATCGATGATTTTCTCGATGCCGGTGAATTAGAGAAGGGAGACATTGGGGTAATCACACCATATGCAGGCCAAGTTCGGGCGATTCGGCATAGCATGCGTGAGGACTTGGACGATATTGAGGTTAGGAGCGTAGACGGCTATCAAGGGCGAGAAAAAGAAGTCATCATATTTTCATGTGTAAGATCGAATGACGATGGCAATATCGGCTTCCTCTCTGATCCGCGTCGACTGAATGTTGCATTGACAAGAGCGAAGCGAGGTCTGATCGTCATCGGCGATCCGGATACGCTCCGCAGCGATCCAATTTGGACAAAATGGTTAGAATATGTTAGCAGTCGGAACTTTGAGGCGTGGCACCTTCTCGGAATGGCTTGAGAGTGCATAAAATGTCAGACCATGACTCACCAATTTCATTATCTGGTTCAGCAACAAATTTAGCAAAATCAATCGTTGCTGAAGAGGGTGGCCATTGGCCAGTCCCTGAAGGCACAATCCTCGCTTCTGCAGTACGCAGACTTACTGCATTTGTTCTCGATAGTATAATTGTTTCATCGATTTTGATGGTTGCAACTAAAGGATTATTGATTAATGCGTGGAACCTAACAATTTGGGCATCAAAGGATTTTCATTTTTCGCTCGCTATGGTTTCGATTTTGCTAGTAAGCCACTGGCTTTATTGGCGCTTAACAGGCATTCACTACTCCCGCTCTTTAGGACAAAAAATGATGGGACTCGCCGTCGTTGCTGAAGATGGCTCTGAGATGACGAGCGAGATGTGGGATCGGCGATCTGCTCGGAAACTCCTCTATCTTATTTTTCCTTTCAGCGCTTACTTTGGCGGGTACGATTTGCTGAGAATTACCCGCCGACATACTCATCAATCAAATGTCGATTTACACGTTGGTTCAATCGTAGTCCATTCGTTCTCTTTGCCGCCAGCAATGCGCCAACATATCAAGTAGGTGAGTAAATGGAAAATGCGATTACGGTGGTCGAGGCTGGTGGAATCATTGTCTATCCAACATCGACTCAGCCGGCTCTCGGATGTCTACCAACACCGACTGCACTCGATAAATTATTTTCTGCAAAAAACCGCTCTGCAGAAATGCCAGTTAGCCTAGGTGTTGCTAATCTTTCACAGGCGGCGGCACTCGTTGAAGTTCCTGAATATTTGGAAGGATTTCTGGCATCATTTCCAGAAGGAGCAATTACAGTAATCCTGGCCGCTCTGAATCCTTTGGATTCGCGTTTAGGAGGTAAAAAAATTGCTATTCGTGTTGTTTCTCATCCAACTGCGAAGACTTTGTTGCAACAAGTTGGCCCTCTAACTGCAACTTCCGCGAATATCAGTGGTGAAAAGCCATACTCGAATTGTGAGGATTCAGCAATTGCTCTCTCCAAAGGGAAAAAAAATATCGCATTCATCGCTGGAATTTGCCCCAATGGGGCACCCAGCACCTTGATATCATGGCATTCAGCCTGTGACTCACCCGCGTGTCCGGACATCGACGTATTGAGAGAAGGATTAGTAAAGAAATTGGAGATTCAAGCATGGTTGAAGAATCAGATTTGAAACAATGGCGGGATGCTGGCCATGTTGCTCGCCGAACTCTAGAAGGCATTAAAGACGAGATTACCGAAGGAAAGCCTTGGATTGATGTCATCGATTCGGCTGAGAGATTTATTCGGCGACACGGTGGTGAAGCTGCTTTCCCCGTTACTATTTCAGTCAATGAGATCGCGGCTCATTTCACAGCCGATCATCTGAACCGACCGCCTGAGGGCTGGGATGGGCCGATGGTTTTTCAGAAAGGTGACCTCGTCAAACTTGATGTCGGCGTTCATATCAAAGGTGCTCTAGCAGATAATGCGATGACGATTGAAGTTGGAAATGGAGGAAATCACACCGAGCAGATTAAGGCTGCTCGAGAATCACGGGATGCTGCTATTGAGATGATGCATCCCGGTGTTGAATGGCACAAGATTGGAGCAGCCGCAGAACAGGTCAATACCGATGCTGGTTTCGAATCGGTTCGCAATCTCTGTGGTCATCAATTGGAGAGATGGAATCTGCACGCAGGCACATCAGTTCCTTCATATGCCTGCGGAGCTAATTCTGGCTTCAAGGGTGGAGCTGAGGTTGGCGGCATCTACGCAATTGAACCATTCAATACTACAGGAAAAACAGGAATGATAGAGGATATTCCCCCAGCGGGATCAGCAAATATTCTTCGAATAACAGGGAATGTAAAAATCCGAAAAGCACTCTCTAAGGGTAAACTCAAACCACTCGGAGCAACCCTCGCTCGATACATGGAAGAGCGATACAACACTTTGCCATTCGCTGAAAGATGGGCATATTCATTATTGGAGAAACCTTTCCCAGATGAAGATGAAGATTCAATCCAGAAAAAATGGAATGCATTGATCAAGAAACTAATTTCTATTCGTTTCTTGGAAGTTTACGCCGCACTCAGAGATGTCGATGGCGGCGATGTCGGACAATTCGAACACACAGTCATCGTTACAGAAGGTGGACCAGAAGTTCTTACCGTCGCTTGAATTAGTCGCAATCCAGCGTTTTCGTAAATTTCTAAGATTTTTCGCATAACGATTATCAATCGGACACCCGTATGAGAGTTCGTACAGAGACGTTAGGTTCTGTTGAGTGCATCCCATCCCCTCGCTAATATCTCTCGCTCTGTACACCTAAATTCAGGTGGCTGTCAGGCATTTATGGCAATAATTACAGAAAGTTCCTTTCAATGGATACCCATCTCAAAGCATGCCAGAAGGTGACGCGGACCATGAGGAGGTTTTCGGTGGCGATGAATTTGATGAAGATTGGGATGATGAAAATATTGATGAAAGTTTCGATTTTATTGAAATCGTAAAATTAACTCTTAATTTATTACTCCGATTTAGATTACCACTAATCGCGATACTCCTCGTTGGAATAATAATTGGCTCAGCAACGGTAGTCGTTCCGATGTTATTTGCAAAAGAAGAGGCGAGTGGTCCGCAATCCCACTTCTGGAGGTTTGATGTTGAACGAGTAATCGGAGGGGCTGAACACAGCGTATTTGTCGAAGACGGAACTACCGAAGAAATCTCCTTCGCCTTTGAACAACCAACCAATGTTTCATACGTCTATGTAGGTGCACATTTTAGCGAAAATAACGAAAATGTTGGAATTAATCTTTGTGATTATGTGACCGTTGTCATCAATTTACAAACCGTCAACCGTACCGATAGGTACGATACTAGTCAAACTGAATCACGAACCAATGATTGCAACGTAGAAGGTGATGCGATTTGGTACCATTACAACCTCACCCTTCCTCCAATTATTGAATTCGAAGGAACCGAAGAAGAAGCTCTGTCCCAATGGGAAAATGTTGTGGGAACCGGCGTTGGTGTTTGGGTCATCGAGATTACTGTCGATTCTCAATCTATTCTAGTCGATGAAGGTGAGGATGTGGATATCACGATTAATTTTGAAGAGTTTCGTGTCTCGATGGTCATCATCGAAGAGAGTGAAACACCTCAAGTTGAATCTTGATGGCTTACTTGAGTGGAGTGAATTCAAGCCTTATTTAGGCTCCAATTTCTGTATTATCAGCACGTCCAAATAGAGTTACAGCGATGATTGCAGAGAAAATCAAAAACATTCCTAATGCCTGTTGCGTAGAGGGTTGTTCTGAAAGCAAGAGAATACCCCATAAAATGGTAAGAATCGGTTGAAGAAGAACTGCAAATGATGTATGGGCAGCAGGGAGACGAGGGAGTGCATAGGTAATCGCTATCCAACCTATAACTTGGCAAGAAAGTGCGAGAATTAGTAGCCAACCATGACCTGGAAATGTAATTGAAAAGTCTAGAGGTTCAATCCCACTGCTTGATAATGGCAAAAGGCCGACTAAAAGTATACCACTGGCAGCGCCGGCTGTAGCGTCTAGTTGGAGATTTACTGATGGCGCTTGGGTGCGATTGGAGTACCTATAGAGAATTAAGAAAGACGAGTAGAATATTGCTGCAACCACGCCTCCTATTACTCCTTTCACTGGATCTGAACCGTATGGATTTTCATCCCAAATTCCTGAAATTAACAGTAACCCGAGCATAACCATAGGTAGAGCAAAGAGAATGTAGCGATTTGGTCTCTCTCCAAACAGCCACCAACTTGCTAATGTTACGATAATAACTTGTGAATTACCAATCATGGTAGCAATTCCGCTTCCAATGAAATCTATAGCACTGTGGTATCCAAGGAAATCAATGGCGAGCAGAACTCCGGCTCCAAAGGCCAGCATACGATCTCGTCTATTTCGTAAATCGTTACGTTTCAGTAACCAAACTAATGCTACGAGCATCGGCAATGCGTAGAACATTCGAAAGAATGCCCCGGTTAACGGCGCTGTGTCAGATTGAATGTACAATAGCGGAGCAAAAGAAATCAGAGTAGCTCCCGCTAAAGCGATAACCATGGTACGACGGTCTTCTGTGACCGCTGTCATATGAGCACCTCAGTTTGATTTCTCGCTACTAATCATCTCTTGCAATTCGCCGCTTTCATACATTTCCAGAGCGATGTCCGAACCACCAATCAGTTCTCCGTGAATGTAAATTTGTGGCATTGTTGGAAAATCCCCTTGGATCGGTGAGAATATTGATGCTAGAAAAGGGCACACCAACCTGCTGTAAAACCTGAGCGGCACGATTACTGAATCCGCACCTAGGCTCTTCCGGTGTACCTTTCATGAACAAAACGATTGAATGTTCGTCGACGATTGCTTGCAATTCTTCTGGTGTCCAATTAAAACTCATGTTTTTCACTCCTTTTTCTCTCTACGAATATGAACTCCGAAGAATTCAGGTTGTTTTTCTCCATGTGGATCAAACTTGGTATCTCCCAATGCATCTCCCTGATTGGGAGTCATGCACTTTAGGTCGAGTGCGTGTACAGTATTTGTCGCAATATACTGTTTGAAGTGTGTGAGAATCGGGCGTTGACGTTGTAACGGGCGTTGACCTTCGTAAGATTTTGAAATTACTCTAACATGAAAGTGATCGCCCGTTCCGTGTAAATCGGTAGCTTCGATGATAGCATCTGGAACAACTTTGCCGACCTCAACAACCATCCACTGCTCTGATACCATACAACCCGCTGATAAGGAAGGTGTGCTTTGAATGCTCGCTGTGAATTCATAGAAAGAAAAACTGTATTTTATGAAATTATTCCGAGTGCATCATTGATTTGTGCAAGATTTTCTTTGATTGTACCATTATCGTTAATGACACCACTGCCGATAACTGCCACCTCGATTCCCCACTCGGAAACCTGGACTGAATTGTGATGCTTAATCCCACCATCAATCATCAATTTTGTCACACGGCCACCGGCAGCAATTTGTTTATCTATCGCCGCACGAAATTGTCGAACCTTTCCTTCCATTTCTGCCATAAACGATTGGCCGCCCATTCCAGGCACTACCGACATCACAAGAACGAGATCTAAATCGGCTAAAAATGGTAATATCATATCAGCAGAAGTAGCTGGATTAAGCACCGCCCCAGCTTGACATTCAGCCTCGTGTAAATTATTAATCAAGGCCGGAAAATCATCAACTGCTTCAACGTGAGCAATTACCAAATCAACTCCTGCATCGACGTACTGCGCCCATGTTTCTTCTGCGTTAGTAACCATCAAATGGCAATCGATAAAAATGTCTTTACCGACTCGATTACGCACAGATTTGATTAGAGCAGGCCCAAATGTAATCGTTTTGTTAACTACCCAATTTCCATCCATTACATCGAGATGAATCCACTCAATTCCAGCATCTATCGCTTCATCAAGTGTTTCGCCGAGAGCAGTATAATCGGCTGTCAAAATACTCGGTGCGACCTGCATCTTCGTCTTCCTCATTAGGTAGGGAGTGGGGACTACTTCTCAATCATTGTGTTTGAGTGGAAAGAATGTCATCAATTTCATTTTCGATAATTATAGAATGTTTTCTTTTAGAAATAGTGAAAGTTAAAGCAAATTGTTCATAGAACAGAGGTCGTCCGGAGTGAATATAGGTGAGTAAAATGGGCAGAGTAGTTAATGCGAGTGATGCGGATTATGATATGATAACAAAGAGTTCGGAGTGGGTATTAGTCGACTTCTGGGCACCATGGTGTGGACCTTGCAAAATGATTGCGCCATCTCTTGAACAAATTGCTAACGAGCGTGATATTACAATCGCTAAAGTCAATACTGATACCAACCAATTAAAGATGGGTCAATTTGGCTTCCGTGGAATTCCTGCACTGGTTCTTTACCATAATGGTCAGCCAGTAGATCAACAGGCAGGGGCTTTGCCAAAGGCTGGTTTCGATGATTGGTTAAACCGCCACATGAACTGATTCAGATTACTTCTGAAAGACGCTTTGCTCTCTCTTCATGCGAGCGCAATGCTTCGTGTAACCACATTCCGTCTTCTAATTCAAGCATCAATCCACGCTCAAGCAAATTTGCTGGCGGCTCTCCATCGAACTCTGCTGCTTTGGCCAGAGCACCCCATGGCACCGGACGGTCGGCAACTGCGAGAAGAGCGAGAAGGTCGCGGTGGCCCTTAGGTAATACATCAAGGATTTCTTCATCGAGAAAACGAAGCCAATCTGCATGAAGTGTTTTGCCGTATAATTCTAACAATTCAACTGCCAAAGGGTGACCGCCCGTCACTCGATGAATCTCTTCAGCGGGTGCATCATCTGGTAAATCAAGAAAGTTAATCCACTCAGCAATTTCGTTAAGAGTTAAGCCGGTTAGAACCAATTCTTCTACCCGACTTCTAGTATGGACATCGCGTCGGTCATAAAATGCTAAATTCGTTCGACTGATCAGCAATAATCTAACTGATGTTACTTCTGCTATCTGTAATAATGCACCGAAAAGATGGGTTCCTTCGGCTCCGATATTATGGACGTCGTCCAATAATATGAGTAAACCGTCCAAATCATCTTTGCGCAGATTTTTTTCATCGTTTAAATGAGCGATTAACCGGCGCCGAAATATATCCAAATTCAACCCAGCACCAGGTTTCAATGGCAATGATTCGAGAATCCCATATGGATCCTCAGCTTCACCTTCAGAACCAATTCCAAGCCGGTGAAGCAAACTCGTAGCAATACCCAATGGAGTGTCCCATGGCTGGCAAGGATAGTACATCACCTCTAGATTTGGCGAGCGGCCAAGAACATCATCTACCCAGTGAGAGAGAAGTGTGGTCTTACCGCAACCAGCGATGCCGGAAAGCACGAACATTGGTGTCGAAGAATTATACCACGAATTGAGTCGTGATTTTTCATCTGATCGTCCGTGAACCGTTCTGGTTTCTGGCGGCCGAATGTGATATGTTGAATGAGCACCTGACAGAAGTGTGAGTGAACCTGGTTTACTGGTTGGCGTAGATTCTGAGCGTATGATTGCGCCAAATCGAATATCACCAAAATTCAGTACGCCCTCATGTTGGGCGTGCATTAATACCTGTAGCAAAGTCAGGCCAGTTTGAAGATGTACAGCGGCTTTATCTGCACGGATTTCCAAAAGATTGCCTTCGCGCTCACGGATTAATATCATCATACTACGGAGCTTTTCAATCCGATTTCTAGCCTCTGTTCGACCTTCATCAGTCAACTGCCAAGTCTTCTGCCGCCGCTCATCTCCTCTGATTGTACGAGTATATTCACTAACGAGCCCATCTTGAATTAATTCACGCATTGTTCGGGACACATTAGGGGGATGAAGAGCACAAACTTCAGCGATACCCGGTCTGGTCATTTCGAAACTGACCAGATAGTGATCCGCTTGGTGATCTTGTTCCCAAAGATGCAACAATACACGGTCGGCGACGGCGACATTGATTCTCACATCGCCCCTCGCCATCGCCTCTGCGTAGACAAAACAGGCATCAAGAGTTCGGGCATCTGTTGAGGCGGATTCAACTCATTCTTCAGGAGCACATTGGGGATATTCTGTCTGCATCGGAGGTGAAAATAAATCATCACAATCGCGTTGAACGACAGATAAGCTTAGCACGCTTGTTGTATCCAACGCCAAAGTAACCGGTAGAATTGAAACTGGGCTTGGAACATAATCCTCACCCGTTTGAGTAATAATCAAATGAATTCCATCATCAGCAGGAATTACAACATCCATCCCGAAAAATTCCATTTTTGCCACAACGGTTTCACCGGGTGAAAGTGTTTCTCCGTCCTTTCCACCATCATGGAATCGCAAATCCATAACAGCATGACCGAGGTGCATACCAGTGCTTGCTTGAACCATTTCAACGAAGAGATGGCCACTAGTTGCTAAGAGTGAAATCGTTGCAGTTACATGGAATGTCGGCGTGCCAACAATTCTCGTTTCATATTCAAAAAATGGACATTCCATACGTAATTCGGAGGTAGCAGTGACCGTTTCTCCACCACCTATAATCGAACAATCATCCATTGTATATGGCAACCAAATTTGGTCAAGAGGAGGATAAGAATCTTCGACTCGCCAGCCGCCTATATTATCTTGTATCTCAGCAATTAATCGTGGCTGAGGACCTTCGTTCTTTAGATAGAAATCAAACCACTCCAAAAGGTCATCAGCCCAATCCCAACGCAGTGTGTACGGTAATGCTTCAGCGCCCCTGCCGCTGCTCAATCCTTCGTGACCACTTCGTCGGTCGGGGTAATCATGCCCCCATTGGCCATACAATCCTTTGACATCAAAACCAGCATCTCGGAGAAGTTGATGGGTCGGGAATGCCATATGTGGATCGACATTCCAATCTTGCATACCGTGAACGATATACACTGAGCCGTTGTAATTCGCTAAAGCACGGTCGAGAAAAGTTCGCTCTTCCCAGTAATCGCTACCAGTCCAACCCAAATTATCGCCGGTAATATAAGCACCTGGGCCCGCATAATAGCCCTCCAAATAGCCTTCACAAATATTTTCAACATCTTCCAGATCACCATCGATTCCGAAGCTTCCATAGACGCCATTGTGCATTATCGCACCACGCGCTTCCATGCTGCCATTACGCCACATTAAGTCATGGGCGCCAATTAGACCAGACATCGGCACAATGGTCTTGAGATATTGTGAACCCATCGCTGCCGCCTCCCAAGGAGTCGACCCGTCGTATGATTTTCCGATGATGCCGACGGCACCATTTGAGAACGGTGCTTGACCAAGATATTCTACTGCAGCGTGAATTCCTTCCTGTTCATCATAGCCCATCAAATCCATACAATGATTTGATTCACCTGTACCAAATACGCTTATCTGGGCAACACCATAACCGTGTGGAACGAAATTTTCGATAAGAAAACGACCTAAGCGATCTGCGGGAGTTAGAGCATCTACATCACCATCATCATAATATGGACCTATTTCAGACAAAATCGGAACTTTACATTCGTCAGCAATTTCAGCGGAGTCATAATCACACCCTTCGATAATAGGTAACCACAACCCCATGTGAACTTCTGCTCCACCAGTCACCCCCGCTCCTCCATCAGAAACTGAAATTGCTGGGACTGGGACGTAAATCGAGCGAGCTTCACCAATTCCATATGAACCATTAATCGATACTCGACTGAAAACATCATCATCGCGATAAACCAAATTTGCTCGGTCTTCGACTGCAGGAAGCCAATGTTCCCCCTCTTCCTCGCCACCGGTCAAAACCTCACTGCCAAAGCAACCCGAAAGGGTCGGCATAAGCAGAATTAGAATGAGTAGCGAACTCAATGATTGACCTTTCACGCGCTTTGCGCGTCTTAGACCACTCAAGACTGTTCTGATGTAGAGAGTCAATGAATTAAGACTAGTATCATACCAGGTGATTAATCTAATCTAATCTCGGCACTGACGAATTTGATGTAGCGCTGTTCCTCATTCTCCTCAAACGGATGCAAGCCAATATTCTGCTGGTAAGCGATACCGAGACGGGTTCCATCTGCACTGATTACCATCTCGAAGAAATCATGCAAAGCGTGTGTATCTCCTTCAGCCTCCTCGTAAACAGTTACCGTGTGTAGCGGTGTGGGGTCAGCGACAGAGAACACCCAAGTATCGTTTTCTTGAGGTGTTTGGAGGGCACCAGCGTAAAGGAACCATTGCTTGCCAGCGGTATAATCATCCTCACTACTATTTTGGTCAAAATCAAGGCCGTAAAAAGTGATTGCCATCACATCATTGTCCGAAATTGAAACGAATGGATACATGCTCATTCCGCGTTCAAAAGGAGTGATTTCCCAAGATGACCAGTTCAATCCTCTATCGTATGAAACAGCGACCCACATATCCCATGGCCCAGTTCCGCCATCAGGACAATCTGCCCAAATTACTGCAACTGTTCCATTCTCATTGGTCTCAACGACAGGGTAGCCTTCGGGGCAGTTTCCATTTCTTGGACCGAGTTCGATTGGAGCCTGCCAGGTGCCATCTGATGGGCTTGGACCTGTCCCTCTTCCGTAATCGTCAGAAATTCGAATTTGCACTGTTCCGCTGTTTGAATCAGCACTCTCTTGTGCGACGTAAACATAGGTTCCATTTTGTTCGGAGGCAATTGTCGACCAGCCACCGGGCATTGCATAACACTGGCTAAATGATGCGCCACCGTTTTCTGAATGATAGTACCAGTAGCGACCACTATCTCCACTGCATTCAGGTGGACTCGCTCCTGAATTCCCAAGGTAGTGAACGATGCCATCTCCTTGGGCTGCGACCCACGGTCTGTCATCAGCTGCCATCGTGTTCATTCGGTCACAAATACCACCTTCGTAGGTATTTCCACCATCGATGAATTTGTGCCACCAATTATCTTCCAAAGTAGTGTCAAGATAGTATATCACATCCTCTCCATCGACTGCAATATCACCTTCATCACCGAGGCATTCCGAGCCACCGGCGAGGTAATTTGCAGTCAAATGATTACCCGGGGTTGGATCGAAATTATCACCCGGGCTCCAAGTCAAACCTCCATCATTCGAAATCCAAAACCAACTGGCCCAATAATCCCAAGATGTATCACGACCATCTTCACACGCATACCAAAGACCGAGGTCACCACCAAGAATTGGCCCGAAAGGAGTCGCTTCACCGCCCCAGCGCAGATCTTTGTGGGCGGTGATGAACATATTTCCCTCCGAATCCATGGCAAGGCTCGGCTCGTAACCTACACCAAATTCAGGGAAACCTTGACCATTTGATTCATCGATGCACTCTTCCGCACGTGGCATGTAAACTGCCTCATTCCATTCGATATCGAGGGCATTTTGTTGCCCTGCGTCGAAATCGATGAGAAAATTCGTCGAAATCGACATGAGTGAAGCTACAATGACTATTATAACGACTGAAATCGCCGATATACTACCCAATACAAATCGATGGTCAAGGCCTCGCTGTTCGCTAGACTCGACAAAAACACCCCAGGCATCCTCAATTCGCTCGCGCATTAGCCATCCGTCAACGGTGATGTTCTAAGTGTTCATTCATAGATGAGTTCATGAGCAGCGGCATTAAGCGGTTCTCGTGGAAGAATCCGACCGACGGAAATTGCTACGCTTACAGCGTATGGAAGCAACTGAAAAAGAGGTTTACCTCCGCCTTGCCAAGCAACAAAGAGATCCTTTAAATGCAGCAATTCTTGAAGGAATTGCCCTAGAAGAGGAGCGCCACGAATCCATAATCGCAGAAATGACTGGTGAAACAGTAAATCCGGCAATGTTTCGGGTCTGGCTACAAGTCATTTTGGCTAAATTTCTTGGATTAACATTTTCTGTCAAAATGATGGAAAAAACCGAACGGGATATCTCTGCAGAATATCGAAAACTTGGACTTCATGATATCGCTGACGAAGAAGATGCCCATGAAGAGAAATTGATAGATATGCTCGAAGAAGATGCTTTGCTTTACCTTGGAAGTGTGATTCTTGGATTATCCGATGCATTGGTCGAACTAACCGGCGCATTAGCAGGCCTTACATTTGCGTTTCAATCACTAAATTTGGTCGCACTGGCCGGACTTGTTACAGGTATTGCGGCATCTTTCAGCATGGCTGCATCAGAATATCTCTCTACAAAAGAAGAGTCGGATGGACGATCTCCGTTCAAAGCGGCTGGATTTACCGGCATAGCTTACATCATCACAGTATTCTTGCTAGTAATGCCCTATTTACTCCTACAAGCAGATGACCCGTTTCGTTACGGTCTAGCACCACATGTCCAAGCTCTTGGATGCACACTCGCCATCGGCTTCGCTATAATTGCTACATTCAATGGATATGTCGCTATTGCACAAGATGAACCTTTCAGGAAAAGATTTGTAGAAATGGCGGGAATTTTGATTGTCGTCAGCGCAATTTCATTCGCAATCGGCATTGCGCTACGTTCATGGTTTGGCGTCGAAATTTAGTCAACCCAAATTGAATTCCCATCATAGAAGGGTTTGATGATGCAAGCCCTCTCGTTGGCCCCATGAATGCATACGATGAACTACTCGCACGACTGAAAGATATCGATTTGATTTCACAAATCGGCGGACTACTCGGCTGGGATCAGGAAGTGATGATGCCGCCGAAAGCAGCAGCACTCAGAGCCGAACAAATATCGTGGATTTCAAAGACCGGCCATTTGAAAATGACCGATTCGAGAATTGGTGAATTACTCGGCGAACTAGAAACTCGTGAAGATATGAATGAAGTCCAAGCAGGAAATGTTCGACTCGCCCGAGATAGTTACGATAAAGCGACAAAATTACCAACTGAATTCGTTGGTGAATTGGCAAAACACCAATCCAAATCTCAGATTTCCTGGACCGAAGCTCGTGCCAAAGATGACTTCTCTATCTTTCGCGATGATCTTGTAAAAATGGTTGAGATGAGCCGACAGAAGGCGGATTATCTCGGTTACGAAGATCTGCGTTACGATGCTCTGCTCGATCTTTATGAATCAGGTCTAACGGTTGCTCGTGTCGACCCACTTTTCGCGGGACTACGTAAAAATGTAGCACCTCTCGTCAAAGCTGTAGTCGATAGCGGAAAGAGGCCAAACATGTCTTTTGTTGAAGAGAACAAGTGGGGACAATCTGGTCAAGAAGCGCTTTCACACGCTGTTTCCGAAACCATTGGTTTCGACTTTACTGCCGGCCGCCGTGACGCATCTACTCACCCATTCTGCGGTGGCTCAAATCCAGACGATGTTCGATGGACGACCCGATATAGCGAGAGTGATCCTTTCGGCTCACTTTATGGGTCGATGCACGAAACCGGCCACGGACTCTACGAACAGGGCAGGCCACGCGGCCTAGATTTCCAACCAACAGGAAATGCAAACGGACTCGGTGTGCACGAGAGCCAAAGTCGGCTTTGGGAAAACCAAGTTGGTCGAAGCAGAGAATTTTGTGAATGGGCTTTACCGTTATGGCAAGAAAGCTTTCCCGAATTTATGGAGGGTGTGAGTGCAGAGGATTTGTGGCGAGCTGTGAATTTAGTTGAGCCGAGTTTGATTCGAGTAGAAGCAGACGAGGCGACGTACAATCTGCATATTATGATTCGATATGAAGTCGAAAAGCAATTGATTGCTGGCGAAATCGAAGTCGATGATCTCCCACAAGCTTGGGATGATATGTATGAAGAATTCTTGGGAATCAGAGCACCAAACCACACCTTAGGAGTCCTACAAGACATCCACTGGTCATTTGGCGCCTTCGGATATTTCCCCACCTATACATTGGGCAACCTCTACTCGGCTCAGTTGTTAGAAGCTGCCCGCAAGGTGCTTCCAGATCACGATGAGCAGATGCGTCGAGGAGAATTTGGACCGCTTTTGGCGTGGATGCGCGAGCATGTTCACGCGCGTGGTAGTATTCTCGAGCCAGCCGCTCTAATCGAAGAGGCGACCGGCTCGCCACCTTCACCAGATGCATTTGTTGCGTATTTACGAGACAAAATTGAGCGACTTTACGGTGTGTCGGCATAAGATTATTGCAACGGAAGCGAGAAAACAAACGACGCTTAGCATCGACCATGGCGAAGCGAAGTCTTTCGAATCTAGCTTCATTCATTCGCGACATTGGTAGTTCTTGTTCCGCCGTTAGAATTATTGATGATGTATTAATTGCCGGCTCTAAAAATGGCAAATTGAATGGTTGGTCAACTTCGACTGGTGAACTGCTGTGGAGTGTTGAAATCGATGGTATCATCGCTGATTTCGATTTTGATAATGATACAATTTACACGACCGGGCCGAACAAATTATTCGCATTCTCAACAAATACAGGTGAAATGTTGTGGAGGGAAAAATTGGAGGGGGGGGGTGACTTTGTGCGAATCATCGATGAAGAAATTTGGGTCACATCTTCAGTGTATAATATCGAATTACTTGATTTTATCGAGGCAACGACCCAGCGATTTTCTAGAAATGGGAAATTGCTAGAAAAGTGGACCTTTGTCGAACGCCCATGGTTCCTCGGCGCAACACAAGGAGGCGTTCTCCTCGGCTTGGGTCGCCCTCGTTGTGGTGGAATTAGGATTCTACCAGGTGAAATGTCCATGCATTTTTTGCTGAGTAGCAATCAACCTGTGACTTCAGGAACTGATTCGGCTGACCGAATACATTTCGGTCATTCCGATGGGACTGTAAGCACTATCGATTGCAAATCTTTGAAGATTCTCGATACCGCCCATCCCTCGAATTCTCTCGCCACTTCGATTACAAATTCAGAAAATGGTTGGATATCTGGCCATGAAGATGGAACAATTTATTTTGATGAAATTGAATTTCACGTTGATGGTGTGATCGATTCCATCGCAAATTTCGCAGGAAATTGTTGGGCCAGTTTTTCGAAAAACAGCAAAACGGATTTTGTGATTATCGACTCTGCACAAAACCAAACTTTCCTGGCTCATGAAAATAGGGTCAGATTTGTCCATTCCGCCAGCAAGGGGCTTGCCCTCGGTGATGAGTCAGGAAAAATTCTATTTTTTGAAATTGAAGTTGTCGAGCGCAGACTCGTTGAAAGTAATAATTCGGAAGTTGACGAGAAAAAGAGGAGACTGCTCAAAGACCGCCTTCGCCAACTTCGCAGCTGATATTTTTACAGTGGAAATTAATGAATTCCCACCCTTGTATACCCCTATTTCTAGTGGACTGCGGGCTTATTGTGGAAAGGTTTATTGACCCGCCCCGCCCCTGAGAACTTTGCCGCTTCAGTGAAGTGGTGTGGGGCCGCTTAGGCGGGATCCGCGGGCCACAAGAACCGAGCCCCAGAAAAGGGGCGGTAGAACCGGAAATCGAAAGATAACCGGGGAAGAGTTGGAACGCCCTGTGGGCGGGAAAACAACAGGAGAACTGAGGTGGGAATAACCGGACGAAAGGAAGGGGAAGGAAGCACCGAACTGTTTCGACAGGGAAAACACGACCAAAACAGAAAACCATCCTGAAGAGGTAGACGAGCGAAGGGCGGGAACCAGCAATGGAACAGACCTGAGGCTCGGGTACGGGAAAACGAAGAGGAAAAGAACTGGACGCAAGGAAAGGGAAAAGAAACGGAGAGGAAACGAACTGGGAACGAGAGCGCAGAAGTGCGTGGAGGACCAATACTAAGACGTGAAAAGAACTGGTGAGAGCTAGGGATGGAAGCGGATACGGCGAAAGATGGAGAGATCCAACAATAGTCGGAAAAAGACGAGGAGGCACAAGTAGTCTCGGAGTCATCTACCCTTGGAAAGCAGGAGCCTTAGGGCTCCGGCGGACCGGGGACCCTGCGGAGTAGCAGGGAAAATGCACCTAATTCAAAAGCCCATTTTTTTCTGAGATTTCAGCGCAGCTTTTCTCAATTTCATTCTTTGGGTCCAATCATTAATTCTGGTCTAACCCATTCTTCGAATTGTTGATCTGTTAACAATTCCAATTCAAGAGCACTTTCTCTAAGCGTCAATCCTTTCTTGTGAGCGTTTTTTGCTATCTTTGCAGCATTATCATAGCCAATATGTGGATTTAATGCTGTCACTAACATCAAGGAATTTTCGAGATGAGCCTTGATATTGTCTTCATTAGCTTCAAGCCCATTCACACATTTATCGGAAAAAGATCTACAAGAATCTGAAATTATTCTGATGCTATGGAGAAGATTATGAATCATCATTGGTTTGTAGACATTGAGTTCAAAATTACCTTGGCTTCCACCGATTGAAATCGCGGTATTATTGCCCATAACTTGGCAACAGACCATCGTCATTGCTTCAGCCTGGGTTGGGTTAACCTTTCCTGGCATGATACTAGATCCGGGTTCATTGGCCGGAAGTGCAAGTTCTCCAATACCGCATCGTGGACCTGATCCTAACCATCTGATATCATTGGCGATTTTCATCAGTGATGCGGCGAGTGTGTTCAGCGCTCCTGATGCAGCGACGATTGCATCATGTGCGGCCAGTTGTGCAAATTTATTATCTGCGCTAATGAATTGTAATCCGGTTTTTTCAGCTATTTTTACTGCAACGTTTTCAGCAAAATCAGGATGTGTGTTCAGTCCTGTACCGACCGCCGTTCCACCGAGAGCAAGTTCCAGTAAGTCGGTAAGTGCGGCATCTATTCGACGGAGATCAGCATCGAGCATCGAAACGTATCCACCAAATTCTTGGCCAAGTGTCAGAGGTACGGCATCCATCAGATGGGTTCTGCCAATTTTCACGATACTTTCGAATTCTTTGGCTTTATTTGCGAGCACAGTACGTAAATGACGTACTGCTGGAATTAATCGATGATAGAATTCCTCTGCTGCAGCGATATGCATTGCAGTCGGGAATGTATCATTACTGGATTGTGCCCGATTGACATGGTCGTTCGGGTGAACTGGAGTTTTGCTTCCAAGAACACCATTTGTCAACTCGATTGCACGGTTCGCAATAACTTCATTTGAATTCATGTTGGTTTGTGTTCCAGAACCGGTCTGCCAAATTCTGAGTGGAAAATGGTCGTTAAGCGAACCTGAAATTACTTCGTCACAAACAACTGTGATCAAAGAGCCGACCTGCTCGTCGAGTTGGCCGAGTTCAACATTAGTTTCGGCGGCTGCTTGCTTGAGAATGCCAAAGGCTCGGATTATCGCATATGGCATTGTATCTGTTCCGATATCGAAGTTGATTAATGAGCGAGCGGTTTGGGCTCCATAATATCGGTCTGCGTGAACTTCCACTTCACCCATTGTATCTTTTTCAATACGGATTTGTCCACTATCTGCACGCGCTGAGCGGCTCGCTAACTCCGGCTCAAGTCTTCTTGGTTCAGCATCGGCTACAAGAGAGTTTTCGATCATTTTCGAAATTGTGGCTGAACGCCCCTCGGCACGTCCTTTGCCAACTCTTCTATCGAGTTTTTTAGCCAATTCTTCAGGTATGCTGATGCTCATTATTCTGCGGTCGCCCGTTCGGTGCTTCGCCATGTTATTAACTGCGTTAATTAGTTATTAATAAACTTCGCCTTTTAAAGAGCAGTAAAGCGTTCACACAAAGTAATAAAATCATGTCCTAGAAAAGTTCCAGAAAATTGCGTCAGATAAATTCAATCGCGATCAACGCGGATAATCATCTGCGGTTCAGCTGGTTTATCACGGAAATCAGTTTGGATATTTTCGATTGCTCGAACTATTTCCATTCCATCAGTAACCTCACCAAATACCGCATGGTTTCCATTCAACCAAGGCGTCTCTACAGTGGTCAAGAAAAATTGTGAGCCACCTGTATTTTTGCCTGCATTGGCCATTGAGAAAAGCCCTGGTCGGTCATGAGCCTTCGCAAGAGCTGATGCTTCGCATGGAATTTGATAGCCAGGCCCTCCCGTCCCAGCTGCACGGCTGTTAGGATCCTTCGATTTCGGGCAGCCACCTTGAATCATGAAATCCTTGATAATCCGATGGAAATGCAACTAATTTGAGGAAATTTGCAGTTGTATCAGGGCAGTCGTCAGTGTAGAGTTTGATGTTAATGTCTCCAGCAGAGGTGTACATCGTCACGTTTGTCATGGGCAATCCTGTAGTCGGTTATTCAAGAGGATAATGGTCTAGTGCCGTAACAACACTAATGAGTTACAATCAGTTTGAAATGTCATGAGTGAACTGAGTGGGCATGACTGCCCTCGGTGTAATCTAGAATTATACATAGAAACTAGTGAACAGGCTGAAGGAGTGGATTTATT